>FLNY01004303.1_pt1 | contig 40773 bp, 32 predicted proteins | sample 1140381 | NCBI WGS metagenome assembly FLNY01 (sample SAMEA3878172, study PRJEB12797) | bioreactor metagenome | biome: Moose rumen | place: Sweden | collected 2011-10 | reverse complement strand
CTCCGGGAGCCGCTTCAGCCTCGCCGCCGCGCGGGCCCCTGGGGGCTTCTTCCGACATTCCGTCGGTCGAGAGCAGCGGGGACGGGGTGTCCTTGGAGAGTATGCACATGTAAACCGCGCCCATGTTGCTGAAGGAGTAGTTCCATTCTATCTGGCTGTACTGCGGGTTGAGCTCGGTCTGCGCCGTGAACAGCAGGTATTTCCCGTCGGCGCTGAAACTCGGGTTCGAGGAATCGTTCCAATAGTCCGTGACGGGGTATTCCTTCCCGGTGGCGATATTGTAAACGTAAAGTATGTTCAGCTGGTTTTCGGCGGGTTTGGAGTATGCGAGCCACTTGCTGTCGGGAGATATGGCCACTCCCCGGAACTCGGCGTGCGGGTTCTGCAGGAGCGTGCGGGCGGAGCCGCTGGCGGGATCCACCTCCACCAGCCGGTTCTTCCTGTCCGTATAGAGTATGTGCTTGCTGTCGGGCGTCCACTGCAGGCTGCGGATGTAGGTGTCCCCGCCGCTGGTGAGCTGCTTTGCCGGACCGCCCTTTTTGACGTCGTACAGATACACCTCGGTCTCGCCGGAGGCGTCCCCTATCCAGGCGATGTACGCACCGTCGGGACTCCAGTCGGCCCCCCTGTCGTTGGAGCCCGGGGAACGGGAGATGTTGCGGGTGACGCCGGCGGACACCGGCACGTCGAACACTTCGCCGCGGGCGGTCACGGCCACCCTGCTGCCGTCGGGAGAGAGGGAATAATTGCGCGCGCTGCGTTCCAGCTTTTTCTGTTCGGGGCGGGCGTAAACGAGGTCGGAGGACAAGGTGACGTGCACCTGCTCCACCTTCCTGGTGGCGGGGTCCAGCTTGTAGATGTAGCCGCCGTTCTCGAACACGATGCGGGTGCCGTCCGTGCTGGGGAACTTCACGTCGAACTCCTGGAAATCGGTGACCTTGGAGGTGGCGCCGCTCCTGGTGTCATAGACGAAGAGGTTCATGCGCATGTCGCGGTCGGAGGCGAAGTAGATTTCATCCCCCACCCACATGGGGAAGACGTCCTGGGCGTCGTTGGAGGTGATGTTCTTCACGCTCTTGCCGTCGAATATCCAGACGTCGTCCGCCATGCCTCCGCGGTAGTACTTCCAGGTGCGGAATTCGCGCATGACGCGGTTGTACGCCAGTTTCTTCCCGTCGGCGGACCAGCTGCACCAGCCGCCCTCCGGGAGAGGCAGCACTTCGGGCATCGCGCCGTCGGGCGACACCTTCCACAGCCTGCCGGTGAAGCCGTCCCCGATGCGGTTGCGGAAGATGATGTACTTGCCGTCCGGAGTCCAGCCCATGACGATGTTGTTCGGGCCCATGCGGTCGCCCATGTCATCGCGGGAATTGGTGGACGTGTAGGTAACCCTCCTGGGCTCCCCTCCTTCGGCGGGAATCACGTAAACCTCGCGGTTGCCGTCGTACTCGCCGGTGAAGGCGATAGTCCTGCCGTCCGGGGAGTAGTGCGCGAAAGCCTCGTAGCCTATGTGCGAGGTGAGCCTGCGGGCTTCGCCTCCGGTAGCCGGAACGGTGAAGAGGTCGCCGGCGTAGGTGAAGGCTATGTCGGTGCCGTTGGTGGCGGGAAAGCGGAGAAGGCGGGCTTCATCCGCGCGGGCCTGCATGCCGGCGAGCAGCGCCAGTGCGATAAACAGAATCTTTTTCATGGGCTTTTACAGTTTTTTTACGGTTTTTACAAGCTGGTCCCCGAGGCCGATGGTGTAGCCCTGGGATATGAAATATGCTTTGTTGAAGGTGTCTCCGAGGATGAACAGGGGCAGGCGCCCGGGCTTGTCGGGGAGGTTGGCCTCGATGGAGGAGCGCACCGAGCCGCCGGAGTCGATGCCGAAGCGCACCGTGGACGGCAGCTGCCCGTAACGGCCGGAGGCGATCTCCTCTCCAAGACGGGAGAGCTGGGCCTCGTCGGTGCAGAGCAGAAGTATGGGACGGCCCCAGGCCTCAAGCTCCCCGCGTGCGCGGGACAGGTCGTTGAGGGCGTGGTTCGTGGGTTCCTTGCCGACTTCCAGTATGCCGGCGGCGAAGAATCCGCGGCCGGCGGTGCCGAGTACGGTGGCGGCGCTTCCGTCTTCGGCGGTGAACGCGGCCTCCGAATCAAAGCTCCCTATCACCGCAGCCGCTTCGCCGGAAGTGCGTATCCGCAGCTCGGCGCCGGTGGTTTCGCCTTCCTTTATTTCAAAGAAGAGCACGGTCACGGGCACGCTGCCGTCGGAAAGTCGCTTGCCGCTGGCAAGCATGTAAGTGCCCACGTCGAGTTTCACCCCTCTGCCGAAACTCTGCCTGAAACTCTGTCCTCCGCCCATGTCCACCTCGCCGTCGTTGAACTCGTACAGCCGGGGCATCCCGTCAACTATCCTGCTGATGGTGAAGTTGGTATAATAGCCCGGGTTGTCCGTTTCCCCGTCGGGAACGTAGTGCAGAAGGAGGGTGCCCTTAGGCGCGTTCCCCTGCTCCGGCGCATCGAAATTCACGTCGGTCCACGTGCCGTCCGCGTCCATGTACTGCACCTTCCCGGTGACCACGTCCTTGCGGGCCTCGATGCCCAGCGTGCGGGCCAGGTCCACGAAGAACACGTCGCGCGAGGATGCGTATGTGCGGCGGTACTTGAACACGCTCACGGGGGACTGCGGAATCTTCCACGCAGTCGGGTCGTCGATTACGCGGATGTTCTCGCGGGTCCACTCGATGAGCCGCTCCGGCTCCCGGAGCCCGGCCTGCTCCCCTTCGCTCAGATGGCGGAGGAACCAGGCCTTGTAGGGCACGAGGAACTCGTTTGCCACGCGGTGCCGCAGCACCGAGCCGCGCGCATCGTAAGAATCCTCCAGCACGTCCATGGTGACGTCGTGCAAGTCCTTGCCGCTGAGACTTCCGAGCAGCTCCCTCGCACGGTCGTCCGGATGCCTGCGGAGGAATTCGCCTATGACTTCATGGTTGCCCATGGACCCCACGAGGAAGGGATCGCCTTCCTTGACGAAGGTGTCCATGTAGGCGTGCCTGACGGAATCTTCACGGGCGAGGCGGGCGTTGTTGGCGGCGGCCTGTTCCGGGGTTACTTCCGGAATGACGGCGTTCTCCGGGGGAGGCACTATGTCGATTTCCTGCGGGCCTTCCGGATGGTCCGGGGAGATGGTGATGGTAACCTGCGCGTCCTTCCCGAAGGAAATCCTGGAATAGCCGTACTGCCCGTCCTTCACCGCCCAGGCGAGAAGGTCCCCGAGACCGGCGCTGAGGAAGGTCCTGCCGTCCGCGCCGGTGTATTTGGAGAGCGCGGGATAGAATTCGGCGTAGTTGTATATCATGAAGCTCACCTTGGCGCCCTCCACGGGACGGCCTTCGGAATCCACCACCAGCACGTCCGCCCTGGCTGTCCTGGCGTAATTGTCTATGAGATTGACTTCGGTGTAGTTGGGGCCCTGCAGCACCACTTCCTCGGGACCGTCGTAGTGGCCGAAGACCTTGGTGTGCATGAGCATGGCGCGGGAGGCCGGGGCGTTGAACCATCCGAGGTTGAGCACCGCCTCCGGCTCGCAGGCTCCCAGGAACCACCACTGCCCGTCCGCCCAGGCCTCCACCCAGGCGTGGTTGTCGTCGGTATGGGCCCATCGCGGGGTGTAAACCTGCCTTGCGGGGATGCCTACGGAGCGCAGGGCGGCCACCGTGAAGGTGGATTCCTCGCCGCAGCGCCCGAGGGAAGTCTTGACCGTGTTGAGCGGCGAACTGGTGCGGCCGTCGGTCGGCTGGTACGTCACCTTCTCGTGGCACCAGTGGTTCACCTCCAGTATGGCGTCCTTCATGCCGAGATTCTCCACGCGCGGCTTGAGCTCCCTGTAGAAAACCGTCCTGGAAGAATCCAGATTCTCGTTGTTGACGCGGAGCGGCAGCACGAAGTGCCTGAAAATGAGGTCAGGGACATCCTTTCCCCACGGCATTTCGTCCCTGGTGACAAAGGTCTGGTGCACGTTCGCCTCGAAGAATTCCCGGCTGTAGTCGGTGCTGTCCGCGAGGGGCATGTATTTGTAAAGGAAGTCCAGGGCCTGCCTTTCCCTGTTCTGGCTGTTCTGGCAGCCGGCTAGAAAGAGCAGCGCCAGCAGCGGCATCAACACTTTTTTCATAAGATTTCGATTTATATCCGCAAGATACCAATTTATTTGCTTATTTCTTCCGCATAGAAGGTCTTGTCGCCGAGGGTGAGGCTCATTAGGGCGGCTGCGCTTATGGTTGCAAGTTTTTTCATCTCGTGTCGGGTTTAAAGGCATACAGATCCCGGGGAAGCCAGACGCTCATCTCGCCGCTGCCGCGGTGGCACCAGGCGTAGTAGGGAATGAGGCGCAGCGTGACGTCGGTGGCCACGAGGCGGCCGCCGGCGTCGAAGGCGAGGGTCTGAGCGGCGGAGCTTATCACATCGACGCCGCCAAGCATGCCGGAGTGCTCTACTGAGAAGTCCGGGGCCTGGTTCATGAGGATGCTGCGCACGGAGAACCCGGGATTGTCGGGCCATTCGGCGCAATAGACCACCGGACCGCGCTCCACGCTGATGCGGCCCTGATCGGCCCTGACGGCGTCATGCGCCTTCACCACGCGGGGCTCCATGTCGAAGTGGACGCTCACCCTGTCCCCTTTTTTCCACTTTCTGGAAATGACGCAATAACCGTCCTGCAGCCCGCTTTCCACTTTTTCGCCGTTAAGGCTCACGCTGTAGCCGGGACGTTTGCCGTCGGCGAAATTGTAAAGGTCCGAAGGGACCACCTCTCCCCTAACCCATCCGGGAATGCGGATACGGAGGGCCATTTCCCCGCGGAGGGCCGTCTTGTCCACGCTTATCTCTATGTCTCCGTCCCATGGATAGGCGGTGCGCTGGGTGAGCACCACCTCCTTTCCGGCAACTTCCTGAGTCATGGTGTTGGGCATGAAGAGGTTCACATAGAGGCTGTTGTCCTTCACGGCATAAACATAGCCCGGCACGGAGGGGATGAAGCGGCAGATGTTGGAGGGGCAGCAGGCGCAGCCGAACCAGGCCTGCCTCCGGTGCTGGCCCATGCTCTCGAGCGGGTTGGGATAGAAGAAACCGTCGCCTTCGAGGGAAACGCCGCTGAGCAGCCCGTTGTAGAGGGTGCGCTCCAGCACGTCGTAGTATTTGGATTCCCCGTGAAGGAGGAACATCCTGTGGTTCACATAGACATTGCCTATGGCCGCGCAGGTTTCGCAGTAGGCGCTCATGTTGGGCAGCTCATAATTGTCCCCGAAGGCCTCCCCGTAGTTGGTGGCGCCTATGCCGCCGGTGATGTAGAGCTTTTTCGAGACTATGTTCTCCCAGATGGCGTCGATTGCATCGACATAGCTCCTGTCGCCGGTGAGGGCGGCGACGTCGGCCATTCCGGCGTACATGTAGGCGGCCCTCACGGCATGGCCCACGGCCTCCGTCTGGTCGGGCACCGGAAGGTGCGTCTGGTTGTATTCGTCCCTGTATCCGGTTTTACCGCGCCGGTCGAGGAAGAATTTGGCTTCGTCCAGATATTTCTTTTCGCCGGTGGCGAGATAAAGCTTCGCAAGGGCCATCTCGGCGATCTGGTGGCCCGGCACCACGCAGGCCTGGCCTTCGGAGGCGCCCACCTCGCGCACCACGCAGTCGGCGTATTTTATGGCAATGTCCAGGAAATTGCGTTTTCCGGTGGCCTGCCAGTGGGCGATGGCCGCCTCCACCATGTGGCCCAGGTTGTAGAGCTCGTGGCTGAGCTCCTCGTCCTTCACCCAGCGGCGGTCCCCGGCCCACTCGTGGGGATGCTCGGGGTTCATGGTGCGGGCGGTGTACAGGTAGCCGTCAGGCTCCTGCGCCGCGGCCACGATTGCCAGCACGCTGTCGATGTAGGCCTCCAGCTTCTTGTCGGGATAGGTCTGGAGCACGTAGGATGCGCCTTCTATGGTTTTGTAAACGTCGGTGTCGTCGAAAGAGTAGCCCTTGACTTCATACCCGAGGTTCACCGGGGAATGCATCTGCTTCTCAGCCTTGACGAAATTATCGTAGCGCCCCTCGCTTTCGCACTTCGAGAAGGCCAGCGGGATGGTGACCTCGCGCGAGGCCTTCAGGCGCTGCCCCCAGAAGGAGTTCTCCTCGATTTTGACATGGGTGAAAGGCACGGGATCGACGGGATAACCGGCAAGGGTGGCGGGCTGGGCGGAGGCGGCGGGGAGAATCGCCATGCAGACCGCCGCGGCAAGGATGGATCTGGTCATGTTTTCCTTTTATTAACATTACAAATCTAACGAAACATCTTCATATCATAAATACTCCGTATCCAAATAATTTGAAAATCGTCCAAAGATATTTCAAATAATAATCCTACCTTTGCAACATGTCTAACGGCTTTTCTTCGATTCTGAAAGATGTAGGGAAACCCCTGGGGGAAAAACTCAGGGAGTCGCTGATTTCGGTGATGCCGGTCAGCGTGCTGGTATTTGCGCTCTCCATAACCCCGTGGGTCGATATCAGCCGGAGGGAGCTGGCGGTCTTCGCCCTGGCGGCTGCAATGCTCATAGTGGGAATCAGCCTCTTCAACCTGGGTGCCGACCTGGCCATGACCCCGATGGGGCAGTACATCGGCGAGGGGCTCACCAAATCCCGCAAGCTCGGAGTGCTGCTCTCCGTGAGTTTCCTCATGGGCCTGCTCATCACCGTGGCCGAACCGGACCTGACGGTGCTTGCGGAGCAGGTGAGCGCGGTCATGAACGGCACGCTGCTAATCGTCACGGTGGGCGTGGGAGTGGGGCTCTTCCTGCTTCTCGCAGTCATCAAGATCCTCTTCAACGTCGATCTCACCTCCCTGCTCATGTTCTTCTACATGATTCTTTTCTGCCTGGTGGCACTTCTGCTGGAATCCGGCAAAGGGGCCTTCCTTCCCATGGCCTTCGACTCGGGCGGAGTCACCACGGGCCCCATCACGGTGCCGTTCATAATGGCCCTCGGCGTGGGCATCGCCCTCAGCGTGGGCGGGCGCAACGCCAGCGAGAACTCCTTCGGCCTCATCGCCCTGTGCTCGGTAGGCCCCATACTCGCGGTTCTGTTGCTGTCGATAACCTCCACCGGGGAGCTCGACTACGCGGTGCCCGATTACTCCATGGACGCCATCCTCGAAAAAGGAATGGGCGCCCTGTTCCTCGAAAAGATGCTGGAAGTGGGCAAGTCGCTGATACTCATAGTAATATTTTTCTTTGGCCTGCAGGCGGCAATACTCAAACTCCCAAGCTCCAAGATTATCCAGATCATCATGGGGATAATCCACACTTTCGTGGGCCTGGTGCTCTTCCTTGCGGCCGTCACCATGTCGTTCATGCCCATAGGCTTCAAAATCGGCAGCCAGCTGGCAGCCCACAGTCCCGTCCTGCTCATAGTCTTCGCCTTCATACTGGGCATGGTGGTGGTGCTGGCCGAGCCCGCCGTGCACGTGCTCAACAACCAGGTGGAGGAAATCACGGGCGGCGAGGTGTCCAAAAAGCAGATGATGACGGCCCTTTCCGTGGGCGTGGGAGTCTCCATCGGGCTTTCGGTGCTGCGGGTCCATTTCGGATTCTCGCTGCTGTACTACCTCATTCCCGGCTACCTCATCTCCCTGGGGCTGTCGTTCTTCGTGCCCCGGCTCTATACGGCCATCGCCTTCGACTCTGGCGGCGTCGCGAGCGGCCCGCTGACCTCCAGCTTCATCCTGCCGCTGGTCATCGGCGCCTGCTGCACCATGCAGGGAGAAAGCGCCGTCATGGATTTCGCCTTCGGAGTGGTGGCCATGGTGGCCATGACCCCTCTCATCACCATCCAGAGCCTCGGATTCAAGTCCGTCCTGAGCGTACGCCGCCGCGACTACAAGGCCATCCAGCGCATACTTGCGTCCGCAGACGACCAGATAATATATTTCGAATAGCATGGAATCCACAAAAAACATAGCCCCGATGAAACTGGAAGTGCTGGTGGCCATCGTCCACAACGAAAAGGCCGCCTACTATTCCAGCCTCATACAGTCGAGCCAGGCCAACATCCAGCTTACGACTCCGGCCAAGGGCACGACCCACCTGATTCTTGGCTACCTGGGCCTTACAGAGAATCCCAAGTCGGTGATTACCAGTGTCGTACGGGCCGACCAGGCGGACGCTCTCATTTCCCTGCTGGACGACACCTTCAAGAAAGGAAAGAGCTACAAGGGAATAGCCTTCACAATTCCCATGACCAGCGTGATAGGCACCATGGTGTATGGTTTTTTAAGCAACGACAAACGAACCGTCAAGGAGGACGCATGATATGGACGAAAAAAAATACGAACTGGTAGTGAGCATATTGAATGCCGGCTTTTCACAGATAGTAATGGAAGCGGCCCGGAACGCCGGCGCCAAAGGCGGCACCGTCGTGCGCGCCCGCGGCACCGCCAATCCCGAGGCCGAGGAGTTCTTCAACATCACCATCCAGCCCGACAAGGAGATGCTCCTTCTTCTCGTCCCCGCAGAGGTGAAAGACAAAATCCTCCAGGCGCTTTACAAGGTGGGCGGCCCCGGCACCAACGCGGCCGGAATCGCCTTCTCCGTGCCCGTCTCGCGCACCACCACAATCAAGGAATAATCACCACAAACAGGATAAAACAAAATGTATCGTGACCATACTTGCGGAGAACTCCGCATTTCTGACGCAGGAAAAACCGTCACCCTCGCGGGTTGGGTGCAGCGCTCGCGCAAACTCGGCGGCATGACTTTCATAGACCTCCGCGACCGTTACGGCATAACCCAGCTGGTGGTGGAGGCTGACGCCCCGGCCGGCCTCGTGGAAACCGTGGCCTCGCTCGGCCGCGAATTCGTCATCCAGGCCACCGGCACCGTCGTGGAGCGCTCCAGCAAGAACCCGAAAATGCCGACGGGCGACATCGAAATAAAACTCGCCTCCGTGAAGGTGCTCAACGAGAGCCTCACCCCCCCGTTCACGATTGAGGACGAGTCCGACGGGGGCGAAGACCTCCGCGCCAGATACCGCTACCTCGACCTCCGCAGGAACCCCCTGCAGAAGGCCCTGCAGCTCCGCCACAGGATATGCCACGAGGTGCGCAACTACCTTGACGGGAACGGTTTCCTGGAAATAGAAACACCGTTCCTCATCAACTCCACCCCCGAGGGGGCCCGCGACTTCGTCGTCCCCTCCCGCATGAACCCCGGCACCTTCTACGCCCTTCCGCAGAGTCCGCAGACGCTGAAGCAATCGCTCATGGTGGCCGGCATGGACCGTTACTTCCAGATAGTCAAGTGCTTCCGCGACGAAGACCTGCGTGCGGACCGGCAGCCGGAGTTCACGCAGATCGACTGCGAAATGTCCTTCGTGGAGCAGGAAGACGTCCTGAACATGTTCGAAGGCATGATGCGCACGCTCTTCAAGAACGTGCTCGGCGTTGACATACCCAATCCCATCCCGCGCATGAGCTGGTTCGAAGGCATGGACAAGTACGGTTCGGACAAGCCCGACATCCGTTTCGGAATGCTCATACACGAAATCACCCCGCTCGCGCAGGGGCACGGTTTCGGGGTGTTCGACGGCGAGCCCTACGTGGGCGCCATTGCCGTTCCCGGCGCAGCCGGCTGGTCGCGCAAGCAGGTGGACGAACTCACCGAGTGGGTGAAGCGCCCGCAGGTGGGTGCAAAGGGCCTCGTATATATCAGGCTGAACGAGGACGGCAGCGTCAAATCCTCCGTTGACAAGTTCTTCAGCCCCGAAGACCTGCAGAAAATCGCCTCCGCCGCCGAAGCCGGCAAGGGCGACCTCATCCTGGTGCTCTGCGGCGACAAGCGCAAGACGCAGACAAGGCTCGGGGCGCTCCGCATCGAGTTGGGCAACCGCATGGGCCTGCGCAGGCCGGACGTATTCGCCCCCCTGTGGCTCACCGACTTCCCCCTCTTCGAGTGGAACGAGGAGGAGAACAAGTGGGACGCCCTGCACCACCCCTTCACCGCCCCCAAGCCGGAGCATCTGCAGTACTATTATTCAGACAAGCCGGAAGACATACTCAAGGTCTGCGCCAACGCCTACGATTTCGTGCTCAACGGCACCGAGCTCGGCGGCGGTTCCATACGAATCCACAACGCCAAGGACCAGAGCAGGATGTTCGAGATCATAGGCATAGGCCCGGAAGAGGCGGAGCGCAAGTTCGGCTTCCTCATCGGCGCCTTCAAGTACGGGGCGCCCCCCCACGGAGGTCTCGCGTTCGGCCTGGACCGCGTCTGCGCCCTGTTCGGCGGAAGCGACTCCATACGCGACTACATCGCCTTCCCCAAGAACAACCAGGGCAAGGACGTGATGCTCGGAGCCCCCGGAATAATAGACGGCAAGCAGCTGGACGAGCTCAACCTGGACATCCGTCCGGTCAAGGCCTGACGGCGATCCTGCGGGCGAGCTCCAGGAAGGCCAGGCCGTCGGGGCCCGTGCCCAGGGCTGCCGGCTCGCCGGAATCCCCGCTCTCGCGTATGCCCTGCACCAGCGGGATCTGCGCCAGCAGTTCCACGCCGAGCTGGCGCGCCATGAGCGCTCCGCCGTCCTTTCCGAAGATGTAGTATTTCTCGTCGGGATGCTCCTCCGGCGTGAACCACGCCATGTTCTCCACCAGCCCGAGTATGGGGCGGTTGATGGACTCGTTGCGGAACATGCTCACGCATTTCTCCACGTCGGCAAGGGCGACGTTCTGGGGAGTGGTGACCACGACGGCGCTCTCTATGCCTATGTCCTGCATGAGCGACAGGTGGATGTCCCCCGTGCCCGGAGGCATGTCCACCAGCAGGTAGTCCAGGCTGTCCCATTTGACCTGCAGCACCAGCTGCTTGAGCGCGCCCGAGGCCATGGGGCCGCGCCAGATAAGGGCCTGTCCGCGCTCCGCGAAATAGCCTATGCTCATCCATTTCACCCCGTATTTCTCCAGCGGGACGATGAGCTCCCTGCCGTCCTCTTCCACCGCGGAGGGCATCTCCCCTTCGCTCCCGGTCATGGTAGGCACGGACGGACCATATACGTCGGCGTCGGCGAGGCCCACCTTGTATCCGAGCCGGGCCAGCGCCACCGCCAGGTTCACGGCGACGGTGCTCTTTCCCACCCCGCCCTTGCCCGAGGCGATACCGATGATGTGCTTCACCCCGGAGATGCTCTCCTTTCCGAGCTCCATGGGCTTTCTGGCCTCCCGGGCCTCGTCCAGCACGATGGTGCGGATTTCCGGGTTGGGCACCGAGTGCCTCACGAGGGCGGCGCGGGCCGCGCCGATGAGATATTCGGCAAGCGGATCGCGGTGTTTTCCGAAGGCCATCGTCACCGTGGTCCCGTCGGCGCGGATATCCACCGAGTACACCATCCCGAGGTCCACGATGTCGCGGTCCCCCTTTCCGGGATGCGTGACTTCACGCAGGTATCCGGCAATGTCTTCCTGAGTCATTATTTCCTTATTGTACGAAGTCAATTTCGTTTATGAGATTCTTTGCGCCGCCTATCCTGTCCACCATCCAGAGCACGTAGCGTATGTCCACGCAGATGCACCTCTGGAGGTCGGGCTCGAACATCACGTCGCTGCTCATGCTCTCCCAGTTGCCGTCGAAGGCCAGCCCTATGAGGGCCCCGTCGGCGTCGAGCACGGGACTGCCGGAGTTGCCCCCGGTGATGTCATTGTTGGTGAGGAAGCAGGCGTGCAGGGTTCCGTCGGCGTCCGCATACCGGCCGAAATCCTTCGCGAGCGTCAGCTCCTTCACGTCGGCGGGCAGGCGGAATTCGTAATTGAGCGGATCTTCCTTTTCGATGAGCCCCGCCGTGGTGGTGTAGTACCAGTAGCTCACGCCGTCCTTGGGGGAATACGGGAGCACGTTGCCGTAGGTGAGCCGCATGGTGAAGTTGGCGTCCGGATAGCTGGGCTGTCCCTTCTCCCATTCCATGAGACCGGCGGTGAAGCGCCTGGAGCCTTCGGAGAGAACGGGGCGGCTCGTGCGTATGGCGGGCGCGAGCTCCATGAGCTTGCCCATCACCCTGTCGCGGAGCGCGGCCACCTCGGTGGTGTCCGAATAGAGCCTGTCCAGATATTCCTCGCTGTCGGAGACTTCAATCCTGTCCCCGGGCTCCGCGGAGGCGAGGTAATGGCCTATCACGGCCTTGGCGATTTTCCTGTCCACTGCGGGATTGTAGTCCTTGCTGGAGTACATCCTCGGGTCCAGCCGCTCGATGGAGCCTATGGTCTCCGTGAGGAGCGTCACGGCCTTCGTGGGCCCGTCGGAGAGGGCCACTGCGGAGGCTATGCTGTCGATGGCGCCGCCGTAGGCCTTCTGCCTCTTGCCGCGGGCGTTCACCCATTTGGTGAATTCCGCCTCCTTGGCCTCTTCGCGGCCTATGATGCCGAGCTTGTCGAAGGCGAGCTCCTCTCCCTGCCATTTCTTCCATCCGTTGGCGGAGGAGGCGTACTTGTTGGCATACTGAAGGCGCACGGCGGGATCCTTCTCCATCTCTTCCCACATGACGTTCTGGCGGACGGTGCGGGCGTCGATGCGCACGCGGTTGAGATCTATCATGCTTTTCAGCTGCTCCGCCGTCTGGAAGCGCTGGGTGCGCCCCGGATAGCCCATGATGAAGGAGAAGTCGCCCTCCTTCACTCCCTTGAGGGACACTTTCAGCGAACGCACCGGCTTGAGGGGCACGTTGGAGGGGTCGTATTCGGCGGGCTCGTTGTTGTCGGCACCGGCATATACGCGGAACATGCTGAAGTCGCAGGTGTGGCGCGGCCACATCCAGTTGTCGGTCTCGCCCCCGAACTTGCCCATGGATGCGGGCGGCGCGGCCACGAAGCGCACGTCGGTGTAAACCTTATACACTATGAGATAGTAAACGTTGTCGTTGTAGAAGGAGGTGACGGTGGCGCGGCAGTGGGGGTTGTCCCTTTCGGCGGTCTCCACTATCTTCTTCCGGGCGGCCTCTATCTGGGCTTCATCCTCCAGCTTGGCGAAGGCGGAAGTGACGTCCTGCATGCTCTTCATGAAGGTTACGCTGAGGCCTTTCACGGGGAGCTCCATGCTCCTGTCAAGGGCCCAGTAGCCGTCTTCCAGGTAATTGTGTTCCGGGGTGGACAGCCGCTGGATGCTGCTGTATCCGCAGTGGTGGTTGGTGACCAGAAGGCCCTCGTCGGAGATGATTTCCCCGGTGCACCCGCCGCCGAACTGCACTATGGCGTCCTTCAGCGAGGAATGGTTTATGGAATAGATGTCGTCCGCCGTGAGCCGGCAGCCGATATTGCGCATGGCCTCCGAGTTGTACTTCTGGAGAAGCGGCAGCAGCCACATTCCTTCATCGGCACTTGCCCCGATACATACGGTGAGTGCCAGCAGTGTGAGTATCCTTTTCATCTTTACAGGTATTTCTCCTGCAAAGATACCTATTTTCGGATAGTTTTGATGTAATCGTTGAGATTTGTGATGATTTCGTCCTTTTCCGAGAGCTTCTTCTCGTAGAAAGCCGTGAGGGCGTCTATCCGTTCCCGGAGATTCCCCGACTCCTGCAGCAGGCTGGAGGCCTCCACGCCGGTGAGGAGCTCCTCGACGCTGAGCCCGGCCAGACGCGCGATGCGGTACACATAGGGATTGAGCACCCGGGTGCTCCCCTCCTCGAGGCGCCAGTAGGTAGCCGGGTCCACCCCGAGTTCCTGGGCAAAAGCCTCCTGCGAGTACCCCAAATTTTCCCGGGCCTCGCGCAGCTTCTTCTTTAGACTTTTCTCGTCCATCGTCCGCGTCTTGTTGTTATGACGCAAAATTAGGACACATATTCCGTTTTGATTTAAGCAATTTTTACACACAAACTATGCAGAAAATGCATAGTCGGCCTGCGAAAACATAAAAATTTCACTTTTACCCCCATGTTTACCCCCGGAAATATTTTTTCATTTTCAATATTTGCCGCAGAAACTTTTAAAAATTGCATATATGAAAAGTCTTTACAAAGCTTACGCGCAGCTGTGCGACCTGCTCCAGAACCCCTCCGTCCTTTCCTCCCCCTCGGCCAGCTTCAGTTCCCTGTGCAAACGTGTCGGCGCGGCCCCGGCCGATCTCGGCTCTCTCGTCCGCGAGGAACTGGGAATGGACGGGGATACATTATTTTTGATATTTAAGCAAAAGTCTTTAAATTTGTAGGCTAATAACATTTGCAAATTATACAATATCAATAATCATGAAAGAATACGCAACCAAAGACATCCGCAACGTGGTCCTCATCGGCGCAACCAAGTCCGGCAAGACCACGCTCTCCGAGGCCATGCTCTATGAAGGCAAGGTTATCGACCGTCGCGGCTCCGTCGAAGACAAGAACACCTTGTCCGACAACACCGAGTACGAACAGACCAACCAGAAATCAATCAGCTCCACCCCGCTTTACGCGGAACTGAACGGCGCCAAGATTAACATCATCGACGCTCCGGGTTCCGACGACTTCTGCGGCGGTGCGCTCGCTGCGTTCAAGGTGTGCGAGAGCGCCATCCTCACCGTCAACGCCCAGCAGGGCGTCGAGGTGGGCACCGAAATCTACTCCCGCTACGCCAAGCAGTACGGCATCCCCATGGTGGTGGCCGTCAACCAGCTTGACCACGAGAAAGTGGGCTGGGAGCACGCTCTCGAAACCCTCAAGGAGGCCTACGGCAAGAAGGTTGTCCAGGTGCAGATTCCCGTCGAGCCCGGTCTGGGGTTCAAGGGTGTCGTGGACGTCATCACCATGAAGTTCTACGACGCGAAGGGTGTGGAGCAGGACATCCCCGCCGCCTATGCCGACGAGGCCGAGAATCTCCGTTCCGAGCTCATCGAGAAGGCCGCCGAAGGTGACGACGCCCTCATGGAGAAGTTCTTCGACACCATGGAGCTCAGCACCGACGAAATCCGCCAGGGACTTGCCGCTGGCATGGCCAAGGGCGAGACGATGCCCGTTTTCTGCATCGCGGCCAAGAGCGACATCGGCGTGAAGCGCCTCATGGAGTTCATCGTCAACGTCGCCCCCGCCCCCGCATGCGACGCCTCCAAGCCCGTCAGCCTCTTCATCTTCAAGACCGACGTGGAGCAGCATCTCGGCGAAGTTGCGTATTTCAAGGTATTGAGCGGCGTGCTGAATGAAGGCGCGGACCTCACCAACCCCGAGAACGGCAACGGCGAGCGCCTTTCCGCCATCTATGCGGTGGCCGGCGCCAAGAAGGAAAAGGTTGCCAGAATCAACGCCGGCGACATCGGCTGCGTCATGAAGCTCAAGAACAGCAAGACTGACGTCACCCTCGCCGCTCCCGGCGTGGAGGCCTCGGAGCACATGGTGTTCCCCGACTTCAAATATACCTGCGCCGTGCGCGCCCTCGACAAGAACGACGACGTGAAGGTAGGCGAGGCCCTCAACAAGATTACCGCACAGGATCCCACCCTCAAGAGCTACTTCTCCAACGAGCTCCGCCAGACCATACTCCAGGGCATGGGCGAGCAGCATATCAACTATGCCATGTGGCGCGTGAAGAACGAGTTCAAGCTCAACGCCGAAACCTTCGCCCCCAAGATCCCGTACCGCGAGACCATCACCAAGACCGCAACCGCCCGCTACCGTCACAAGAAGCAGTCCGGCGGCGCCGGCCAGTTCGGCGAAGTCGCCCTTCTCATCACCCCGTTCGTGGAGGGACAGGAGCAGCCCAAGAACTTCAAGATCGACGGCAAGGACACCCAGCTCAACGTTAAAACCAGCGATGTGCAGACCATGCCGTGGGGCGGCAAGCTCGAATTCAACAACTGCGTCGTCGGCGGCGCCATCGACCTCTCCTTCATGCCCGCCATCCTCAAGGGTATCAACCAGCGCATGACCGAAGGCCCCCTCACCGGTTCCTACGCCCGCGACATCCGCGTCTATGTGTATGACGGAAAAATGCACCCGGTGGACTCCAAGGAAATCGCCTTCATCATCGCAGGCCGCCAGGCCTTCAGCGAGGCCTTCCGCAACGCCGGCCCGAAGATTCTCGAGCCTATCTACAACGTGGACATCACCACTCCCAGCGAGTATGTCGGCCCCTGCATGTCGGACCTCAACACCCGCCGCGGCATGATAGAGAACCAGGAGATGGACGGCGCCTTCACCGTGCTGCACGCCCGCGTCCCCCTCGCGGAGCTTTACCGCTACAGCACCGTGCTCAGCTCCCTGTCCGCAGGTTCCGCAACCTTCTCCATGAAATTCGCCGAGTATCAGCAGGTTCCGGCGGATGTACAGAAGAAGCTGCTCGAAGAGTACGCCGCACAGGCCCAGGAAGAAGAATAATTCCGGACAAGCACAAACATTCCGAGGATGACCAATAAGTCTATATGACTTGAGGTCATCCTCTTTTTCATTTGGCATGGTCCGGAAGGGAGTATCCTTCGGGAGGCCTGTCCACCCACGGACAGGGGCAGGGGGATGGGGCCCGCCGGTGACAAGTGGTCGCAGACCAGGCAGGAAACAATCAGAGCAGTTCCGCCGGGCCGGTGAGGCGCACTCCGGTAAAACCCCCTTCGGGGGAATGGGAGAAATCGACGGAAAGGAAATCCTCCCGGGCCCGGACGACATACTCCAGCCGGCCGTCCGCGCTGGAGCGATAGGGCGGTATCCCCTTATGGAAAGACGCTATGGCAGAGGCGGTTATGCCTGTGCCGCAAGCCAGGGTTTCCCCTTCCACCCCCTTTTCGAAGGTGCGCACGTGCAGCCCGTCCGGAGCTACGCTCACGAAATCGACGTTCGTGCCTTCGGGGGCGAACTCCCGCCGCCAGCGCAGGAGCCGGCCTTCCGTGCCGACATCCACTTTCTCCACGTCGGGAACGAACTTCACGAAATGCCTGGTGCCGGTGTTGATGAACAGCCCTTCCGGCATCTCCCGGACTCCGGGCACGTCCGTCATTCCCAGACGCACCGTCCAGCGGTTTCCGCTTTCCTTTTTGAGGATGGAAGCTTCATGCCGCCCGTCGGGCGCGTCGAAGCGATAAGCCCCCGGGAGGCCGGACTCCGGCACTATTCCCAGATAATCCGCGAACGCGGCTATGCAGCGCCCGCCATTCCCGCACATCATGCCTCCGGTGCCGTCGGGATTGAAGAACTCCATCGAGAAGTCCAGCGTGGCCGAACCGTCCAGGATCATGAGGCCGTCGGTGCCGTAGCCGGCACACAGACTGCTGATATTTTGCGCTTTGCGATATTCGGAGACGTCGGCTCCGCGGCCGTCCAGAACCACGAACTTGTTGCCCGCACCGGACCATTTGTACAATTTCACCCCGCTCATGCCATCATCTCCTTTACTATGCCTGCGAGCAGCTGTATCGCCGGCTCTATCTTTTCGTGCGCCATGTAAGAGAAGTTCAGGCGCATGGTGTTCCTGTGGGAACCGTCCGGGTAGAAGAAGCTCCCCGGCACGTATGCTATTCCGCGGCGGATGGCCGCTTCGTACCATGCGAGAGTGTCGCATTTTCCGGGAAGTTCCATAAAGATGAAGAAACCGCCCTCGGGATGCGTCCAGCGGGCCCCTTCGGGCATGTATTTTTCCAGGGCGGAGAGCATGATGTCCCGTCCGCGCCTGTACATGCCGATATTGGCCTCCAGCTGGCTGTCCAGGCGGCCGCTGCCCAGAAATTCCGCCGCGAGATACTGGTCGAACACGGGCGGGCAGAGGTCCAGCGCCTGCTTGCAGACATAAACCTCGCGGATAATCTCCGGCGGACCGGCCATCCAGCCCAGGCGGAACCCGGGAGCGAAGATTTTGGAGAAGCTGCAGAGCTGCACGGTGCGTTCGGGGGCAAGGCTGCGTATGGTAGGGACGGCGGAACCTTCGTAGCGGAGCTCCCGGTAGGGGGTGTCCTCAACTATGAGGAAATCTTCCTTGCGGGCCAGCTCCACGAGGGCCAGCCTCTCCTCCGCCGTCATGGTCTTTCCGGAAGGATTGCCGAAATCCGGGATTACATAGCAGAACTTGGCGTGCCGGAGCGACGCCTCCGGGATGGTTTTTATCTCCGCCCTGTAGTCGTTGAAGCTCTGGATCGCCCCAAGGTAGGTGGGGGTGTCCACCAGCACGACGTCTCCCGGATCCAGCAGCACGCGCGCCAGCACGTCTATTCCCTGCTGGGAAGAAGTGGTGACCTGCAGGCATTCGAGAGGCTCTCCGGAACGGGCGGAAATGAGCTCCAGAAGCTCCGGAACCCCCTGGCTTCCACCATATTGCATGGCCTTGGCGCCGTACTTGCGGAGCACTTCTCCGCAAAGGAACTGCATGTCTTCCAGGGGGAATGCATCCGGCGAGGGGTAGCCTCCCGCCAGAGAATATATGCTGCTGATGTCCACCTTCTTGAACAGCTCCCTGGTGGGGGAGGGCATGAAGGCCGGCACGTCGGCCGAAAAGAATCTTCCGTAATCCATCGGGTGCAAAGATAAGTGTTCAAACATGTTCCACCTCGGGACGGAGCTCCACCCCGAAGCGGTCCTTCACCGCTGCCACCACCCGCCGCTCCAGCGCCAGCACGTCCTGCGCGGTGGCGTCGCCGCTGGCGTTCACAAGCACCAGAGGCTGCTTTTCATATACCTGGGCCCCTCCGATGCGGGCGCCTTTCAGGCCGCAGCGGTCTATCATCCAGGCCGCCGGAATCTTCACCGTGCCGTCGGGAAGGTCGAAGTGGGGCACTTCCCCTGGGAAAAGCCCGGCTATGCGGGCGTAATCCTCCCTTGCCACGACAGGGTTCTTGAAGAACGAACCCGCGCTGCCGGTTTCGGCCGGGTCGGGGAGCTTGCTGCGGCGGATGTCGATGACGGCACCCCTTACGATATTGGGCGTAACAGCCTTGTAGTCAAGCCCTTCCAGGGCGGCCTTGATGCCCCCGTACTCCAGCTTGGGAGAATGCCTGCGGGTGAGCCGGAAAAGCACGCTGGTGATTATGTAGCGGCCTTTTTCGTGCTTGAACATGGAGTCCCTGTAAGCGTAGCGGCATTCTTCCGTCTTGAAGACCGTCTTGCTCCAGTCGCGGGTGTCGAGGCATACCACCCCGGCTATGATGTCCTTCACCTCCGCGCCGTATGCGCCTATGTTCTGCACCGCGGCGGCGCCGGTCTCGCCGGGAATGAGGGAAAGATTCTCGGCGCCCCAAAGGCCCGCGTCGCATGCCCTGGCCACGAAATCGTCGAAGACCACGCCGCTCCCCACCGTCATGAGCACTTCGTCCAGCCCCATGTCCACGAACTTCATGAACTGCACCCTGCTGTGCAGCACGGTGCCGGGGAAGTCTCCGGTGAAAAGCAGATTGCTGCCCGCGCCGATGTGCATCACCGGCTGCGGCAGGCTCTTCCAGTCGAGGCCCTTCAGCTCTTCCACGGTTTCGTATTCTATGTAGAGGCTGCACTTTGCCTTCATGCGGAAGGTGTTGTGCGCGGAGAGGTCGTAATTCTCGATTCTTGTCATCAGAGCAAAGATAACGAAATAAATCATTATATTTGTGTGATATGAGTACTTTCGTCATAGAAGGCGGGCACGAACTTTCCGGCACCATAACCCCGCAGGGTGCCAAGAACGAAGCTCTGCAGATCCTGAGCGCAATCCTCCTTACGGACCAGCCGGTCCGCGTGAGCAATGTCCCGGAAATACTGGACGTGAAAAACCTCATCGGGCTCCTGCAGGGCATGGGCGTAAAGGTGCACCGGCATTCCAGGGGGGAATACACCTTCCAGGCCGACGAAATCGACCGCAGCTACGTTTCCAGCGCCGAATTCGTGAACAACTGCGCTGCGCTGCGCGGTTCAGTGATGATTTCCGGCCCCATGCTGGCCCGCTTCGGAGAAACCTTCTTCCCCAAGCCGGGAGGCGACAAGATAGGACGCCGCCGCGTGGACACCCACATCGAGGGCTTCGTGAACCTGGGCGCCTCCTACGAATACGAAAAAACCCTTCGCGCCTACCATCTCACCGCGCCCGGGGGGCTCCGCGGCACCTACATGCTGCTGGACGAGGCCTCCGTCACCGGCACGGCCAATATAGTCATGGCCGCGGCCCTCGCCGACGGCGACACCACCATCTACAACGCCGCCTGCGAACCGTACCTGCAGCAGCTCTGCCGTCTGCTGGGCGCGATGGGCGCAAACATCGAGGGCATAGGCAGCAACCTGCTCACCATCCACGGGGTGCGCCGGCTCCACGGCGCGAACCACCGCATCCTGCCGGACATGATCGAGGTGGGCTCCTTCATCGGCATGGCGGCCATCACGCGCAGTTCGCTCACCATCAAGGACGTGTCCTACGGCAACCTGGGCATCATTCCGGAAGCGTTCAAGCGCCTCGGGGTGAAGCTGGAGCAGCGCGGGGACGACATCTTCGTGCCCCGGCAGGAAAGTTACGAGATAGAGTCGTTCATCGACGGCTCTATCATGACCATTGCGGACGCCCCGTGGCCGGGCCTCACCCCGGACCTCCTTTCAGTGCTGCTGGTGGTGGCCACACAGTGCAAGGGGAGCGTGCTCATCCACCAGAAGATGTTCGAAAGCCGCCTGTTCTTCGTGGACAAGCTCATCGACATGGGGGCGCAGATCATCCTGTGCGACCCTCACCGCGCAGTGGTCATAGGCCACGACCACAAGTTCACGCTGCGGGCAGGCCGCATGACCAGCCCGGACATACGCGCCGGCATAGCCATGCTGCTCGCCGCAATGAGCGCCAAGGGCACCAGCGAGATCGAAAACATCGACCAGATAGACCGCGGTTACGAAGACATCGACACCCGCCTGAACGCGCTGGGTGCCGTCATCACCAGAAAAAACTGATTTCCCCTACAGCTCGCCGCGGCGGAGGTTCTCCACGTAGGCGCCTATGCGCTGCAGTTCCTGCGGGATGCGTATGCTCTGCGGGCAGTGCGGCACGCAGGTGTTGCAGTGGATGCAATGGTCCGCCTGGCGCAGGCTTTCCACGGCGCGGTCGTAGGAGATGAGGTAGCGGCGTTTGAGCTTCCGGAAATCCTTCTGCTCCGAAGAGACCGCTATCTGCCCGGTGTTCACCATTGAATTGTAGTGCACGAATATGCCGGGGATGTCTATTCCGTACGGGCAGGGCATGCAGTACTTGCAGTCGTTGCACGGCACGGTGGGGTATGAATCCAGCAGGATGGCGATGTTCATCAGGAATTCGAATTCTTCCTCCGTGACGGGCCTGAAGTCGCTGTAAGTGGAGATGTTCTCGGTGAGGACCTCCTGGTTGGTCATGCCGCTGAGCACGCACAACACCCCCGGGAAACTGCCCGCGAAGCGGAAAGCCCACGAGGCGACGGAATGCTCCGGATCCCTTTCCAGCAGCTTCTGCGCGACGCCGTCCGCCATGCGGGCAAGGCGTCCGCCCAGCAACGGTTCCATGATAACCACAGGGATGCCGCGCTTGTAGAGTTCTTCATACAGGTATTCGGCGTTGGTGTTCCGGGGCTGCTTGGCATGGCGCCAGTCCTGATAGTTCAATTCTATCTGCACGAAGTCCCAATGGTACTTTTCGTCAAGCTTCATGAACTCGTCGAAGGCGTCCTGGGGCCCGTGGAAGGAGAAGCCGAGGTTGCGGATGCGCCCGGCCTCGCGCTCCCCGAGCAGGAATTCCATGATGCCGTTGTCCTCGAAGCGGGCCTTGAACACCGGATAACCGCCGCCGCCGATGGAGTGCAGCAGGTAGTAGTCCAGATAGTCCGTCTTGAGGTAGCTGAAGCTCTCGCGATACATGCGCAGGGAGCCTTCACGGGAGTAGTCGCCGAAGTTGGAAAGCTTGGTGGCCAGATAGTAACTGTCTCTGGGGTAACGGCTTATAGCCTCCCCAAGAGCCTGCTCGCTCTGTCCCTGCATATACGCCGGCGACGTGTCATAGTAGTTCACCCCGTGCCGGTAGGCATAGTCCACAAGGCCGTTGATGGTTTCCTGGTCGGGGTGATCCCTGCCGTCCTCTCCCTTTTTCATGGGCCAGCGCATGCACCCGTATCCCAGCAGCGAAACCTTGTCGCCGTTCTTGGGATTGGTGCGGAGCTCCATCGCTCCGGGGTTGGAATTTGCGGCACCCGCCCCCACGAGTTCCGATTTTGTCTGTGCGCCGGCCATCGCCGCGGTGAATGCGGCAGCGCCTATGGCTGTATCTTTTATGAATTCTCGTCTGTCCATATTACCTGTTGTCTTCGTGTATTTCCCGCCCGCTCACCTTTATTGCACTGTAAGGCCTTGCAGGACAGAGATTTTCGCATGCTCCGCAACCTATGCACCTCGTTGTGTTGACGGTGGGGATGCTGAGCGATTCGGGATCGTCGGGATCTTTCTTTACCATGAGTATGGCGCCTGCGGGACAGTGGCGCGAGCAGTTGCCGCAGCTCACGGAGTCGCGGTTCACGACGCAGAGGTCGTAATCGACGGAAGCGATGCCGATGTGGATGGCGGTTTTCTCCTCCGGCGTGACGGGGAGTATGGCTCCGGCCGGGCAGACCTGCGAGCAGGCGGTGCATTCGGGGCGGCAGTATCCGCTCTCGAAGCTCATGTAGGGCTGCATGAGATGCATCAGGTCGGAAGAAGGCCGCAGCACGCGATTCGGGCACTCCGAGATGCAGAGTCCGCAGGCGGTGCAGTGGTTGTAGAAGTTCTTGAGGCTCTTCGCCCCGAAGGGTACGATGCGGGTGCCGCGCTCCGGTTCCTTCTTGCCCTCGATAGCGGCGAACCCTCCGTCCACCTTCTTTTCCTGGGCCCCGACGGTAAGCGCTCCCGCGAGCATCGCGCCGCTGGCAAGGAACGCCCTGCGTCCTTTGTCGGGATCACTTTCGGGCGCGGGTTGACGCCTGGCATATGCGAACTTGTAGTGCAGCGCGCCGAACTTGCAGCTGTCCAGGCAGTCGAAGCAGTCCACGCAGCGGCTGTAATCTATCTTGTGAGCGGCGATATCGATGCAGGACGCCTTGCAGCCGCGCTCGCACATCTTGCAGTTCCTGCACTTGTCCGCATCTATCACGGGACGGAACAGCGCGAAGCGCGAGAAGAAGCTGAGCGTGGTGCCCACGGGGCAGATGCTGTTGCAATATTCGCGGCCGTTCTTCCAGGCAAGCACGATGAGCGCGACGAAGGTCACTGCGGCCACGATGAAGGTGGGCAGGCTCTTCACCCATACCTCCCTCGGATAGAAGGCATAGCTTTCGTAATGCTCGCTGATTGCGGCCAGCAGGTTGTTGCACCAGCGGTACACCGGCTGGAAGAGGTTGGTTACGATGCGCCCGTATGCGCTGTAAGGGGCGAGCAGGGCCACCAGCGCGTGTACGCCGGCCACCAGCGCCACGACGAAAACGCCCCACACGACGTAGCGGAGCCATTTCCTCTCGGGGATATACTTGAAGCGGAGACGTTTCCTGCGTTTGTCGCGCAGGCCGCTGAACCAGGACACCACGTCCTGGAAAATGCCGAGCGGACAGATGACGGAGCAATACACCCTGCCGAAGACGAGGGTGACGGCCACGAGCACCGCGATTACCGCGACATTGAGGGCCAGCACCGCCGGCAGGAACTGGATTTTCGCCAGCCACCCCAGCCAGTGACGGAGGACTCCGGAAAAATCCAGAAAAAGGATTGTAATGGCGAGCAGCACCACTGCGGCGACCACCCGTCGGATTCTAGCCATACTTTTCACGGAAGCAAATATAGTGTTTTTTTTTATTCACCTTTCGGTGCTTCCAACACCTTAGCGTGCGGGCTTGCTGCCACGGCCTCTTTCCAGAAGTCCGTGTAGCCTGGCTGGGAAAGCCCCTCGGGCGTGCCGGAATGGTAGGCGCTGTGCCTGAAGCTGCCGTCTTCGTTCTGGGCCTTGACATTGCCGTCGATGAATTTGACGAGCAGGAGCTCCTCCAGCTCCGTCCAGGCGCGGAATTGCTTCTGCGCAGTGCCCACGGTGTATTTGGTAAGCTCCCGGCGCGCCTTGGCAAGGCGCCCCTTCTTTACGAGCCGGGCCACCTTGCCGTCGTTGAGGGGAACGGCTTCGAACATCTGCTCCTGCTCGAAGCTGTCGGCGGCGCAGCGGGCCACGGGCGCCATGTAATTGTACATCCTGTAGCAGGAGTTGGTGACGCGGCTGCACATCCAGAACTGGCTCGTGGCGGAATAGTGAAGGAGGTCGCCGTTGCCCACGCGGAGGCAGTCGGGAACGTCGTTTATATTTGCGTAAATAGGTGTAAGATAAGAAGTTGCAGCATCGTCACAACCAAACCATATTATGGCGCCCACCTCGTCGGGCAGATACCCGCGGGCCTGGGCGACGAACCAGAATCCCGTCTGCTGCGTGGCGATGGCGCGCTCGTTCACATAGGTCTTGCCGTTCCAGCTGAACTCCATGGGACGCCAGCGGTAAGGAAGCGCGTTGCCTCCGGCGCCGATGTCCTGCGTCATGTCCATGGGGGTGCCCTCGAAATGGTCGCGCATCACGTCGGCCACGTCCTTCGGGGTAATCTTGTGGTCCGGCTTTATCCACAGCGGAAGTTCGCCGGAGAGGTCGCCGCCCATGGCGTAATCAAGGTAGGCGTCCGCATCGAAGGCGCTGCCACCAAGCAGGCGGAACATGCTCCAAACCCTTGCGTCACAGGCTCTTACCGTGCCGAAATCCAGCGGGCAGTAGGCCTCCCGGAAGGAAAATTCCGCATCGCTGCCGCTGAAGTAGCCCTTCTCGCGCGCAAAGGAAATCACGTCCGGAGCGTAGAGCGTTTCGGGGTCGTCCAGCGGGAAAGTGGTGATGCGGGCCTGGTTGGCATGGCCGGAAATATAGCCGTCGGGAATGCGGCGGGCCACCCATACGATTCCCCTGTTGTCCGGCCCCTTGCCGATGAGGTCCATTATCCAGGCCTCGTTCTTGTCGGCGATGCTGAAGGTCTCCCCTTCGGAAGGGTAGCCGTAGCTGTTGGCAAGGTCCACGATGACGTCGATGGCCTCACGGGCGGTGCGGGAGCGCTCCAGCGCTATGTAGATGAGGGAACCGTAATCCATGATGCCGGTGCTGTCCATCAGCTCCATGCGGCCGCCCCAGGTGGTTTCGCCAATGATCACCTGGTTCACGTTGATGTTGCCCACGCGCTGGTAGGTGACTGGGGCCTGGGGAATCTGCCCGAGGGGCCGGTAGGTGTCCCATTCCACGACCGGCCTCATGGTGCCGGCCTTCCACTTGCCGCCCTTCTGGAAATAGAGTTCGCCGAAGAGCCAGTGGGAATCGGCGGCATACGACACCATGGCGCTGCCGTCGGCGCTGGCGCCGGGGGTTACTATCACGTTGGAACAGGCCCGGGTACGGATACCCGTGAAAAGGGCCGCGACCGTCAGGGCGGCAATCATCGCAGATCTGGCTTTCATATATTCTGTAATTTCAAATCGTTTCGCTTATACGGGAGGTGTTCTACAAATTTAAGAAATAAATAGTTAAATTTGCAGGCCATGAGATTCAAAGCCATCATACTATGCGTCCTGTTCTGCGGAATCGCGCACGGAGCCGCCGCCCAGCAGGCCCAGACCAGGGAGCAGCAGGAAAAGCAGCTTTACGAGAACATCCAGAAGCAGGTTGACGACATGACGTCGCACCTGGACCTCGCGGACTGGCAGGTCTTCTACACCGACTCCATACTCACCCACAACTACGGGGAGATGTCGAGGGAATTCGAGGAGCTGAGCAACAGCAAGGTATCCAACACCGACCTCTACTACGTCATCCAGGACAAATGGATGGAAGAAACCTACAACGCCCTGCACAAGGTGTTCGACGACGAACAGTGGGCGAAATACCTCAAGTCCGGCGGAGCAAGGGACAAGAAGGCGCGCGACAAGCGTGCGGCAAAAAGGGAAAACAAGAAATGACGAACGAAGAAATACAGAAGGTGATTGAAGAGCTGCAGGCTCTCAACGCCAAGACTCTGAAAGAAGTCGAAGACGCGAGGATTCACTACCTCGGCAAGAAAGGGGTTATAACCGCGCTCTTCGAGGAGTTCCGCGGCATCGCCCCGGAGTACAAGAAGCTTTACGGCAAGGCGCTGAACGTGCTCAAGCAGCAGGCAGTCGCCAAGATAGAAGAACTGAAGGAAGTGGCCGAGAAGGACATCGCCTCCGGCCGCCCGGCGGAGGACCTCTCGCTTCCGGGAACGGGCTACGAGCTCGGCAGCCGCCACCCCGTGAGCATCGTGCGCCAGGAAATCGTGGACATCTTCCGCAAGTTCGGCTACGACGTGGCCGAGGGTCCGGAAATCGAGGACGACTGGCATGTGTTCGAGGCGCTCAACTTCCCCCCGAACCACCCCGCGCGCGACATGCAGGACACCTTCTTCGTAAGCAGCGGGCACAGCAACCCCCTGCTGCTCCGCACCCACACTTCCAGCGTGCAGGTGCGCGCCATGGAAACCATGAAGCTGCCCATCCGCGTCATCTGCCCGGGCCGCGTTTTCCGCAACGAGGCCATCAGCGCACGCGCACACTGCATCTTCCATCAGGTGGAAGGCCTCTACATCGACGAGGGCGTTACCTTCGCGGACCTCAAGCAGGCGATCCTCCTCTTCGCCCGCGAAATGTTCGGGGAAGACAGCCGGATACGCATGCGCCCCAGCTTTTTCCCGTTCACCGAACCGTCCACCGAGGTTGACGTGAGCTGCAACATCTGCCACGGAAAGGGCTGCAACATATGCAAGGGTACGGGCTGGCTGGAAATCATGGGCGCCGGCATGGTGGATCCCAACGTGCTGGAAGCCAACGGAATAGACAGCAAGAAATACAGCGGGTTCGCCTTCGGCATGGGCATAGAGCGCATAGCCATGCTCAAATGGCAGGTGAACGACCTGCGCCACTACTTCGAAAACGACCTCCGCTTCCTCCACGAATTCGATACCGCCACCGAAGTGTAATGAAAAGATTCCCCCTCCTCCTTGCGCTGGCACTGCTGTCCGCATGCAGCACTGTCCCGGACGGCATCCGTGTCATGTCCTTCAATATACGCTACGGCACTGCCGACGACGGGCCCTACAGCTGGGACCTGCGCAAGGAAGCCGCCGCTGCGATGATTAACGACGTGAGGCCTGCGGCGTTCGGCGTGCAGGAGGCGCTCCCCATGCAGCTGGAATACCTCGGGCAAGAATGTCCCGCCTACAAGTATGTCGGCGTGGGCAGGGAAGACGGAGCCGGGGAAGGCGAGCACATGGCCGTCTTCTACGACACGGAGCGTCTCTCCCTGTCGGACTGGGGCACTTACTGGCTGAGTGAAACTCCCGGCGAGCCTTCGTTCGGCTGGGACGCGGCCTGCAGGCGCACGGCTACCTGGACGCTCCTGAAGGATAAAGCGACGGGCAGGTCTTTCTATTTCGTCGATACCCATCTTGACCATGTGGGCCGGGAAGCCCGCCGGAACGGGCTGGCCCTGGTGGTGGAAAAGATACGGGAGATGAACCCCGGCGGCCGCCCTATGATTCTCTGCGGCGACTTCAACGTGTATCCGGACGACCCGTGCCTTGACGGCCTGCGTGACATGATGCAGGATGCCCGTGAAACTGCGGCGGAAACGGACCGGAACGTCACCTGGCACGACTGGGGGAAGGTTGCGGGCACCCCGCCCATCGATTACATCTTCTATGACGGATTCTCTTCCTGCTCCTCGTTCTCGAGGGTGACGAAGGAATATGCCGGCTGCGCTTTCGTCTCCGACCATTATCCGGTCACGGCCACGCTGGTGTACTGAAAAAAGAGGGTGACTCAAGTCTCGCGACTCCGGTCACCCCCGGCATTTGATTATTGTTCAATCAATCCTATTTGAAGCTGTAGGGAAGGTCGCCCTTGGTCCAGGTGGTGCCGTCGCCCCAGCCGGGGTTCTGCTCCAGCACTCCCTCTGAAAGGGTTACCTGGTCTTCCGGAATCTTGAAGAAGCCGCCGGTGGCGTTGTAGCGCTCCATGAAGTCCACGGTGAAAGCGTACGTGCCGGTGCCGGCCTCGTTCAGGATATGGTTGCCGACCTGGTTCTTGACGATTTCGGAAACGTCGCCCCAGCGGCGGAGGTCATTCCAGCGGATGGCCTCGAAGCACAGTTCGTAACGGCGCTCCTTCTTGAGAATGTCGAGGCTGTAGCCTACGTCGGGAAGGCCCGCACGTGCGCGCACGGCGTTGAGGCCGCTCTTGCCGTTGTAGATGGCCTTGCCGTCGGTAAGTTCGGAATGCATCAGCAGCACGTCGGCGAAGCGGAGCCATACGAGGGACTGGGTGAGACCGGTCTGGCGGTTGTTTTCACTGCCGTAGTAGTAGCCGTAGCTGAGGTAGCGCGCCGTATGGGTTTCATTGTAGGCCTCGCATCCTATGTACTTCTTGGCAAGGAGGTTGGTGTTCTCCACTTCCTTGGACTTGTCTCCGGCATAGTTCGGCAGTTCCACGAGGCGGTCGCAGATGGAGCCGATGCGGCGGTAGTCGCCGGCATAGTCGGGATCGGCCGCCCAGTCGGTCCATATCTTCTCGCAGACGGGGCCGTTGGAGTAACCCTGCACGGAGAACGGGAACGCGGCTTCCGTGGTCTTGCGGAGTCCGTAGTATTCCGGTATGCGGTTGTGGCGCAGCTGACCGTCGGCGCTCCAGCCGGGCTTGTTGGACATTTTCACCGCGAACATGTTCTCCATGTTCTCGTCCGTAGCCCAGTTCAGGCCGTTCTCCAGGTCGTAGGGATAGTCCTGCGCGGTGTAGGGATTCGTGTAGGGCCAGAGGTTGCGCTGGTCGGAAATCAGGCCGTAGCCGGAATTCTGGATGCAGTCCTCAAGCCAGGAAACGACCTGCGACTTGGTAACCGAGCCGCCTTCCGCGAGGGGGAGTTCGCTCTTGCCATAGTAGCCTGTGTAGAACAACCAGACGCGGGCCATCATGCCCTCGGCGGTCCACCTGGAGGCGCGGCCGTCGCCGAAGTCGGGATAGCGCGTGGCCGGCCCCGCTTCGATGGAAGCCTTGAGGTCGGATGCAATCTGCGCATAGACCTCGTCCGCGGTGCTGCGCGGCAGGTTGACGGGTTCGGTCGAGAGAACCAGCGGAACGCCGTTGAACACCTGCGCGAGGTTGAAGTAGTACCAGGCGCGGAGGAAATAGATTTCGCACAGCAGCTGCTGCTTCGCTTTGGCTGAGCTCCATTCGGTGACGTTGTCGATGGTCTCCAGGGCGCTGTTTGCACGGTTGATGCCCTTGTAGCGGTTTTCCCAGCAGGGGTTCATCCAGTTTACGTACGCGTTCATGAGGCGGTCAACGCCCTGGGCGCCGATGTTGCTCTGGCTGCCGCCGCCGAGACGGTCGTCGGAAGCGATGTCGAAGATGAAGAACGGGTCTTCCTCCGCATTGGCGAGGTTGCGGTTCATCACTGAATAGATGCCGTTCACCATCTGGATGGCGTCTGTCTCATTGACCGGGAAGTTGGAAGTATCCTTCTTGGTGAGGTTCTGCGTGTCAAGGAAATCGTCGCATCCTCCGAGGAACATCACTCCCAGCACCGCTGCCACAATATATAAAATACTCTTTTTCATAATGTTCGGGGATTAAAAGATGATGTTCAGACCCACCTGCCAGCTGTTGGATGACGGGTAGTAGCCGTTGTCGATGCCGGTGGCCCAGGTGGTGTCGTTGCCGAAGCCCACTTCCGGGTCCATACCGGAATAGTTGGTGAAAGTAAACATGTTCTGGGCCGCCACGTAGAGTTTGCAACGTGTTACGGGCAAGAACTTGAGCGCTCTCTTGAGGTCGTATCCGAGGGAGATGCGGGAAATCTTGAAGAAGTCGGCGTCCTCCACCCATACGCGGGAGAGCTCCGACATGTTCACGTGCTTGCCGTGGGTGAAGCGCGGATAGCGGTTGGTGCTGCCTTCGCCCGTCCAGTACTTGGTGTACACGTCGGTGCAGTAGTTGTCGTCCGGATGGTCGGAGAACTGGCGGTAGCTCTTGGCCACCTGCTGGCCGAATGCTCCGTAGCCGTTGACGGCGAATTCGAAGCCCTTGAACTCAACGTGCAGGGTGAGGCCCAGGTTGAAGTCGGGGTTCGGGTCGCCTATCATGGTCTTGTCCGAGTCGTCCTTGTCAATCTTGCCGTTGCCGTTCACGTCCACGAACTTGACGTCGCCGGGCTGGATGCCGGATCCCTGGAGGGAATTTGCCGGATCTCCGCCGCAGTTGGCGTCCAGATATTCCTGGAGGTCCTGCTGGTTCTGGATGATGCCGTCCATCTCATACCCCCAGAAGTAACCGATGGGGTAGCCCACCTGGATGCGGTAGAGCTCGGCGGTGTTCTGGGCGATGGCGTTGGACGGACCGTGAATGATGCCTTCGGAGTTGGCGATGCGGGTAACCATGTTCTTGTTGTGGGAGAAGGACGCGGTGACGCCGTAGGAGAAGTCGCGGACGGGGGCGTCGTCCCAGGTGAGAAGGATTTCATAACCCGTGTTCTTGATGTCGCCGCCGTTGATGTAGGGAGCGCCGGTACCGTAGGACAGGAGCACCGGGGCCTGGACCAGCCAGTCCTTCGTCATCTTGTTGTACCAGTCGAAGGACAGGCCCAGGCGGCTCTTGAAGAAGCGGGCGTCAAAACCGATGTCGGTCTGTTCGGAGGTCTCCCACTTCACTTCCGTATTCGGGAGGATGTCGGGATATGCGCCGATGCCCGGATTGTCCTTGTCATCGAAGTAGTAGGGATCGTCGAAAGCCACGGTCGCCACGTACTGGAAGCTGGAGATGTTGCAGTTGCCGTTCTGGCCCCAGCTCGAGCGGATCTTGAAGAAGCTCAGCCAGTTCTTGGACCAGTCCATGAACGGCTCGTTGGTGACCACCCAGCCGGCGGAAACGGAGGGGAAATAACCCCAGCGGTGTCCGCGGGCGAAGTTGGAGGAACCGTCCGCACGCATCACGAAGGAGAGCAGATAGGTCTCGTTCCAGTTGTAGTTGATACGTCCGAAGAAGGAGGACAGCGCGCCCTGGCTGTTGGGGCTTCCGCTTATGGAGGTGGTTGACGGGTCAACCACGTTGGCGTTGGTGATGTAGGCGTGGTCGAAGGAGCCCGGGAACAGGGATACGGAGTTGGTGACGCTGACGCTGTTGCCGTAGCCCCATTTCTCGAGGGACTGTCCCACGAGGGCGTCGATGTTGTGGTTCCCGAAGGACTTCACCCAGTTGGCGGTGTTTTCCCAGGACCAGCGGGTACTGTAGTTCTGGCTCTGGGTTACGTCGTCAAGAGGATTGGACGTCTTGGTGCTCAGCTCGTACACGGGAATGTAGCTGCGGCTTTCCCCGTGGTAGTACTGCCAGCCGGCGCTCGAGCGGAAGTTCAGGCCCTTGATGGGCGAGAACTCCAGGAAGAAGTTGGACTGGAGACGGTATCCCTTGTTGTAGCGGAAGTTGCGGGTGTAGTAAATCTGGGCGAGCGGGTTCGCGACCTCGGCGCTGAAATTCCACTGGTCGGCCACGATATCCTTGTACTCATACCAGCCGCCCTCGGAGTTGCGTGCCGGAAGCAGCGGGGTGAGGGAGAGGAGCGTGCGGATGTTGTTGCTGTAGATGCCGCCTATCGAGAGGCCCTTGCGGTTGATGGTGGAGAATGTCAGGTTCTCGCCGAACTTCAGGATATCGCGACCGTTCTTCTTGATGAGCGAGTAGTCGGAGTTGATGCGGAAGGTGTTGCGCCCGTAGTTCGGGGTGGCCGGATAGCCGAGCGTACCTGTCTGCCCGAAGTTGGAGAAGCCGATTGCGAAGCGGGAGACGTCGCTGCCGCCGCGAATGTTGATGGACTCGTTATGTATGGGCGCATTGTGGACTGTGGTCTCCTCCAGCCAGTTGGTTCCGTTCCATGTGCCCGCCTGTATCTGTGCGTACTGCACGGGGATGAGGGTGGCCCAGTCGTACTTGGAGGCGCCCTGGATGTCGTAGGCCTTGTCGTTGATTTCCATGTACTGCTTGGCGTTCAGCGGGGTTATTCCGTTGGTGTTCGGATTCTGCCAGCCGTAGTAGCCGTCGAAGGTGACCTGGATTTTGCCGGCCTGGCCCTTCTTGGTGGTGACAAGGATGACGCCGTTGGATGCACGGGCGCCGTAGATGGCGCTGGAGGCGGCGTCCTTGAGCACGTCGATGGACTCGATGTCGTTGGGTGAGAGGGATGTGATGTCCCCGCCCGGCACGCCGTCGATTACATAGAGCGGCGTTGTGGAGCCGGCCGTTCCCATACCGCGGATCGTGACCTTGTAGCTTTCGCCCGGCTGACCGGAGTTCTGCACGATGTTCACGCCCGCAGCCTGGCTCTGCAGGGCGCCGAATGCGTCAACCGCATTCACGCCTGCGAGCTTGTCGCCGGTGACGTTTACGGTGGACCCGGTAACCAGACGTTTGCGCTGGGTACCGTAACCCATCACCACAACTTCGTCCAGCAGTTCGGCGTCATCGCGGAGCAGCACTGTGAGGGGCTGGCCCTCGACCGCTCGCACCACGATGGTCTCGTAACCGATGCACGAAATTTCCAGAGAAGCACCGCGTGCCACGGTGAGGACGAACGAGCCGTCCGCACCTGTGAGCGTTCCGTTGCTTTGTGTCCCGACTTCCAGGACACCCGCCCCGACCACGGGTTCACCGTTGGAGTCGAGGACCTTGCCGCGTACCTGTACGATAACCTGCGACTGCATGTCCGTTTCCCCTGTCTGGACGGCAAGTGCGGCCACCGGGGATGCAAGGAGCAGGAAACCGGCACATACGGCGGAAAGGATCATAGGATACTTTTGCATAATGTGATACGGTTGAAATGAAAAAATTTAAGGAGTTTGAATAGTTTTCTTCTACTTGATTACAAATATAAGATTATATTTTCAAATCACAAACAAACTATAGGCTGATTTTTTAAATAATTTTATAAAAGTCTCCAACTATTTTATAAAAGTCTCCTCTTCGCCGTATAACGAAATAATTGTTAATTTTGCAAAAACACAGAGGCTCGTTCAATGGCAGACAATTATCTGGAAAATCGCTACGAAGAAGTGTTCGGCGGGCACGGGGTTGCCAAAGCCGGGCGCCGCATGCAGGGGCTGGAAAGCCTGCTGAAGAAAAACCGCAGTTACCGCGAATACGACACCTCCTACATAGTGACGATGCGTCAGCTGGAGGCCATAGTGCGGGTGAACCAATGGGTGGCTTCCGGACGCAACAAGCAGACGCTGCGCTTCAAGCTCCTGACCACCGAAAACGGTTCGCAGCGGCTCCAGGGCCTTTATCATCTGGGGCGCGCGCTCCCGGAGCTCCATCTCCCCCGCGCCGGGGCGGAGCCGGAGGCGTTCATAGTGGTGTGCTCCACCGACAAGGAGTGGAAGAACATCGACATCGACCTGGGCATTTCCTGCCAGAGCATGACTCTCAAGGCGGCCGAAATGGGGCTCCAGGCCGTCGTCATCTGCAATTTCAATCCGGAGGAAGTGAAGGCCGCGCTGGAACTGCCGCTCACTCCGCTCGCGATGGTGGCTTTCGGCAAGGGAGTGGAAAAGATTGAAATGGTGGAGGTGCCGGCGGAAACCGACTACAATTACTATCGCCGCGACGGTGTGCACTACGTGCCGAAATACCGCATCGGCGACCTTCTGCTGTAATATATCCCCCTCAATACGGGAAGGACTTTCATGGAAGTATAGCAAATGCTAAACAACCTCTTTCCGGAGCCTGAAAAGCGACAAAGGCTATTCCATAAAAAAGAGGATGGCCTCAAGTCATGTTGACTATTGGTCATCCTCGCTTTGTTTGAGCGGAAAACGGGATTCGGACCCGCGACCTCGACCTTGGCAAGGTCGCGCTCTACCAACTGAGCTATTTCCGCGTCGGGACTGCAAATATAAAGCGAAAATTTGAATTAGCAAAAAAAAATTGATTTTTTGGATGCTCCGGGTATTCGCAGGGAAGAACCATAAAAAAGTTTTCTCCCCACCAAAGTAGGGAGAAAACCGCGATTACTTGTCGAGAATCGTAATGATATTGTCTCCGGAAAGGGGCGGTTCCTTGATTTCGACGCCTCCGTCACCCGAGGGCTTCCCCGCCTTTCTCCCTACCCCGCGGCGGGCCACCGTGTGGGGAGTGCCCACGTTTGTGAGGTCATTCGACACAAAGTCCTCGTACTTGTCGGTTGAGAAAGCCTCACTGTAGCCGATCTTGCGCATCCACTTGTAGATGGAATAACGGGAGGGGGCGTTGTAGTATTCCAGACCGTCCACCATTATGCTGGTGTCGGAAGGACGCCACACTCCGTATGCGTAGTTTGCTGCTCCGCCTTCGTACAGGCCCAATCCTTCGGAGGCATAGCGCGAATCGTCCAGGAACTTCTGCCAGAAAACGGAGGTGGTGCTCGCGGTTACATTGCCGTTCATCCAGATGTCATGATTTGAGTCGAACAGGGTCTCATCGGAATTGGTGCCGGTCCCGTAGTAGTACTCGTCGGCCAGCTTTCCGAACCCGTGGCCGCCCGCTTCATGGCGCACCAGGTGGGTAAAGTCGCTTTCGGAGCTGCCGAGGGTAAGGAAAGAATATGCCCATGCGCCGCTGGCATCGGGGTACCAGCTTCCATAGTTGGTGCCCGCATGGAAACCGCAATTGAGCACTACGATCATCTCGAGATAATTGGAGTTGATGGCATATCCTCCAACGGAAGACACTTTGTTGGCATATTCAAGTACTTTAGATTTGTCTCCGTCCAGACGTGTCGAACCGGCGTAGGGCTTGTAAGCGCCGAAGACCGTTTTTCCGGTGGAAGCGCCGCCGTCCACAAAATTGGAAGACTGGGATACCGCATACACGATATAAACGTCGAAGAGGTTCTTGTAGGTGATGTACGGCTCGACGGAGAAGAATGCATCGTACGCCTTGACCATGGTATTGCGGTATGTTCCGTCATCTACGTCCACGTCGGTGAAGCCATCCCCCATCAGGATGACGTCGATGCCGTCCCCGACGGAATGGGCCTGAAGACGCTCGATTGTTCCATCCGCGGAGTAATCGATTGATTCGTAAGTGCTTCCCGTGCTGGACGGTTGCACGTTCCCCAAAACGTTCGACTTAACTTCGCTTCCTTCCGAATCAAAGAAGCTTATCCACAGATCGTATTCCTTGGTTTCTTCCAGACCGTTGAACTGGTATCTGGTGATGCCGGCGGCGGAGCTTACCGGAATATAGTAGTATGAAGAGCCGGAACCGCTTTCCCTGTAGCACGCCTGGAAGTTGTCCAGGCCTTCGATTTCGGGCCACTCAACTTTAACGTAAGTCTTGTACGAATCGGTGGCGGCGATCCTGAACGCATTGTTGGCGAGCTGCGCGCGGGAGATGTAGAGGTCCGTCCAGCTCTTGTCGGTGCCCACTACCGCATCGCCGCTGCTCCTGAAGCCGGCGGAAATGCTGGAATAGGTGCCGGTGGGCAGGGGTATAGTCATTACGACGTCGCCGCCGGGAGTGAGGCCGGTGACTGTGATGGTCTTTTCCGAGGCCGTGGATGTGGTTGTAGTGGAAATGGAAACGCTGCTGGAGGCCGTGAAGGAGAAGCTGCCGTTTATCTTCTTGTCGGCGTTCACCACGAACTTGCTGGCGCCCGCGGGCACGGTGTAATGGAACCTGAGGGCCCCGCCCAGATGCTTGAAGTCAAAGTCGCTGCCGGATTTAAGGCCCAGCATGGGCACCGCGTTCGCACATTCATCCAAAGTATAAGTTGCGGGAAGCGAGATGGTTACATAGTCGCTCGCATTCACCGAAACGGCGATTGAAGAGGGATAGACCGCAACGTTGTCTGTGACAATGGAGCCGGAAGCGCTGAAGTTGGCGCTGCCGGTGCCCGCGCCGGAAGAGAGAGCGAACTCCTTGAAAGCGTGCGAGTCATCCTCCACCATGATGGCGTCGCCCGCGGCCCAGGAAAAATCTCCGAAATCGTTGAAAGCCGTTTTGGTGGCCGGGGAAAAAGTGGCACTGACCGTGGTTTCCACTTCCACTTCCACTTCCACTTCAGGTTCCGTTTCCGGTTCCGCATACATGAGCTCCCGCACGCAGGAGGAAAACATGATGCCCGCAACAAGCGTCGAGCAAAGAAGGATTATTGTCTTTTTCATGGCGCTAGAATAAATCTTTCAGGTCGTTTAAGGGTGAAGTGAAATCCCCGAAAGGATTGTCGCTGGACAGAACCGACGGGTTCATGCCTTCCCCGCCGGCGCCTCCTGACGTGGCGATAACATGCTCCATGTCAATGGCATAGATTAAAGATTCGGGAGCAAGATAAGCTTTCCTCTGGAACTGTTTCTTCATGGTCTCCGGATATTTGTTTTGGTTTGATTCCGCTAAAGTTAGGCATTTTTGTTAATTTTTCCCAAAACAAAGCTCTGATTATTAAAAAACAGTAAAAACTTTTACTATTTTTGCAGATGATTCTGCGGAAGTCCTGCCGGGATTTCCGCCTCAATATTCAAGATTATGAGTACCAAAACCTCCAATGCTTCCAAACTCTGGAAGACAGAAGACTGGCTGGCCTGCTGGCTGGGCTTCATCATTATTGCCATCGGTATTGTGGCCGTTCTGACAAAGGCTTTCGATTTCGGTGCCGTCAAATTCTCCACGTGGACCTGGGGCGAGCAGCTGGGTGGCTCGGCGAAAATCGTTCCGCTCGGGCAGCAATTGGGCAGCTGGGCTTTCTGGGGAGTGTGCCTCCGCACCTTCCTTGTGCTGGCAGTCCTTTTCAGCATAGGCGTGAAACTTCAGGGCGAAAAACTCAAGGACTTCGTTCCGGCATTCCTCGTGCTGTTTGTCATCTCCTTGATTGTAAGGCTGGTAAGCGCCGAATACACACTCAACCGCTATCTTGAATGGGCCTTCTGGGCGCTGCTCATCGGCCTGCTGATTTCCAACACCGTGGGCGTTCCCAAGTGGCTCAAGCCCGCCATCCGCACGGAATTCTACATCAAGACGGGCCTCGTCATCATGGGCTTCAGCGTGCTCTTCAGCAACATCGCCAAGTTCGGCCTCTACGGCATCGCCATCGCATGGGTGGTCACCCCCATCGTCATCATATTCATGTGGTGGCTCGGGACAAAGGTGTTCAAGATGGACAACAAGCCTCTGGTAATCACCATGGGCGCCGCCACTTCGGTGTGCGGAACGGCCGCCGCCATCGCCACCGGAGCGGCTTCCGGCTGCAACAAGAAAGACCTGTCGCTTGTCATCTCCATCTCCATCATCTTCACCATCCTCATGATGGTGTTCGAGCCCATCATACTAAAGGCCGCCGGCACTCCCGAAATCATGGCGGGCTCCCTCATCGGCGGCACCGTCGATTCCACCGGCGCCGTGGCGGTGGCGGGTTCCACCTTCGGCAGCGGCAGCGTGGGAGAGAAGAGCGCCGTGCTCGTCAAGATGATACAGAACATCCTCATCGGCTTCATCGCTTTCTTCGTGGCCCTCTTCTTCGCCACCAACGTCAACAAGAAGGAAGGCGAGAAGGTGGGCGCCGGCGAAATCTGGACCCGCTTCCCCAAGTTCATCATCGGCTTCTTCGCGGCTTCCCTGGTGGCCTCCTTCATCGTGCAGCCCCTTGCAGGCAGCGATTCCGTGAAGGCCATCAACGGCGTGCTCGACCAATACAAGAACTGGTGCTTCGTGCTCGCTTTCACTTCCATAGGTCTCGACACCAACTTCAAGGAGCTTGCACAGCGCATGCAGGGCGGAAAGGTGCTCTGGCTGTACATACTTGGGCAGACCTTCAACATCGTCCTCACGCTTGCGATGGTGTGGTTCGTACTGTCCGGGAAGTTCTTCCCGATACCGGTGCTCGACTAAAGAGTGAAAGTTTCCAAAAAGACATGGCACATGATCACCGCGGTGTTCTGCATCGCGGTGATTGCTGCCTGTATCTATATAATGGCCCACGGAATAGGGCTCAACCAGGACCTGGACTTCGGCGCGGGCGCCTACTACTACGCCGACATCCCGGAATACGAGAAAACGCTGAAATGGGATATCTTCACTCCCGCATTGCCGTATATTGTCTATGTGCTGATTTTCCTGGCGTGGGGGGCGCTCATGTGGTTCCTGTGGAAGCTGGTGGACAAAAAATAGTTATATTTGCGCCATGGCAGACGGTTTTGTAAACACCCGCTGCAGGCGCTGCGGGAGCGAGGCCCGGCACCCCGCATACAACATAATAAACACAGCGGAAAGCCCGGAACTCAAGGAAAAGCTCCTTTCCGGGGAGCTCTTCATGTGGACCTGCCCCGCCTGCGGCACGGACAACCTGCTGCGCTATCCCCTGCTGTACCACGATCCGGCGCAGAAACTGCTGCTTTGGCTGTCCGACGGCAACGCCGCCGTGGAGGAGAAAATGGCGGCTACAATAGCCTCGGAGGAATCGCTTTCGGTTTACACCGCGCGCATAGTCGATAGCCCCGGCGACCTTATCGAGAAAGTGAAGATATACGACGCCGGCCTGGAGGACATCCCCATGGAAATATGCAAGTTCGTAACCCGGCAGGAACTCGGCAAGGACGTGGAACTCAAGTTCTTCCGCATGGAGGGCGCAGACCACCGCATACTTCTCACCTACCCCGAAAACGGGGAGATGCAGGTGCTGGAGGACGGCTTCAGCGTATATGAGGACGCCGCCGGGATCTTCCGGCGGAACCCTCAGATGAAAGCCTCCGGGCTCGTCCGCGTGGACAGCCGCTGGCTGGAAAACTATATTCGATAGCCCTTATTTGATTTCCCTCGCCCCGTCGCTTACCACCACGTCGTAAACCTTGGGTTCGTGGCCGAATTTCGCCTTGAACTGCTCCTTTGCGGCCTCGATGAAAGGCTCGTAGAGGTCTTCCTTCACGAGGTTGATGGTGCAGCCGCCGAAACCGCCGCCCATGACGCGGGAACCGGTGACGTCCATCTTGCGGGCCAGCTTGTTAAGGAAGTCGAGCTCTTCGCAGCTCACTTCGTAGAGCCTCGAAAGGCCGAAATGCGTCTGGTACATCATTTCGCCGACGGTCTCGTAGTCGTCGCGCTCGAGGGCGTCGCAGACGTCGAGCACGCGCTGCACTTCCCCGATGACGAATTCGGCGCGGAGGAAATCCTCTTCGGGAACAATTTCCCTGACTTCCTCGAGCCATACGCGCTTGGCGTCGCTCAGGAATTCCACCTCCGGATGATTGCGGCGTATGGCCTTGGCCACGTTCTCGCAGCTGGCGCGGCGCTTGTTGTAGGCGCTCGAGGCGAGTTCGTGCTTGACGCAGGAGTCCACCAGCACAAGCCTGTAGCCCTTGGGATGGAAGGGGAAATACTTGTATTCCAGGGTTTTGCAGTTGAGGCGTATAAGCTGGTCCTTTTTGCCGAAGATGCTTGCGAACTGATCCATGATGCCGCAGTTCACGCCGCAGTAGTTGTGCTCGGTGCTCTGGCCTATCTTGGCCAGCTCGAACATGTCTGTTTTATTGTCAAAGAGCACGTTGAGGGCGTTGGCGAAGCAGCTTTCGAGGGCTGCGGAGCTGGAAAGGCCGGCACCCAGGGGGACGTCGCCCGCGAACACGGCGTCGAAGCCGTTCACCGTGCCGCCGCGCTTGGCCGTCTCGCGGCACACGCCGAATACGTAGCGGGCCCACTGCTGGTCCGGCTTGTCCTCTTCCTGCAGGCCGAAGATGGCCTCCTGGCCGTAGTCCAGAGAGAATACGCGCACGGTGTTCCTGCCGTTGGGCTTAATTTCCGCCATGATGCCCTTGTCGATGGCTCCGGGGAACACGTAGCCGCCGTTGTAGTCCGTGTGTTCGCCGATGAGGTTGATGCGGCCTGCGGATGCGAAGAGCCTTCCTCCTTCTCCGTAAAGCTCCGTGAATTTGCTGTGGATTCTGTCTTTCATATATTGGATAATTAGTTTGACTCGCGCCGTATGAACTGCTAATATACGAAAAGTTTCGTATCTTCGCGGCGTATGAAAAGGGTTTTGTTTATTCTGGCCGTTGCGGCCATGGCCGTCGGCTGTCTCGAGGCGGGAGAGTCATATTACACCCCGAACGACGTTTACTTCATAGTGTCGCTGCAGGACGGCGAAGGGCACGACCTGCTGGATTCCACCACTGTTGAAAACTGGGTGGACAAGGATATTTACTGCACCTTCCAGGGGGAGACTTACCACGCCGATTCGCTCGACACCGAATTTGAAAAGAAGGGCGGCGACGGCACGGGCTTCGTAGGCCTCGAAAAAATCCTTTATACGGAAGACGGGTACACCGCCTCCAACGGGCTCTATTTCGGCCTGATAAGCGGCCTGACGCCCCTGGACGACGACGTGGTGCTGTTCTGGCCGGACGGCTCGACGGACACCGTCCACATCTCCAATTATGTCTCCCTCTCCACCGAAAACCCGAGGGCGGTGACGCAGCAGTTCTTCTACATGACGCTGAACGGCCTCGCCTACCTGCAATATTACGTCCTCCGCCTTACGAAGTAAGTCATCTTCCGCGGACAATGAAGAACACCGGATAGTGGTCGCTGACGCCCCCGAGGTAGCGCGGCCCCGAGAAGGTGCGGCGCGGCTTCTCCCCTCCGAAGGCCGCGTCTTTTTCCGTGAGATGCCGGGGCGCGAAGATATACTCCCGCCCCTCCATCCCTTCCAGCACCGGGCAGCCGTCAATTTTCTCCCACCGCCCCTGGAACTTTATCGTTCCGGGAGCGCCGGCGCTTCCCGCCCCGGCCAGCCCCGCCGAAGGCGCATGC
>FLNY01003054.1_pt1 | contig 40791 bp, 28 predicted proteins | sample 1140381 | NCBI WGS metagenome assembly FLNY01 (sample SAMEA3878172, study PRJEB12797) | bioreactor metagenome | biome: Moose rumen | place: Sweden | collected 2011-10 | reverse complement strand
CTCATTTCAATGATTTTATCACGGTCAAGCGATCTTATTAGCTGACCATACACCGGCTGTCCGAAAAAATGTGTACTTTTGCCCATGGTTATGTTTGTTTTCTTGTCAACTACAAAGATAACTAAAAAGGGCTGACACCAATACAAAGTGCCAGCCCTAATTTTTTGATGGAGCTTTAATGTTTAGCGGACAGTAATAGTTTCGGATGCTAATTTCTCCAGCCGCTGCTCCATCTGACGATAGTCTTGCCAATAGAGACGTGATTATGTATGGCTCATGCCCACCTTCCCCTTACCCCGTCAAGCATTACAGGGGCTTTATGCAGTCGTTGACCCGCGAATTCGGATTATCAGCCATCAGTGAGTGCGAAAGGGTTCTGATATGATTTGTTGTCCGTGTAGATGTTCAGTAGATATTGCCTTGCCGTCCTTATCCACTTGGCATGTACGCTGACGAACTTGAACACGAATGCTTTGATGCGGCTCGTCTTCTTGAGTCCGAAGGCTTTTGTGTCAATCCTGCCCATGATGAACTTGTAGAAATTCCGTATGAGTGCCGTCAGCAGCAGGAACACGGTGTTCTCTGCCATGAACGACTTCGGCAGCCTGGCCCACCCGAATCCGTTGTTCATGTCGTCGAAGATGCGTTCCTTTTCTCCCCTTAGATTGTAGAACTCCACGATCTCACGATTGGTTGAGGTGAGGTCGTGGAGTTCTACACGCTGGGAGGTTCTTGCCCAGGAGAACAAGGCCATCAGGGAGCACCGAGCCAAACGCAAGGCAGTACACACAAGAGCGGAGAAAGACCTTATCGGTGAGTGGGAGCCGGAAAGGATGGAGAACGGAGAGACCAAGCCACAGATCATGGCACGAAGACGACATATCATACTCATGCACAAGACGAAGTGGAATGCCCAGCAGCAGGAGAGGGCTGCCATCCTCTTCAGGATGTTCCCCAGACTGGAGGAAGCGTACAACATCTATCTCGAACTCGTGGACATCTTCAACAGGAAGTCCAAGCCGGCAGAGGCCAGGCTCAATCTGGCAAGATGGTACAACAAGGTAGAAACGTTTGGCGATGACGGCTTCAACAAGGTCGTCGAGACCTTTGAAAACCACAACGCAACTATCGTCAATTACTTTGAAGACAGACTCACCAATGCATCAGCAGAGTCTTTCAATGCTAAAATCAAGGCTTTCAGAACACAGTTCAGAGGGGTTGCAGACATCAGCTTCTTTATGTATAGGCTGGCTACACTTTATTCTTGATTAGCTCAAGCCTGACCAACCGGGTAAATCCGCTGAGCCTTATTTTATTGGTTGTTAAATAATTAAATAGTTTTCAAGGGACGACTACTTAAGGACTAACTCACTAATCCGAACAATCAGGAACATACATTCACAAAAGAAAAAAGAAGAGGGTGTGTAAAATCACACACCCTCCATATATCACTCAGCACTCATTCCTGAATGTCTTACCTCAGTCCAAGGAACCGCATTGCCATTATCAATCTCAAGCCAGTCCTCACCATAAACGTAGACTTCAACCTTCAAATCACCAAACCACACAAAATATCTTCTGAGTTTCTGATAAGAAGTATAAGGAACAGAAGCACGAGCAGTCATGTTAGTGATAGAAACTGTTCTTGACTTAATTGTCTTCTTAGTACCAAATTTAGCAATAAGATACTTGTCTATAAAACCATTCTTACCAGAATAGTCACAAGTATAACCAGAGTAAACAACATAACTATAGTCATATGTTCCGACACGACAATCGAAATAACTCTGAGTCACAACGATATCACTCTCATCCTGAAGGACAACTTTCGCATTAGCCTCTATATCATAGTCTGAGAAGTGAGAGAACTCCATACTTACAGAGCCTCCATCAGGATTAAGAGTAAGACCATTAGACGCACCATTGCATCTGAACAACATATCCTTCTCGAAGTATTTATTCTTGACAGTCACAAGAGCTGGATAAGAACCAAAGCGAGCTCCGTCCGGAGTACAAGAGAGACGAACAACAGAGAACCACTCCTCGCAATTATTCAGATTCTCATTGATAGCAAAAATCGGCACGTTAGTAGCAGTAATCGTGAATATAGATTCGTCTGAAAGACCATTATTCTTGGCTGTGTTCAACATAGAAGAATAGAGTCTCATCTCCGCATACGTTCTACCGTTTGAGCCATAAGGCTCAAACACATTAGCAGAAGTATTCTTTATAACGAGTGTATCACCAGCTTTAATACGTTTGTCAGCATTACCATAAGTAAGCCAATTGATAGCATCACCAAGTGAAATACTATACGGATAATCTGTAGCAGTCAAGTTACCAGTTGTTGAGTTCTTTGGGAAGTTGAGCTGCACAACCTTACTTGGAGCGTCAAGCGTTACAATCTTAGTGAGAGTACCACTATAATAAGTACTCTTAAGACTAGGAGAAACTGAAGCGGTAACAACTATTGTAGCACCCTTTACGGCATATCCAACGAAAGACACACCCTGAGCCTTCTTAACACCATCAACATAAATTTCAGCTGAGACATTAGACACAATAGTATAAGAATAGTCATCAGAAGGATGAATGTCATCATCATTAATCTTAACCTCCTGGTCTGAAGTAGAACCAGTAGATCCATTGATAACGATTTCTGGGATGTCATTGCTGAAACAAGACGTCAATACGCTTGTCAGGGACAGCAAAAACGTACTTAAAAGGAAACCTAATTTCTTCATAATTTTTTCGCTATTTTACGTTATAATTTTCTTAATAACTGAAAACGCATCAACATACTGCATCTCATTCGTATGTATTGTTGAGCATTTTATTGATATATTTTTCTATATACTCGGCCTGCCAATAGTGAGCGGACCTATTTTTATCAGGAATCTCCTCAAACTCTCGCCCCATCCTTTCCCAAGTATATCTCCAATAAGAGACCATACTGTACTGCATGTCATAATACTCTGGCAATCTCACACGGAAAAAACCATTTCTCTTTTGTCTTTTTCCTCCGAAAGGTATAGCGAAATGGAATCCCCCATTATGTTCACCACCAGTTAATATTCCATACACTCCAATCGCATATTCACCATAATGCCTTGTCACATCCAAACGTCCTCCCCAATCTCCGAACATAAAACGTCCGCATTGGAACTGAATCTGAAACGAGTAACGTGGTTCATAATAAGAGCCTTTAAGCATCGCATTACATAAGACCGGTTTTCCCAAATACCACTTTGAATCGTAGAACAGAGAAGTATAACTATAACCGAAATGTACTCCCAAGTCCAATCTCGAGTTCATACGATATCCAATCTCTCCATATCCTCCAACCACATCCTGATAGAAACTACCAAGTGCGACTTTACCAGTCCAATGTTCATCCTCAAACACGTCCTGACTGATCGCAGCTACCCCCAACCTGACATTCTTATGAGAATTATACTTATCATAATTAGTATATACAGGTATCAAAGGTTGAACGATAATCCTATTGCCTTTCCACAACGACGTAGAGAACGATGGTGAAAAAAACAAACCGACTTCAAAGAGTCTATCGTACAAGTGATTGTTAAGCGAAACGATTGGAATCAAACTGACATCAATCTTTCCGTAAGTGCTTTTGGAAGATTTCACGTCACGCAACACATTCTTAACGGAATCAACATCATAACCAACAGTCACATTCCACTCTTCATCAATTCTCAAAGCATTCACACATACTCGTGCAACTCCGTACTCCTCAATATTCATACACACATGCCTAAGCTCTGGTGACTGACGGTATAACTCTTTCAAGGCTGCCACCGCACCTCTAAACGTACCCCTATGAGACGGGTCCTCTAAAGCAACATATATGGAATTACCATCAGCAACCATTCTGACATTCTCAAAACCAAGCTCATTCAAACTGGCCTCAGACATATCACATTCTCCCTGGGCTTTTGCTGATAAGATAGACACAAGAATCAAGCAGACAAAGACAAGATTTCTGTTCATACTTTCAACGAGATTACTCCCACACACATTAGATAAATTCCACATTACTTTATATATTCAAGCGCAAAGATACGTATTTTCCTAAAATACATAAAAAAGATATAGTTTTTTTTTATGAAAACAAAAGTTTTTTTTCATTTCAATAAAAAAATGCGTTAATGGTGAACAAACCAGAAACGCATTTAAAATTCACATATTACACTTTGTTATATCTCAATCCAATCAGTTACTTCCTGAACCACCATCATGATCATAAGATATAAACGAGTCTTTAACAAATATCGGCTCGCCGTACGCCTTAAACTCATAAGTCTGAGAACCAGATGTTATCACAAACGTAGCGACTCTCTGACAAATGTGATAAACCAACCATCCCGCACTCTCTGTCTCATAATATGGATAACTTACAGAAAGTTCAGTCTTTGTTCCAAGAATCTGCTTTACATAACTAATAGCAAAAGCATTAGTCTCGTCTGTCTGATATCCGAACTTAGAAGAATAACGAATGATATTATCACCAATATTCACAAATGTGTGAATAGTATCCGAATTAACAGAATCAACCCTTGTAACAGTGAGATTACCTTTCATATAGAAATCCCAATAGCAGAAATGAGGAACCTTAACTATGATTGACTTAGAGTCAGTAGTAACCGCAAGATCATCATCATCAGTTCCGCCTCTCAACTTACAAGAAACGTCCATACCATAAGTCTTATCAGTCTTGATATTGAAAGTTATCTCGCTACCCTTGAAATTCGCTCCATCAGGAATACAGAAAGCGTGTATAACCCTTGCGTCAAAATCATGCGAAGAAACACTTGACGGGTCTGTGAGAACAGAAAGATTCGGGTCACTTGACTCCTCCAAAGTCCACAAAATACCTCCCCATCCAGCATCTTCCAATGCGACTGCCACCTCTTTAGGGACAACACCTTGACCAGAAAGTCCAGGAACCTCACACAACGCAGTAACGTACGTTGTTCCCTTAGTGGAAATATATGTACCAGGCTGTCCCTTAAACTGAGGAAGGTTCAGTGGATTCAATTCTCCTGATGAACTAAAACAAGACGTCAGCAAGCTCGACGTTGTTATAGCAATCACAGTCAAAAGAAAATTAAATTTCTTCATTGTTACAAAGTTATTATATTCTACTATAATTTTTATTTCTCACAATCAATCAACCTCACCATTAAGAAATTTCATAAGATACTTCTTAATATAATCAGCTTCCCAATAATGCGCCGCTTTATCTTTAGCAGCCTTTACCTCGACAGTCTTTCCGCAATTCTTATCCTTCCAATCGAAATTTGAAGACATACTGTACTCCCAATCAAACGACTCAGGGATTCTGACAGACACAACTCCCATTCTCTTCTGTTTTTTTCCAGACATAGGAATACTAAAATTAAATCCCGCATTATGTTCTCCACCTGTCAGTGTGGCGTACACTCCAATGAAATACTCACCGAACCTACATCCCAAATCACCTCTCACTCCATAATCACCATAGAGGAAACGTCCCATAGTCAGACTCAAATCCAAGGATGTCTCGCTATGATAATAATTCATCTTAAGCAACGCAGCGAAAAGATTATCGTCAGCGACCTTCAACACCCCAGAGTTCATGTCTTGCCATCTTGCCAGGCTCAATTCCACTCCACAATCAAAAGCTTTTGTGAAATGCAGTCCAGTCTCAAGATTAAATCCAAGATAATTATAATGGAAAAAACCGGCAGATAGGCGTCTCCACCACTTAGCGTTTGCGGTGAAATCCTGTTGTATATTCAAAGAACCAATTTGTACATGCCGATTTGCTGTCTCTTCAAAAAAATCATAATTATTGACCAACGGAATAATCGGTTGCAAAACAATATGATTACCTTTCCATAACGTTGTCTCAACTGATGGAGCAATCAACAAGCCATAACTAAACAACTTATACAGCAAGTGATTGTCGAGAGAAACAATCGGGTACATTATTATATTAATCTTCCCATAAGACTTAGATTGCATGTTGTCTCCACATAAATCATCCAATTTATTCTCAATCAAACGGGAATCATAATTCACATCAACACTCCAAGCACCATCATCATTAATCGCCTCAATCGCAACTCGTCCTTTATTATCCTCTTTAATAACCACATTAAAGACATTTGCCGAAGGATAAACAGATCTCAGCACATTCAGTGCGACACCTGATCCTCTGAACACGCCTCTGTACGTAGGATCCTCCATTGACGCATAGACAGTATCGTCACAACACACCTCACGGATATTCTCGAATCCCGTCTCAGTTAACCTATCCGATGCATTTTGTCCGTACACTAACGATGGAATCAAAAACAAAAGCAATACACAAAAAACATTCATAATACTAATATTTTATAGTGTACTGATATGAGAAACCAACACCCAAAGTTTTAAAATCCCTGGCGAAAGCCAACAAATTCCAATGCTTCCATATGCAAAGTCCTGCTCCCACATTGCACCCCTGCGTATCATACTCTGCCATCAAACGCAAGCAATCAACCACAGACGGCTTAAAATCAACACCACAGAAAACTCCGTCATAGACAACTCCACTGCCAGTAAGTTTTGAATAGCCTACAGTAGCGCCAACAACTCCCGTTCCAACAATTGAGATATGTTTCGTAATCACCCCATACAAAGCCGCATAATAGCTTCGTCCCATATTAGAGTAAAAGTCATTCCACCCGACAACAACCCCTGGCACATACTTCTTCTCATACAAAGGCATCAGTCTTAATGTAAAAGAACGATCTTGTTCACAATACGAATCAGAGGGCATCTCCAATTTTTCTTTTATAAGAGTCGAGCGAAAAGTCATCTCTATAAAGCGGAACGGTGTGAAATCTATAAAATAGTTATACACGGGATAGTCATAATAAAGAATATTAGCACCCACATAATTCACGCCTCCAACGAAAGTCTTCTTTTCTCTCATTTCAGCCGTAGGGATGTTTATCAGTCCCTCTGTACCTATAATCTGCTGCGCGTCAGCCTTCAAGAACGGAAAGATGAGACACATCAAAACAGAGACAAAACCAGCAACACACCCCAAACGGCCAAAAGACATTATCATCTTCATTAACTCCAATTTTAGAGAAGCAGACACTTCTGTCCATATTATACCGTGCGAAGTTAAGCAATATTTACCAAATAACAACAATGAAAGTAACATTTTTTTACACAAATTCACGATTTACGTAGAATTAGCAACAGGGCAAAAGTAAACAGAACGTTAAACTGCACAAAAAGAGAGTAATCACGAGCACTAGAGACACGTTTTTCACCACATCTAAAACAAACAGCAGCAACTACCAACAGCACAAAAAAGCGCCGCCCCAACAAGAGCGACGCTATCAATGATTACTGTATATTTATTGCTTAACTAAGTATCTATTATTTCAACTCGATAATCGCACGACGGTTGAGAGTGTAAGGTTCCACATCATTTACGCCTCCGAGACCCTTAGTCTCAATCTTGTCGCTGCTGACTCCAAGACCGATAAGTTCATCTGCAACAGCCTTAGCACGAGCCTCCGACAAAGTCTGGTTGTATGCGGAAGAACCTGTCTTGCTATCGGCAGTACCTGTGATAACAACCTTAGCGCCTGTATTCTTAGCCGCAGTAGCGATAGCCTCGATGTTGATAAGATCCTTCTTAGAATTAATCTTAGAAGAGTTGATATTAAAGAATGTAGAAACCGTATTGGCTACGATAATCTTCTCAGCCGCAGGCACAGGAACCTCAACAGGCTTCTTTGCCAGTTCAGCGCGAAGACGCGCATTCTCATCCTGCTCGCTCTGAAGTTGTCCGCGCAAGTCATTCAGCTTAGCGCAAGCCTCCTCAGACAGAGCCTCGTAATCCTCGAGATTGACAGCTCTTGACCATGTGTTCTTACCGAAGTTATAGCAGAATCCGATCTTCAAGTCGTAAATTTTCTCAGAGCCATTAGAGTAATCGCCGGTAAAGTTATCAAAGAATTTGTCAGTAGTCACATTAAAAGACCCCTCGAGATAGACACCTATCTCATTACTGAAACGCCACATTGACTGGAAGCCTACTCCAATCAACGGAGTATACGTGTCAAGACAGAAGTTACGCACAGCACCCGCTCTTGGAACAAGGCTGAAATTCCAGAAACGATTCTCGTTATATCCATACAAGAGATTTGACATATTGAAAAGATTCTCATATACCAAATATCCATAGTTTTTACTCTTTTTTGAAATCGCGTATATATCTCCCTGAACATTGATATCATCAAGACCGCCGAAAGCTTCCCAGTCCAAAGTTAAACGCATTCCATATCCTGGAGTGAACCATTTACCAACAGACACAGCGACTCCATAAGTACGTCCGTAATCCATTGCATTACTGAAAGAATAACCGTTCTTATGACCTACACCGACGCCACCACCGATTTGAGCAAACCAGTTAGCCCAAAATGAATTGGTAGCTACCTTCGTGTACTTGTAGTCAGCAGTTGCAGATGTTTCAAATTCGCAGTCCTGCGCATTAGCAGCAACAGTACCGAGGCCTAAAAAGACCAAGCACATCATTAACTTTTTCATAATACAGAAATCAATTTATATACAACAATTATTTTTTTCATTCAATTTCTCATCGAAAGAAAAACGGTCGTATAATGCGCTATAGACACGTTTTCTCACTTTATTCACTCGCAAAGATATAACAAATATTTTATTCCCACCTCAAAAAAACACAAAAAAAACGTCATTTCTTGTTATTTTTTTCTGTTTTTGAGGAATTTCCTTCATTTTTTCCTCTTCAAAACATATTTTCTATATTATTTTTCTCAATTATTCGATAGACGACCTTACCATCGGGAGTCAATGCGGGAGAAGTAGAAGAAAAGAGTTCTTTAAGCAGATTACCCATCTCCATGTCCGACAGCACCTGTCCATAAGATATCGCAGAAGCCCTTGAGACCGCAAGAGCCATAGCCTCCCTTGCCTCAGAGCGCAGGTTCACGCCTTTCTCCATGGCTGAAGCCACCAGTTCATGCAACAAGTTGTCAATATTCACGCCAATCACCTCTGATGGTATTCCATTGACGGAGTACGCAGCATTACCAAGGTTAGAGATATCGAATCCCAATGCAGACAAATCTCCAATAATATCCTCGACAGCAACACCTTCCTCCTGACTGAACTGAACTATTTCCGGGAACAGCATTTTTTGCACAGGTCTTCCATGTTCCCTCATACATCTCATATTCTGTTCAAACAAGACCCTCACATGAGCCCTATGTTGGTCAACTAACAACAAACCAGCGGATGATGTTGTCACTATATATCGACCCAAATACTGGAAACGTGGAGCCGAGTCTGCTATAATTCCCTCATCGAATTTCGTGTCGTCGCAAATATCATCGATAAAAGAAGAAGTCGCGTCCGGTATAACATTGGCATTCATAGAAGAAGCCTCAAGGCCTGTCAATACAGCCTGGTCATTATGTGATGATGGCTCAAGCGTCTGCAAGTCATCCAGTCCACCCACGCCATCATACAAAGACTCCCAGTTTCTTGCTGACGTGACGTCACGTTCCCTATTTTCCCTGAACGGATTATACGTGGTCTGCGCACTTTTTGGCGGAGTATACATAGATGGTGCGGCGTTAGAAGACCTATACACCGGGATATCAGGCTTACCATCCACGTCGAAGTCAATCATTGGCACATTACAATACTTGCCCAGTGTCTCTTTCACTGTAGCATAAAGAACCTGCCATATAGACTGCTCCTCGTCAAACTTAATCTCTGTCTTAGTAGGATGCACATTGACATCGATAGACGAGGAGTCGACGGACATATATATAAAGTACGACACACGTTCTCCGACAGGTATGAGGTTATCAAAAGCCTTCATCACGGCGCTATGGAAGTAAGGATGCTTCATGAAACGGCCGTTGACGAAGAAAAACTCCTTTGTTCCTCTCTTTTTAGCCGAGTCCGGTCTAGACACATATCCTGATATAGTCACCAGAGACGTCTCCACCTCAACAGGCAACAGCTCAGCGTTAATCTTTTTGCCGAACACATCAGAAATGCGCTGTCTCACCGTTGACGAAGGAAGATGATACATCTCCGTCCCATTATTAAACAATGAGAAAGCGATATCTGGGTTGACCAGGACGATACGTTCGAAATCCTGGATCACGCTCGACAACTCCGTCTGAGTGCTCTTTAGGAATTTCCTTCTTGCCGGCACATTATAAAACAAGTTTCTGACGACAAAATTCGTTCCCGCGGCACACGCCACAGGTTCCTGAGTCATGATTTTCGACCCCTCAATATGTATGAGAGTACCCAACTCATCATCCTGTCTCCTCGTCGTAAGATCAACATGTGCCACTGCGGCTATCGACGCCAGAGCCTCACCTCGGAAGCCCATAGTGCACAGTTTAAAAAGATCGTTAGCCTCACGAATCTTTGACGTGGCGTGTCGTTCGAAACACATCCTGGCATCCGTTTCAGACATACCCTTTCCGTCATCGACGACCTGCACACTTGTCTTGCCACCGTCAACGACGAGCACCTTGACACTCATCGCACCGGCGTCAATAGAATTCTCCACCATCTCCTTAACGATAGACGATGGACGCTGCACCACCTCCCCCGCGGCAATCTGATTAGCAACGGAGTCAGGCAAAAGATGAATGATATCCTCCATTAAAATGGCAGTTGACCTGTTTTCAGAAAATAAGCTATTACCAACAGAACAATAATCGCTATGATGAGCACAGAGTAAGGAACCGGCTTCTTTCCGCTCTCCTTTCGCTGTCTCACATACTTTGTGGCGCCGACAAATTTTCCCCTCACATCTTCAGGAGTAAACTCTTTCGGCGGCAAGATGCCAAGGTCACGTTTAGCCTTTTCCTCTATTTTCTCCAATTTCTCCTTACGAGGATCATAATATATGTAATTATGCTGAAAGCCTCTTGGCTTCCTTACTGAAAACATACCCATAGAAGAACAATGTTTTATGGCGGGCAAAACTCACCCTCCGTTGTTTACACCTTATTTAATATTATCGAGCTTCTGAAGAGGAACCTCCTTTGTCTCAGACTTTTTCAGCATAGCCGACTTGTCCTTTCCCCTCCATGTAAATATATCATCCTTACTCATAGGACGGATATAATCGAACCAAGCAAAACGATTAAGGTAGCGTTTATCCTTAGGTATAGCCAACGGAGGGTAAATCGTTCCTGTCGAGCCGGCCATCCATATCTTGGATATCTTTTTGTTTTCCATATATGTAATGACCTTAGAGGTCTCGTTGTACATCATACCTATCCTCGTTCCGTCATCCTCAGCGATGAAATAGTCTATGCACACGTTGCTATGCGCCTCATTACGTTCCAGAGCATTATCCTTGAAATAGCAGAACATCTCCTTAGACTCCACCTGATTGTACGAGACAGAGTCCAGCCGTTCAATGGTTGTCGCCTGTCCGATGATATGTATCCAGCTCACGGTGCTGTCATTGTTATATATACGGATTTCCTCTCCAAAGACCTGCTGTCCCTCGTTCCACAATATCGGCTGTCCATACATATACGTGCAAGAGTCACGTTCATGGCTGACCAGTGAGTCACACACAGCCTGCACATCAACACGGAAAGCCCGGACCTTATGAAAGGCAAACAGGTCATGGTATGCGGAGTCAGTGTCGATATTATAGCTCATCATCCTCAGCGTATCGGCGTGCACATACAAGGTATCCTTCTCGGAGAACTCATACGCCACGGCACTGTCCGTAGCCAGCGCCTCTCCACTGTTCTGATTATAGAAACAGTAATTACCTGTCAGCATACAGCTGTTCTCGTCGTCAGTCAGCACGACATCCCCGAAAGCCTCGAACATGCCCGTCTCTCGGTTACAATGAAGGCTGTCGCCCACAATCTTACGCATATCCTTGATGACATACGAGCGGTCAAGCAAGAAAGCCTCTTCAGACTTCGTATCATACTCGCCGTACTCACCATACACGAATGTTCCGTCATTCGACGTGACATTGGTCGGAGTGACGATTTTCGCCTTTCTCGTGTCAGAATAATAATACAAAGTGTCGGATATCAGCTTGAACTTCGGGTTGGTCAACACCACATTATCTGTAAAGAACGCCTCATGCGTGCCCAGCGTGTACTGTCCCCAGTCACTCACCAGCACATTATCATCGTCATACAATGTGCCTCCGTACGGATACATGCCAACATCATACAGTCTGTCATAATCCAGATAATCCGTCTCCAGTCGTGTGTTCTTATGTCTTAACACCGAGTGTCCCAGCGTATGTGCCTTAAGCTCCATTCCGTCATACAACAGAGTGTCACAAGTCAGCGTCAAGGTATCTCCCTGCCACATCTTAACATGTCCATACGCGTTGAAAGAATTATCCTCACGGAAAAAACGAGCGGAGTCACAATCCAGATACATGCCACTATGGAACAGGCGCACCTTACCCACCAAGACGTCAGCGCGGGGGTCTCTAGCAGTCTTGAACAAGACATCAGAATGGATAAGATGGACCCTATTATCGGAACCCATCTTATCCTTTCTGTCGTCTGCGACGTCTGCCATTGCGGCTGAACATATGGAGAGAGACAAGACAAGGCTCGTTGCGCCTCTCCACGAACGTATGTATTCTGTTATTCTCAAAACAACAATCTCCTATTGTGTGTCACAAGTGATGAGCATCACTCATCAGCCTTCCACATGTATATGCTTACGTAAAAACACAGATGGCGCGCCAACTCACTTAATCCAGCCGGAATACTGGAACTCGCAGTTTCTCCAATCCTCGTTGATTCTCACGTAAGTCGTTTTCATCTTCTGTTTAATCCAGTTCTCTATCTTCTCCTGGCTAAGCTTATCAACCACCACATTCTGCAGAACCTGATAATCATCTGCCACCGTAGCGTGATGTCCGTCAATCCTATTCTTCAACTTGACGATAGCCACCACTTCCTTACCCTTAGAGTCGATCATGACAAAAGGCCTTGAAATCTCGCCTATATTCATTGATGACACAGCCTTAGCCACTTCAGCTGGCAGGTCCTTCATCTCGAATCTCGGTGTTCCGTAAGACACGCTCTCCGCCTTATTCACCATCAGTCCGTGGTTGTTACGTGTCTCTTTGTCATCAGACACATACTGTGTTGACTCGTCAAACGTGAACGTACCCTTACGTATCTCATTAGCCAGAGAGTCAAGTTCATTGACAGCCTCCGTCAACGCCTCGTCCGACACCTTCGGTTTTCTCAGTATGTGACGCACGTTGACTCTCTCGCCACGTTTCTCTATGAGCTGTATGATGTGATATCCGAACTCAGACTCAACGATCTTAGACACAGCCTTAGGGTCTGTCAGGTTGAACGCCACATTAGCGAACTCAGGCACCAGCTCACCCCTTCCCACGAAACCAAGCTCACCACCTCTTCTGGCAGACACGGCGTCCTCAGAATATAGCAGTGCCAAAGTGGAGAATTTCTGTGATCCGTTGTTAACTCTCTCCGTATACTCACGGAGTTCATCCTTTATGCGGTCAATCTCCTCCTGTGATATCTTAGGGTTGCGCACGATAATCTGCACCTCCACCTTAGTAGGCACAAACGGGATGCTATCCTCCGGCATATCCTTAAAATATCGTCTCACCTGTGCCGGAGTAACCTTGATGTTGCTTACCAGTCCCTCTCTCACCTGGCTCATCATGAGATAGTCTTTGACGACTGTGAACTGTTGTTCACGAATCTGTGTGAGACTCTTATTCATCAGCTCCTCAAGTTTCTCCTTTGAGCCAACCTGAGCGATGAATCCTTCTATTCTGTCGTTGACATTCTGGAACACCTCATTGTCAGACACCTCCACACTATCTATAGCCGCCTGATGGAGGAACAGCTTTTGTATGGCAAGCTGCTCAGGAATGACGCAGTACGGATCTCCGTCCCATCTCTGTCCCTGAGCCAGACCCTCAATCCTGGCTTGCTCCACGTCTGACTTCAATATAGCCTCATCACCTACCACCCATATCACCTCATCTATAACATTATTAGCCACACCTCTCTGTGCGTATGTCAGCGCCACGTTAGCCGACAGTGCTAAAGCAAAGGTCCAAAACCACTTTCTCATTGTCCGATTCTTTAATGATTATTTACAGTCTCAACAACATCGTCATTAACCTTCACCGTATACTTAGCTCGCAGCTTCTCGACCCAGTCCACCTCAATCATGGTCTGATAGTCAGTGATGACCTGGCCTCTCACGTCCTTGTACGTCCTTGGTTTCTTAGCCAATTTGCCGTATACTCCTGTAGCCTCAAATCCCTTGGTAGGTTTCAGCTCACCAGTCTTGAACTGCAACTTATCCACATTCGCGTTATCACCTTTCTTATATATGCCACGCTCCACGCGTATCAGCTTGACAGAGTCATTATTGAATGTCGATGTGAGAGTCTTCGCCCAGTCAGCCTCATCGACGCCCTTCAGTCTCTTCTTGGCAGCGGCCAACGTAGCCTCATCCTTGGCGTGTATCACCACACCACAGAAGCGAGGCGAGTCCCACACGTAGTTTTTCTTGTTTCTGTTGAAGAAAGACTGCAAACCAGCCTCATCGTTCTTCGCCTTGTCCCAAATTTCAGACTTACACACCTCATACATGAGAGTTCCGTCGTAATACTCCTGTGACAGATACTTCAGGTCACGGTCCTTATCCTGCAGTTTCTTACAAAGTTCATCCACTATCACCTCACGGCTCACGTTACGCTGTTTTGCCACAGAGTCGATATAATTGTTGGCGGAAGCCTCCTTGACTCCTCTTTGCTCCAGGAACTTGACTATATTGTCGTGATGGAACTCATAAGGTTCGAAAGGATGTCTGTCTTCCATTTTTATTATATGCCAACCGGCAGCGGTAAGCACCGGCTCAGACATCTCGCCAGCCTTCAGCGCATATGCGGCCTTCTCGAACTCAGGAATCATCATGCCCTTACCGAACTGTCCCAGACTTCCGCCGTTATTCTTAGTGTGCGTGTCATCTGAGCACTTCTTCGCAATCTCCGCGAAGTCAGCGCCGTTAAGCAGCAACTTATAGATGGAGTCGATACGCTGTTTCGCAGCCTCCCTCTGTGACTCCTTAGCATCCTGACGGACGAGCACGAGGATGTGAGACGCCGTAAGCATATCGTCACCGCCGAATCGGGCCACCGTGTTGTCATAAGTGATGCGAGCCTCACGCTCGATAAAAGCCGTGTCGACAATAGTAGGAAGAACCATCTGTTCCTTATATCCCGCCAACTCACGTCGTATTTTCCCAATCGTGTCAATACCGGCATCTTCCGCCGCAGCTACCTTGAGCTTAAAATCCACGAATAAAGGAACATACTCCTTTACACTTTTCTTATCCAACACACCGTCAGAGTTGTTCTTATTGTATGAGTACTCAAACTCGGAACGAGTGATGTCTTTTCCATTTATCGTCATTACGACCGGATCACTAACCTGTGCCATAACATTGGCAGCGAGTAATGTTCCAACAACAGCGAATGCTATTTTTCTCATTTTAATTCTCTTTTTGGATGTCGCCCGACACAAACCCGCTACGTCACCAGTCGACTGGCACGTACATCACTGATTGTCAGCTCACGGCAATATGCATGCGCACATCACTTACTATATAATACCAAGTAACAAGAACCCAGCACGGCTCTTTTTCATATTTTGCGTGCGAAGTTAATGAAAAAACATGAAACATTCGTATTTATAAATGTTATTAAATATAAAAATGAACTAAAACACAGCTCGGATGACATCTTGTCATGGCAAGCAAACCGACATAGACTAAGGAGATGCTGACCGAGCGCACGGAGTCAGGGAGAGCGCGGTACAGCTCACTGAGGAACGTGTCGTAGTACTCACCGCCTATCAGCTCGCGCAAGCCGAGGTGTCCTACCACCTCATGGAGGACGACTCTCGCCGCCTCTCCGGCGTCACGGCAGTTAGGAAGGTAGACATACACCTTTCCGTCAATGTACAGTCCGTTGCCATCCTCCTTAAGTTTCCGTCTCACCCGCTCGCTGAGTCCCGACGCGTCGAGGTCACTCTCTGACGTGAGTATGGTGACTGGTGTGTGCAGCTCGTCAGCGACGGTACGCACGGCTTCTGACATGGACTCCGTGTCTGTGGACTCTGAGTCTGTGACGGATTCGTCACCGAACAATTCAGAATAGCGAGGTGTGTCTTTTGATATGTTGACTTCCTCTTTCCTCGCAATTCCTGTCTTGTCTGTGTATATGCCCGTTGTCAACAAGTCTTGTATTGACTCGATGATTGCCGCCAACGGTTTTCCCTCCGCTTGCTCTATGGCTCTCTTTGGATAGAAGTATTCCGTGACATGCGCTTTTCCGTTGTTTCGGACACCTCTGTTACCATATTTAGAAATCACAACGCTTATCCCCTCTCGCTCTCCATTCGCATCGAAATTAGCGACTGAGGCATTATGGTTGCTGATACGGAGTGTGAACACCTTACCGTCTTCAGTCGTAAACGTGCCGTACTTGCTTGCTTCGTGTGGATGCAAACCTAACGCCTGTGCTATATCTGTAATGAAACCACGTGTTCGATTTGCGAGATTCTCGTATATTTTCTTGGTTCTCTCGAGATTTTGCCTTACATTCGCAACGCCTTCACTTGAAACGGCAGTGTCACTTGCGCTTGCGCCGACGCGGTTTTGGGTGGAGGCTTTTTTTGTGGAACCACGTAAGGTGTTCCTTTTGCGCACCACGACGGCGTTTGAGTTTGCGAAGCCCGCATTGTTCTTGTTTGCTTTCTCCACGACATAACCGTCGCCCAGAGTGTCTGTAATGAACTTTGACAATGTGTCGTGTGTGAAGAATTTCTGATAACTACGATAACCACCCTTACCATTAGAGATGAGAATCTCTGTCTCATCGTCAAGCTCAACCTTATTCTTTACGGTCTTAGCGTCCTCTACACCTCTTGTGTTGATAATCATCATGCCACCATCAGCAAGATGTGAAGCCATGTCTCTCAGCACGTCAGCCCTCCAATCGTCTGGCACGACATTAAGCACGGCGTTACTTATTATGACATCATACTTCTTGTCAATCTTGTTGTAGCTGTCGTATGTCGGAACATTCTTTCTGTCGTTCGGTGCGTACGGTTCCACATCGTCGACATTGAGTCCCATGTCACGCAACGCCTCTGTGCCGACACCCTTTCCGCTGCTCGCGTCAAGAATGGACACGTTATTCATACCTTTACTGACAAGCATGTCGCCAATCTTTCTGTATGTGCTTACCGTTCCAGTTATTTGTGTTGAGTGTCCGCCCTTAGATGTTGTCTGCGTGTCATTCCAATTAGGATACATCCTGTCCAAGTCTGTGGATTTAGAGAAACGCGCGTTTGCTTCGCCTTTCGCGTCCGGCTTGACTCCGTTCAGCAGGTCACGCAGCACCATGTCGGCGATGTCCTCAGCCTTGCGGTCTTTGATATTGAAGATAGATTTTACTGCATCCCAAAAACGATTGAGAGTTGTGCGTACCTTGTCAATAGCCTTGTTGATAGTGTCGGCATCCAGCTTGCCGTCATTCTCCTTTGTCAATTCATTGACTGCGGCATTAAGTTTCTCACTGCCTTGCTTGCCTGAATAGTGCGCAATAACTTCTTCAAGAAGTTCATCACCACTTAACTCTGGGTAATCTTTCTTGACTTTATCCCAAAATGGTGCTACCTCCTTGTCAGTCTCAAAGATGTTGCGTATCTCGTTCCAAAGTTTAGGATTGTTCTTGCGTACTGCTTCTGTCCAAAGGTGTATGTATTCGTGTATTGCTGTTTCACTTCCTGCAATGCGTGAATCAAGATATATCTTTCCTCCCTTGACGAAACCATACACTTCTCCATCGGAAGTACGGAAGAAACGTACCTTGTCCGTAATATTTGCGTCTGCCTCGTTGAAGATTACATAATTAGATGCACCGTCTTCACCCTCGCCCATGTGTGAGTGGTTGAAAGCGTCAAAGTCCGCACCAGAGCCATGATAAACACGATGTTCACGAACAGAATTATCCTTCTTATTGCTTGCTGATTCAGAATTATTGCTTACCTTTGCAGCTGACAAAGCATTATCAATGTCGGCTTGTGCCTCTTCTGAGTGTGTTTGACGAGCGATTGATGATGCTTTTCTATTTGAATAAAAGTCTGCAAACACTTCATCTGAACGATTGTTCATTTCTGTCAATACCGTAAACACAGTACCGTCAGCATCTTTCAACGTATATTCATACAAGCGTGTTTTTCCACGCATCTTCTCCGTGCGTTCTCCCTTTGCAAGTACATCTGGAATACGCATCACATCATCAGCAGTAATAACACCCGTTGTTGTGCCATAATGACGATACAGACTATGCTTTGTGCCAGCATTTTCTTCTTTGCCTTGACGCATGACTATTGTCATATCCTTGCCGTCACGCTCCACGGTCAACGGCAAGTTATCTGCTGCACCGGTATAAACATCAGAAACGGTCCTCTGCTGTTCGGTCATCTCTCTGCCACCGAGAGCGTCAGCAAGGTGAGTCTTGCGCTTTTCAACCTTTGACCCCATGAATCTCACACCATCCTCTCCGTTCGCCATGTCAAGCACCTCTTGTCCGTGTTCCATGTCCACGTCGATGCCAGCCTTGCGCATGATGTCGGCAAGGGCATCACGGAGCATTGTGTCCTGCTCTGACACCTCCATGGCTTCCTCGACTGCCTTGTGGAATAATGCCACCGCACCTGTCGTCTCATCCTCACGCTCCTGCACGGTCTCAAAGATGTTGCGCACTGCATCGCCAAGCTCATCAACCTCCGTAGCTGACGGATAAGGCAAGCCTTTCAGACTTTCTTTTGTCTGCTTGAACTCATCAAAGGTTATTGGCTCATTGCCGGCAACCATTGCAGCTGCCTTGTGAATATTGTACATCATTTTCTGCCAACGCTCCACATTTGCGCCTCGTGACAGGAAAGTGTTCAACTCACCACGCTTCTTTAACTCACGGTCAACCCATTCCGCAAACAGACGAGCAGTGACTTCCCTGATGCTGCTCCAGTACGAACCGTTCTCTCGGCTACGTTCATAGTAATCGCTTCTCTTGACTGTATCAACGAGGTCATTATATGCCTTGCGAAGCTCCGCGCGTATTTCTAATGAGGCCTGCTCTGTCACCATGCCAAGCTCCATGCCAGCCTGTTTTGCGAAGTAACTGTCAAGTGCGTGCCACCACTCATGGGCAAGTGAGCCGGCTCCTCTTGTCTTTGTGAGATTGATAACAAACTCGTCACGTTCAAAATGTGCGTTGGCATTACCACTGCCCCTTGAACCGAATGCCATACCCAACTTACCACCAAGGCTGAGAGCTTTCGGCGAGACGCCAAGCAAACGCGCCAAGTCTATCAGCGCATCAAATGCCTGGTTGACTGCCATCTGACGGTCATGCTGATTAGTCCAGTTACCAAACTGTACACCACGGAAACCAAACTCATTCATGAAGTCCTCTGCCGTAACGTCCTTGCCGTTGCGGTAGTCTTCACCAACCCTTGTGTCTTGTCCTGAGGAGAAATAGACGTATGCTTTACGTTTAGCCTCTGCTTGCTTGTATATGTCGAATATCTCTGCCTTATGCTCTTCAAGCCATCGCTTTGCCTCCTCGCGTGTCTTGAAACCCTCACGCAACATTACGGGCATACCATAGTTGTTGGCTACCTCCTTGTTCACATACACGGCATAGCTCGCAGTCTTATTCATCACGTCGTACGAATAACTCACGTGCATCATGTCGTCGGCGGTCAGTTCTTTCTTCTGTCCTTTCTGTCCCGCTTTCTCACGCACTTTCGCATTGACTGCCTCGTTGACGCTCTCCATGTTCTCTGACAGATATGCACGGGCTTCTGCTTTAGTAGCATACTTCTCACCATCCATCTGTATCTTCTCACCAGTCAGCGGATGATAGAACGTAACCACATAGTCCGTCATTTCGTCAATCTCCTGTATTGGCGAAGCATAAGCAGAGACACCCCTTGCCTCTTTCTCCTTTACAAACTTGTCCGCTGCTTCCTTGCTGTCAAACTCCTTTGCAGTCAGGTTAGCGCCATAAATAACCCTATACCTGCCACTATCCTTGTAGGTTGTCTTCGTATGCTTTGTATTAAACAATCTCTGAGGATGCTGCAAGTCGGTGTCACCACGCTTCAGCTTTGCAAGATACACCGCTGCGTCTATTGCATCTTCTATGCTTGCAAACGTGCCAATAGCGTAGTTGCGCTCTGCTTTGTCATTTTCCAACACATAATACAGTCCGTCTGAAGACGCTTTGATTACACCGTATGGTATATCTACCTTGTCGCCCACCTCATAGCCAAGCCTTGACAATATCTCGTGCATCACCCATACCATGTTAGGCGTAGTCTTATCTCCCCACTCATATTTCTTTTTTTGTTCCTTTCCGTCTGAGTCAACATAAGTGTAGTCTTTGTTCCAATCCTTGCGTTGCTCTATGTCCGCAAGCTCCTTTTCACGAGATGGAAAATGGTCTTCCGTCATCGCGCGCATCATGATGTCACGCTGCTCCGGGGTAGCCTCGACAAACTCTTTAAGGAAAGACAGCGTGTCGTGCGTCTGCTTTGCCCACTTCTCCACGTTCGTCTCATAACCGTCATACCTTTTCTTTCTCTGTGCTTCAGACCTCGTGAGTCTCGGCTTGTTTGTGTTCATCAGCGCAAACAATGCCTCAAAGAACAGTGCATCTTCCTCACGTAGCGCACCACTCTCCACAGTCTTCTTCAAGTCAGGCTTCTTAAACACTTTAGAGAACGGCAATTCTATCAACGCTTGTACGGTCGCATCCTCAAAGCTCTTGCTCAACACCTTCAGCATATCCTTACGCGCTCCCTCTAACCGCTCGCCCACGTCCTCAATCTTGTCCTTACGCTCTGACTTTGCATTGTCATTATTTTTATCTTCCTCTTTTTCTTGCTTTTCAGATATTTGTTTGTTATCTTTGCCGACAGAAGATTGCTCCTGTTCGGTAGGATATTGAGAAGAATTAGGCTTCTTGAGAAGTGCCTGCTGTTCAGGAGTGATTTTTTTGTCTCTGTATATTTCCTCCTCAAACTCAGTGATTGCGCCATCTTTACCGAACACAGTTGATATGGAATTGATTTCAAGGATAGTTTTTCCCTTTCCTTGGTTCATGCGTTTCACGTCTACACCGACAACCACATAACCTTGTCCTTTTGGTATAATCGTGTATAAACGATAACCTTTTTGATTTTTGTGTTCCTTGTCTGAGAAATACTTGGTTATAGCAAATGGACGTTTTATCGCATCAGGAAGCTGTTTCCATTCACTTTCTGTAAGATTGTGATTTGCATCCTTGTCAAAGTGACGAGACATTACGCCATAGGCTATCGTGAACTTCTCACCTGTGATTCCCAAGTCTTTCATGAAGTCGGGAGTCTGTGCCACGTCAAAGAATTTCATCTTGAAAAGCTTGCTCGCCGCATCCTTACCCTTTGTCACAATGGTCTTGATAGCGTCAAGGAACGACGGCTTGTCGGCTTCTCCATTCTGCTCGTTGTCCGAGTCTGTCTCACCTGACTCTCTCTCGTCCGTCACGTCTGACTCCTCGTTTGTCTGAGTGATATCCTCGTTTGTCGTTTCGTTTGCATCCTCATTCTCCTGCAAACGGACATCCTGCTGCTCGTCTGTCGGTACACCCTCGTTCTGCTCGGTCGCTTCCTCACCTGACTCCACTGCCTCAGCGCGTTTGCGCTGATAGTCCTCTGCCACGTCAGTCCAGAAGTCGAACCTCTCCTGCAAGCGGTCTTGCTCCGTCTGCCATGCGGCGAGGTCTGACTTGAATTTGTTAATCCTCGTTCCGTAGTCAGCAGCCACGGGACGGGTGGACTCATGCGCCGTCAGTTTTTCCCTTGTGAGTGCGGAAAGCGGAGATGAGAGGAGGAAGTAAGGCGTAGGAACATGGTGGAATAATGGACAATTTACAATGTCACCAAATTTCCTATGCCTATTTTTCTTCGATTTTTAGTTAACTTATTGATAATCTTATTACAATGCATTCAAAAGCTTTAGGTCTCTTTTTTGAAATTCTTAGGTTAGGATATAGTCCATACGCAGGTCTGAGAATTAAAAAATCCTAACCTTAACATTTCATCGTCCTAACCTGAGAATTTCAGACGCCGAATAAAACACGGGAAAATTCCAGAAGTCATTTTTTCACTGCCATGTGTCAACGAAAAAAGAGGAGTTTCGGACAGGAAAAAAAGTGCGAAATGGTAAGGTGATTTGGTAAGTGACTCTGGTCCTTTATCCATAGTTCCATCTAGACATTGAATAGCGTGAGCTGATGTGCAACGTACGTGTTGGCATTAGTGTCGTCGGCATCGACGATGATCTTCTTCGGAGTCTTGTCAAATGATGATATGTACTCGTCAAGGAACAACTTGCCCATACGGTAGAGAGTCTTACTTGAGACATTGTTCTCAAGGCGTGTCATCGTGGGCAAGGAAGAAAGGTCCGAATCTGACGGCTTGCGACCCACGGACATCTTCTGGGCACTGTCAGAACGCAGCTGGTTGCAGTCGTTGGCATCCACATAGCCGCAGAGTATCTGACCTACGTGCTGGCTTACCAGTTCCATATAGGTATGATGGATGAATTTCTGTTTACACTCATCGGGAATCAGACTGCCAATTTACCAAGCAAGGCTCTTTTTCATACACCCAACAAGCAGCAAACCGCCATTGGAGGAGATGTCCTGAGCATTGAAATCAACACGGATTTTCTTGTCAGAAACAATTTCAGGAAGAAAAAAAAGAATTTTCTCTTGGATAATTGAAGTTTTTGAAGTAGATACATGCCATAAGAGGCGTTTGTAAGTCCTTGTTTTTTTAACACTTATTATGTGCTGGCCATTACCCGACATCAGCGCCGTCTGTCAGCGTTTCAGGAAAGACTTGATCTGCTCTATTGCCTCAGCTCTCTCTCTCGGTTTGAATCCATGTCCGGCACCAGGTATGACATGCAACTTGGCGTTCTTGTATGTCTGTGCCGCGCGACGAGAGTCTTCCATTGACACCACATTGTCCGCGTCGCCCTGAATGATGAGAACTGGACCTTGGAAAGAGTCAATGCTCTCGAACACCTTCATCGGCTTGACCTCCTCGAAGAAACGACGTCCCAGAGGTACGTTCCACAGACGTGTGGTGTCTGGTATGTCCTCCATCTTAGGGTAACGCTCGTTCCAGTTGTCAGGAATACACAGGGCAGGATAGATGAGGACGAGACGGCTCACCTCATCATGCTTCTGTGACGCTGTCAGCGCAGACACCAGTCCTCCCTGACTCTCACCGATCAGCACAATATGTTCGGAATCGACATAATCCTGGCCGCGGAAGTAATTGATGATAGCCCTCAGGTCGCTCTGCTCATCCAGGACTGACATGTTCATGGTGTTTGAGTCACTTCGGCTGTACACCGCCCCGCACGGAAAGTCAAAGGCGTATGTCATATAGCCAAGCTCTGCCAACGGGCTGAAATAGTCCTGAGCGAAATGGTGAGTGCCGTTGAAGCCATGACTCACGATGACGAGCGGCATACGACCCTTGGCAGCGACAGGACGATTCAGGACTCCGTAAATCTGTCGGTCACCATTCTCAATCCACAGGCTGCGGGTGTTACGGAAGTCAATGAAGTTCTTAGACTTTGTCTCCCATCCGGCATAACCCTCCGGCGACTCCTTCAGGAAAAGCGAAGCGTTTTCTTTCTTGTCTTTGAGATGCCAGTCGAGCCAGGCAGTCACCAGACGTCCGTAATCACCGCCATACTGGTCGTGGTAGGTTCCGCCATGACCTGAGGCTGGATGATTGGCGAGGCACACAGGGACATGACTGATACGACCGAAATCTTTCTGGGCATTGACAAACGCCACATCACTTGGTCCTCCCACTATATATAAAACAGGTGCGTGCAACTTGGATAATGAGGCGCGGCTGGCACCGGCCATCTCCATGTCACCCATTCCCGCATTGAGGATGAGATATGTCTTAAGTCTCGGATCTGAAGCGTTACACAGCACCTGCGCTCCGCCACAGGAATGACCAGCGGCAGCAATGCGTGTGGTGTCTATGAAATGATAGTAGTCAGTACCTTTGGTCCTGTTCAGTTTGAGTAAGAGGTCCAACCCGCGAGTCAACTCCGACGATTCCGAACGACCTTCCTTCCTGTCGAGACGCTTGTCTTGCATCTCACCTATGGCGACGACGATGTAGCCGTGAGAGGCGACGTCACTCAACATACGCTCATATCCTATGTTCGTGTCAGAACAGCCTCCGTTACCAAACAGCAGAACAGGCAAGTCACCACAGCGGGCATGCGCGTGCATAAGGTCTTTAGGACGATAAATCACGAAATCCTTCATCGTCTTCTCTTTTACCGCCACAGACTTAAACATACCTGAGCCGCCATCATCAACAGTTTTACTTTTCAGCACTTGAGCTGATACGCCAAAAATAGAAAAGGTAAAAAAAATTAAGGTCAGAATCTTTTGTCTCATATAGTTCATGGATTAAAATTATTGAATGAGCAAATGTACCAAATCTGACAGACATATCATTTCACTTTTGTAACTTAGGCTTTTAATTTTGTATCACGAACCGCTTTTTCCGGCTTTTCTGTCCGCATAGCAAGACATTAGACCGCACAACACGAGATGAGTGTCTAAAATAAGGGACAGGATAGAGCCCCAATTTATCCGAAAAGATAATTTACACTGGTTCGGATGAAACACTAAAAATCCCGGTCCGTCACTTAGACGAACCGGGATTGTCATTATACATCTCTGTCATCGGTCAGTCAACTGACGAGACTGTGACATTTCAAGTGTCTGACCATGCTCTGCGGTCACAATCATCACTGCGGACGGCTATAGTTAGGAGCCTCGCTTGTGATTATCACCTCATGCGGGTGGCTCTCAAGAACGCCGGCGTTAGTGATACGAACGAACTTTGCGTCATGCAGTTTCTCAATGCTTGCGGCACCACAGTAGCCCATTCCTGAGCGCAGACCACCGACAAGCTGGTATATCACCTCTTGTACTGTTCCCTTATAAGGCACACGACCAGCGATGCCCTCCGGAACAAGTTTCTTAGTCTCCACCACTCCAGACTGGAAGTATCTGTCCTTTGAGCCATTCTCCATTGCCTCCAAAGAACCCATTCCTCTATATGACTTAAACTTACGTCCATTGAAAAGAATCGTCTCACCAGGTGCCTCCTCAGTACCAGCCACAAGCGAGCCAATCATCACAGAATAGCCGCCGGCAGCGATAGCCTTCACGACATCACCGGAGTAACGCAGACCACCATCAGCGATAAGAGGCACACCAGTTCCCTTCAACGCACTTGCAACATCATACACGGCAGACAACTGAGGCACGCCGACACCAGCCACGACACGTGTAGTACAGATAGAGCCAGGGCCGATACCCACCTTGACGGCATCAGCGCCAGCCTCAACGAGAGCCTTGGCAGCCTCACCTGTGGCGATGTTACCGACAACAATATCCACGTCAGGGAAATGCTTCTTAGCCTCGCGCACCTTCTCGATGACACCGGCAGAGTGACCATGTGCTGTGTCGATAACGATAGCGTCGACACCCGCCTTAACAAGAGCCTCCATGCGCTCAAATGTATCAGCAGTGACACCCACTCCGGCTGCCACTCTCAAACGTCCCTTTGAGTCCTTACATGCCATCGGCTTATCCTTAGCCTTAGTTATATCTTTGTAAGTGATGAGCCCAATAAGTTTATTCTGATCATCCACGACCGGCAGCTTCTCAATCTTGTGGTTGAGAAGAATCTGAGAAGCGCTCTCCAAATCCGCCTGCTGATGAGTAACGACGAGGTTCTCCTTTGTCATCACCTCATCAATCTTTCTGTTCATGTCAGTCTGGAAACGAAGGTCACGGTTCGTCACGATACCTACCAACGTGTTCACGTCATCAACAACAGGTATACCGCCGATATGATACTCAGCCATCATGTCAAGAGCCTCTTTCACCGTAGAGCCGCGTTTGATTGTCACCGGGTCATATATCATACCATTCTCGGCGCGCTTCACGATAGCAACCTGTCTTGCCTGCTCCTCAATGGACATATTCTTATGAATAACGCCTATACCACCCTCTCGAGCTATTGCTATAGCCATAGGAGCCTCGGTCACTGTATCCATGGCAGCAGTGACAAACGGAACCTTCAACTCAATGTTACGAGAGAACTTTGTACTAAGAGAAACCTCACGTGGAAGAACATTGGAATATGCTGGTATGAGCAGCACATCATCATAGGTCAGTCCTTCCATCACAACTTTATCTGCAATAAATGATGACATATATCTAAAAATTTTATTGCGTGCAAAGATAAGTATTTTTATCGAAGTAAAAGTAAGAAAGACGTCGTTTTTTTCAATTCGCCATCTCTGATATGAACTTCACTCTTATCAACCTTATCTCCTCCTCAGAATAGTCATCGCCGAGAGCTTTCACGGCTTTTTTCAGGTTGTCGCTGTCGCTGTTGCGGAAATAAGAGAATATATCATCCACGGAGTCCTCGTCAAGAACATCACCAATGAAATAGTCAATATCTATCTTCGTTCCGCTATAGACAATAGCCTCCAACTCGTCAAGCAGCTCGTCGAACTCCATACCATTGGCTTTGGCCACCTCCTCAAGATCAATTTTCCTGTCGATGCTCTGAATGATGTTCACTTTAGCCTTCGATTTGTTTGCCACCGTACGTACGCGCATATCCGTTGGACGGATAATATCATTCTCCTCACAGTGCTTCTTTATAAGGTCACAAAACTCCTTGCCATAACGTTTAGCCTTGCCGGCACCAACACCCGGAATGTTCTGCAACTCATCTGTACTTATAGGATAAAGCGTGGCCATGGCTTCCAACGACGCATCCTGAAAGACCACATAAGGAGGGATGTCGAACTTCTTCGACATCTTCTTTCGCAAGTCTATCAACATGGAGTACAATTCCTCATCAGCTACACCCACTCCACCCTGTTCTGAGCTGCCATCGGTAAACTCATCGAAGTCGTTGTCCTCAACCATCATAAACGGAGTAGGTGACTTGAGGAATTTCTTTCCCATCTTGGTTATCTTGAGAAGTCCGTAATTATCCACGTCCTTTTCAATATAGCCCTCCAACTGTCCCTGATGTATTATGGCTCTCCACATCTTAGGCTCGACATCTGCTCCGTCTCCGAATTCCTCAAGCTTCTCATGCTTATGCGCCGTGATAGACTCCGTCTCGTCTCCACGTAAGAAATCCACGATATAATCAATCTTGAAGTTCTCCTTCACCGCCAATATCGCCTTGATGGCAAGCGTCAGGTTCTCCGTAGCCTCCACCTTTTTCTTTGGATGCAGACAATTATCGCAATTCCCGCAATTGTCCACGTCGTATGTCTCTCCGAAATAATGGAGCAACAATTTTCGTCTACACACAGACGACTCGCAGTATGAGGCAGTCTCGTACAGAAGCTGTCGTCCAATATCCTGCTCAGCCACAGGCTTTCCCTCCATAAACTTCTCAAGTTTCTGAAGATCTTTCTTAGCGTAGAAGGCGATGCAACGTCCCTCGCCGCCATCACGTCCCGCCCTGCCTGTCTCCTGGTAATACCCCTCAAGACTCTTTGGAATGTCATAATGTATGACGAAACGCACGTCGGGCTTATCGATACCCATCCCGAATGCGATTGTAGCCACAATCACATCGATACGCTCCATGATGAAGTCATCCTGGGTGGCAGACCTCATGGTAGAGTCCATGCCGGCATGATACGCCGCAGCGCTTATGTCGTTAGCCTTAAGGATATCTGCCAGTTCCTCAACCTTTTTACGACTGAGGCAATATATTATTCCACTCTTTCCAGGGTTTTGTTTTATGTACTTAATTATCTCCTTGTCGACGTCCTTAGTCTTGGAACGCACCTCATAATACAGGTTAGGCCTGTTAAACGACGACTTAAACTCAGTAGCGTCAGATATACCGAGATTCTTTTTGATGTCACCCCTCACCTTATCCGTAGCTGTAGCTGTCAACGCTATAACCGGCGCTTCCCCAATCTCTTGTATGATAGGTCGTATACGTCTGTACTCTGGCCGGAAGTCGTGTCCCCACTCAGAAATACAATGAGCCTCATCAATGGCGTAGAACGAGATGTTGACGTTTCGGAGAAACTCCACATTCTCTTCCTTTGTCAACGACTCCGGAGCGACGTATAGAAGTTTGGTCTTACCCGACAGGATGTCAGACTTGACCTTCTCTATCATACTCTTACTGAGTGAGGAATTCAGGAAATGTGCGATATCCTCCTCCTCGCTGACATACTTGATTGCGTCGACCTGGTTCTTCATGAGCGCAATGAGCGGTGATATGACTATGGCCGTTCCCTCCATCAGAAGCGCAGGCAACTGATAACAGAGCGACTTGCCTCCGCCCGTAGGCATTAGCACAAACGTGTCCTTCTTCTCAAGAACATTTCTAATTATCAATTCCTGGTCTCCTTTGAATGAATCAAATCCAAAGTAGTACTTTAACGCATCTTGTAGAGTTGCATGTTTCTTCATATCACGGTCTGGTTAAGCTCATTACTTTAGGTTGGTTCTCTCGCCACGTTCCATGGCCATACATTCTTTACACACTGTATGACCTGAGGTATTACTCTTACACAAATATATACAAGATAAATTATTCCGCAAAAATATCCGGCACAAATTGTCAAGAAGGACAAGGTATATTCTGACAATGCGTTTGACATATCACAATATCAGAATACACCTGACGAAATCATCGTCACTCGCCTCTGTTCTGCAGAGCATTCATGTTCGCTTTCTCCACTTGGCTCTTGGCGAAGTCAAGCGTCACGTCATACTCCTTGAGGCTCTGCGATGGTATCTCGTACATTGGTTCCATCATTATAGTCTCAACGATGGAACGCAGTCCACGCGCGCCAAGATGGAACTCTACAGCCTTATCGACGACATAGTCAAGGGCTTCTTCCTCGAATGTCAGCTTCACGCCGTCAAGCTCGAACATCTTGATGTACTGCTTTATAATAGAGTTCTTTGGCTCTGTCAATATTCGTCTGAGGGCATCTCTTCCCAACGGCTCAAGGTGTGTGAGCACTGGGAGACGACCAATAATCTCAGGTATGAGTCCAAAAGACTTCAAATCCATCGGAGATATGTACTGCATGAAGTCTGACTTATCAATCTGAGAAGAGTCACGAGACGCTCCGAATCCAACCACATGAGTGTTCAGTCTTTGCGCAATACGTTTCTCTATTCCGTCAAAAGCACCACCACAGATAAACAATATATTTCTCGTATTCACCTGAATGAATTTCTGCTCCGGATGCTTCCTGCCTCCATATGGCGGCACGTTGATAACAGAACCTTCGAGAAGCTTCAACAAAGCCTGCTGCACGCCCTCACCACTCACATCACGGGTGATAGAAGGATTGTCACCCTTGCGCGCTATCTTATCAATCTCATCTATGAAGACGATTCCGCGCTCAGCCACTTCCGGCTTATAGTCTGACACCTGCAGCAAACGAGAGAGTATACTCTCCACATCCTCACCGACATAGCCTGCTTGTGTGAGCACCGTAGCATCGACAATGGTGAAAGGCACAACGAGCATCTTGGCTATTGTACGAGCCAGCAGTGTCTTACCTGTACCAGTGCTGCCGACCATAATGATGTTCGACTTCTCCAGCTCAACCTCATCATCCGCCGCAGGATTATTGAGTCGCTTATAGTGATTGTATACAGCGACCGCCAAAGCAACTTTAGCATCATCCTGTCCAATAATATATTTATCCAGGTACTCCTTAATCTCCTTCGGCTTAGGAAGATTGTCAATCTTCACCTCACTGCGGCTCATTGAGTTGGCGCGCACTATCTCTCCGGCCTCAACAGCACACTCATTACATATACAACCATTAACGCCAGTGAGCAGATATCCCACCTCAGACTCATCACGTCCGCACAAATTACATTTCCTAATCTTATTTGCCATCAAACATTTCAATCACATCCTCGTGAGTGCACAGAGGATAAAGCAATCTCGCCGCTGTCGCATATCAGTCCAACTGATATGCAAACCCGCAAGCAAGACTTGTTTTTTCGTTTTTTATTATCACGTTGCAGTGTACAAAACACTAATAAAATCAGACTACAGCTTACGGCTCATCACCTCATCCACCATACCATAGTCTTTAGCCTCAGCTGCAGTCATCCAATAATCCCTATCAGAGTCCGCCCACACCTTGTCGAACGGCTGATGACTGTGCTCGGAGATTATCGTGTAAAGCTCCTTTTTAAGTTTACCGATTTCTCTGGCGGTGATCTCAATATCGCTGGCCTGTCCCTGCGCACCACCAAGAGGCTGGTGTATCATGACACGGCTGTGAGGAAGCGCTGAGCGCTTTCCCTCCTTACCGGACACGAGAAGCACAGCAGCCATAGACGCAGCCATACCAGTACATATCGTCTGGATGTCAGAGTTCACGAACTGCATAGTGTCATAAATACCAAGTCCGGCATATACGCTACCACCCGGAGAATTGATATATATACTTATATCCTTAGTATTGTCAACAGAATCCAGATAAAGCATCTGCGCCTGTAGCACGTTTGCCGTGTAGTCATTGATCTCGGTACCGAGGAATATAATCCTATCCATCATAAGACGAGAGAACACGTCCAACTGAGTTACGTTCAACTGACGTTCCTCCAATATATATGGATTAAGGTAACCGGACTGCGCCTTAATGACATCATCAAGGACCATACTGCTTATTCCTAAATGTTTAACAGCGAACTTTTGAAAATCATTACTCATAAACTAATATCCTGTATGCGTTTTTAATTAAAAACTCTCATTAAAGAATTGCATTATGACTGACTCATAACACATAGGCAGGTCCTAAAAACAAATAAACCATGTAATATCATAAGATGTTTCCGTCAGCCACTATTAAGTGTCACCACTTTCAACACGCTGACTCATAGTCATCTGCGTTCCAGTCATCATCGTTGAGACAGACATGAGCCACTGCTCTCTCTGACATTCTGCCGATAATCAGAACCAGCCTTAAACAAAGGTATAAAAAAAAGCGATAAGAAGAAAATTCTTATCACTTTTTTAAACTTATTTTTGAAGGCTCTGCTGTTGCTGCCTAAGACAGCCCCAGCTCACATCTTAATTACTCAAACATTTTGTTGAAATCCTCTGCGCTAACAGTCTGCTCCTCAAGAGTAACCTTTGTCTTGAGCACAGCGCCGAGCTTAACCTCCACACAACGGTCGATAAGGTTGTCGACAGTCTCACGTTTCTTAAGCATCTCAGTTGTGGCGTTCTCAAGGTACTCCTCTGGAATGTTCAGCATACCATACTGAGCGAACTGCATCTTAGTAACCTCCTTGGCCATGTCCTTAACGTCCTTATCCTCAACCTTGATCTCATACTTCTCAGTGAGTTGCTCCTTGATAAGATGCCATGTGAGATCCTCGATAGACTTGTCATAGTTAGCATCAACCTTAGACTGGTCACCCTTAACATTAGCAAGCATAATCTTCTTCAGTTTCTCATCTGGGAACTCAAGCTTACCAACTTTGTCAGTCAAATACTTACGTATGTCGAGAATAAACTTATAGTCGCTGTCCTTTGCGAACTGCTCAGAAATAGACTCTTTAACCTTAGCGCGGAACGCATCCTCGCTCTTAATCTCTCCCTTAGGATAGATGGCATCAAAAAGCTCTTGGTTGAGCGGTCCTGGAACAAAACGCGTAATCTCTGTAATCTGGATATTAAAATCACCCTTGTGATTAGCAGCATCCTCCTTAGAGACCTTGAGGAGAGAAGCGAGCTCAGCCTCATTGCCATCGTAAGCTACAGACGGATTGAACTTGATGACATCGTTGTTCTTAGCACCCTCGAACAATGCTTTCTGGTCTTCATTCTTGAAATACTTTGGAAGAAGAACTGCGCCCTCAGCAGTCACAGGATTCTCAACATCGAGCTCAGTGATAACACCCTTAACCATGTCGTTATCCTGATATGTCTGGTCATCTGTCAACTTCTCATAAGAGCCGCCACGCTGACGATACATAGTAATCTGGTTCTCCACCATCTCGTCGCTAACTTCAACATTGTAGAAAGCCACCTTGTCCTTCTTTGTGAGTGTAGCCTTGAACTCAGGAGCGAGTGCGATACCAAACTTGAAGGAGAAAGTGTTACCTTCCTTCATGTCAATTGGACCCTCATCGATAGGCAATGGCTCGCCTAGCATATTCACCTTATTCTCACGTATATAGTTAAAAAGACTCTCCTGAAGAATCTTGTTAATCTCCTCAGCGAGAATAGACTGTCCGTACTGCTTCTTAACCAAGCCTGCAGGAACCTTTCCCGGTCTGAAACCAGGCATGTTCACCTTCTTACTGGTCTCTTTAATAGCTTTCGCATACTTCTCTGTATAGTCAGCTGGCTCGATGACAGCTGTCAGCTCTGCATTGACTTTGTCAATGTTCTGCAACGAAATATTCATTCTTTATTTAATTGTAATTAATTATTTATTTTCATTATATTACGTAAATACAACGACTTCGCAAAGCGAAACCGGCTGCAAAATTACTATTTTATCCAATAATTACCAATTTTAGATGTGTATTTCTTTTTATTTTTACATATTTTGAGAAAGGCCACATCTTCTTGCTTTGATATGGAAAACAGTGATGAGCAGTACATACAAAATCAATAATAGCATCACACCAAACCGAGACCATTAAAGAAAATCAATAATATACCAATCGGCGCCACATATCTTATTATTGCGTAGTACACAGGAAATACATATCTGTTGACCACGCCGCCATTTGTCAGTTCCGCATACATATTGTCTCTCTTGACAACCCATCCGGCAAAGACACAGATAAGAAGACTACCTGCCGGCATCAACAGCTTGGCTACCAAAAAATCACAGAAGTCAAAAATCGTCATGCCGAACAGAGTGACATCGGACAAACTGCCAAAGGATAATGAGCATAATGCGCCCAAACATATACAAGCCACCGATGATAACACAGCGACCAAAGGTCGACTTGCGCGATACTCCTCATGAAAAAACGCAACTATCATCTCAAGCATGGAGATTGAAGATGTCAATGCCGCCATGACAAGAAGCAGATAGAATAGTACCGAGAAGATATATGACAACCACACCACGTCGCCAAAGGCATGCTGGAAGACGTTTGGTAGGGTCACGAACACTAGCGAAGGACCTGCGTCTGGACTCAGTCCCGGTATGGAATACACCGCAGGGAATATTATGAAACCTGCCATCAAGGCAACCAACGTGTCAATAATCGCCACACTCAACCCGTCATGAATCAGATTCACATCCTTTCTGAAATAACACGCATATGTGCAGAGACAGCATATTCCGACACTTAACGAGAAGAATGCTTGGCCCATGGCTGACAACACTGTGGCGCCATTCACTTTACTGAAGTCCGGACGTAACAAGAAGTCCACACCTTGAGATGCTCCGGGAAGAGTCATAGAGCAAACAACGAGAACCACGATGAAAACAAATAACAATGGCATCATGATTCTCGCTCCTCTCTCTATCCCGCGTCTCACGCCAAGAGCCACGATAGCAGCGGTAAACATCACGACTACGACCAACCATACTATAGGTTTCACTTCATCTGAAGCGAACGAACTAAAGAACTCGGAATACTCATGTGGTTCTTTACCAGAGAATCCATCCAAAGCTGCCACAACAGCATAGTATAATGTCCATCCTGCTACAACAGCATAATAACTCAGAACGAGGAAACCTGCAACGACAGGCATCAGCCCCATATATTTCCACCATTTCTTTCCATCACTCATTGTGAGAAACGAATGGGTCACATCTTTGTTACCATATCGTCCCACCGCAAACTCAGTCACCATAATAGGTACACCAAATAATATCATGAACAAGACATATATGAGAATGAATGCAGCCCCTCCGTTAGTTCCCGTTTCTGTAGGGAAACGCCATATATTACCTAAACCAACGGCAGAGCCTGCAGCTGCGAGTATCGCTCCTATCTTTGTTGCGAACATGGAGCTTCCTTTTCTTTCCATCTTTGATGTTTTTAATATTTATATGGTATCAGTTTCTAAGCCTTAGCTTCCACTCATCATTCTTGCGAGTCATACGTTGTACACGTCTATCTCCAACACTGTCTGCATACATGAAGTCTGCAAACACGTCACAGCAAGAATCAGAAAAGAACACCACTTTCTCAACAACGATTGAAGTCAGCGGTCCTCTCTCCTTCTTTTCTTTGTCATGATACTGCATGTATGTACGTAACACATACATTTTCATAACTGAGTCTGACAGGCTCTCATCATCAACACGTCTTATAAACTTTTCATACTCACCTGCCTCTAACTCCTCAAAAGCAGAGGAGAAAGCTGTCTTGACAGCCTCCTCCGAATTGTCTGATGTACCACAAGTTGTCATCAGCAACGACAACAAGAGTAAACATATTATTGTTCTCATACGTCGAGTCACATAGTTATTTCTGACGTATATACACATTTATCGGTGTCCCCCTGAAATCCCAGTGCGAACGGATCTGATTCTCGAGGAATCGACGATACGGCTCCTTAACATACTGCGGCAGATTGGCGTAGAACACAAATGATGGAACACGAGTACCAGGAATCTGCATACAATACTTGATCTTTATGTACTTTCCTTTCAGTGATGGCGGCGGCGTCGCTTCTATAATCGGGAGCATTGTCTCGTTCAGCTTGGCAGTAGACACTTTATTAGTCCTGACCTCATAAATTCTTTGAACCTCCTCTAGCACCTTAAATATTCTCTGCTTTGTCACCGCAGACGCAAAGATAATGTTGACATCCACGAACGGAGCGAATCTGTCTCGTATGGCATTCTCGAAGCACTTGATGGCTGCGTTGGACTTATCCTCAACGAGATCCCATTTGTTCACCACAACAACAAGCCCCTTCTGGTTCCTCTGTATCAGTTGGAAGATATTAATATCCTGTCCCTCAATACCTCTCGTGGCGTCAATCATGAGCACACACACATCAGAATTCTCTATGGCGCGAATAGACCTCATGACACTGTAATACTCCAGGTCCTCCGTCACCTTATTCTTCTTACGAATACCCGCAGTATCAACGAGATAGAAGTTGAATCCAAACTTCTCGTACTTTGTGTATATAGAGTCACGAGTCGTTCCGGCAATATCCGTCACCACATTTCTATTATCATCGAGAAACGCATTGATGATGGAAGACTTTCCGGCATTTGGTCTTCCGACGACTGCAATTCGCGGCACGTCATCTTCTATGACCTCCTGCATCTCCTTCTTAAAACTTGAAACAATGGCGTCAAGAAGGTCACCAGTACCACTACCTGTCACGGCAGATATACACATCGGATCACCCAGTCCGAGCTTATAAAACTCCACAGCGTCATAACGCAACTCATTGGAGTCTGTCTTGTTGCTGACAAGCAAAGTAGGAATATCGCTCTTTCTCAGAATGTTGGCCACTGCCATATCCAAATCAGTGACACCAGTCTTGACGTCAACGAGAAACAGAATCACGTCACACTCCTCAATGGCGATGAGCACCTGACGTCTGATTTCCTCTTCGAACACGTCATCAGAGTTAACCACCCATCCACCAGTATCAACGACGGAGAACTCCTTGTTTCCCCACTCACATTTGCCATACTGGCGGTCACGTGTTGTTCCTGCCTCATCACTCACAATAGCATGACGAGTCTTTGTGAGACGGTTGAACAACGTCGACTTACCCACGTTCGGGCGTCCTACAATAGCAACTAAATTTCCCATTTCTGTAATTCTTACGAACAGAGAGTCATAATCACCTTAAAAGGTTAATACTATCTTTTCCCGATGACTCACCCACCCCTTCAGAATGGGCAGGAAAAGACTTTTACATAAACACAAACGCCTGACGTCACATCAGGTCAGCTGCTTACGCAGCATATATAAACCAGAGTATTTTACTCAGGATTATAACCGAATAGATTAAGCTCTTTGTCTGAGTTTCTCCAGTCCTTATCCACCTTGACAAAGGTTTCAAGATACACGCTCTTTCCAAAGAATTTCTCAAGACTCTTTCTTGCCTCCGTAGCAACTTTCTTCAAAGCGCGTCCACCATGGCCGATAATGATTCCCTTTTGGGAGTCACGTTCCACGAAAATGACCGCATTGATATGTATATGCTTATCGCCCTCCTTGAAACTCTCCACGCCGACCTCAACAGAATAAGGTATCTCCTTATCATAATACAAGAGAATCTTCTCACGAATAATCTCACTGACGAAAAATCTCGCAGGTTTATCCGTCAGCTGGTCCTTGTCGAAATAAGGCGGACACTCTGGCAACAGTTCCTTGATACGCTTTAGCACTGGCTCCACGTTAAATTTGTTGAGAGCGGATATCGGCAATATCTCAGCCTTTGGCAACATCTCATGCCACTCTTCCACCAAACGGATAAGATTCTCTTGATTCGTCAAGTCAATCTTATTGATGAGCACAAGGAGAGGCACATCGAGCTTTGACACCTTCTGCAGGAAGTCACTGTTCTTGTCCACCTTCTCCACAGGATCAGTCACATACAACAGCACGTCAGCGTCAACCAGAGCACTCTCAGAGAAAGCGAGCATAGACTCCTGTAACTTATAATTTGGTTTCAACACGCCCGGCGTGTCGGAGAACACAATCTGCGCCTCGTCATCATTGATGATTCCCATAATACGATGACGTGTTGTCTGAGCCTTAAATGTCGCGATGGATATGCGCTCGCCCACCAACAGGTTCATTAACGTTGACTTACCTACGTTCGGATTTCCGACGATATTGACAAAACCTGACTTATGCATATACAAATGATTATTAAAAAAGCGCACCGTCACATAGCGATGCGCTTTCTATAAGATAAAAATTCACTCAATCTCTCTTTCCGCGTTTGGCGTACCATTCCTCACGGCTAACCTTACCTTCTTTATAGAAATCCGCAGGATAGTCTGAGAATTTGTCTCCATCGTAACCCCATATCATATATGCGGCTCCCCAGGTGAAACCAGCTCCGAAAGCTGTGAATACAATCTTATCACCTTTCTTGAGGAGCGGCTCATACTCCCATAGCGCCAGCGGGAGAGTACCACCCGAAGTGTTTGCCATGTGATCGATATTAATCATCACCTGTTCTTCACTCAGACCAATCCTCTTGGCGACAGCAGACTCTATGCGTACATTTGCCTGATGAGGAACGAGCCATGCGATGTCATTGTTTGTCAGATTATTTCTCTTGACAATCGTCTCCACGGCGTCCGACATATTAGTCACGGCGTGCTTAAACACCGTACGTCCCTCTTGATAGACATAATGCTCACGATTATCCACAGTCTCATGACTCGGCATCTTGGCAGAGCCACCGGCAGTCATGTGAAGCGGCGGAAAACCCTGACCGTCCACACGCAGATAAGAATCGACAAGACCGACATTCTCCGTAGTCGCCTCCATCAAGACACAAGCAGCTCCATCACCAAAAATCGGGCAAGTGTTTCTGTCCTCATAATTCGTCATTGAAGACATATGGTCACCGCCACAGATAATGATACGCTTATGACGTCCTGATGAGATGAGACCGGAACCGACCTCCATGGCATACAAGAAACCGGAGCAGGCCGCCTCCATGTCAAAGCCGAAGGCATTCTTCAGACCACAGTTACCAATCACCAGCGAAGCGGTGGACGGAAAATGATAGTCTGGAGTAGTGGTCGCAACAATCAAAGCCTCTATTGTGTCTGGATCAACTTTAGTCTTCTCGAGAAGTTGCTGCACAGCCCTCGTCATCAGATAAGACGTTCCGGAGCCCTGCTCAGGCTTGAGGATATGGCGCGTCTTCACACCGATACGTTCCATTATCCACTCGTCACTCGTGTCAACGATACGGGACATCTCTTCGTTATCCAGGATATAGTCCGGCACATATCCGCCAACACCTGTAATAACTGCATTTATTTTTTCCATAACATTAAAGGCTTACAATTGTTCCTTAAAATCAGATTGCCTCACTCTTCACGATAGCCACCTTGCCTCTGTAGTAGCCACATGAACCGCACACTGTGTGGTAAACGTAGAACTCACCACAGTTTGGGCATATAGCGAGAGTAGGCATTGTTGCGCCATCATGAGTTCTTCTCTTAAGTGTTCTTGTCTTTGATTGTCTTCTTTTTGGATGTGCCATAATCTTATTACTGTTTTTGTTTATTAATTAATTCTTTCAATGCCGCCCACCGTTCATCCGTCGGTTCGGCGTCCTGCGAGTCATTATCCTCATCACCCTCATGACTGCTTCGGGCAGCCTGATGTTTACTGAGTTCCTGCATCATCGTGTACTCACACTTCCCAGGTTCGTGTGTACACGTTATCGGAATGCTGAGCGCTATGAACTCGTAGATGAACTGTGAGAGGTCAATGACACCAGTGGACTCAGGAACCACAACACAGTCACCATCGTCTGAATACTCCTCACCAAGTCTCACGACAAGCTCGTCCGACGTGTCTATCCGCAATTCTAGATCTGCCAGACACCTGTCACACGGGACAATCAACGTCCCTTCAGAACAGATGGTGAAGCGATATGAGGCACCGCTGCACTTACACGTCACCGTGGTGTCTATGTCACCGCGATCGACGAGACCACCTATCTCACCGAAAAAAGCGTCATCCTCGTGAAAGGACAACTCTTTCCCGTCGAGCTGTGAGCTCAACAAGTCCACCTCATATGACTTTCTCGTATTCATTCAGCGCGCAAAGTTACAAAATATATATTTTAAACAAAATATTATATCACGCCTTTTTTTAATAATTACGTGTTTTTGTATCAATTCTAACAAAAAAACATCCTCAGCACAACACCTCACATACTACACTCTGCGATGCGGCAACTCAATTCTGAATGTAGTCCCGACACCTAACTCAGATGATTTCACGAATATCTTACCCTTATGATACTGCTCTATAATCCTTTTGGCCAACGAGAGTCCCAACCCCCACCCTCTCTCCTTAGTGGTGAAGCCCGGCTTGAAAACCGCCTCAAAATTAGACTTTTGTATACCCTTACCTGTGTCCGTCACCTCAACGATAACAAAATTCAGGTTCTCCCTGACACTGATAGTGATACACCCCACGCCCTCCATGGCGTCCACGGCGTTCTTGCACAGATTCTCCGCCACCCACTCAAACAACGCAGACACCAGACTCACGATGACTGGGTCTGACGGGAAGTCAGTGACTATCGTCACCTTATCGGAGACACGATGCTTCATGTACGTAACCACACGCGACAGCACTTCTATGACATCATCCGGCTTAGGCTCTGGCTGCGAGCCGATCTTGGAGAATCGGTCAGCCACTCTCTCCAACCGGCTTATGTCATTGTCCATCTCCGGAATAAGCTTGTCGTCAGGATAGGTGTCTTTGAGAACTTGCGACCACGCCATCAGCGAAGATATCGGAGTGCCAAGCTGGTGTGCAGTCTCCTTCGACAGGCCCACCCACACCTTATTCTGCTCTGCCCTCGAGACGGCGAACAAGGCAAATATGGAAACCATGACAAAGACCACGACAACCGCAAGCTGCACAAAAGGATAGGCCTCAAGTCGCTTGAGCATCAACGACTCATCATAACATATATTTATGTAATCGTATGTTTCCTCTTTCTCTCCTGGTATATCAATACGTATGGAATGGCCGTTCCCCATCATGGTAGCTGCAAGCGACTTCAACACGTCAAGGGAGTCTCGTCCGATGACTGGCACATAATCTATGTTACGGTAGGAAAGCACCTTGCCGGAACTACTGACCACGACAACAGGAATGGTATTGTTACCATTTATCACCTTAAGCACAAGATTCAAGTCCGTGTTCTCATCCGCATTATTAAGGGAGCGCATGGCTTCCGCCCACACCTCCATCCTGTTGGTTTCCTCACTCTTAAGGTCACGGATGAGGTAGTTAGAGGCCAGAAGGGACGTAATTGCGATAACCACGGCTACGACAATAAGCAGATATTTCACGTTTCTTATTCGCTTGAACCAATTCATAGGCAACCTATAATATTATTAGAATCCGCAGCGTCAGACATGAGACAAAAACGCGGTCCCCTTTCACCGTTCTGACAATTAACGAGGAAGCCGAGCGACGCCATAGGACATACAAAGATAATTAATATGCGTGAACTATCAAGTATTATGCGAAATTTTATGGTACTCAAATACAAGGTACTGTGTTCCACACTCGTCGACAGACTCTGCCACTAATCCCATCCCGTGAACATGACCAGAACGTCATATCGTAATAAAGAAACAAAAAAATATCAACAATAAGTAATGTGTAACAAACTTTTTGTTCCTTTGCAGCACTCAGTCGAACTGGTATACTTTTGAATTATTGTTTGGTATACTTTTCAGTTATTATTTACATTCCATAATCCATTTGTATTGAGC
>FLNY01000170.1_pt1 | contig 40851 bp, 33 predicted proteins | sample 1140381 | NCBI WGS metagenome assembly FLNY01 (sample SAMEA3878172, study PRJEB12797) | bioreactor metagenome | biome: Moose rumen | place: Sweden | collected 2011-10 | reverse complement strand
CCCTCTGCTTGTAAGGCAGACGCTCTGAACCAGCTGAGCTAAGCGCCCTTGCTCTCCTTTGAGATTGCGAGTGCAAAGATAGGTAATATTTCTATTTGTGCAACTATTAATGCTGAAAAAAGTGAATTTTGTTAGGCAAAGCTATCCCGTAGAATATGCAAAATCCATGACCTCGGATCGTTTCGAAGTCATGGATTAATTGGCATGTGCGCGTGTAGCTGCGACTACTTTATTTCATGTCCAAGAATGTCGAACGTTTTGCCGTTTGGAGTGATGATGTATAGTTGTCCGTTCTTTATGATTTTTGCGCATTTGGCGTTTGAGTTTGCTTTAACACTCATAAGCTTTGTTGTGTTTTTTTCTGCCAGACGTTGTGTCTCGAGTGCCGTGGCAAGGTTTTCAACCATGGTTTGAAGCGTTGCCGAATTGTCTTCAAGACTTTTACTTTCATCGTAGACTGCGTTTTTAATGGCTTTTTGTGCTTCTGCTATGAGTTTTTGACAAGCCTCACTGTCGTCTTCTTTAGCGAGAGTCGCTACTTCTTGCAGATACGCTATTTTGCGCTTCTCGAAAACTTCCTTACCAACCTTTGCTTGGTCGGCCGACTGCCTTGCTTCTTGTGCTGTCGCTATGGCTGAGTCGAGTGTTGACTTTGCTGCGTCCACAGCTTCTTGTGTAGCGGCGTCGTTGTCAGCTACTTGTTGTGCTATGTCTATGGCCGATTTTAAAGTTGTTGCTATTGTCGCATACTCATCTTTTAGTCCGTCGTACAGGGCTTTTGCGTTGTTTATTGACGAATTTAGTTCGGTCTTGTCAACTGTGGGGACTTTCTTTAATGTGTTTACAGTTGTGCTGTTGTTCGACTGTGCGCTCATGCTGATGTTTGTAAGCGATAGCGCAAGTAAAGCCACGAGGCTAATTGCTAATTTCATAGATATTAGTATTAATTGATTGAAGATTTGTTAGCTATTAGTTTATTCTCACCCTTACGCCTATTAGGGTTTGGTCGTCAGTTTGGTCAGTACTGCCTTGCCACTCGTCTATTTGCTGGGTGATTATTTCAAGTTGTTTATCAACAGGGTCGGTGTAATGCTCCTTGGCAAATGCCGTTAGGCGACGTAGGTTAAACTTACCTTTTTGTCCAAATTGGTCGCGTATGCCATCGCTACCAAGGTAGAGCATGTCGCCGTCTTGTAGGCTGATTTTTGTCTCGCTAAAGTCTTTCATCTTGATAAATCGACCAACGGGCATCGAGTCGCCTTTTATTCGTGAAACTTCGCCACTCCGAACAAGGATTAGGTCTTGCTTAGCTGTTGCAAACAGAGCTTTTGTTGGGTCGGGCGTGAAGACGAGAATTGTCATGTCCATGCCGTCGTAGGCACTATATTCGTTGGTCGTACTCTTTGCAAGCGACGTTATGATGTGTTCGCGCATTCGGTTGAGAATCTCCGACGGATATGGCACATGGCCCTGTTGGTTGATTTCGGCAATGATGTCTTTGAGTGCACTAATTCCAAGCATACTTAGCAGAGCTCCCGGTACGCCATGTCCCGTACAATCGGCCACTGCAAGAATCCTATAGCCTGCGCAACTTGCAACTCGATACCAGTCGCCGCAGACAATGTTGCGTGGTTTGTAGTAGACGAAACTTTCGGGGAATAATTGGTGGAATTCGTCTATGGTGTTTATGGCGGCTCTTTGTATGTATCGAGCGTAGTTTATGCTGCTAACAATGCTCTTGTTTTGCTCTTCTATGATTGTTTTCTGCTTGTCGAGAGTGTCGTTTTTCTCAGCAAGTACTATGTTGGCTTTGCGTTTGTTGTATAGCAATATGCCAATGAGTGACAGACCTACAAAAAGAGATACTACGATTATGAGCAATTTGTTTTTTTTTGCCTCGTACAGCTTTTTCTCGTTCTCGCGTTTTATTTCTTCAATCATTTGTGCATGAGCTACTTCTGCATTTTTTAGCTTGTTGAAGGTGCTATCGTTCAGAGTCGCAGATTTGTATTCTTCATATTTTTCAAGCTCATACAGAGCTTCGCGAAATTTACCAAGTTGCTTGTACGTAACGTAAAGTTTTTCGTGCCAATCTTTTTTCCTGTTTATGGGGAAGTTGCCATCTGTCGTATATTCTTCCATGCTTAGCAACTCTGTGAGTGCCTCTTGATACTTTTTGCCAAAGAGTAGATAATCTACGTATATAAATCGTGTGCTGATATGGTTCGATATGTTGCCGTTTTCTAAGTCTTTATCGCCTAATTCTTCGATGTTTTGTAGGCAGCTATCAGCATATTCTTTCCTTCCCATCCTTTTTGCAACGTTGATGTATGCAGCTGCCAATGATGTGTGTGTTTGATTTATCGTTTGTAGATAATATGGGTCGTCTGTTTCTTTTTGCCCGAAAAGAGACAGTGCTTGACGTAAGTAGCCTATTGATTCAAAACTCAGTATATCTCCCATTTTTGCTGCAGGTCGCCAATCAGGTAGTTGCACGTTGCAATTTCCAACGTGTCTTTGGTTGTGGAAATGTAGTGAAGCGCTTGCTGATAATTATCTTGTGCTGCCGAAAAGAACTCTATATTTGCATACAACTGACCAATTCGTTGATATGTGTGCGAGATGAATGCAGTGTCTTTGCAGTCGATAAACGTACGGAGCACTTTCTTGAAATAGTAAAATATGCTGTCTTGTTCGTTCAAGTCTTCGTAGCAACATCCGAGTGCAATGTAGGCTTTCCCTTCGCCATCGTAGTTGGCCGTTTGGTTAGATAATTGTGCAACTCGTAAGAACGGAGCTATAGCATTTTGCGCTTTGTCGCTCATGTAATAGGCTTTGCCAACATAGTAGTTGGCTTTTGTTCTCTGCAATGTATCCCTTTCGCCACACAAGTCAATTGCCCAGTTGGCATACTTGAGCATAGTGTCGGTGTTGCTTGTGTATCTAGCTATTTCGTTATAATACTTTGCCCTCTGGTGCTGTGGAGTAGTGCGGGTTATCAAGTTTAGCAAACTATCAATAATAGGCTGATTGACATTGTCTTGTGCAAAAGAATGAACGAAAATAAGTGCTGCTAAAAATGAAAGTATGTATTGTCTCATCATGCTTTATTGACGTAGGATACAGTCAAACTGCACCAAAGGTAGCAATGAATATTGGACAAGCGTATTACTTGCGATTTTGCTTTAAGTATTGTTGTAAATATTTTGCGGAGAGCTAATGCTTTGCACTAACTCTCCGCAGTTTTGCGATGTCTACAACTACTTACTCTTCGTCAGAGGGCTCATTGGCCATTGTGTGGTATACGTTAGAAACGTCTTCGTCTTCTTCGAGTTTTTGAAGAAGTTTTTCCACGCCAGCCACTTCGTCGGGTTGTAGTTCTTTGGTGTCGGTGGGGATGCGAACGAACTCTGCGCTTACGAGTTCGAAGTTGTTGTCTTCGACATACTTTTGTAGCTGACCGAAAGCTTCGTATTCACCATAGATGTTTATTATGTCTTCGTCGTCAACAAACAGTTCCGACACGCCAAAGTCGATTAGCTCAAGTTCGAGCTCTTCTGCGTCGATTCCTTCTTTGTTCTTGACCTTGAAGAAACATTTGTGTTCGAACATGAACGATACGCAACCCGATGTGCCAAGTGAACCGCCAAATTTGGTGAAGTAGCTACGCACGTTGGCCACGGTTCGGGTGGGGTTGTCGGTAGCAGTCTCGACGAGTATGGCGATGCCATGAGGTCCATAGCCTTCGTAGACAACTTCTTTTATGTCGGCTTGTTCCTTACTTGTGGCTTTCTTTATTGCCCTTTCGATGTTTTCTTTGGGCATATTTTCAGCCTTAGCATTCTGAATGAGTGCACGCAGTTTAGAGTTGGAGTGTGGGTCGGGTCCACCTGCTTTGACGGCAATGATTATTTCTTTGCCGAGTTTGGTGAACGTCTTGGCCATATTGCCCCATCGTTTCAACTTGCGGGCTTTGCGATATTCAAATGCTCTTCCCATATTTTTGGTGTGTATATGTTTTGTTTTAGTTCTGTTGTTTTGTTTATATCATACCCGCCTTGCGGAGTTCTTGCTCTGCCACTTCAAGTTCATCGTAGAAGTCTTTCCCCCATTTGCTTATTATGGGGTCTCGCAGAAATTTATATGCTGGAGTGCCAGTTTTTTCGCCAAGTTCGAGTGCCACTTTGCATACGTCCCACTCATGAAAATTGAGTGTTTCGTAACGTGCATACTTGGTCACCCTTATCGGGTAGAGGTAGCACGATATTGGCTTGCGAAATGCCGACTTCCCATCTAAGAACGCTTTCTCGATGGCGCATGCCCATGTGCCGTTGTCTTCTCGAATTGCATATATGCACTCTTTACCGTCGATTATTGGTGTTACGAGGTCTCCATCGGCATCTTTGACCCAAAGTCCTTGACTGTCGGCTTCGAGTTTGCCACGTTCTGTCATGTAGGGCAGGAAACTCTCGTAGTTGTCGGTCAGTTGGTCGAGCTCTTCTTCTTCGAGTGGTGCTCCAGCATCGCCATAGTAGCAGCAGTCGCCTTTGCACTTAGCTATATCGCACACGAACCGACGACGAAATAGTTCGGAACTAATTACTTTCCCTTCTATTTCTATCATCATAGAGAGTGTTGTTGTCTGGCTTATTCTGCAGTTTGTGTGCCCATATCTTTGCCGTCGTCAACAAGTATACGACCGCAGTATTCGCATACGATGATGCGTTTGCGAAGACGAATGTCGAGCTGACGCTGGGGTGGAATGTGGTTGAAACAGCCACCGCAAGCTTCGCGCTGTACGGTTACGACTGCCAGTCCGTTGTGAGCATTATTGCGAAGGCGATGGAATGCGTTGAGCGAACGCTCATCGATGTTTTTGCTTATTTTCTCTGCTTTTTTCAGCAGAGCATCTTCGTCGGCTTGTGTCTCGGCAATTATGGTGTCGAGTTCTGCTTTTTTTGTCTCAAGGTCTTGCTGACGCTCTTCGAGACGTGTGCGAGCTTCGCTTGCTTGTTCTTGCTTGCGAGCTACTTCTGCAGTGAATTCGCGTATGCGCTTTTCGCTAAGCTGACGATCGAGGTCTTGATACTCTATTTCTTTCGAAATGGCATCATATTCGCGGTTGTTGCGGACCTCTTTTTGTTGTTCTTCGTATTTCTTTATTTGAGCTTCAGCCTCTTTTATTTTGTTCTTGTGGTCGGAGACGAGACCATTGAGACGTTTGATGTCGTCGTTAAAATTGTTGAGTCTGGTCTCTAAACCGGCAATTTCATCTTCGAGGTCTTGCACTTCAAGAGGTAGTTCGCCTCGTGTAGTCTTTATCTTATCTATTTGGGTATGAACTTGTTGCAGTTCGTAGAGTGCTTTGAGCTTTTGCTCAATGGGCATTTCCTTTACGGCCTCTTGTTTGCTTGCCATATATAGCTTTAATAAAAATATTTTATCGGATTAGACTCCGTATGCGTTACGTAACGGGCAAAGTTAATTAATTTTCTTCGTAAAACGTTTTCGAAAACGTTCTTAGATATTATTTCGCTTTCAAAATGTCCTATGTCGACCACAAGTATTTTGCCTGTTGCATCGGCCATCTGGTGATATTTCATGTCGGCCGTTATGTATGCATCGGCACCATTGGCGATGGCTATGTCAACAAACTCGCTGCCGCTACCTGTGCATATCGCTATGCGCTGTATCGGCTTGTCGAAGGCCGTGTGGCGTATGACTTCTACCCCTAATTTTTCTTTTACAAGTCGAAGAAACTCATTGGTGGGTATGGCTGTCTCTAAGTTGCCTACAACCCCGTAGCCTTGGGTGCTGAACGTATTTGATAGCGGAATGATGTCTATTGCGGGCTCTTCGTAGGGGTGGACTGCAATGATTTTTTTTACCACTTGGTAGACAAGTCGATTCGGCACAATGCTTTCGAGTTTGTCTTCTATCTCATGGTGTAGACTTCCGATTGTTCCACATGTCGGGTTTGCTCCGTTAAGTGGCATGTAGCTACCTGTGCCAGAAGATTGCCACGATGTGTGGCTATAGTTGCCTATGTGCCCAGCACCTGCTTCGGTCATTGCATTGAAGACTTGCTTTGTGTGGGCTGTCGGTACGTAGGTAACAATTTTAGACAGACAGTCTTTTTCTGGTGCGAGAATGTTTACGTTCTCAAGATCGAGAAGGCGAGCTATGCTCCCACTTGTGCCTTGTAGACTTTTGTCGGCTGGAGTGTGGACGGCTATGAGTGCAATGTCATTTTTTATGGCAGTGTGTATTATTTCTTGTTCGTCAGTCTGACGAGTTAGCCGTTTTAACCCTCGAAACATGAGTGGGTGGTGGCTGACAACGACATTGCAATCCGAGTCGATGGCTTGGCGGATAGCATCTTTGGTCTGGTCGAGTGTTAGTAATATACCCTTTATGTTCATGTCAGGACTGCCGACCAATAGTCCACTATTGTCCCACGTGTCTTGTGTGGCAAAAGGAAAGGCTTCGTCGAGAGCTCTTACAACGTCGGCAACCGTATATTCAGTCATAGATTATCGTGTATTTCGGTGAGGAAATTGCGTATTTGTCTCAGTCTGTTTATGACTTCTGCTCGTGTTGAGAATTGCTCGACAGAGTCTTTGTCGGGCGTTGATGTTGGTGTGCCGTGCTTGTTGTTTTTTATGGCTTCGCTTAGTCTTTGTCTGGCTCCGTCAACAGTCATTCCACACTCTCGAAGCAGATAGTGAACAATTCGTAAGTCTCCAATGTCTTTGGGTGTAAAGCGTCGATTGCCGTTAGCATCGCGTCGAGGTCTTATTTGTGAAAACGACTTTTCCCAATAGCGTATGGTACTATCCGTCTCGCCCATAAGCTCTGCCACTTCGCCAATAGAGTAGAATAGCTTCCCCTCAGGCAATCGGCTTTTTATCTGTGAGGCTTTTTCGTTTAGTTCTTGGTCGGTCATTTGGCGTATGCCGATGTTTTTATGGGATTATTTCTTCGTGTTTTACGCGCAGGCGCCGCCAAGTGTAGACCACATGGATATGTCCATCGGAACTTTGTATTATGCTTGGGTATGAGTATTGGCTAATAGGGCTATCCTCGAGCGTCAACCAATGTTGCCAATTGATGCCATCGGAGCTACGCATTAGCGATATGGGCGTGCGTGCACCTTTTGTTTTGTCTTTTTCAATGGGCCAGTCGTTGCAGATTAGCGCATAAGTCCCGTCTGAAAGATTAACAGCGTCCAGACCGCTATTGTTGTTAGGTGTGTCTATCATTTGCAGTTTACTCCACGTCTCGCCGTTGTCCGAACTAAATGTTACGCCTATCTGACGGCTACGTGTGCGACATAGGGCTTCGAGTCGACCATCGGGCAGAATTAGAACAGTGGGCTGAATGGCACGAACTCCTTCGTCAGCATCGACAAAGTCGGTCTTGCGCCACGTTTTGCCACCATCGTCGCTTAGCTCGAAATATAGCTTCCAACCATTTGTCTCGATGCTCGTCGGTGCAATTAGCCTGCCTTTGTTACTTACTATTTTGTTTTTTATGGGACCCAAAAATCCTTCTTTGAGTGGTTCGCGGTCAGACCAAGTCTTACCCCCATCGCGTGAGCGAACAAGCCATCCCGTCCAGTCGGCAACTTTAAGCCCTATCTTGAAATATATCACGAGTTCGCCCGTCTTGCTGTCTTGATATATGACAGGGTTCCAACAAGCTTTGCGCTTCAGTTTGTTATTTGGGGCTTGGTTGAATGCCTTATCTTTAAGCCTTTTCTTAATTGGCCCGACAGTTGCTTCTGTCGTCGTGTCGTTAATGCCAGCAAGCAAAGCATCAGGAGTGTCGAGCAAGAAAACTCCGTCGGCAGCAAGAATGGGTTCACTCCAATGGTCGCTACCTTTTTTCTTTATGTTGACCCAAATGCATACATCGGGGTTGCGCTCATGTTTGCCGCCAAAGTATGTAACGACAAGGTCTCCTTTTTTTGTCTCGACAATGCTTGCCGAGTGACACTGTGGGAACGAAGCGTCGCGATATACAAATTCGTCGCACACGATGGCTTTGTCGGCTGTTGTGACTTTGGCTTGTATGTCGTGTTTGCCCGACGAGAGTTTTTGTTTTGAGCCATCTGGCAGGACAATTTCGGCTGTCGTGTTGGCAGGAATCTCTATGTGCCAATTTATTTTACCTCTATTTTTTGTCCACCGACTCACAATGTTGCCATAGATACTTTTATAGCTACTATTGATGTCGTCAATCTCGTCAACAGAAAATTCTGGTGCAAGCACAATTTCTCCGTTTGTCGTCTGCTTAATGCCCACAATATCCTTATATATCCACGCCACGAGGTCGCCCAATAGCATGACGTGGTTAGCACTGTTCATCTTGGGAGAGGCTGTGTCGCCGTTCCAAAGTTCCCATGTCGTAGTGGCTCCTTTTTCGACCATGTAGCCCCAACTTGGATATGTTTTTTGTGTTGCAAGTAGCCATGCCACGTCGTTTCGTCCCATGCTTGCAAGGGTGCGCATAAGCCACGATATGCCAATCACACCACATGAGATGTGGTCTTTGTTGTCGGTGATGATGTTCTTTAATATGTTTTTCTGTGCCTGTTCTCGCACGTAGTCATCGTCGGTTAGGAGCAAGCCAAGCAAATTGGCTGTTACTGTATTGTTGCCATAATACGTGCTGTCGGGGTAGAGTAGGTGGTTGGGGACTGTGGCTGTATTCTCTTTGCGTGTGAGAAATTTCTTCATGAAGGCTGTGCGAGTTGTTTCAGCTTCGTTTGTGAAGAAATCTTTGTCGGCAACACTATGTGCATGCGAAGCCATCTGCTTACAGATGTAATAGTAGTAGGCCGAAGAGATTAGTGTGCCATCGGTGCGACGTGCTGGGTCTTGACTATGGATGAGTTTTATGTCTTCGGGTGGCACACACCAGTCGCCGTACTTATCTTTCGTAATCAGTCCATCGTGCTGATATTTTTCTTTCAGGTGTTTGAGCCAATGGCATATAGCATCGTAATGGTTGTTGAGTGGCTTCCAATCGTCAAAGCGTTCGCCAATCATAAAAAGTGAGAAGGGTAGGGCTGCTGGCCAAGTAACGATGTCGGAATAGTAATTCCAAAAGGCTGGTGCGACATCGGGAATGCACCCATCTTCGCGCTGAGCTTCAACAATGTCGCGAGCCCATTTGACGTATAGATCGTGGTTGTCGAAAATAAACGACTCTCCACTGCAACCCGCTGTGCGGTCGCCAAGCCATGGCTGACGTTCATCGCGTTGCGGACAGTCGACAGGCATCCCTTTGTAGTTGGCCTCTATGCCACGTACGGCATTGGCATAGACACGATTAAGAATATCGTTGCCACACTCGAAGTGTCCCGTCGTCTCCATTTGGTCGCTTATCTGTTCTGCCACAATGTCGGCTTTGGTTAGCTCGTCAGCACCAGTAATCTCTACATACCTGAAACCATGATATACAAATGTTGGACTCCACCACGACTGCCCATTTTCTGCTGTCGACGCTACGTATTTGTCCGTACTATGCGCATGACGAAGATTCTCCGTGTATAGGTTGCCGTCTTTGTCGAGCAACTCTGCATAGCGAATGATTATGGTGTCTTTAGCCGATTTGTGTGGAATGCGTATTCTGACTCTACCAGCCATGTTTTGTCCAAAGTCGACAATCAGTTTGCCATTTACATTGCTGACGTTTTGTGCCCCTATTGTGCCTATGACTTTCATGCCGTCCATTAGTTGTGGGCGTAGTGTGCCATAGGGTCCTCCTACGCGCTCAGCCTGTGTCCATGTGCTGTCGTCAAAACCTGTCTGTGTCCAACCCTCAAATTCTTTGTTCGCATCGTATATCTCGCCGTCATATTCGTTGTTTGAACGTATGGGGCCGTCGGCAGTCAGTTTCCATTTGTTGTTCGTAGAGATGGTTTTGCGGCTCCCATCGGCATATTCTATGACGAGGTTCAATCGCAACTTGGGGTAGCCAAAGTTTGTTATCTTGTAGGTTTTCTTGGCTTGTTGCATGGTAAAGTAGCGACCATTGCCCAGCACGACACCAATGGCATTATTTCCTTGATTAAGCAATTGACTGACGTCGTAGGTGTTATACAGAGCTGTCCGTCGATAGTCCGTAGGCGCAGGTGCAAGCACTTGGTCGCCCACTCGTTGCCCATTAATGTAGGCTTCGTAGAGTCCGAGTCCGCAGATGTAGAGTGTGGCACGCTTAATCTCTTTGTCGGTCTCAAACTCTGAGCGTGCGTAGCGTGCCGAGAGCTGGCTATGTTCATTGATGACGTCCCACTCGTTAGCGTGGTCCATGCCAATCCACTGACCCGACCAATCGCTCTCTGTAAGGAGGCCAACACCCAATTGCGCAACGTTGCTCCATTGTGTTGTCCCACGATTGGTCGTTGAACATACACGCCAATAGCACGTGCTGCCACTACGTAGTGGTTTGCCTGCATATTCTATCCATTGCGTCTGACGCCCATCTTGTGTTGTGTCCCACAAGTCGCCCTCAAGTCGTTCGGCTTTTTCTGCCGAAGAAGACACTATTATTCGATAACTTGTCTGTCGAACGTCGTTTTCTGTACTTTCTATCCGCCAACCCAATCGTGGTCTTACCATCCCCGTGCTCAGTGGGTTGAGCATGTGTTCTGTGCGAAGGTCTGTAACCACTACTGTTGCTTCGACTATGAACGAATATGTAATTGATAGGAATAGAGCTAAGAACTTGAATAATAGTGTCTTATGTGTCACGCGTAGATTATTTTGTTGTTTCGGTAAGCAAAGGTAGAAAATTATTCTTTTAGTCTGATATTCAAGAACTTATGCTTGCCATTGTTTAGCTGTGCAAGAACAACAACTTCGGTGGCCGAAATGTGGCGACTAAGTATGATATGGTTGGCTTCAATGTGTGCTTTCTGGCGGATGCCAGTCTCTTTGCCAGCTATGTCTAACGTGCTTATGCACACTGCGTTGTCGCTCGTCGTGCCAACCACAAGTGCGCCGCTTGTCGATGGAAATATTTGTGCCACTTGCTTAAAGTCAGCCATCTTTACGTCAAAAATTTGTTTGCCAAGAGAGTCTGTGCCACAAATATGTTGTGCTTTGGCTTCGTCGGTATATGCCCACAGAGTTCGACCACTTATCTGTTCGTAGTTCATGCCAATCGATAGTTCGTTGCCTATGACAATGTCGTAAACTTGCTTGCCAGCCTCATCGAAGACGATGATATGTGGTTTGAGGTCTTTTATGCAACTGACAATGCACGTGCCGTCGGCATATTCTACGTTGCTGACCGAGTTTACACCTTTCAAGTTGTTGAGCCATGCCGTTTTGTTGTCGTTTGCTATGCCTGCCACAAACCATTGCCTGTTGTTGGCTTTCAGGTAGCCTGCGACGTATGTCGCTTTTGCTGTGCGCATGTTGCGAGCCACGTGTGTGCTGATGTGTGTGCTGCCGACGCTTTTCGGGTCGGTAGTAACCCATAGTGGTAATGCTGGTTTGCCCGCACCTGCAGCTGTGCTATACACGTTTGACTGCGAACGAAATCTTTCGTCGTTTTGTTCTATGTATGCCGCCAATTCGTCGGCAGTGTGGTCTAAGACGTTTTGGCAATAGGTTGTGTCGGTTAGGGCAAAGCGTTTAACACCATCGGCATTATTAAATTTGCTTTTCCAAAAGTCGGCAAAGTGGAGCAGTTTCTTTTCCGATGTCTGTGCAATCAGTTTTTCTCTCATTGCACGCACTTCGCGGTCAATGAGAGTCATGTTGTACAAGTTGCGTACTTTGCGAATGGTCAAAGCTTCGGAGTATGGAATGTTCCGACCAATAGAGTCGCCAGCCAAAGCAATCATTTTGCGTGTACTTTCTAAGTAGGCAAAAAGATCCACTATGAGTGATTGATTGTCCCAATGTTTCAGGCGGAAGAGGAATGTGTCGTCGTAGGCTGGTCGAGTTTCGATTTCTGTCTGTTGGCGTGCAGCGTCATATTCTTTGCGCGCATCCATATATCGGGCGTATATTTTGTCAATGTCTTGACTCAGTGGCGCGATGTGGTCTTTCATTGTGGTGTGATATTCATCTATCCATTTCCGATAGTCCCACATGGTAAATCTATTATTGTAGAAGTCTGAGTTTGTAAGTCCGTCCAACCTAAAGGTCTCTATGGGTTTCATCTCATAGAATTGCTTATAGTTCATGACGGGGTACAAGTCAGAGAGTCTCTTATATTCCTTAAATTCTTTTATGCATTCGTCTATGTGGTTAGACAGAGCATTGAGTCTTTTCTCGGTTTCTGGCGAATCTTGCAACAGCATATCGTTGATGTCTATATACATGTTGCAAAGCTCTTTGAAGCCTACAATGCACATGTCGTAGTGATATTTCGAACGCTCGATTGCGTTGTATATCAAAGTGGTCGTGTCGGCATGATTCTTACACAAGTCCTTGTGTCTTTCTACGTATGCCCACATGTCGGCATCTTCGAGCCTTTTGCCACTAAAAGGGATGCGTAAATTCTCGTAGAATTCCGACTGCGAACGGACATCGTTATTCTTGTAGAAAACTTTCAGATTGCCATAGAAAAGCTGTGCGTTCTGAGCCCAAAAACGCACGCTTTCGTTGTCGCGCAGAGGATCGAAAAGAATCATTTTCTTTTCGCATATCGCACCCAGTTGTATGTATGTGTTGGCAAAATATGGGTTAGCCTTCTGAAAAGCCATCAGTGCGCTATATTGCTGGTCGAGCGTCATGTTGGGCATGGCATCGTAGATGTCGGCATATTTCTGTGCGCACAACTGAGTTCCCACAAGTTGCAGTAGCAGACAAGCTACAAGATTTAGTATGTTCTTTTTCATCGTTACGAATGTCTTAAACAAAAATGTATGTCGTGGTCTACTCAACTACTTTAAATTCAACTCTTCTATTCTTAGCTCTGTTTTCGTCGCTATTGTTTGGCACGAGGGGTTTGGTCATTCCGTATCCCTTGCTAATAAGTCGGTCGGCGCTAATCCCGTTGTCGGTAAGGTAGTTCAGGACAGTCTGTGCGCGTCTTTCCGAGAGCTTCTGGTTGGCAGTGGCGTTGCCAACGTTGTCCGTGTGTGCCGAAAGCTCTACTCTGAGCATTGGGTTCTCGTTGAGCAGTGTTATGAGTTTGTTCAGTGTCGTGTATGCTTCGCTGAGCAAGAGAGCTTCGTTTGTCCTGAAGTTGACATTCTTAAGGTTTAGCGTAGCGTTGAGTTTTAGTGGTATCAGTTCAATATCTATCTGTTTGTCTTTGAATGTCTTAAGATCTATGTCGAGGCTCTTAAAAGCATAACCCACAGGCGGCAATATCTCGACGCTATACAAGTCGTTCTCGCGTAGGTCGACTGCGTCTTTATTCTTGTCTTTGACTATTTTTTCTTCGCGACTTTGGTTGTTGATTACAACTTCCGTTGACAGTTTTTCTTTCGTGTCTGCATCGACTACGTCAATGATCAAGTTCCTTTTGTAAGCCGACATAGCTAACTTTCGACGGTAGGCATCGAAAACAATATCTCCTTCCAAGCGAAACAAAAATTTGTTTTCGTACATTGCTGGAGCCGTTGCCACAATGTTATAATTGCTACCAATTGGCAGGCGGAATGTGTATCGTCCTTCGTCGGTCTTCTTGCCACGGAAGATTATGTTTTTGTCGGTCTGCGAAATTGCTATTACCTTACCATTGATTGGTTTGAAAATTTCGCTGTCGTAGAGGTCTATGTCTATCTGTATGGTGTCGAATATCGTTATCTCGTTTGGCAACAAGCTACGTCCACTGCCATCGTAGGCCAAATAGTACGACGCAAACGAATGGTTCGGTGTCCGCACGTCAAGAATGTAATTTTTCTTGTCCGGATTTGTTGTCTTAAACTCTCCGTTCGAAGGGTCAGACGAATATTCGCCAAGCACTTTGCCTGTTGTCGGGTCTTTGACAATAACCTTCGAGTTGACCGCTTTATGCGTGTCGCGAGTAATGGTTTTGCTTTTTTCGCTAACTATTGGTTTGACCTTATACTTGGGGTCTATAAGCCCCGTAAACATTAGTTCGCCATAGTGGTCTTTGCCCCTGCCTCGAATGGCAAAAAGGTTCTTTTCGCTCATCTGTGGGCAAAAATAGTCGTCGCCCTGTTCGCCAATCATGTTTTCGGGGATTAGCCATGCGTCGCCAATGCTCCGACGACTAAATGTTGCTTGTGCTTTCTTCTTTTTCTCTGGTCGTATGGAGTAGTAGAGCGACACTCCGTCGTAGCCTATGCGAGCGTCTTGCACGTAGGCATAGCTTACTGCCTGATTGATAGGCTCTGCATGTCCCCAGTCTTTTTTCTTTTGGTCTTTGGCTGCGTAGTAAACAGACAATTTTTCTTTTTCTCTGCGCTCTTGCTTTTCGTCCGAGACCACCTGATGGCGAAGGAAGTATATGCCTTGCTCACCCGGCACGACCGACGGATACATATCGTCCGTTTCAGAGCATATCTTCGTTACCTTTGTTGGCTCGCCCCACGTTGTGCCTTGGCGTGTAATCCTATATATGTCGTAGCCCGTCGGCGAGCCTTCGCGTGTCGCATGGAAATATATTGTTTTCTCGTCGTCGGTCAAATATAGTCCGCCCACCGTGGCTTCGGCCATTACGTCGTTTATGGGCTTTATGGGCGTGGCTCTCGACCAACCATTCTGCTCAGCATGTGTCTCGTATGCTTTCTCGTGTCCTTGCTCGTCAAGTTGCGAAAACACCATGTAGTCTTCTGTTCGGTTGATTGAAAAACTGCCTACGTTTTTCCAGTTCCCAAAGCTACTTAGCTGAATTTGTTGTGCTAATGCACTCGCCGCTATTGCCATTGTGGCCATGAGCGCAACGTGTCTCTTTACCATTTTTAAATAAAAATAACTTGTGCGCAAAGTTGGCTTTTTTTTTAAAAAATTAACCAACTTTGCAAGTTATTCTTTCATTATGCCGTTCAATATTCTTTGGTTTATCAACTGTGCTTTGCAGATTTTTGCGGCCGTACTTGCCATTAAGCTTACTCGACTAACCAAGCTCAACGCTTCTTGGCTGTTTATTTGTTTCGGGTTGGTCGTTATGGCCACGCGTAGTATAATTCAAATCATTAATTCATTTGTCCCCAGTTTCGGATTCGACACCCACGAGCCTTATACCATAGGCAGTCTGCTCGTCTCAATAAGTCTTGCCGTTGGTGTATTTCTCATCAAGAAAATGTTTGTCATGCTAAATCAAAGTCGTGCTCGCCAACAAGAATACGAAAAACTTCTTCTCAACACCACCATAATGACCGAAGAAAATGAGCGACGACGTTTTGCCACGGAACTACATGACGGACTTGGACCTCTGCTCTCGACAATAAAAATGGGTTTCTCGGTCATTGCCGACGATATTACAGACAAGGAAGTCCGTCGAAATTTGGAGCAAGCCATTACCGAGGCCGTAACTACCGTACGCGAGATAAGCAACAGCATGAGCCCACACATCCTTAGCAATATGGGGTTGCGAAGGGCCATTATCAATTTCCTCGGCAAGATTCCTTTTGCCAAAGACATGAACGTCAGCTACGACATCCGATTGGCCGACCGACGCTATCCCCCAATGAAAGAAATCGTGGTCTATCGCATTTTTTGCGAACTTGTCAACAACACCATAAAGCATGCCAACGCCACAGCCATAAACTTTCAGCTCGAGGAGGTCGGCGGCAACCTACATCTTGTCTACAAAGACAATGGCATTGGCTTTGATGTCGAAAAAGTATCGAGCCAACAACAGACCGGCATCGGAATCTACAACATCATCTCGCGTGTAACGTCAATCAAAGGCACCTACTCTTTTAAGTCGCTTGCCGACTCTGCCGACACTAAGCTACCCGACTATAAGGAGCATGGTGTCATCGTCGAAATCACAATCCCTATTGCCGATTAGCAATCTCGTCTATGAGCAGTCGTAACGCCTTTTCGGCTGCTGCTTGTACGACGTTCATTCTGTCGCCACTGAAAAAATGTTTTTCTGCATGTGTGCACTTTGGAGTGCTGATGCCTATCCACACTGTGCCAACTGGTTGGGCTGAGGTGCCTCCTGTCGGACCTGCATAGCCAGTTGTCGACACGGCATAGTCTGTCTGCATTAGCCGACGCACACCCTCTGCCATTTGGCATGCAACAGTGTTGCTCACTTCGCTATGTGCAGCAATGTCTGCCTCGCTCACTCCAAGCACATTCTGTTTGATTTGGTTTGTGTAGCTAACCACGCTGCCCACGTAGTATGCCGAACTGCCAGCCACCGATGTTAGCCTGTGCGCAATCAGCCCACCCGTACAACTTTCGGCAGTTGCCAACGTGCGTCCCAAGAGCATCGAACAGAAGATGTCGTGAATTTCTTTTTCAGCTTCTTGTGTCATCGGAGTCGTTTAGTGTGCCAAGATGTCGTCAATAACCTCGGCAAAGACGTCAGCCGTCTGCATGCCAGCTGCTCTTATCTGTTGTGGGATGAAGCTTGTCTCGGTCTGACCGGGTGTGGTGTTTACTTCAAGCACATATGGTGTACCATCGGGGCGAATAATGAAGTCTATGCGCACAATGCCACGCATATTCATCAGGCTATACACTTCTTGTGCAGTCTTATATACTTTGTTTTTTACTTCTTCGCTGACGCGTGCGGGGGTTATCTCTTGCGTCTTGCCGGGTGTGTATTTGGCGTCGGTGTCGAAAAATTCGTTCTCTGTAACCACTTCTGTCAGTGGGAAAAGAACAGTGCGTTCCGAAGTCTTATATAGTCCGCATGTCAGTTCTGTGCCGTCCATAAATGCTTCTATCAGCACGTCGTCGCTCTCGGTGTGTGCTTTCTCTATTGCTGGCAAGATCTGTTCGGTCGATTTGACCTTGCTGACTCCAAAACTCGAACCTGCTGCCGATGGCTTAATAAACATCGGTAGTCCTATGCGTTTGGCAATCTCCACAGGGTCGACACCTTCTGTGCCCTGTACGCGTATGCTGTCGGCCACGCGTATGCCAAAACTGCGCAAGTAGCTGTTGCACACAAACTTGTCAAAAGTCATTGCTCCCGTCAGGGCTGGGCACGTAGAGTGTTTCTGACCTATCATCTCGAAGTAGGCTGGCAACTGACCGTTTTCGCCCGGCACTCCATGAATGGTTATGTATGCAAGGTCAAACGAGATTCTTTCACCTTGTTTGTTTGTATACGTAAAGTCTTCTCTGTTTATGCTGTAGTCTCCGTCTGTTGTGTGCGCCGTCCAATGTGTGCGACTTATTTCTACTGGGGTTAGCTCATAACGCTCCGTCCCTATTAGTTTTAGCAGACCATCTTTGCTACGTGCGCTTACCTCGGCTTCCGACTGGTAGCCTCCGTAGACAATTGCAATTCTTTTCTTCATCGGTTGTATTTTTCTACACAAATTTACATAAATATACCACACAAATGTTATTACACTCTTCAACCCATTGCTCTACCTTTGTGTTAGAAAGATAAAAAAACAACAAAACATTTACTACCATGAGCAAGATAGCTAATCAACTTACCGACCTTATAGGCAACACTCCTCTGCTACAAGTCAATAACTATAGCAAATCAAAAGCTCTCGAAGCCAACATCATTGCCAAACTCGAATATTTCAATCCACTCGGTAGCGTCAAAGACCGCATTGCATTTGCCATGATCGAAGAGGCCGAACGCTCCGGAAAGCTCCAAAAGGGTGCGCTGATAATAGAACCTACATCGGGCAATACGGGTGTCGGACTTGCTTTTGTGGCTGCCGTCAAGGGCTATAAGATAATCCTCACCATGCCCGAAACCATGAGCATCGAGCGTCGTAATCTACTCAAAGCACTCGGTGCCGAAATTGTTCTCACTCCCGGTGCCGACGGAATGAAGGGTGCCATTGCTGCTGCCGAAAAACTTCGCTATGAGCATCCCGGTTCGTTCATCCCTCAGCAATTCGAAAATCCTGCCAATCCAGCCTACCATGTCAAGACAACCGCCGAAGAAATTTGGCGCGATACCGATGGTAAGGTCGATATATTCGTAGCTGGTGTCGGCACTGGTGGCACAGTAAGTGGTGTCGGTCGTGGACTGAAAAATCATAACTCAAACGTCAAAATTGTCGCTGTCGAACCCAAGAGCTCGCCCGTACTCTCTGGTGGTAAGCCAGGTCCGCACAAGATTCAAGGCATAGGTGCAGGCTTCGTCCCTAAGACTTTCGACAAAGACGTAATCGATGAAATTATTACTGTCGACAACGACGATGCCATTCGTACAAGTCGTCAGCTCGCCAAAGCCGAAGGACTGCTTGTCGGCATATCCGCAGGTGCTGCCGTACATGCAGCCACCGAACTTGCTCTTCGTCCCGAAAATAAGGGCAAAAACATTGTTGCTCTTCTTCCCGACACTGGCGAACGCTATCTTTCGACAGTTCTCTACGCTTTCAACGAATATCCGCTCTAAACGTAAGAAATATTATAGAAAAATAAAGAGAGGTCGGCAATCTGCATGCCGACCTCTCTTTGTCTTTGTTTATGCCGATTTCGCTCAGTCTTTAATGTTCAGCTCATTAATCAGATTCTTTGCGCCAGCAAACTTGTCCATTATGAACAAAACATAGCGAATGTCAACGCAAATACATTTTTGTAGCGTCGGCTCAAAAATAATGTCGCCACTCATGGCTTCCCAGTTGCCGTCAAATGCCAAGCCCATCAGCTCGCCACGTCCGTTAATCACGGGGCTTCCACTGTTACCTCCCGTTATGTCGTTGTTGGTCGTGAAGCATACATGCATACGCCCGTCTATGTCGGCATATCGCCCATAGTCGCGTTTTGCATGAAGTTCTTTTAGTCGGGGCGAAACCACAAATTCCCAATTGTTGGGATCTTCTTTCGCCATTACGCCCTCAAGGTCTGTAAAGAAGTTAAATTTCCGACCGCCAGCCGTATAACCGCCCACAGTGCCATAGCTAAGTCTCATCGTAAAGTTGGCGTCGGGGTAATACTCTTTCGTTCGGTTCATTTCTCTCCGTCCTTTCAAATATCTACGTTCTGCATCTTTCGTGTTCTTATATTTCTCGTCCGACTCTGTCGACACCTTTCCCATCACGTCTTGTATCTGCACTGCATACACTGCTGCCAAGTCCTCTTGCAAAGCCTCTGTCTCGCCATTTTCTATTTTGCTCAACACATAGCTTCTGTCCGTCATCTTACTGTTTGCAAAGAAGTATGCCGCCCACTTCTCAAAGCCCATTTTTGCAGCTTCTTTCATAAACGTTGGGTGATAGCCTTTGTCTATCTTATCGTAGTAATATTTGCATAGTGCAGCCACAACCTTTTGGTCTGTTTTTGCACTATAATCGTCAAAAAATTTCTCAGCAAATCTCTTCACCTCTGCTCTGTCGCTTTCGCTTTCGGCCGATTTGCTTTTCGTAATCATTTGACTTGCAAACCTAAATATCTCCGCTCCGCCATATAGACACTCATACCAATAGTCGCCAACCATCTCCAGTGGGCGCAGTTGCTTATAAGCTTTTCGCAGTTCTTTTGTAAGCCCTTTATATTCAGTGTGTTGGCGTGCCCATTGATCAAACGCTTTTTCCTCAGCTCGTTTCCTTTCTACCACTTTTAGGTCGGCTATGCCCTTATTCATGCCGATGCTGTTCTTGTAATAATTGCTACTGTTAGCATATTTGCTTGCGTAGGCAATATACACCGACTGCTCCTCTTGCATATCTTTCAGCCAAATGTTTTGTTTTATTTCGCGTGGCTCAATACGGCTCGTATTCTCACAGTCGCGTGTCATCTCCACGCCATAGTTACTCACATATCGTTCTGTCGAACCCGGATAGCCAATCGTCATCGCATAGTCGCCCTCTTTCATGCCCCTAATGCTTATCGGGAGTGAGTGGCGTGGACGCAGTGGTACGTTGTCTGCCGAATATTTAGCTGGCTTATTATCTTTGTCTGCATACACGCGAAATATCGAAAAGTCTCCCGTATGTCGAGGCCATTGCCAGTTGTCTGTGTCGTGTCCAAACTTGCCAATGCTCTCTGGCGGTGTGCCCACAAGTCTTACATCTTCATATACGCTATAGCATATAAGAAAAAACTGCTCGCCACCAAAAAACTCTTTCACAATACACTCTTTGCCCACAATCTTACATGTGTCTTGTGCCATGCGTTCTATGGCTCGCATGTTCTCTTCAACAATCGCACGTCGTGCTTTGGGCGTAAGTTTTTTATCAGCTTCAGCACCCTTGGTAACTTCTTCGCTCACGTCCGACACCCACTCCAAAAAGCGAACCGTAAGCCCGTCTACTGGCAAGTCTTCTGCATGACTACCCGACCAAAAGCCGTCTCGCAAATAGTTATGCTCCACACTCGAAAGCTGTTGTATCGACCCGTAGCCACAATGATGATTCGTCATCAGCAGACCACTCTCCGACACAATCTCGCCCGTACACCCACGACCGAAAATCACCACAGCATCCTTCAAGCTACCCTTGTTTATGTCGTAAATGTCTTCTGCCGTCAGTTTTAAACCTGTTTTGTTCATCGCTTCAAGCCTTTCTTGGCTCAAGAGCGACAACATCCACATGCCCTCATCGGCCATAGCATTTGCCATGCTCATTAGGGCTATGCACATCGTGCTAACTAAATTTTTTATCATTGTGTTTAAATTTTGTGGCAAAGGTAATACCTTACGCAAAATCGTTATCTTTGATTTTCGTAAAAAGCGGTTCTCACAAGCTAAATGATAGAATCTATTCGCCACATCGACATCCCCGAGATCTCACATCTCGACCGTATGCTCGATGACGACATCAGCCGATACGTCGACTGCTGCGCTGCTGCCTATGCCACCTATCCACTCACGCTCTGGATGGTTGGTGGCAACACTTCCTACAAAAAACAAGTCTCCCTTTGGAAAGCCAATCTGCAAACCCTTCGCAATCAAGCTCTTATCTACTCCGTCAGCTCCGATGGCATCATCAATGGCAATTGCATTTGGTTGCCCGAAGGCTTCTCTGGCGTCAGTTCTCTCAGTTTCCTTCTGCATGGCGGCATGCGCATACTCCCCTATGCCAGCCGGCTCAGTAGCTACGAAAAATACACAGCCGAACTCAAAACCCGACTGACAAACAACAAGTGTTTGTACCTCTATAGTATCGCCGTTCGCCCTGGCAAACAAGGCATCGGGCTCGCCACAGCTCTCTTGCAACCCATGATGGATTACTTAGACCGTGTCGGCAAAGATTGCTACCTCGAGACACACCTACAAGTCAACGTCGGACTCTACGAACGTTTCGGATTTCAACTAACAGCAACAGGTAAAGTGCCAGACTCTCAACTGACACACTACGCTATGCTCCGACACCCTCAAACAGATAAAAGACAATCCCCAACCAACCCTCATTTTTGAAAATAAAACGCTATTTAGCTACCTTTGCCTCTCCACACAAACTATATATGACCAAACAACTCTTATCACTGTTTTTTGTGCTGTCAACCACACTCGTCTCGTTTGCTCAAACGTGGATATGGTATCCGGGCGACTACGAAATATGGCTTGGCAACAAAATGAACAACCATCGCACCGAACGAGGTGCATTCTTTCCGCCATTTTGGAAACAAGATAGCCACTACGTCACCGTAGAATTTTCTACCGAATTAAACCTATCTGCCGACGAAACCATTCACATCGCCACAGAGGGCCTATTCAACATCAAGTTAGACGGCAAGATGATTTTCGGCATGCCGTCCGAATTGCTCATTCCAGCTGGGCAACATCGCCTCAACATAAAAATACACAACCAACAAACACCTCCTGCGCTCTTCGTCTCCGGACGAACCATAAAGTCTGGTCCCCATTGGAAAGTTACCTACGAAGACAAAGAGTGGATCGACGAGAACGGCAAAGCCTCCGACACTTCTGCCACCACCTATATGCAGGCTGGCTCGTGGAACTTTAATTCGCCAAGCACTCCTCCTTCGCAGTTTAGTCTCGCTCGTGAAGTCCTTCAGCCCAAGTCCACCGATGGCTCTCTCTACGACTTTGGGCGCGAGACCTTTGGCTATCTTCGTCTCCACGAACCCAAGGGCACAGGTGATATATACGTCTACTATGGCGAAAGCCCCGAAGAAGCTCGCGACACTGAGCACTGTGAGACACTCGACCATCTCATAATTGAAAACAATGAAATCGTCGATCTCGCCACCAATGCACGTTCCAAAATAACCAACGACATCTACACCTTTGCCAATAGCAAAGCTTTTCGCTACGTCAATATCCTTACCAAGGGCAACGCCTCGTTTTCGTCCGTCTCTATGGACTATGAATATATGCCCGAAACTGCCGTCGGCTCGTTCCGTTGCAACGACCCAGTTGTCAACCAAATGTGGGATGTCGGTGTCTATACCATGCAACTTACCACGCGCGAATTCTTTATCGATGGCATAAAACGCGATCGTTGGGTATGGAGTGGCGACGCTTCGCAAAGCTATCTTATGAACTACTACCTCTTCAACGACAACGATGAGGTCAAGCGTACAACGTGGCTTCTCGCTGGCAAAGCTCCAATCTCAAGCCACATCAACACCATTATGGACTATACGCTCTATTGGTTCATATCCATCTACGACTACTACCTCTATAGTGCCGATGTCCAATTCCTCCACCAAATATATCCCACCATGCAACGCTACATGGACTACGTCAATTCTCGACGCGATTCCGATGGCATGTTGCAAGGTCTCTCTGGCGATTGGGTCTTTGTCGATTGGACCGATCGCCCTATGGACAAGCACGGACAACTCAGTTTCGAGCAAATACTCTTCCGTCGTGCCGTCGAGGCCATGGCTGCCGTCAGCCACGTTGTCGGCAATGCTACCGACGAAGCTCGTTATAAAGCGCAAGCCCAAGACCTCGCTCAAAAAATCAAACCCTACTTTTTCGACGATTCGCTCGGAGGTTTTGTCCACAATCGTGTAGACGGACAAAAAAGTAAGGACATATTCAAGTTCAGTAGCATGTTCGCCATTCTTTTCGACTATCTCTCCGATTCCGAAAAGAAACAAGTAGTCGAAAAAGTTCTCCTCAACGAAAATGTCCTCAAAATCACCACGCCCTACATGCGTTTCTACGAGATGGAAGCCTTGTGTAAGCTCGGTATGCAATCGCAAGTAATGTCCGAAATGAAAGACTATTGGGGTGGCATGCTCCGTGAGGGTGCAACCACATTTTGGGAAAAATACATACCCACCGACCACGGCTCTCAACATCTATCAATGTACGGACGCCCCTATGGCAAAAGCCTTTGTCATGCTTGGGGGGCAAGCCCCATATATCTGCTTGGCAAATATTTTGTAGGCGTTCGCCCCACAGCACCCGGCTACTCCGAATACGAAGTCTGTCCCTCGCTCGGCGGACTCCAATGGTTCGAAGGTAATGTACCAACACCCTACGGCAAAATCAGTGTCCAGATGAGTGCAAAGTCAATTACCATCAGCTCCGATGGTGGCAAAGGCACGCTCCGTCTTGGCTCCGAGACCATCTCCATTCCACAAGGTAAAACACTTACCGTGCAATATTCGCAAAACAAAAACGGCATCAAGGTTAAGAAAATATCAACCAAGTAAAGTCTATGAAAAAAATTCTTGCTGACTTTTGCTTTCTACTACTTCTTTGTTCACTCTCAGCGTGTTCGCGAGTGACTGTCAATGTGCAAACGTCCACACCTCAGACTCTCTATGCCGCTTCGCTTCTCGACAATCAACGTGGCAATTTTGTTGTCAACATAAGCGTCAGCAACTCTCAGCCAGCCGAAGGCTACACGATCTCGCGCGATGGCTACATCGTCAATGTCGTCGGCAACGATGGTGCTGGTGTCATCTATGGTGTCAATCGTCTCAAAGAAATTCTTGCCGTCTATGGCACTCTCGACAGTGTCAAAAATCAGTCCGATGCCCCACAAATGTCCATGCGTGGTGCTTGCGTAGGTCTCCAAAAAACCGAATACCTTCCAGGTCATAAAGTCTACGAATATCCCTACACCCCCGAAAACTTCCCTTGGTTCTACGACCGCGACCTCTGGATTCGCTACCTCGACTTGCTTGCCGCTTCCAATTTCAATAGCGTCTATCTTTGGAATGGGCACCCCTTCGCTTCCCTCGTCAAGACCAGCGACTATCCGTTCGCTCCCGAAGTCGATGACGAGACCATGAAACTCAATCAAGATATGTTCGACTTCCTTGTCGAAGAAGCCGACCGCCGAGGAATACGCATCATTCAGATGTTCTACAATATCATAGTCTCAAAACCTTTCGCCGACCACTATGGCATTAGCACGCAAGATCGTAATCGCCCCATACTCCCCTACATCGCCGACTACACTCGTAAGAGCATCGCAGCTTTCGTCGAACGCTACCCACGTGTCGGATTCCTTGTCTGTCTCGGCGAAGCCATGTCGGGCATAAGTAACGACATCGAATGGATGACGGAGACCATAATCCCTGGCATAAAAGATGGTCTCGCTCGCTCCGGTCGCACCGATATTCCTCCAATCATTCTTCGCTCGCACGACACCGATTGCCCTCGTGTCCTTGCTGCCGCTCTGCCACTCTATCCCAACATATACACAATGTCTAAATACACAGGCGAAAGCCTGACCACATATCACCCTGGTGGTCCTTGGGGCGAAACACATCGTTCGCTCGCTGCTGCAGCCCCAGTCCATATCGACAACGTACACATACTTGCCAACCTCGAACCTTGGCGTTGGTCTTCTCCTGCTTTCACTCGCAAAGCCGTTGACGCCATGCATAGTGTGCATGGTGCGCGTGGCTTGCATCTCTACCCACAAGCCTCATATTGGGATTGGCCCTATACTGCCGACAACATAGGCGGTGGACGCCGACTCTTGCAAATCGACCGCGATTGGATGTGGTATGCCGTTTGGGGACGCTACGCTTGGAGCACCGATCGCTACAACGACAACGACTATTGGATTGCTCGTCTCTCGGACTACTATGGCACCGACCGCGAGTCAGCTGCCAATATCATAAAAGCTCTCAACGAGTCTGGCGAAATAGCTCCAAAACTTATTCGCCGCTTCGGCATCACCGAGGGCAACCGACAGACTCTCTTGCTCGGTATGAAAATGTCGCAACTCGTCAATCCATACAAATACACAATCTATCCAGGTTTCTACGAAAGTTGTGGTCCCGAAGGTGAAAAACTCATCGAATACGTAGAACGCGAAGTCAAGCACCAACCTCATGTCGGTGAACTGCCACTCGATATTGTCGACCAGTGTGTCGCTCATGCCGAGGCTGCTGTGTCTGCCATCCACGATGCACAACCCAACGTCTCTCGCAACAAAGATGAATTTGCTCGCCTAATGTCCGACATGGAGTGCTATCGCAATTTTGCCACAGCCTTCCGATTCAAAGTCCTCGCAGCCGAGCGTGTGCTTCGCTTCAAGTGGTCTGGCAACGTCAGCTACCTCCACGAAGCCATCCCATTCCTCGAAAAAAGTGCCACGTGCTGGAAAGCTCTCTCTGAAATTACCGATGCCACATACCTTTATGCAAACAGTATGCAGACCGCTCAACGACGCATACCCGTGGGTGGTAACGATGGCAAGTTCAAAACTTGGAGCGAAATGCAGACTGTCTACGATGCCGAACTTGCCAATCTTCGTAGCAACATCAGTCGTATCGAAAACCCACATGTCGACTCCGAGTCCGACGTGAAAAATAAAGTTGCTCACAACGCTCACGTAAAAATATTATCCAGCTATCGCACAGTCGAAATAAAGCGAGGCGCACGTCTCTACGAGTCTCGCCCCGAAGAAATAGACTCCGTAGCTGCCGAGCTTGCAGGTCTTAATGCCGTAGTACTCAACCGCGACACCACTCGCATCGTCGGTGCAACAATAGAGTTTGAATCCGAAGCTCCAGTCAAAATGCTTGTGGGCTTTTATGTCGACGACGATCCCAAATTTGCAGCCCCACCCAAACTTGAAGTCGACGCTGCTGGCAACGAGTATGGTCAAGCCGAACCAGTCATATCCAATGCCATCAATATGACGCGTATGCCACCAGTCAACATACACGCCTACAACATGCCCGCAGGTCATCACGTCGTCCGACTACCCAAAGGCATCATAATGATTGCTGGCTTTACCGATTCTGAACTACGCCCACGCGACGCAGGTCTCAATGGTGCTGGCGACGAAGTCGATTGGCTCTTCAATTAAACACAATCTTCCTATCTTATAACACAAATCCTATATGCAAAAGGTTACCATTCAGACTTTCAAGCAGATGAAAGCCGACGGACAAAAAATTTCAATGCTTACAGCCTACGACTACACAATGGCTGCTCTGCTCGATGCTGGTGGTGTCGATTCAATCCTTGTTGGCGACTCTGCTGCCAACGTTATGAATGGCTGGTCAACAACCTTGCCCATAACTGTCGACCAAATGATATATCATGCTTCGGCTGTCGTTCGTGCCGTACAGCGTGCCCTCGTTGTGGTCGACATGCCCTTTGGCTCCTACCAAGTCAGTGTCGCCGAAGCCGTCAAAAATGCAGTCCGCATAATGAAAGAGTCTGGTGCGGGTGCTGTCAAAATAGAAGGTGGAGAAACCTATCGTGAGCACATCTCTGCCATCATAGATGCTGGCATCCCCGTTGTCGGGCATCTCGGTCTCACTCCTCAGTCTGTCCATAAATTTGGTGGCTATGCCATTCGCGCCAAAGAGAAAGACGAGGCCCAACAACTCAAATCCGATGCAGCCATGCTCGCTTCTATTGGTTGCTTCGCTTTAGTAATCGAAAAGGTCCCCGCTACCCTTGCAATGGAAGTCTCTCGCTCTTTGCCCATACCCGTAATTGGCATCGGGGCTGGCAATTGTGTCGATGGTCAAGTGCTCGTCGGGCAAGACATGCTCGGCATGAACGATTCTTTCAAGCCTCGTTTCGTTCGTCGTTTTCTCAATCTTGCCACAGAGATTACAGATGCCGTCTCTCGATACAACAATGAAGTAAAAGCTGGCACGTTCCCATCTGCCGACGAACAATATTAACCTCCTTAAAAAATATTAAGTGGAAGTCCTCTACGAAGACAATCATATAATTGCCGTCAATAAAGCTCCGGGCGAAATCGTTCAAGGTGACAAGACTGGCGACCCTTCTTTGCTCGACGAGGTCAAGCAATACATAAAGGTAAAATATTTTAAGCCAGGTGATGTCTTCCTCAGTGTCGTTCATCGTATCGACCGCCCGGTAAGTGGAGTCGTTTTGTTCGCTCGCACCAGCAAGGCCACTTCGCGTCTTAGTCGCATGTTTGCCGAGCGTCAGGTGCGCAAAGTCTATTGGGCAGTAACACAAGATCGTCCTGCTACGCCCGAAGCCACTCTTCGCCATTTCATAGGCAAAAACGAAGATAAAAATCGTGCTCTCGTGTCTGTTAGCCCACGCTCGGGCTACAAAGAAGCCATTCTCTCTTACAAGACCATAGCCGCTTCCGAACACCTATATTTGCTCGAAGTCGAGCTCCAGACAGGTCGACACCATCAGATTCGTGCCCAACTTGCTCGTGAAGGTATGCCCATTCGTGGCGACCTAAAATATGGCGCCAAACGTAGCAATCCGGGTGGTGGCATAAACCTTCATAGCCGACTCATAGAGTTCGAACACCCCGTTAGCCATCAGATGGTCTCCATCGTAGCCCCTGTCCCTGACGACAACGCTTGGCATGCTTTCGACGGGCAAGTATAGTAGTCCTCTAATACACAATAATCCATAACCCCTGAAATATATTAAGCAATGTTTGAAAACCTGACAGATCGCTTGGAACGCTCGTTCCAAATGCTCAAAGGCGAAGGTAAAATAAACGAACTCAATATAGCCGAGACGCTTAAAGACATCCGTAAAGCCCTCCTCGACGCCGACGTTAACTATAAGGTCGCTAAGCAATTCACCGACAATGTAAAGCAAAAAGCCCTCGGACAAGACGTGCTGAAGTCTGTTAAGCCCGGTCAACAAATGGTCAGCATTGTCTACGAAGAGTTAACTTCTGTCATGGGTGGCGATGTTGTCGATGTCAATCTCACGGGCAGACCTGCAGTCGTCCTTATGAGTGGTCTGCAAGGTTCGGGTAAGACCACGTTTGCTTGCAAACTCGCCAATCAGTTCAAGACTAAGCGTGGCAAGTCGCCTCTCCTCGTCGCTGGCGACGTCTATCGCCCCGCTGCCATCAATCAGCTTCAAGTACTTGGCGAACAAATTGGTGTTCCTGTCTTCACCGAAGAAGGCAACACCAATCCTGTCGATCTTGCTCTCAAAGGCATCGCACGTGCCAAAGCCGACGGACAAGATGTCGTTATCGTCGACACAGCTGGTCGTCTGGCGGTCGATGAAGAGATGATGCGCGAAATCGAAGCCATCAAAAAAGCTGTAAATCCATCCGAAACACTCTTCGTTGTCGACAGCATGACGGGTCAGGATGCCGTCAATACAGCTCGCGAATTTAACGAGCGTCTCGACTTCGATGGTGTTGTCTTAACCAAACTCGATGGCGACACGCGTGGCGGTGCCGCTCTTTCGATTCGTCAGGTGGTCAACAAGCCCATCAAGTTTATCGGCACAGGAGAAAAAATGGATGCCATCGATGCCTTCTACCCCTCCCGTATGGCCGATCGTATCCTCGGCATGGGCGATATTCGTTCTCTTGTCGAGCGTGCCAAAGCACAAATCGACGAAGAAGAAGCTCGTCGACTACAAAAGAAAATCGCTGGCAACAAATTCGACTTCGACGACTTTATGGCCCAAATTCAACAAATAAAGAAAATGGGCAACATAAAAGAACTGGCTTCAATGATTCCTGGTGTCGGCAAAATGCTCAAAGATGTCGACATCGACGACAATGCTTTCAAGAGTATCGAGGCCATCATCAACTCAATGACCCCTGCCGAACGTAAAGACCCCAACATAATCAATGGCAGCCGACGCAAGCGCATCGCCGCAGGCAGTGGCACCAATATCCAAGAGGTTAACCGACTCCTCAAGCAATTTGAAGAAACTCGCAAGGTAATGCGTCTTATGAATTCTGGTGGAGGACGCAAACTCGCCAGTATGATGAATAGCATAAAAGGTATGCCCAACCCTTTTAAACGCTAATAACAGCAGCCCTTAACCAATAATTTTTTTGACTACAATGCAAATAATAGACGGAAAAGCAACAGCAAAGCAAATCCGCTCCGAAATAGCCACCGAAGTTGAAGCAATGGTGGCTCGTGGTCAGCGTCGCCCACACTTAGCCGCAGTCCTTGTGGGGCACGACGGCGGTAGCGAAACCTATGTCGCCAACAAAATAAAAGCTTGCGAAGAGTGTGGATTTATATCTTCGCTCAAACGTTTCGAAGCCGACATAACCGAAGAAGAACTTCTTGGTGTCGTTGCAGAGCTTAATGCCGACCCCGAAGTCGATGGATTCATAGTTCAGCTGCCATTGCCAGCCCACATCTCCGAAGAAAAAGTTACCGAAGCCATCGACCCTCGCAAAGATGTCGACGGTTTTCACCCCCAAAATGTAGGTCGTATGACCATTGGTTCGCCAGCCTTCATCTCTGCAACTCCGCAAGGTATCGTCGACCTCATACAACGCTATGGCATAGAAACCAAAGGTAAAAAGGCAGTTGTCATTGGGCGTAGCAACATTGTTGGTCGCCCAATGAGTATCCTACTCTCTCAAAAGGGTATCGACTGCACCGTTACCATCTGCCATAGCCGCACTCAGAATATGGCCGAAGTCTGTCGCGAAGCCGACATAATAATAGCTGCCATCGGTAAGCCCGGCTTCGTTACTGCCGATATGGTCAAGACTGGTGCCACAATAATCGATGTCGGCACCACTCGCGTCCCCGACTCCACTAGTCCGCGTGGCTGGCGTCTCAAAGGCGATGTCGATTTCGACGCCGTAGCTCCCAAGTGTGCCTACATATCGCCAGTCCCGGGTGGCGTCGGTCCCATGACAATCGTTTCACTTATGAAAAACACCCTCCTCGCTGCTAAGAAAGCAATATATAAATAAGCCTTGTCAACAATGTATAGATTATTCTCCATGCTCATGCTTCTCACTTCACAACTGTTCGTTGTGAGTGCGCAGACCGATGTCAGCCTCTTTATGAAAAAAGACAAGGTGCAACGCTCCGTCATCGACACCACCGAAGCCGACATCTATAAGTCTATCGGACATCATGGTCCAGCCATTGAAAATAAGTATATGGCTCTCCGTCTCTATTTCAACAACAGTGGCGCCATAGATGTCTACTCAAAGGCCAAGCCAGGTCTCGAACTTCGTCAGTTCGCTTGGTATCCCACCGAGAAAGATATTCAAGAAGGCTCTGGTTGCGACGAATATCGTGTGGGCAAAACGACAGGTCTTGGTGGCATAAGCCTTTGGGATGGCCAGCAGATAATCCCGCTTGTAGCTACTGACGGACGTAAAGTTGCCGTTAGCAAAGACATTAAGGGCAATGCCGAGATGTATATGATTTCTCGTGGTGTTGAATACAAAGGCGGTAAAGTCGACATAAAAGTAACCGTCAGAATGTCAAAAGATACTCGTACTGCAGAAATTGAAGCCGAGTGCATCAGTGGACAAAAAGTTACTTTTGTTACAGGTGTCAACTATCACAAGGGTCAGCAAATGCAGGTGGCCGATGGTCGCATAGCCGTTTGGGGGATCCACCCGGGCGACGTTGTCAAAGACCCTCTTCCAATAGGTGGTGCTATGGTCTACAATAAGCGCAAATGGAACAATATGTCTATCGACAACGAAAAGGGCTTTATCGGCATAATGACCACCACGCCAGTTGCCAAAGCACGCACACGCGTTGTTGCAGCTTGCTCTCGCGAAGACAACTTGAACACACAAGAGAAATTCTTTATGTTCGTCAAGAATCTTAAGTAGCTTTTGTGTCAATCTCATATAGCAACCACCGACGAAGTCTTATGCGCTCCGTCGGTGGTGCTTTTCTTATCGCATTGCGTTGTTCTGCCTTTCGCTACAAGTTGGCATATCTTAATAGTCAACAAAAAAAGTTAACTTTGTCTTTGTCATGACAGAAGAAATCAAGCCATACGCCACCGCCGATAATAAAGAAAAACAAGTAGAGCAAATGTTCGACGGCATTGCTCCGCACTACGACCTCCTCAATCACATGCTCTCGTTTGGCATCGACAAGCGATGGCGACGTAAGGCCATAAGTTTGCTCAGTGGCACCCGACTGCGCGAACTGCTCGATGTCGCCACAGGTACGGGCGATATGGCTTTGCTTGCACACGATACCCTAAAAACCAAAGTCGTAGGTTGTGACATATCGGATGGTATGATTAAAAAAGCTATCGAAAAGGTTCAAAGCAAAAACCTACAGTCTGAAATAACTTTCTTCCGTGCCGACTCGACACAATTACCTTTCTCAAGCAATCGTTTCGATGCTATTACAGTCGCTTTTGGTGTTCGCAATTTTGCTCAGCTCGACAAAGGGCTTTCCGAAATGCAACGAGTCCTTCGCCCAGGAGGCAATGTCGTCATTCTCGAATTTTCAACTCCAACCAACACCTTCTTTCGAGCCATCTATACATTCTACTTCCGACATGTTTTACCTCTCATAGGTGGCTTCATTTCGTCCGACCGCAAAGCCTACGAATATCTCTTCCGTTCTGCAATGGCTTTCCCTTGTGGTGCCGACTTTGAAAGACATCTCGAAATGGCTGGTCTTCAGCCCATTAGCACAACCCAATTAACCTTGGGCATTGCAACAGCCTATTTGGCCAAGAAAAAATAAGCCCCATTCTCCAACGCATTGAATAAAAACCTCAAAATAATATTTGCCATCTTCTGTCTGACGCTCGCTTCTGTCAGCCAGTCCGAGGCGCAATACACTTCTGCGTCGCAATTTTCAGCCTCGCGTGGCATACCCAACCTGCCAACCTACGACCAACGACGCATACACTTCGGTTTCCTACTTGGTTTTGCCGTACTCGACTATCATGTCTACAACTCTGGTCTGCGGACCGAAGCCAACGATGGTATCGCTCGTTATGCCGAGGTTACCAAACTAAACCCAGGTCTCATCCTTGGCATAGTTACCGACTTTCGTGTCTGTAAAAACCTCAATTTTCGCATACTTCCGGGCATTAGCTTTGGTCAGCGCGACCTCGTCTTTGTCGACGAAGATGGCAATCAGATTGATGAAGAACCTATCAAAATAAAGTCCACATTTGTTGAGTGTCCGTTCCTTTTTAAGTATGGAGCCAAGCGTCTTACCAACTTCCGACCATTTGTAGTCGCTGGTGTTACGCCACGTTTCGACCTCGCCAAAGACAAACAAGACCATCTCAACTTCCGTTCCATGGACTGCTATGCCGATGTGGGTGCTGGTCTCGATTTCTACCTTACCTATTTTCGCCTATCAGTCGAATTGCGTGGCTCTTTCGGACTCTCCGACATATATAGCGACACTCAGAGCGACGACCCCGAAGATGTCCCATATTGTCAGGCCATCAGTCGTATGCGTAGCCGTTGGTGGGGCATAGTCCTCTATTTTGAATAAAACTTCTCCCCCGATGATAAGTTTCAGGAAACACACTCTAAGCAACGGGCTTCGAGTCATAGTCTGCCCCTCACCACTCACGTCTGTTGCTGTCTTCAATATGTTCTATCGTGTCGGTGCACGCGCCGAAAACGAAAATCGTACAGGCTTTGCACATCTCTTCGAGCACCTCATGTTTGGCGGTTCTGCCAACGTCAACGACTTCGACTATGAGGTAGGGCGTGTCGGTGGCGACAACAATGCCTACACCACTAACGACTTTACAAACTACTACATGACCATGCCTGCCGACAACATTGAGACAGCCTTTTGGCTCGAAAGCGACAGGCTTCTTGCGCCAACGCTCTCACACCAGACTCTCGATGTTCAGCGCAAAGTCGTGGTCGAAGAATTTACTCAAAACTATCTCAATCGGCCCTATGGCGACATAACGCACCATGCTCGCGACCTTGCCTATAAAGTTCACCCCTATCGTTGGCCCACCATAGGGTTACGTCCGCAGCACATTCTCGATGCTTCTTTGCAAGAGGTTCGCGACTTCTTCTTTGCCAACTATACGCCCGACAATGCAGTGCTTTCTGTCGTCGGCAATGTCGATGCCGACCATATCTTTGCTCTCGCTGAAAAGTGGTTTGCCGACATTAATAGGACAGCAGTCGGCATAAATCCACCTGCAGAGCCATTGCAAACCGAAGCGCGACGCAAGGTCGTCTACGCTTCTGTCCCCTCCGACAAGATTGAGATAATGTATCACGTCGGCTCGCGTTTTAGCTCCGAATTCTACCTTGCCGACGTCATGACAGACATTCTTGCCGATGGCGAATCTTGTCGCTTTGTCCAAGATTTTGTCCGAGGTTCTCGCACTTGTGTCAATGTCGATGCACACACCACGGGTGCTGTCGACCCAGGACTCTTGACCCTATCTGCCACACTTGCCGATGGCGTTAAGCCCGAAGATGTCGAAGCAAAATTGCTCGAACATATACATCGCTTTGCAACCGACGGGCCCACACCCCACGAAATGCAAAAAGTCTTCAATCGCATAGAGTCGTCGGCCGTCATGAGTGAAATATCTGCCCAAAACATTGCCGAACGCATCTGTTTCTACGAAGCTTTTGGTGGTAATGCCGAACTTATAAATTCCGAAATAGAAACCTATAGGTCCATCACTGCTGACCAACTAAAAGACTTCGCTCGCAACATCTGTCGCCCCGAAAATTCTAACACTCTGTTCTACTTGGCAAAAAAAGACTAATGAATAAATTAGACCGACGCATAGTACCTCCTTCGGGTGACATCCACATGCCCAATTTCCCCGAGTTTGAAACCCAAACCTTGCCCAATGGTGCCACTCTTGTCGTTGTTCATGGAGGCGAACAGCCCATCGTAAAAGTCGACATCGTTATGCGAGCAGGTTCTTTGCGTGCCGACCGTGCTTTGGTAGCTCGCGCCACAATCCAGCTGCTCAACGAGGGAACGCAGACCCTTACCTCACGACAAATAGCCGAAAAAACAGAGTTTTATGGAGCTTACATTTGGGGAGCTCCAAACACAGGCTCTACGCAACTCTCCATGATGTGTCTTCAAAAAGACACACGCCCCATGGTCGAGCTTTTGGCCGACATACTCTACAACCCTATCTTCCCCGAAAACGAACTGCAACTCCTCAAATCACTCGAACTTCAACGCTTCGAAGTCGACAAGTTGCGCACACCTTTTGTATGTACCTCAAAGTTGCAAGAAGTTATCTACAAAGCTGGTGGTCGCTATGGACGACACAAGACAGCCGATGCCATCAATGCTCTTTCAAGGCAGCTTCTCCTCGACTTCTACAACGAAGCCTATCGTCCCTACGATGCCATTGTCTGCGTTAGTGGGCAGCCCTCTGCCGACGACGTAAAGTTTATTGCCGAGACGTTCGGTGTCGGTTGGCAAGACAATGGACACCATTGGTCTGTCCCCAAAGCTGAATATCAAGCACCCCAACGCGTCTTGGTCGACATGGAGTCTGAGCAAACGTCAATTAACATGTCGCGTCCTCTCTTTGGCAAAAATCACGAAGACTATTTTGCCTTTGGGGTTGTCGACACCATCTTGGGTGGCTACATTAGCTCTCGCCTGATGCAAAATCTGCGCGAAAAACTCGGTCTGACTTATGGGATTTCTTCTTCTGTAATGTCCAACGTGTGCGACGGACTACATCAAATCCGAACCGAAGTCCGACGTGGTAGCCACGAACAAGCCTTGCAAGAAATCCAACGCGAGATGCTTCGCCTATGCGAAGAAAACGTCTCCGCCACCGAACTCGACACCGTCCGCAGTGCCATGCTTGGCGACATTCTCCGCATGTTCAACTCGCCCATGGCATCTGCCGAGGCTTTGTTGGCTTTGCTTACCGACCATTTTACTTTCGACCGCATAACCAATCTCTACAACACCATTAAACAGATCTCCGCTGACGAAGTCCGGCAAATGGCACAAAAATGGCTCGTCCCCGATGCCTACACTACTGTGATTGTCGGCAAGCTATAACACGCCACTCCAATCAACTACTTCACCAATGACACACCTATTCAAAACACACTTGTTGCTCACCATTTTACTTTGCTTTGCAATGGTGGGCTCTGCGCAAAAACGTCGGCCTCTTGCTCCGCGTGGTGCTAAGCAAGACTATTTCGCCTCTTCAGAGGGTATTCGTATTGCCGACAATCTGTTGCTTTATCAGCGCAATACTGGTGGGTGGCCCAAGAACGTCGACATGACGCAGTCGCTTTCCGATGCCGAAAAAGCCGTTGTCCTTAGCGAAAAAGATAGGCAAGACGACTCCACAATCGACAACAGAGCCACCACCATGCAAATGGATTATTTGGCTTCGGTCTATAAGGCAACTGGCAACAAAAAATATAAAGATGCCTTTGCTTGTGGTCTTGCTTTTATCCTTCAATCGCAATATGCAAATGGCGGTTGGCCACAATTCTGGCCCGTAATGCGCGATTATCAGCCACATATCACCTACAACGACAACGCCATCGTTAATGTCCTCCGATTGCTCCAAAGTCTTAGCCTTTCTCTAAAACCCTACGATACCGACATCGTCAGCGATGCCGAACGTGAGGCTTCTCGTGTTGCTTTCAGCAAAGGGATTGATTGCATCCTCAAAACTCAAATAGTTGCGCCCGATGGTTCGCTTACCGTTTGGTGCCAACAGCATGACGAGAAAACACTACGTCCAGTAGCCGCTCGTAGCTACGAATTACCCTCTTATTGTTCGCTCGAAAGTGCAGCAATAATAAAACTCCTCATGTCCATCGACAGCCCATCAGAGTCGGTCAGAAAGGCTATACATAGTGCTATGCTTTGGCTCGATAATCATAAACTTACCGACGTCGAACTCGTTGCAGTTATGCATGATGGTGTCCGCACACGAATGCTTCGCTCGCACAAAGGTGCACCAGCAATATGGGCTCGCTACTACGACCTCGCAAGTTGCCGACCTTTCGTGTGCGACCGCGATGGCATCCCCCATAAACGTCTCGAAGAAATTGGTCTCGAACGTCGCAACGGCTATGGTTGGTATGTCGACTCTCCTCGCGAACTCTATAGTATCTACGAAAAATGGGCTGCTCAAAACGACCCAGATAATATGCAACATATCGACCTGAGTTCCGATGGATTAGACTGTGCAGACATCCTCGACCGCAACTTATGACAAACAAAAAGTGCCTCTCATGCGTAAGACGTACTGAAAGTACGTGAATTAACCACCCGTAAAGCCATTCTTATGACCCTAATATCAATAAATTGCACCAATATCGGTAAGCCTTGCCAAGTAGAAGCAGGTCAAGACTTGTCGCAAATTGCAGTCCAACTTGGTGTACATACTCAATTCCCAATCTTGTGTGCAAGCGTCAATAACCGCTATGTCGGACTGACCTATCGTGTCTACCAACCAACACAAATAACATTCTTAGACCTCGCCACTCCCGAAGGCCGTCGCGTCTATATCCGCTCGCTGACGTTGCTCCTAAAAGCAGCCCTCGAAGAAGTCTTGCCACAAGTCGGTTTGCACGTCTTGCATGCTGTCTCCAAAGGTTTCTACTGCGTCTTTAGCAAAGACAACACTCTATATCGTCCAACAGAAGACGACGTCGAGCGCATAAAAAAATGCATGAAAAGTCTTTGCGAAAAGTCTCTACCCATAATACGCACCTCGGTCCTGAACGACGATGCTGTCCAAAACATTGCTCGTGCACAGTCAGCAGCCGACTTGCTCCGTCAGCATGGCGACATATATACGCAAATCTACTCCATTGCAGGTCATAGTATCGTCATGTACGAAGACCTTGCGTCCAACACAAGTGTCCTCAGCCTATTTGACCTCATAAAATATTTCGACGGCGTTCTACTCCTCCCACCTTCCGAATCCGACCCATCTCGTCTGCCCGAAGTCGTCAACCAAGACAAGATGTTTGCTACCTTTGTCGAGGCCGACAAGTGGCAACACCTACTCCATGCACGTAGCATAGAAACGCTCAACAAAGCTATCGAAATGGGATTCGGCACACAAGTAATCCACGTCACCGAAGCCCTCCACGAAAAGAAAATCGCTGACATTGCCGACATGATTACTGCTCGTCGAAATAAGGTCAGAGTTGTTCTCATCGCTGGTCCTTCGTCCAGTGGCAAGACGACGTTCAGCAAGCGACTCGCTGTGCAACTTGTCGTCAACGGCATTCAGCCCGTCAACCTTTCTATCGACAACTATTTTGTCGATCGCGATAAGACTCCACGAGATGCCAACGGAAAGTACGACTTTGACGCTCTCGAAGCCATCGATGTCAAGTTCTTCAACGAACAATTGCTCGCTCTTATGGACGGGCAGACAATAGACATACCCAAATATAGCTTCACACAAGGTAAGCGCTACTACGACGGCGAAAAACTAACACTACCCTCCAACGCATTGCTCATCATAGAAGGCACTCATGGGCTAACGCCACAACTTACACCCATGATTCCTGCCGAAAACAAATTTAAGATATACACCGCACCATTAGCTGGTCTCAATCTCGACGAACTCAATCGCATAACAACTACCGACAACCGACTTATCCGTCGCATTGTCCGCGACTACTACAATCGTGGACACAATGCAGCTGCAACTATCGAACAGTGGCCAAGTGTGCGCCGTGGCGAAGTGAAATTCATATATGCCAATCAAGAAGAGGCCGATGTGATGTTTAACTCTGCTCTTCTCTACGAGCTTGCAGTCCTAAAACGTCTTGCCGAGCCCATCCTCTTGGAGGTTAAGCCAAACTCGCCACATTTTGCCGAGGCTCAGCGTCTACTCAATCTTCTCAGTTACGTCTGCCCACTTTCGTCCGATTCCATTCCGCCCACTTCGCTTATGCGCGAATTTTTAGGTGGTAGCTCTTTCAAATATGATTAGTCTTTTTGCCCGAATCTTTGCGCTGTTCTTCGTTTCGATTGCTTGTCAGATAGCCATCTTTGCGCAAGACGTCCGACAGTCTGCCGATAAAAAGCTGCAAGCCATCGTTGCCGAAGTCCGCAAAGAATTGCCCTACGATTGTGGCGACGGCATATATATGTCTGCACTTAATATTGCGCCCGAAAAGCTGAATATGTTCCTCGCTTTCGAGCCAGAATATTCTGCTGAGACCGACATCTTTGTCCTTCATAATCTTGTGGGCGATGAGCCAATAAAGCAGTTCATAATACCTTCGCTCATGTCCGACGACATGTCCGATTCTCTGCTTAGCCTGTGTTTTCAGTCCAGACGAGATTTTGTAGTCTGCGCTCGCGAACGTGGTACTAAGCGAGCTTTCGACGTCAGTATTTCAAGGTCAGACTACGAACGCCATAAGTCAACTGGAAACATAGAGACTATGCTCACAGCCCTATGTTTTACCATCAACAACTCGACGCCTACCGAATGGGGGCAAGATATGCGCACGACTGGTGCTCAGCTAACAGATGAACGCATGGTCGTAAAAATGGAAGTCCGCATTGGCGAATCTGTTTCTGCCTCCGACATTAAAGACCTCTTTGCCAAAGACGCCGACGCTCGTCAACACCTTTCGAGCCAATTCTCGACAATGGTTGCCGAAGAAGTTTTTTTGCTCAATGTCTACCAAATGTGTCGTAAGACGCATCGTGCGTTTTTCTACGAGATTTCAGAGTTTGGTGGCAAGCGAAAAACAGAAGTCGAAATCGTTTTGCCAGACGATATTGCAAATTAGGGCTATCGACTTACCCTTTCGAAGCAAATAAACTCAAACTCCACTCCGCTCTCTTCGTCGGTCATTCTCCCCGACGAAGATTTTTTTTGCCACTCAGAATCTCGTACGACGTCGGGGAAAAAAGTATCGGCTTGTTCTGCATGTGTGTATATATAGGTCAGATAAATGCGAGTCGCCATTTTGTAAAAAGCCCTATATATCTGTCCTCCGCCAATAATCATTACCTCCTCTTCACCCGCCGTCATCTGCATCACTTCGTCTATGCTGCCTGCCAATTCGACTCCCTCTGGCAAACTTAGCTCAGCTTGGTGCGACAAGACTATGTTGCGTCTTTTCGGCAAGTAGCCTTTGGGTAATGCTCGCTGAGTGCGTCTGCCCATCACAATAGTTTTCCCAATGGTCAACTCTTTAAAGTGCGCCAAGTCTTTTTTAATCATTATGGGCTGACCACCATTGTAGCCAATGGTCATGTTTTGGTCGACAGCTACTATGAGCGAAAATGTTTGCATGTGTCGGTTTTTGTTGTTAACTGCCTGCAAAAATAAGCCCTTATAACCTAATTTTCTGCTATCTTAGTTGCGATAAGAAACATTTATCCATCATGAAATCCATACTAACCATCTTGTGCCTTGTGCTCGGATTGTCGTCTGTTGCTTTCGGACAAAAAAATAACCCTAATAAGATGAAAAACAAAACACTCGTTGCCTACTTCTCAGCTTCTGGCATAACTGCCAAAGTTGCAGTCGAACTTGCCGAAGTTGCCTCTGCCGACGTTTACGAAATAAAACCCCTCCAACCATACACGGTGGCCGACCTCGATTGGCGCAATAAGAATAGTCGCTCATCTATCGAGATGAAAGACAAAAATAGTCGTCCTGCCATAACTGCCAAGATAGACAATATGGCGCAGTACGAGACAGTCTACATTGGCTTCCCCATTTGGTGGTATACGGCTCCAACCATTATCAACACATTTATCGAAGCCTACGACCTACAAAACAAGACCCTCATTCCGTTTGCCACGTCGGGCGGTAGCACCATAGCCAAGTCGGTCGACGACCTCAAACGCTCTTATCCCTCACTCCATTGGGAAGACGGCAAACTGCTCAATAATGTCGGACGCGCCGAACTGCAAGAGTGGGTCGATAGTCTAAAATAAGAAGCAAATTTTGAGCTGTCTCTTGATACGTTGCTTAGTGCTTAGCTAAAATAGCATGCCCAAAACGGCAATGCATGCAACGACCCTTTTCGCAATATTCGGTCGTTAGTTGCAAGAGGGCTTGTGCTTCCACCTCGTCGCGAGGAGTAATACCCACCTTGTGCCAAGCCTCTATCCGTGAGTTCCGTTCCGTGTCTATTGTCCGCAAGAGGTCTATTGCTTTTTCAGCACCCTCCGTGTCGCCTCTTCGGCGTGCAAGAACGAACAAAAATGGCACTACTGCATTTATAATTATTATTCGCAGAGTCGCCTCGCCTATATGCTTCTTCGACTTGTGTAGGCTCAGCGTACCAAGTTTATAGTGTGTCTCCCAATAGTCCGACGGACTGTCTGCCGACAGCAATTGAATAAATCCTTTTTCTGTCGTTTGTTCGCGTAGTGCAGCCTCGAAGTTGCCCGGAAGCGACCGTACAAGTGCTGCCAATTGGACAATTCGTATGTCTGGAAAGTTAGTTGGGCGCAATCGGAGATATTTCCATATCCCCACGTCGAGTGGTTGTAGTCCAAATTTTGCCTGAAAGAATTTATATTCTTTTTTCAAATTGCCGATGTATGGGGCATCGTAATCAGTTGGCACTTGCCCCAGCAGTCCCGACTGACCCAAGAGAATAGCTTCCACTTGCAATGCACTCGTGCGGTGTTTGAGCAGAATATTTAGCGGTGCCGATTGTGCCAATTGCTCCATAGGCTGTGAGTTGACCTTTCCTCCAAGTGCACG
>FLNY01001591.1_pt1 | contig 41080 bp, 34 predicted proteins | sample 1140381 | NCBI WGS metagenome assembly FLNY01 (sample SAMEA3878172, study PRJEB12797) | bioreactor metagenome | biome: Moose rumen | place: Sweden | collected 2011-10 | reverse complement strand
TTCTCTTTTCTCGTTCTCGTCATCGGTTGTCACCACCTTGGGCAATCCTCCGTACTGCATATACTCCAACAGCAGATTCGTGTCATAACTACCGGGATTTTGTCGGGCAGACATAAACTCGGCATAGTTCAGCGGGTGAACCATGATACTTTGGCCACGCCCCCTGAATTCCGTGATAACATCTTTTGACAGGAACTTGGCATTAGACCCCGTAACAAAGACATCTACATTCTTTATATGCAGATAACTGTTAAGCACATCCTCAAACTCTTTGACCAACTGTATTTCATCGAGTAAGACATAGTACATGTCCTCATCTACTATCCGTGCATCAATATACTGGAGCAGGTTGTCAGGGTCTCGCAACTGGCTGTTGCGTCTGTCTTCCAAATTGACTGTCACGATATGGTCGGTTGGGACTCCCTCCCCCCTCAGGGCATCCGCAAACAAATTAAACAGCAGGTATGACTTGCCGCTTCGTCGCATGCCGGTAATGACTTTTATCATACCATTGTTACGACTATTCAATAGTTTTTGCAGATACAAATCACGCTTAATCTCCATCATACAATCGATTTATTTGTTATAAGACACATATTTTTCGACTGTAAAGATATGACTTTTATTTTAAACCACAAAGTTCTATTCGATTTTTTTGTGTAGTTTGGCTCTGTCCTCGCTTACCCGCAGTCTTCCATTCACCATAACCACGTTGTGTAGCAAAGATACGCCCCTCTGCGTCGTGGATGATTGCTGCTACTACTTCTATCTGTTTCATACTTTCCTAATCGTTGGTTTCTTCGCAACCCACGTTTTCTCGCCATGCCAAAGTGAGCAAGCTCTCTTTGGTCATTTGGCTTAACGAATATTTATCCTCGTTTGCCTTTTGCTATTCCACGAGTGGCCTTTCTCGCCTCTCTCCATTTCGGATAATACTTATCCATCAACGCATGAAAATGAGCGTTGTGGCTTGGTTCTAACAGGTGGCAGAGTTCATGAACCACCACGTGCTCCACGCACCATTCTGGCAGCAACAGCAAATAAGTTGAAAAGCAAATGCTGCGCTCTTTCACGTTGCACACACCCCATCGGGATTTCATCGGTTTATAATTGATGTACGAAGGAGTGACGCTCATTATCTTTGCATAACGATGCACCATAGGTTCTACCACTGATTTGATCCTTTCCGATGCCTCAAGCTTTTGAGCCTTAGTGTTCAATGGGAGTTGATTGTAGAAAGCAGCTCGCTCGTTCTGTCTTTCTGCGGTCTTCTTCCTTGCTGCAACAATCCATTCCTGATGCTCATTGATAAACGCCTCTACCTCTTTTTTTGACATGCCAATAGGGGCGGACACGTGCACATCGCCATTCTTTACGATACGCATCGACAATCTGCTTGTCCTTCTGTATGTTAATTGTATAGCCATAAATCCGTATTAGTTTGTCAGTCCAAAATCGTATTGCATTGTGAAAGCAAAACCGGCCCAGCTCGTTTGATAAAACTAACAGAAAAGCAAAACGCTTGACATGTTCTCAGACTTTGTTTGATTTTATCCAAGAACGTTTGTTCCGAATAGTTTGTCAAGAACTGTGATTCCATATCCGTTATAGTTTTATTCGTTTCAATTGATATTCTCAAATTCCGCCTTGTAAGCCATCTGAATTTCACCAGCGGAAGCTACCATATCAGTATTCTTTTCGCCATTGCCTATTATCTGTCAATTGTTTTACTTCTTTTATTTTGCACGCTCCGAGGAGCGTTTTGTTTCTTGCACTCTTCTACCTCTCTTCTTGCCTGCTTCTTTCATCTACGAGCCATATATGAACCTTCCAACTTGCTCTCCCTGCGCTCAGACGAACTGGGAGTGCAGGCGGCTCGCCTGCAAATAGCCGATAGGAATGATTATCGATGTTGGGCAAACATGTAGTCGGCCACGAACTGGATGTTGTCCTGCAACAACTGGCGGCCGTATTCCGGTCCCCGCAGGCTGTTGAGTGCTACGTCGGCCAGCATCCCTTGGTCTATCATCGTGCAGACGGCGGAATAGTCGATGGCCATGGGGTCCATCAGCAGTCCCTGCCCGTATTTGGATGCGTATTCCTTGTCGTAGAAGGGGTTGTCCTTATGCTTGATGGCCGGAATATGGCCGGTGATAATCAAGTTGCCCTGATTGGGCGTGCCCATCACGGCCACCATGCCGTCATCGGACTGTTCGCGTATGGTTTGCAGCATCTGTTGCAGATGGTCGCCTGTAAGCGGAATGCCAATCTTCTTTCCGTAGAAGTCTTTGATGGCATCGATACCTTTGAGGAAAACGATGGGTTTGCCGCCACTGGCCTTGTAGAAACTCTCCTCGTTGGACGGCATCAGGCTCTTTTGATAGTCGCGCTGGCGCACCTGTTCCAGAACGGGATTCAGTCGGTCTGCCGGAATCTCTACCATCGAACCGCATTGATAGTATTTGTCGTTGTAGCGAACCAGCCCCATATACAGGTCGTTGGAGTCTGCGGACAGCCTGAAGTTATTTACCCATTTCTCTTCAAAAGAAACCTTCTCGACCGACAACTCCTTGTCGTTCACGAGGTCGCGCACCCGAAGAGCCTCGTCCTCTATTCCGACAATCCGATAGCAGCGGTTGGCAAAGAGCGATGCGTCGATGTCAATCCGCTGGCCCGACAGCGCAGAGAGCCATTCGCCCGGTGTGAGGACGGCCATATTGTGCTGGTCGGTGAACAGGTGATGAATGTAGTTGATGTATGCCTCCTGCTCAGCGTGCTCGCTGTGGCTGATTTCTGCCAGCGAACCTGCAAAATCCAAGCGTCCTCGCAGGTTGAGGTAGCTCTGTAGGAATATCCACTCTAGCCGTTTCCTCATCAGCCAGAAATCGCTCTGCATGGATGGCTCGCAAAGATAATCCGTCAACTCGGGCGTGTCGGGTGCAGTCTCATATTCCTGGTCGAAGATGCCGTAGATGTCGCCCGCAGCAAAGGCGATTCCAGGATTCTCTGGGTTGATAAATCGTTCACAATCAAACGACTGGATAATGTCCCACAGCAGCAACTGCACGTCCTGCCGGTTGGGTTCGCCCGGACAGTAGTCGGTGGTGTCATGGAACGGGAGCGGTTTGCCATACCGCTTGCGGCAGGTGTCGTTCAGCGTTTTCCAGATACCAACACCAGTGCAGATGTCTTCGAAATAGGCTGTTAGCCGCATGGCCGCATCCCTGAGACTGTCGCCATCAGGAAAGGCATCGTCTATGCCACTATGGGCCAGAATCTGTGCCACTCGGTTGGCCAGATTTGCATAATAGTGGTCGCTGTCGGCCACCATCCCGTCGGGGTGCGTCTTCCGCCATTCGGCAGGATAAATCTTTTTGATGTTCATAGTTTTTTATATTATAAGTTCCTTTTCAAGATGCCGTTTTCTCGCCATGCAAAAGTGAGAGGGCTCCCTTTGGTCATTTGGCTTAACGAAAACGTTACCTTGTTCTATTGCCTGTTATTGTACGCGGTGGTATGTAGTGATGAATCCCACAACGGGTTTTGGTGTACCACACGCCCTTAGCCCCGCTTTCCATCTCCGATGTGTATTTCTTCTTTGCCATTCTTGTATCATATATTCTAGTAACGTTTATCCTTTGTTTTTATTACACTTTTTTGGGCAATCACCCACTTAGCTGCTCATACGGAACAGACGATTGAACACGCGGAAGCTGTAAGAAATTATCGATAGCATCCAACCAGCCTGTGTTGTAGTCGCGCAAGAGAGTTTTTTCGCACAATAAAAAAGAATATATTCCGTTGATAAAGCATGATTGTATATCACGGTAGCGACAAATGCATTGAGATGCCAAGGATGTTGGAGCGGAGCGACACTGCAGGCCGGGCGACCTGCGACCTCTTTGAGCGGTCGGGCACTTGCCGTATGGACAGGATTGAGAATCTGGATTTCTGTATTCGATATTTGATGAATCAAGAACACGTGGAGGCTGACGTGTCGTCGACACTTGATGACAAACGGCGGCTGTTGCGGGCATTAATGAATGTCTGGCAGCCTCAACCTTTGAGTGACGAATTCCTGCGTGCTCAGGATTCGGAGTTGCAGACACAATTGAATGAAAAAGGGGGACCGGAAAATGCAGGCGATGTACGCAAATCGCCCGTTTTATGGCAAGGAGACATAACGCGGCTGCAGGTCGATGCAATTGTCAACGCTGCCAACAGTCAAGGATTAGGATGCTGGCATCCGCTGCATGGCTGTATCGACAATGCCATACATTCCGCAGCGGGGTTGCAACTGCGTCGAGAGTGTTACAATATTCTCAATGGAAAGAAGTTGGCAACAGGCGACGCAATCATCACACATGGCTATAATTTGCCGGCAAAATACGTCATCCACACCGTGGGACCGATAATACCCGATGGCAATCCCACGAAAAAACAGGAACAGGAATTGGAACTATGCTATACAAATTGTCTGCGGATGGCCATAGACAGAGGATGTCGCAGCGTGGCGTTCTGCTGTATTTCGACGGGGGAATTCCATTTCCCTAATCGTCGGGCCGCAGAAATAGCAGTCGGCACAATCCTCAAATTACAAAACTCTTATGATTCTTTACCTATAGTTGTTTTCAACGTTTTCAAAGACATCGACTATGACATCTACCACGAACTACTCAACGAGGATTAAGGTTCTCAGGGATGCTTTGCAATCTTGCGACCACATAATAATAGGAGCTGGAAGCGGACTGTCCACTGCGGCAGGCCTCGATTATGGCGGTGATGATTTCCATCGGGAGTTTGCTCCTTGGATTGAACGCTATGGCTTTAAGGATCTTTACACGTCGAGTTTTTACACCTTCGACACCGAGGAGGAATACTGGGCTTATTGGGCAAAGCATATATGGTTTTGTCGTTATCGCACCGGTGCAACCCAGCTGTATCAGGACTTGTATAGTTGTTTTCCTGAGGTTTTTGTGGTTACCACCAATGTCGATGCCCAATTTGAAATGGCAGGTTTCCCCAAGACTAATATTTTTGCCACGCAGGGAGACTACAGCAAGTTTCAACCTGCAAGCGGCACACCTAAAACCTTGATAGACAACCGTGACTGGGTGTTTGGCGTGATGCCTTACATTAAAGAATGTCGCATTCCGACAGAGATGATACCGCATATGCCTGATGGCAGTGCAGTTGCGGTGAACCTGAGAGTCGACGATTCGTTTGTTGAGGATTTTTATTGGCATCAGCAGGCCCGCCGCTATACCGATTTTGTGCATCAAGTTTCACAAGGACGTCTGCTGTTACTCGAGTTCGGCATCGGCTACAATACCCCCGGCATCATCCGCATCCCTTTTGAGCAGATGGCACAACGGTTTCCTCAGACTACGCTTGTCCGCTTCAACCTCAACAATCCCGAACCTTATATTGAAAACTTACCCCGTTTTATGGCGTTTACAGAAGATATCGGCCAAACGTTGAAAGAGCTATTCGCTGTTTGACATAGGCGTGTACATCCAGACGGCGTCGCAGGCGAGGGCAAGGCGGTGGGCGGTCTGCGTGTCGGCATAGTGTTTGCGGACTGTGGAGTAGTGTCCCAAGCGGAGGTGGTAGCAGGCGCGGGCTTCGTCGGTGCGGAGGGTATGGAGGGCTTTGGTGCGGAGCAGTTTGCTGCCAGCACGAAGAGTCCGTTGCTGTAGTCGTGGGTGTTACCACCCGTTTCTCGTACATTCTTGATAATAGGATTGTCGGACACTCTCACTATGTGGTTGTCGGCAACATTGGCCATCTGCAACGCACGCACCTCCCGTCCCGCTTCGGTCATCCTCCACGCCAGCGTTGATAATTCCTCCTGATGCTGAAGGTTCATAGCTTCTTTTATTCCATCAGCTTGAAGTCGCTGGCGGGATGCTTGCACCAAGGGCAGACGAAGTCAGCGGGTAGTTCGTCGCCTTCGTAGACGTAGCCGCAGACTTCGCAGATCCAGCGTTTCTTGGGGGTCTCTCCGTCATTGCGTGACACCTCCCCTGACGCAGGGGAGAAGTTGGCGGGTTTGGGCTTGATGTGCTGCTGGTAGTAGGCGTAAGTGATGCTGGGACTGTCGTTCAGTACCTTAGCTTCCAGCGGCATGGCGATAAACATGGTGTGGCTGCCGAGGTCGATGCTCTTGGTGACAACACAGGAGATTACCGCGTTGATGTACTTAGGTAAGTAGAGCAGGCCGTTGTCGGTGCGCAGTTCCTGCTGGCAATCGGCAAACTTGTCGATATTCCTGCCGCTCTGGAAGCCGAAGTGCTGGAAAGGCTTCATAGTGGCCTCCTCGTTGAGGGGGCATAGATTAAATTTCAGAGTCCGCAGCACCATGTCGTGCGTGAGATTCTGCTTGTTGACACAAATCATCAGCTGTATCGGGTTGCTGGTAACTTGCTGTGCCACGTTGATGATGCAGGCGTTATCTTTGTTGCCTTGACGAGCTATGAGCACGAAGAGGCCGTAGCTGATGTTGCTCACTGCATTATTTATGATTTCAGTGGCGTTCGCTGTCCCATTGGGGTTCAAGAGGATTTTCCGGTCAATCATAGTAAATGTGTTTTGAAGATGCAAAACTACAAAAAATAATAAAAAAATTCCCGATTGTAGAGAATAATAAAAAAAACAGGCAGCCTTTCAAGGATGCCTGTTTCCATTATTAATCCATAAAACTAAATAACAACCAATTATTTACACGCAAAAATGGCGCAGAACTTTGTTGTTTTTCTGATTGCAAAATTAAAGTGCATAAAGAGTTCAGCGACTCCTAAATAATGACCAAAAAAAAGCGTGTTATCACTAAAAATAATGAATAAGGTTTTTTGAAGACCGTTTTGTAATAGTGAAAAAAGCATAAATATTGTACCATATTAATAAAGTTTAGTAATTTTGTAAATTAAAATACGTGTAGTATGCAGTTTAAAGATATTGAGGGTCAGTACGATATTGCGAATCAGCTTACCGAAATTATCGATTCCGGACGAATAAGCCATGCACAGATGTTTTTAGGCAAGACAGTGTCGGGCAGTCTTGCGCTAGCCATAGCATACGCACAGTATCTGGCTTGTCAGAATCGCTGTCATTATGACAATGCAGCTCTCGGAGAATTGCGTGCCGACTCGTGCGGAGAATGTCCCAACTGCAAGAAATATCAACAGTTGGCACATCCGGATCTCCATTTTTACTTTCCGAATACAACCAACGATCGAGTAAAAAAAGATGCTTCAAGTTCCGAATTTGCCAGTGAGTTTCGCGAATTTCTTTTGGCCAATCATCAGCAGGCTACCCTTGACGATTGGTACAGTTTCTTGAATGTAGAGAACAAGCAGGGAATCATAAATGTTCGCGATGCGAACGAGATGGTAAGGATTTTAGGGTTGAAGTCATACGAAGCCGGATACAAGGTAGTGATAGTGTGGATGGCAGAGAAGATGAACAACGACATGGCCAACAAGATATTGAAGAATTTGGAGGAGCCACAGCCCAAAACGTTGATTATGCTTGTCGTCGAGAGTCAGGAGAAGATGCTGAGTACTATCATATCGCGTACACAAAGAGTACGTGTTCCCAATGTGAACACACATAGTGAGAGATGGGCTGGTGAGGTAGTGTTGCGTCAAGAGAATAGCGAACTATTCTGTCGACTTTTTGTAACGTGGATGCGGCAGCTTTTCAAATTAAATATGTCGACACTTTCGTCATGGGTTGACGAAGTGGCGAAGTGGGGCAGAGAGCAGCGCAAACAGTTCCTTCTTTTTGCTCAGGAGGCTGTTCGTGAGTGTTTTCTGTGCAATGAGTCGGCATTACCCATGCAGATAGACTTCGGAGACGAGAAATTCAACACGTCATTCCCTGCGATGATTACAGAGCGCAACATCGAGGGATTGAACGATGCTTTCAATAATACGATATATGCCATCGAGCGAAATGCATATGGAAAAATAGCATTGATGGAACTCTCTTTTACAATCAGCAAATGGTTAAAGAAGAGGTAATTAGAAAATGAATAATTTATGAATGACAACAGAGATAGAAGAAAACAGCGTCACGATAATCAAAATAACAACGAGATGACGCAGAAACCTGAGCCGTTACCGCAGTCAGACAACAGATATGCGGAGGAGGATGACGACAATGTAGCGACTCCGGAAGAGATGGAGGCGTTTATCCGCAGCCGTAAGGAGCAACGCAAGAACAATCACCACCATATAAATGACGAGCGACCGGCTGATGAGGTAGAGCTGAACAATGGAATGCCGACGGACAATGCAATGGATCCGTATTTGGAGCCGGATCCGACATTGCCGAAGGTTGCCTACAAAGAGTCGTTGTATCTTTGGAGGGGTTGTAACCATTGTCCTGAGTCGTATGTACCTGTCAGTGAGACTGAGCTTCGCAGTTGTTGCAAGGTAGGTTCCTGCAATTGGATGAAAGGTGTCCGTCGACCCATGGAGAAGCCATTCGACTGTGTAGAAGTGCGTTTCAAAAACAATCGTAAGGATTTTTACCGTTTACCTGACGGTATTGATGTCAACGATGGTGATTTGGTTGCGGTAGAGGGTGTCCCCGGTCACGATGTGGGGATTGTAAGCCTCACGGGAGAGGTATGTCGTATCCAGATGAAGAAGAAAAAGATAGATCCTGAATCGGAGAACATAAAAAAGCTTTTCCGCAGAGCAAAGGTCAGTGACATAGAGCGTTGGACGGAAGCGATACGAGAGGAGGACAATACGCTGAAAAAAACCCGTCATATAGCCGAGGAGTTGGGGCTTTCGATGAAGGTGAACGATGTCGAATTTCAAGGGGATCATTCAAAGGCAGTATTTTATTATACCGCTGATGACCGTGTAGACTTCCGTGTACTGATAAAGGTGTTGGCAGAGCAGTTTCATGTGCGAGTAGAAATGAAGCAGATAGGAGTACGTCAGGAGGCCGGCAAAGTTGGTGGTATCGGCACTTGCGGACGGGAGTTGTGTTGCAGTACGTGGCTCACCAGTTTCAAATCAGTCACTACTGGCGTAGCAAAAACGCAGCAGATTTTGCCGAATCCGCAAAAGCTTGCAGGACAGTGTGGTAAGTTGAAGTGTTGTCTTAATTTCGAATACGAAGTCTATGTCGATGCCTTGAAGAAATTTCCTCCGGCCAATACAGCTCTGCGGTTTCAGAAGGGACTGGCTTTGTATAAGAAGACAGATGTCTTCCGAGGGATTATGTGGTATGCCTATGAAGGAGAAAATGACCTTTACGCCATCACAGCTGAGAATGTGAAGAAGATAATAGAGATGAACCGGAATCAGGAATATCCGGAAAAACTGGAAGATTATCAGGAGGAGTTGATGTCGACGGCAGCGTTGGAGCAGGAATCGAATGCAGTTGAATTTGAGCGTGAATTAAGAATGATGGCAGATGACAGCGGAACGGAGAACGGTGATGTCTCATCCCGAACCGGCGTTAAAGGCAAGGGAGAAAAGACGGGGCGAAAGAGCGGAGAAAAGAAAGAAGATAATGGAGAGCAGCGTCGCAACAGGGGCAATAAAAGAAAACGGTAAATTAAAGATTAAAGAGTATTAGAATGAAGAAGTTATTTGTTTGTTTGTTTTCTGTTATTTTCTTTCTGATATTCATGTCTTGCGACAAGTCGGAATTGTACAATTACAGTTATAGAATTGGTCCTCAAGGGTGGCATTGGGATGATGAATTAGTGTACACATTCGATGTGGAGGATACAACGTCGACGTATACTTGTTTTGTGGATATTCGCAATACTACAGACTATATTTATTCTAATGTGTATTTGTCGATGACTACCATTTATCCTCAAGGAGAAGTAGCGGTTGACACCAATCTGGAGTTTAAGTTGGCGATGCCTGATGGTCAGTGGTTGGGTCGCAATAATGGTCGTTTTGTGTCTGGTCGTTACCCGTTATGCCGTTTCAATTTTCCTGAACCGGGTACGTACCAAATCAAGATAGGACAGGCGATGCGAGACACGGTGCTTGTCGGGATAAACGATGTGGGGATAGTGATAAAGAGGTAGTGGTCAGTACAGTTATAGGTAATAGTTATTTTTAATATGATTATCCGTATAACTCCGAAGAAGCCTCGAAGAGGCTTAATCTCAATAACCCCAGACAAACGGAGTGCAGTCTGGGGATTGACAATCAACTCCATCCATGCGTCTCGGAGAGACGCGACCTCGGTGTTTCGGGTATTAGCGGATAATTACAATTTTTCATGTTATGGCACAATATAAAAATACCAAGGGGAAGAAGAAAGGCAAGAGCGACAACAAACGAGGGGTGAAGCTGGTTTGGATATTGTTTGGTGCGTTTTGGCTTTTTTTGGTTTTGTTTTTTACAATGATATCGCTTGGATGGTTAGGTTTCATGCCTTCATTCGAGGAATTGGAGAACCCGCGTAGCAATCTGGCATCGGAGGTGTGGTCATCAGATGGCGAGGTACTCGGCTATATTGGTATTGAAAATCGTTCCAATTTAACATACAACGAAATAACGGGTAGCGGAGAAAACATGAATCTCATCAATGCCTTGATAGCAACAGAGGATGTGCGTTTTTATGACCATGCTGGTATTGATGCAAGGAGTTTGGTGCGTGTTTTTTTCAAAACCTTGGTTGGTCGCCATAGCAGCAGTGGTGGAGGTAGTACCATAACCCAGCAACTTGCAAAGAACCTTTTCCCTCGTGAGCGGAAAAGCAAGGCAGGTCTTATATATTCGAAGTTCAAAGAGTGGATTGTAGCTGTTAAATTAGAGCACAATTATTCAAAGGAAGAGATATTGGCCATGTATCTTAATACCGTTGACTTTGGCAGCAATGCTTACGGCATAGAGACGGCGGCCCATACATTTTTTGACAAGAATCCGTCAGAGCTCAGTGTTGATGAGGCGGCTGTATTGATTGGTCTGCTCAAGGCTCCGACATCGTACAGTCCCATACTCAATCCAGAAAAAGCATTGCGTCGCCGCAATGTTGTCATGGGGCAGATGAACAGTTACAAAGATAAAGCCACTGGGGAGAAATACTTGAGTGACGAAGAGTTTGAGAAACTGAAAGAGAAACCGATAGATATGAGTCATTACAGTCCTATCAGTCATAACGACGGGCTGGCTCCATATTTGCGTGAATATATCAGAGGATATATGAAAGACTGGTGTGGCAGCCATAAGAAGAGTGACGGAGAATACTACGATGTTCATAAAGACGGGTTGCGTATATACACCACTATTGACTCGCGTCTACAGGCACATGCCGAGAAAGCTGTGGAGAAGCATATGAAAGAGGTTATCCAACCGGCTTTTTTCAAGGAGTTGGCACGGCGCAACGGAGACCCATTCAATAACCTGACGAAAGAGCAGGAGGACCATTTCCTGACGCTTTCAATGAAAGCTTCAGACCGTTACTATCAGATGAAGCAGGCTGGTGTTTCGGAATCCGAGATAAAAAAGCACTTCCAGACAGAGAAGGTAAGAATGCGAGTATTTTCATGGAACGGTCCGATTGACACATTGATGACTCCGTGGGATTCGCTTATCTATGTAAAGAAATTCCTCAATGCCGGTCTCATGTCGGTGGAGACAGGGACGGGTTATGTAAAAGCATACGTTGGTGGAATCAACTACAGGTATTTCAAGTATGACAACGTGATGCAAAGCCGTCGTCAAGTGGGTTCGACGTTCAAACCCTTTGTGTATACCATGGCGTTGCAGGACCTTGACATGAATCCGTACACGTTAGTTCCGAATACAGAGGTCTGTATAGACGACTGGTGTCCGCGCAACTCCAGTCATCAGCGTGAGGGAGAGATGGTTACCTTGAAGTGGGCACTTGCTAACTCGATAAACTGGGTTTCAGCGTATCTTATGAAGGCAGGAGGAGCTGGGGGGCCTAGTATGGTCATTAATATAGCCCGTAAGATGGGTGTTACCAGTCCGATAGACCCTGTGCCATCGATTAGTGTAGGTGCAGCGGAGATTACCGTTTATGAGATGGCCGGTGCGATGACGACCTTTGCGAATCAGGGTGAATATGTGCAGCCTATTTTCATTACGAGAATCGAGGACAACAAGGGCAAGGTACTTGAGACATTTGTGCCTGAGCGTCGCGAAGCCATCAGTCCTCGTATTGCATGGATGATGATTCAGATGATGAAGGGGGTGGTTGACAGTGGTACTGGTGCACGTTTGCGTGGGTCGCAGTTCAAGCTATCATATCCGATGGCAGGCAAGACGGGCACCACACAGAACAATTCAGACTGCTGGTTTGTGGGTATTACACCTAAGCTAACGACTGTTGTATGGACGGGAGGCGAGTTGCGGTCGATACATTTCCGTAGTATGGAGTATGGTCAGGGGGCACGTCAGGCACTTCCGATATTTGGTCATTATATGCGTAGTGTATATGATGACAATGTGCTTAATTTCTATCGTGGAGACTTTACGAAACCCGATCTTCCGGAAGAAGACTTTATGTGGGATGAGAGTGTTTATCAACGAGAGCTTGAGGAGGAATCTGGGGACAACACGTATCAAACCACAACCACATGGTAGTGATAGGTCAGACAATGACACAGTTGCAGTCCTTCTGTATGTCGGAGGGGTTGCCGAAGTTTGCGGCACGTCAGTTGTGTGAATGGGTATATCAGAAGCGAGTTGACAATTTTGATGTGATGACCAATCTGTCGTTAAAAGCACGGAATAGGTTGAAAGAGATAGCCTCGGTAGGTGTGATACATCCAGCAGAGAGCCAGATATCGAGAGACGGTACGAAAAAGTACCTATTCAAAAGCAGTGTGGCAAAGAGAGATGGGGGCAGCAATTACATAGAGACCGTCTATATACCCGATAGGGACCGTGCCACTCTATGTGTATCGTGTCAAGTCGGTTGCAAGATGGGTTGTTCCTTTTGTTACACCGGTCGTCAGGGATTCAGAGGTAATCTCACGGTTGCGGAGATAGTGAACCAGATATTGGCCATACCTGAGAGCGGTCAGATTACCAATGTTGTGTTTATGGGTATGGGTGAGCCGTTGGACAACTATGAAGCGATACGTCAGACCATAGAAGTGTTGACTGCCGAATGGGGTTTAGGGTGGAGTCCGCGTCGCATCACTGTGAGTACGGTGGGTGTGACGCCGATGTTGAAGCGTTTGTTAGACGAGACAGAGTGTCATGTTGCGGTGAGTCTCCATAATGCCTTTGGAGAAGAAAGAGCCGAGATGATGCCGATGGAGAGGGTCTATCCGATAGATCAGACGATAGGGCTTTTGAAGAGATACAACTGGTGGGGTCAGCGCAGGTTATCGTTTGAATACACCATGTTTCAGGGCATAAATGACGATATTTCCCATGCAGTGCAGTTGGTGAATCTTGTGCGAGGATTGCATTGCCGTGTGAATTTAATCAGGTTCCATGTTTCACCTGACATGCCTTATCGTTCGTCAGACCGTGCTGTTATGACAGCCTTTCAAGATTATCTTAACAGTCATGGGGTTGTGTGTACGATACGAGCGTCGCGAGGTGAGGATATCATGGCGGCGTGCGGGTTATTGTCAGGCAGAGCCAATGAGAGCTTTTAGTCGTCGTGCATAACGTTTCTGGAGAAGGAAATAGTTGCTGTCGATACGGAAATAGCGGCAGTTGCGGCTAATATATAGTTTATAGCGTACACCTTCATCGTCGTATAGGTTAGCCTCTTTGTCTACAGCGAAGGTGGTATGTGCTAGTTTTGCTTTCGCGATAATGGCCATAAACTCTTCGCAGTCGACTTGTTCGTAGTCGTTTTCTTGATAGTCAGATACTTCCACATCGGTGATGATGTAGCATTCGTAGAGGTCGCTGAAATGCGGTGTGCAGATGGAGGAGAGCAGTATCAGCGATAGTCCAAATATTTCGCCAATGGTCTTCAATTGTTAGCTTTTAGTATTGAACCGTGGTCATTGACAATGAGTTTGTAGAACCATAGAGGGTATGGAGGTTGTTTGATTCCGGTGACCACTCCAGTGGCGGTAGTTTTTATCTTGTTGTTTTCGATGGTTTTGATATTGCCGTCCATATACTTCATAAGGAGCAAGTGGTCAAGTTCGGTCCATTGTTTCATCATTTGTTCAGCGCATTGATTGCTTGTTTTGTTAAGAGCAGCTGTGAGGCGAGAGTCGTCGTAGTTTTGGTAGAGTTCAGTCACTTTTTCGACGGTATTGATGAAATCCTGTTCCAGAAAAGCTTGAGTGCGTCTTACGTCGACAATCATGCTGTCATAGCGCAGGTAACAGAAATTGCTTACGCGGTTGAAGAGCCAGAAAGCCGATGTTTCGCTATATTGTGACATAGAGCCATTACCTTCTTCGAAGCAGAGAGGAACTTGGTTGATGCCGCAGAACATGGGGCAGTAGACGGTGGAGTATGTGTCATCGACTCCGAACCAGATAATACCGCCGAGTTTATCGGGTAGCCAGGAGCGACATTGAGCGACAAAACTGAAGCCTGTTTGTTGGGTTGAAATAGCGCGTTCATGAACATATTTCTGTCCATCGACGTCGAAATCCATAGGTCGCCAGCGGTAGGGGCAGTGGAAGGGTCCGGCACCAACGTCGTTGTTCATATCCATGGGAGTACCTTCGAAGTGATCGCGCATAAGTTCCATGACGTCATGAAGAGAGAGTTTCGAATCCGGTTTAATCCATAATGGCAGTCGTGGAGCGTTTTTGTCGCCCATAGCGAAAGCCTCATATTGTTTCATTTGGTTGTTTACGCGGTTGAAGAGAGAATAGACGCGAGCTTCGCAAGCACGGAGACCGCTAAAGGAAAGAGGGTTGAAAGTATCTGCGAAGCTAAATTCCTCGTTTTTTCCGTTGAATAGGCCTTGATTGCGTGCGAAGGTAAAGATGTCAGCATAGTAGACGCATTCCACTTCAGGGTCAAAGATAAGTTTGAGGTTGCGGCTGTCGATGCTTTTGTGTGATTTTTTCGACATTTGCGGGAAGGTGGTGATGCGAGCTTGGTTAGCGTGAGCGGAGACGTAGCCGTCGGGTATGCGTCGAGCCACCCAAAGAGCACCTTTTTCGTCGCCTTTGCTTGTTATTTCGAAGATCCATGCTTCGTTTGGATCGCAAAGAGAGAAGCTTTCGCCGCCGTCGGCGTAGCCATAGGAATCTACCAGTTCGGCCATTAATTTTATAGCCTCGCGGCAATTTTTTGCACGTTGTAGTGTAATGTATATGAGGTTGCCATAGTCAATACCAGAGTTGTTGCCTTTGTCAAAAGGGCTGATGCCGCCCCAGGTAGTTTCGCCGATAGCGAGTTGGTATTGGTTGATGAAACCTACGACGTTGTAGGTTTCGGGTGCTTGTGGCAGTTCTAATTGGAATTTAAGATTGCCGTAGTTGTAGAGTTTGACTATTTCGGACGGGGAGTGTTTACCGCCTTTGTGGAAACGCAGTTGTCCGTAACGTGTATGACTGTCGGCGGCGTAGGTAATCATAGTGGAGCCGTCGGCTGATGCTCCTCGGCTACAGATGAAGTTGGTGCATGCTGTAAGGTGTGGAGAGGATAAAAAAGCGAGGAGTGAAAAAACGGATAAGATTCTAAGAAACTGATGATTCATAGGAGGGATGTTTTTTTATTTGAGATACAAAGATAGTAAAAGTTTTGGATTGAGAGTTACCGATAAAGAAAAAACGGAGCTGCATCAACAGTTCCGTTTTTTAGATGTGCTGTAAGAGAGCGTTATTTGACTATCAACTTTCTGACGATATTGGTATTTTCGTTGCTGATGCGTACGAAGTAAGATCCTTGAGGCAGGTCGTTGATGTCGAGAGATGTGCTGCAATTCTCAGATTCGCAGTGTAGAGTATTGTTATAGAGAGTGCGTCCGTTGAGGTCGATGACAGAGATGGTGAGTTCGCCATTTATGCCATTAATGATGAGGGTAGTGGACCCGGTAGCCGGATTAGGAGTGATGGTGACCGACGGGGTGTTGTCTTGTGGGTTGTCGATGTCGTTATTGCCTTGAGTGTAGACTACGGTCTCGCTGCTCCAGTCGCCAAACCAACCGTCACCGCATACGCTCATCACACGGAATCCGTAACTTTTTTGTGGTTGCAGTCCTGTGATGACAACCGATGTGGTGTCAGCGACTACCATGCCCAGCATAGATTCGACAGTGAAGCCAACGTTGCCGTAGCTGACAAGCCATTCCTGGTTGCCTGATCCGGCAGTCCAGTAGACGCGCACAGATGTCCCGGTAGCGACAGCATGGACGCTACGTACGTTTGCACATTTGTTGCTGAAGGTAGCGGTGTTGCTGAATCCAGAATAAGAGTTGTGATATTGACCGCAGAGTGCACGAACGTATACAGTATAATCTTTACCATTCGGCAGACCGTTGATTGTTGCAGGATTAGATGTGACTGGGAATATTTGGTAGTAGTTGTCGGAGGTGACATGTAATTCCCAGTAATTTTGCTGGCTGTCGGAAGTCCATTCGAATGTTGCTTCGTCGCTGTTGTTGCTGACGACATGCAGATTGGTAGGAGTTGTGCAGGCGGTGTCGGTGATGACGGTGAAGTCAGTCCAATCAGAGAAGCCATTTTCATCGAAGGGGCAGACTTGTCGTATACGCATGTTGTATTCAGTCATAGGAGATAGTCCGGAGAGAGTGTAGCTTTGGTTGCCAGAGTGTTGGTTTGAAATATTAATGGCGTCGTTCCAGTTATTGGCGGATTGTTCCTTGTATTGCAGTTGCTGTTGTTCTCCCTCGCTGAAGAAACCTATTGTTACGCTTTGATAATCGGCATTTGTGTAGTTAATGATAGGTTCGCTACAAGATGGTAGGCAATTGTTGAACATAAGGTCAGGGGTAAAAATTGAGGACCCTTTTTCGGATAGGCTGTTAGCATCTGCGGGGTTGATGGTGGTGTTAGAAGTTGAGGCATAGTAGACTTTGCTGCTACCGCTGGAGTGGGCAGCAAATTCCGTGTTGCCAGAGTAGAAATCAGAGTTACGTTGGAATCCGACGACCAGGTTGCCTTGACCGTTCCATGCGTAGTCGGCATCAAGATTCACATAATGCCATCCTGTATCGCTGAAGTTGAGGCTGCCTGTGTAGACAGGGACAAAAGTGTTGCTGTCGAACAGGAAGCTGGAGAGCGAATTGTTGTTGGTGTGTCCGAAAAAGATGACACAGTCAGAGAAATGTGTTCCGTAGTCGGCATTCATCGGTCGGAAGGCTATGGAAGAGATGTTGGAGAGTCCATTGAGATACGAGCCGTCGACAATGATTTCGCTGTAATTGCTTGCTTGTGGAGTATAGAATGGAGAGTGGGTAGAAGTAGTAGCCATCATAGAGTTGTTGTAGTTTACTCTTGTTTCATGGTTGGAGCAGATATTGGTATGGAAAGATACCACGTCGCTCCATTCGCTAATGCCTACACCTATGCAATTTGAGCGGATGCGTGCTTGATATTCGGTGTTCTGACTCAGGCCTGTAACCACTACGCTGTCCACATCCACATCGATGATGTTCCATGCGGAGGTGCCTTTTTTTCGGTATTCGAAGCGATAAGAGCTAGTACTGCCAGTCCAGTGCAGGGTAGCACGATTATCGGTTGTGGAGGATGTAATCTGGGACGGGCGCAAACAGTCGGGCAGAGAGTGGACATTGATGTCATCAATGCAGATACCCATAGCATTAGGATTGTTGCCACGGAAGCCTATCTGGTAGGATTGTGCACCATTAGAGGCAGGTAAGGTAATGAAGTATTTTGTCCATTCGTCGGTGGCGGTGGCGTAGGTTTGTATGAGGTTCCAGTTTCCGTTGTTCGATGTGCGGTAGTATACGCCTAAGGAATTGATTGAGTCGAAGTCGGCATCATTGATATATGTGCAGAAAGAGAGTTCTGCTCCGTTAGAAAGAGCACTCAAGTTGAGAGAGGGAGTGACGAGAGTAGTTATAGCTGTGGAGTTGCCTGCGGCGGATGCGAAGCGAGCCATATGAGAGCCGCTATAGGCTGTGCTTGGATTTGTGGAAGGAGTTACAACCTGCCAGTCGGTGCTTCCATTGACGCGTAGGTTGTTAATACAGACATCCAATACGCCGCTTTCGAAATCTTCAATCCATGGATTTTCGTCGGTTACTTGCACGGTGGGGCATGTGGTCGAGAATACGGGTCCTACTGCTATTCCGCTATGGTTAGTGCCGCAGTTTGTGCGAATCCATGAATAGTAGCGAGTAGCGGGCATCAGTCCTGTAATGGTCTTGGTGGTAGTGTATGATGTAGTGCTGTCGGTAGCGCTAGCCAGTGTTGAGCCGGTGCCGTAGAAAATGGTATAGTTTGATGCTCCATTCACACCGGTAAATGAGAGAGTGGCAGAATTTTGAGTGGTAGAGGTAATTGTTGCATTACTGACTTTGCGGCAGGAATTAATATAGTTGACGGTGATGTCATCTACGTTAAAAGAACCGTAAGAAGTGCTGAGATTGGCAATAGCGATGTATACGCCTGTTCCGGTGTAAGCGTCAAGGTCGACGGAGACCTCTTGCCAGTCGTTTCCGGTTCCATTGTATTGTATAGATTCAATAGCGGTGAAAGAGTTGATATTGTTTTGATCGGTGAGGACGCCGACGGTAACTTCGTGAGTGTAGTAACTGGAACCCTTGAAGAAGAATGTTATGGAAAGCGAGTCGACAGGAACGTTCAGTTCTGGCAGAGCCAAGAATGACGAGTTGCCGGAGAACACCATACTATTAGTGCTATTATGACCGCTGTTTGTTCCGTTAATATAAGGGCCATAGCCACTGGTGTTATTTGTTCCACGAGCCCAGCAAGCTTCGATATCTGAGTTGGAGGATGTGGCGGTGAACTGTTCGAAGTCCTCATAGAATGGAACAGTCTTCGGGGCGCATACGGTGGCGCAGGAAATAGTATCGAATGCGCTGCCTATATCGCAGAGGCTGCTAATACGGAAAATGTAGTTGGTGGCGCTTGCGAGGTTGTTGATGGTGACGGTAGTGTTAGATGTTGAAGGGTAAACGGTAATCCAATTTGTTGTGCCGGCCAAGGCATACTCTACGCTGAAGGATGTCTCAGCTCCGATAGGAAGCCAATGCAGCGTAACACTATATTCGGTCGGGGTGGCCGAAATTATATTTGGTGGCAAACATGTGGCATCATTGCAAGGTGTGACAAATCCGATATTAGGTCTGATGACAGAGGTATCCAGTTCATCCAATGAACTGTTGAGAGAAGATGCTGATGCCGGATTGATATTGGCATTGTCGTCAGCAGCGAAGAGACACATGCTGTTTGTTGTTGTTGAAGCTTGTATCTGAATTGAGTTGTTTGTGGAGCCAGAGTTGTCGTCCAGTGTCAGCACGATGTTTCCCGAACCGGGATAGAGATAGGCGTTTTGGAAAGTTATTACGTTCCATCCTGAAGTAATAGTATGAGTGCCTGTGAAGTATCGTTTACTAACCGGCATTTCAATCAAGCCATTGGTGGAATGGTAGGCGTTGACAGTGGTGGTGTCAATATATACGTCAATAGAGCGTGCAGCATTAATGCCTTGAGTGGTGACAAAGAAGCGGATGCCGAAAATAGAGTCAGTATTTGAGAACTCGCTTTCTTCGAAAATCATCTGTCCCAAAGAGTAGGGATAGGAAGGATTAACAGGCAGGTCAGAAGAGATGGCAGAACCTTCGCCTACGGTGATGGTGCCTCCTGAGTAGCAGTTGGTTGTAAAGTAACGGTGAACGGTAAGGCTGGTATCGTCGGGGCAAGTGGTCTGAATGGTAAGCAGATAGGTGGTGGTTTGTGTGAGACCTGTGAGCAAGTATTGGTATTCATTGCCATCATCCAGTGGGTTTATATATATTTCGACAGGGGTACCGTTAGCAGTATCGGTGATGTAGATAGTAAAGAAGTCGGGAGGGGTGACAGTGTCGTATGTCCATGTCACGAGAGCTGAGTTGCCGGTGATGTTAGAGATATTGATATCGTATGGTCTGGTGCAGGTAGGGCATGCGTCGCGGTCGGCGAAGAGACCGTAAAGATTGGCTGCTGAAGAGGTTGAATAAAGAGTGGAACCTACAGAATCCAAAATAGTGAAGGAACACTCTTCGTCAGATGTACCACTGTTCCATACGAAACTGACGGGACCCGGGCAGATGGAGAATGTTTGGGTATATGTTGATCCTGTTACGGTAAAGAAACCGATATATGTGGTGTCTTGGTAGATGGAGATGCCAGCACCGCCGTTCCATCCGTTGTTGCCAGAGTCGTTACCGGTTATGGTAATGTTACAGTCGCCGTTGTCGCATTGAGCAAAGGCATTGAGAGGCATGATGGCGGCTATTACGACGAATAATGATATGATTAATAATTTTTTCATGGTTCTAATGGATTTTACGTTACACAATCTACTATCGCTTCAGTTTATTTTTTTACGATTTTTCTAATAGTTGTTCCAGTTGCCGTGGCGATACGGACAATGTAAACGCCAGTAGTCATATTGTGAGTGGCGATATGACCAGCGTTGCCGTTATAGACGCATTTGCCTTCCATATTCCAAATTTCTACGTGTTCAATGGCCTCGCCTTCGATATTGAGGATATCTTCCATTGGGTTGGGGTAAACTTGTATTGTTGAGTTCTGTGCGTCATCGATATCGACAGTACCATTATGAGAGATGACAATATTAACTGTTGCGGTGTCGTTAGAGCATCCCTGCATGTCGGTAGCCACAACCTTGTAGGTGCTGTTGCGATATATGAATGCCGATGAGTATTGTTGGTCTGGATTATCAATACCGGTGGAGGGAATCCATTGGAATTGCAGCGGCAGTTGACCTTGCTGGACTTCAACACCGACATTAAGGCATACATTGTTGGCTTTTATGGTGGTGTCGCGAAGTTTAATGACTTTGTTTTCCATCAGAACCATGTGCATGGTATCGCGTACGATGAGGTTTGGGAAGAGTTGACAGAGCGACATTTCGAAGTAGATGTCAAGGCTCTTGGGTTGAGCGAGGTTGGCGCCGTTTTTGCATTCGATGGTAAAATAGTTCTGATTATTGGAGATGTACATACCTGGGTTTTGGGTGTTGATGACGGCGCCGCTGTCCGACTTGCAGGTATAGTCAACACCATTGACGGCATTGCCGCCAAAAGACATTCGAAGGTAGGCGTTGTCGAAACTTACTTCAGAGAGAGATAGTGGTATTATGAGAGGGCAACTTCGCTGTACGGTATCGATGCCGTTGCGTGCGAGGCCAATGGAGGAGATGTTGCTGCTGAAACTGTTGGCTTCGAGGAATACCCCCGAGTCGAAACTGTTGTCGCCGACATTGCAGATACTTATATGCATGTGGTACATCTCGCAAGGCATAATGACAGCTTCAGCGGCGAGTTTGCGTGTGAAGCCGTCGTATTGGATTCCTTGTGTGTTAGGTGCATTAGCCTGATAGTATTGGGAATATTGATAATAGCCTACATTGGCATTCCCGGCCGATCCCGGTTGTCCCGGATTGACCGAATTGATAGCAACGGCTATACCGTCGGGGTTTTCTTCCGACACTGTTCCGGGAATGATGGCAATGTTCCATGTCTTTTCTTGCATGGTAGAGGGGTCGGGTCCGGTGAGCATAAAGGCGAATACGTCATTGAATCCCGAACCCACGTATTCTGGATACTCTTCGGATGCGAAGCAGTAGTTGAAACTGACGTAGTCGCTCATGCTGACAAAGTCGAAATCCAGGGTGGCACATCCTCTAATGGTATTGGTAGCCAGTGGTTGCATAAGCGGGTCGGAGTAAGGGTTGGAGACAGCGTTTGCTTTGCCTGTAGAGTTGTTGGGACCCGGTGCTACGTCGATATTGCCGGTAGTCATAATGATGCCTGCAGTCATTTCGAGATCGTTGTAGCCATTGGGGTCGAAGGTGCCGACTTGAGGCTGGTTGATAATTGTCTGTCCGTCGTTAAATTTTGCGTTGAAGATGTAGATGCCGTCACCAACAAGGTTGTTGTTGATGAAAGAGGCTACGCTTTGGTTTTCCGCAGACGTCACAATAATGTTTTGGGCTTTGATAGTCATGCTGAAACCAGCAAGGAAACAAAGGCTCATGCATAGTGTAAATACTTGTTTCATTGTATTTTAATTTAAGTTAATATTATTTTCTTAGAATTGCAAATATACTTTATTTTTTTTTTTCGAGCTTTTTGGAAATATATAATAAAAAATTTTGAGGTGTGCAATAAAGGTGTGGTGTGGTCGTTAGTAGGTTTGTGAAGAAGATAGACAAATTAATATTGAGGTCCTTTATCGGGCCGTTGGTGCTGACGTTTTTGATATCAGTTTTTGTATTGTTGATGCAGTTTATCTGGAAGTATGTTGACGACATAGCGGGAAAGGGTTTGTCGGTGGGAGTGATAATGGAGTTGTTGTTGGATGCGTCTGCGACGTTTGTGCCGATGGCGATGCCGATAGCGGTTTTATTTGCGTCAATAATGACGATGGGTAATTTGGGAGAGCGTTATGAGTTGGTAGCGTTGAAAGGTGGTGGGATACCGTTGTGGCGTGCGATGGTGCCGATGGGGGTAGTGGTGTTGCTTCTGACTGTGGTGGCGTATTGTTTTGCGGACTATGTGATGCCTTCAGCGGTATTGAAGTACAGGACGACGCTATATGACATCACACGTAAAAAGCCGGCATTGAACATACGAGAAGGGGAGTATTACTCAGAGATAGATGGTTTCATAATAAGAGTAAACGAGAAGGAGGGGGACGGGAAGACGCTGCATGACATAACGATTTATGACCAGCGCGGCAATGCGGGCGAGCCTGATGTAGTGACTGCGCGGGAGGGATACATGCAGACGACACCGGATGAGGGCTATCTGCTTTTCACGCTTTATGACGGGTGTTCTTACAGTGAGAATCATGACAAAAGTTCGGCTGATAAAATTCCTCTGACCCGTATTTATTTTGCAAAGAACGAGATGAGTTTTGACTTGTCGGGTTTTGCTTTCAACAAGACAGACGAGAGTCTTTTTCAGGGAGGTTATCAGATGATGAACACGAGTCAATTGGATTCGAACATAGCCAGGCTTGAGGCGAAACGTGAGGAGGACATTGGTTTCCACTGTCGTGACATGCGGGTGCGTGCGTCGTTGCCGGGGGTGTCGGAGTGTATGCGAGTGGATGTCGAGGGGTTGATTGCGGAAGGTGGTGAGGTGAATGCTGGCGAGTTCAGTCGCAGGGCTTATTCATCTGCTTTGACTCGTGCGGAGCGTCTTTTGAGCGATGCAAGAATTCACACGCAGACGTTGCGTTCGCAGGATGAATATATTCAGCGTCATTATATTGAGTGGCATCGTAAGTTCACATTGTCTATAGCGTGTATTGTCCTCTTTTTTGTGGGCGCACCCTTTGGGTCGGTTGTCCGAAAGGGAGGTTTGGGTTTGCCGTTGGTTGCGTCGGTGGTGTTTTTTGTCTTATACTATGTTGTAGGGATGATTGCAGAGAAGGCTGTTAGAGAGTCAGCGATGGGGAGTATAGGGATGTGGATTTCGACATTTGTAATGTTGCCTATCGGTATTTATTTGACTTATAGAGCTGTACGCAATTAAAAAGTTAAATAAAAGTTATTAAATAATAATAACTTTACTCTTAGCGTTAACCATGTGCAGATGTAAAATTTACGTCTCTACATAAACATTAAATGTGACTTTTATGGATGATTTTTTTGTGTCTGGAATCCAGCAGGTTGGGGTTGGGTGTATGGATTTTGCCGAATCGTGGAAATGGTATATTGAGATGTTTGGGATGGATGTGAGGGTGTTGGAGGATGACACCGTTGCGGAGCGCATGTTGCCGTATACTGGGGGTGAGCCTCAGAAGCGTCATGCGTGTATAGCCATCAACCTACAGGGTGGTGGTGGTTTCGAGATTTGGCAATACAGTGAACGCAAGCCCAAGGCGAGGAATTTCGAGTTGGAGATTGGAGACTTAGGGATATTTGCTGCGAAGGTGAAGAGTCGTGACGTGGAGCGTTTCAGGAGCGAATTGAGTGCGAAATGGGAGAAGACTGGGTCTGTGCAGAAGGCACCTGATGGACGGATGACATTCGTTGTAGAGGATCCGTGGGGCAACTGGTTTCAAGTGATAGAAGATGCTTCTGTTTTCATAGAGCAAGGTCGTGAGAACGGAGGTATTGTGGGAGCGATGACGGGTTGCAGCGATATAGACAAGGCTATACCGCTATATCGTGATGTTCTTGGATATGACAAGGTGGTATATGACGAGACCGGAGTGTTTCCCGATTTCAAGAGTATGCGTGGAGGAGAGCAGCGTTACCGTCGTGTTCTTTTGGCTTCGAGTCGTAGACGGAAAGGAGCGTTTGCACCGCTTTTGGGAGAGAGCAGTATAGAGTTGGTACAGGCTTTGGATCGGGTGCCGAGGAAGATATATGAAGGTCGTTATTGGGGAGATCCTGGTTTCATACAGATATGTTTCGATGTAACCAATATGCGTGCATTGGAGAGACATTGCAACGCATTGGGATTTTCGTTTACTGTAGACAGTTGCAAGGACAATAAACAATTTGATATGGGGGAAGCGAGTGGTCATTTTACGTACGTAGAAGATCCTGACGGGACCCTTATCGAGTTGGTGGAGGCACACAAACTGACGATACTTAAGCGTCCACACATATATATAAATATGTTAACCCGTAATCGAGAGAAAGCATTTCCAAAGATGTTTTTCCGATTGATGGGGATGAATAGAGTTAAATATTAATGTTAACCGTAACAGATGTCGAATTTAATTGATTATATAAAGCAGGATGTGCGTACGGAGGAGGCATTGAAGGCATGCATGAATTGTGGAGTTTGTACGGCTATATGTCCTGCTGCGGAATTCTATGAGTATGATCCGCGCCGAATATGTGACGCAGTGCAACGAGGTGATGAGACAGAGATAGAGTCGTTGCTGAAAAGCGACACTATTTGGTATTGTGGTCAATGCATGTCGTGCAAGACACGTTGTCCCCGAGGCAATGTCCCAGGTGAGCTTATTTCCATTTTGCGTCGTGCGTCACAGGAGTTGGGTTATTTTTCCGAAAGTGAGAAAGGGTTGCAGCAGCGATTCCTAATGAATAATATAGAGCGTAATATACTGGAGATAGGCTATTGTGTGCATCCCGACCGTGTGGATCCTGACTATCATCCGGAGCAAGGACCTATCTGGGGGTGGTATAGGGAGCATATAGAAGAGATAGCGCCTAAGCTTGGGGCGAACTATCATGGTGATGGAGCGGGAGCGTTGCGTAAAATAGCGGAGGAAGATCTTGAGGAGGTGCGTCGCATATTTGAGGTTACGGGTGGTAAAGATTTTGAGACGAAGGTTTTAGAAAATGAATAAATTTGGATATACAATATCGCAAGGACGCTCTATCAATCTTGACGAAGTGAAAAACGACAAAGTCGAGAAGTTGATGGAGGTGGTTCCATCGTACAAGTGGTGTATAGGATGTGGAGGCTGTACGGCGGCTTGTTCGGCAGGGTCGTTTACCGACTTCAATATCCGTCGCATACACACTGCTTTTTATAGAGGCAAGTATGAGGGACTTGAGGAGCAACTACAGAAGTGTATGCTATGTGGCAAATGCCTTTTGGTATGTCCGCGCGGTGTCAATACGAGGTCGTTGATAATAAATATGAGGAGAATATTGAAAAATGTTCCTTCCAATACGTTTAAAGAAAAAGAGATGGAGGTGCAGCAATGAGCGAGAATTTTTCGATATTCGTTTTGCCGTTTTGTATAGGAGTGCTTTTTCTGTTAGCCATCTCGGTATGGAAGTATTGGCGATGGATAAAGAGTTTTGACAAGTTGCAGCGAGCCATCATACGCAAGAATATATGGACGTGGCGTTTTCTTCCTGCAATATGGGAGGCTATCCGTGAGGGATTGCTTCATTGGCGCATCACAAAGAAGAATTTTCTTTTGGGCTATATGCACCGTAGCCTCGCTTTCGGATGGTTTCTTCTTATTGTTGTGGGTGCTATCCAGGCGCGTTTGGCCTATCCTGGCGGTCATCCTTTTTGGATGGCTATTTTCTATAACTATTTTGAGCCGGAATGCAGTCCTTTGGAGTTTCCAAAAGCGGCCTTGTATGCGAACGTGATGGATGCTTTGTTGTTGTATGTCCTAAGTGGTTTGCTGCTGGCAATGTTCAAGAAGTTGTGGTCTCGTCCGTTGGGCATGAGGCGGACTACTCGACACACGTTGATGGACCGTGTGACAAAATTGTCACTTTGGTGCATTTTCCCATTTCGCCTGCTTTCCGAGTCGGTAACATCGGGGTTATACGGCAATGGAGGATTTTTGGTGACGTGGATGGGTAATGTGCTTGACAGTGTGGGATTGGCAAATCCAGCTTTTGAGTACACTTGCTGGATGCTATACAGTATAGCTTTAGGGACGTTTTTCTGCCTGATGCCGTTTTCACGCTATATGCATATCTTTACAGAGGTGTTTCTTATTTATTTCCGTCAGTTGGGAGTGCATGACAGCGACCGAAAAACGGGCTATACAATGTTTGAACTCAGTGCTTGCTCGCGATGTGGTATATGTATTGACGGATGTCCTATGAACAAGGAGTTAGGGATAGTGAACATGCAAGGGGTGTATATGCTCCAGTCGATACGCAATCTTGAGTTGCAGCGCAATGCTGAGCCGATAGCCGAGAACTGCCTGATGTGTGACCGATGTGTGGCCGACTGTCCTGTAAATATAGATCTTTCGGTAGTTCGTCGCCAGGTGCGAATAAAGAATAAAGCCGCTTTAGACACGAAAGGCGGATATGATTATCTGAAGTCTATACAACCGTTCAATTCGATTGGCCGTGTGGCTTATTTTGGTGGTTGTATGTCCCACTTGACACCCAGTATTACCAAGGCTATGGAGAGTATTTTTAAAGCGGTAGACCAAAAGTATTGGTACATGGATAGCGACCAGTCGATATGCTGTGGTCGTCCTCTGTTGCAGCAGGGTTTTGAGAACCAGGCAATAGAGTTGCGTCGCAAGAATACGGAACTGATAGCAAACAGTAAAGCTACGATGCTAATTACGTCATGCCCTATTTGCTACCAGTCGTTCAAGAAGGAATATAAGCTATCCATACCTGTTGTGCACCACACTGAATATATAAGTTCGTTGATAGACAGTGGAAAACTAAAACTTCGCAAAGATGACCGTCATGTTGCTTATCATGATCCGTGCGAATTGGGTCGCGGATGCGGCATATATGAAGAGCCGAGAAAGATATTACGTGCGACAACAACTTTGTTGAAGACTGAATCGGAGCGAGAGAAAAGCCTATGTTGCGGATTTAATCTTGGCAATCCGCTGCTTGACTTGGAGCAGCAAACCCAGATTAGGAATGTAGCTCGTGACAACCTGCTTGCGGTTCATCCTGACACTATAGCCACTGCATGTCCGATGTGCAAAAAAGCCTTTGGCCATGCAGACAACACACCGGTTAAAGACATAGCGGAAATAGTGGTAGGGAATATGATGTAAAGGTTGAAGTAGAGACGCAATAATTGAATAGTATTTAACTTTGAAATATGGAGAAACGATTTTGGAATGAATATCAGAAAGAGATAGCCGACGATCATTTTTTTTACGAACGTAGTTGTATCCGCCAGACCTTTTTTCCAGGTTCGGAGGCTGCTTTTTTGAGAATACTTAAGGAAGAATTGGGCAAGGATATATGCGACAATCCACACCAGCATACGTGTACAGGTATAGGTTATCATAGCGATGTTGTGCCTTTTGAAACGACAATGACTGTTGTGGCGCGTCTATTCTCTCTCATGACGGAGTGCGGTTATGAGAATTATGTACCTTCCTGTGTTACATCGTTTGGAGTCTTTTCCGAGATGATTGAGAAGTGGGAGCAAAATCCCGAATTGCTGGAAAAGACGCGCCAATACTTGTGGGAGGCCACGAAAAGAGAGTTCATGATTCCCAAGAATATAGTGCATTCGTCTGACATCATATACAAGTTCAGGTTCGATTTAAAGCCGCGCATGAAGTATCAGTTAATCAATCGTTTTACAGGAAAGCCGCTTCGAGTGGTAGAGCATATTGGGTGTCATTATGCCAAGATTTTCCCTGAAAGAGGAGTGGGTAAAGCCGAATTTCCGTACGTGTTGGCGGGAATGATTGAGGCGTGGGGAGGCGAAGTGATTGATTATCCGGAGCGTCGCCACTGCTGCGGTTTTGGATTTCGACAGTATTTAGTGCAGGAAAACCGAGGTTATTCGATAGCCAATACAAAAAAGAAATTCCAGAGCATGGAACCATACGAACCCGATTTCATTCTTACCAATTGTCCCGGATGCAATATGTTTCTTGATAAATGGCAGTACACAATAGCCGAAATGGAGAACAAGACCTATGATAAAGAGGGTTTTGGAATACCAGTTCTTACATACGAGGAGCTTACGGGTCTGCTATTAGGCTATGATCCGTGGTCTCTTGGATTGCAGCTTCATCAGGTGCAGTGTGAGCAGTTGTTGGGCAAGATAGGTATAGCATACAATCCGGATGAGAAATACAAAGGGATTTCTGGTCGTCTATTGCCTCGTCCCAGTCGTCCAGAATGTTTGAGACAAGAGTAATGTAGGGGAAACAGTAATGAATTATTAAATCTTTAAAATAAATAAACTTTGAAAAGAATATCCGTCATAGGTGCCGGTCCTGCTGGTATAGAAGCAGCGCATGTGCTGGCACAGCTTGGTCACAAAGTAGATTTGTTCGAGAAATCGTCGTCACCGTTGAAGAACATTGCCGACAAGGCGTTCCTTTTTCCTAATTTTGCCAAAGCTGACGAACTCATTGAATTGATGAACAAGAAATTGCTTAATTCTGCCATAACGCAGTATTTTGATACCGACATTGTCGGCTTGAGTCGTGAGAAAGAAGGCGGATGGAGGCTTACCGATGCGAAGGGAAGCAGTTATTATAGTGACGAAGTTCTTTTATCGACGGGTTATACCACGTTCGATGCCCACCGCAAAGAGGAGTTGGGATACGGAATATATGGTGGAGTTGTCACGTCGCTCGATATGGAGAAGATGATTCGCTATAACCAGATAGTGAACACATACGGAGAGACTCCAAGGCGTGTTGTTTTTCTTCAGTGTGTAGGTTCACGGGACGAGAAGTCGGGCAATCATTACTGTTCGAAGGTATGTTGTGTCACTGCTGTCAAGCAGGCCATAGAGGTAAAGCGTCATCATCCTGACACTGAGGTTTATATTTTTTATATGGATTTGCGTATGTGGGGTCAGAATTTTGAGGAGATGTATCGTGAGTCGCAATATGAATATGGAGTAAGATATGTTCGAGGACGTATTTCTGAGGCGGCCGGCACCTTTGATGGGCGTGTGCAGATAAAGGCTGAGGATACACTTATGGGTCTGCCTTTGAAGATGACTACCGATTTACTTGTCCTTATGGTAGGTATGGAGCCGTCAGATGGGACACGTTGTTTGGCTAAATCTGTTGGTATCTGTGGAGATTATGGGTTTGCACAGTCGGTTGATCCTCATCTTGGCGACTGTTATACTTCCCAATCAGGGCTTTATGTGTGTGGAGCCTGTAAACGGCCAATGTCTATTAACGATGCGGTGAATGATGGTCGTTCTGCTGCCATTGCGATAGGGGGAATGTGATTTGTTTTAGGGATTTGTGAGTTTTTATTTTGTCGTTTTTGCTTTGTTCCACATAGCGACCAGTTCGTCAATAGTCAGGTCACTTAAATTTTTATTGTTTTCTAAGGCTTGTTTTTCGACAAGAGAAAAACGTTGTTGGAATTTCTGATTTGCACGTGTCAGAGCATCGTCAGCGTTCAAGCCTTCCAACCGAGCCCATTTGACAATGGCGAACAAGAGGTCGCCAAGTTCTTCTTCGGCATGTTTTTTGTCATTTTCATTCAGAGCTTCGAGGAACTCGTTATATTCTTCACAAACTTTCTGGTGAGCCATTTCCGAGTTGGGGAACTCGAATCCCATACCTGCTGCTTTTTCTTGCATACGCACAGCTTTTACAAGAGGTGGCATGTTCGCTGGAACACCTTCGAGAACAGAGTGGCGTTGTTCTTGCATTTTTACCTGTTCCCATTTTGGAGTCTCGGAACTTTTGGCAGGCTGCATAATACCGTCACGATCAGGAAGTGAGATGTGTGGATGCCGGTGTATGAGTTTTTGGCAGATGCTGTCAAGAATATCGCTCACGCCAAAGAATCCCTCGTCGTTGGCAATCTTGGCATAGAAAAGCAGGTGCATAAAGAGGTCGCCAAGTTCACCTTTCATCTCTTTGCGGTTGCCGCTTGCGATGGTCTCAGAGAGTTCATAGACTTCCTCAATGGTCAGGTAGCGTAGCGAATCGATAGTCTGTATGCTGTCCCAGGGGCATTCATGTCTTAGTATGTCGAGTATTGAACTGAGCCATTGCAAAGAAATCTGTTCTTCGGTCATAAAAGAAAGGGTTGGGTTGAGTTTCAGACGCGTTGTATTTGGTCGACACCGTCGAGATCCCTAATGCGTAATATCAGTTGGTCAAGATCTTTCAGATTGTGTACGTAGAGCATAATGAGACCTTGAACAATACCTTCGGAGGCTTCAAGAGTGATAGCACGCATGTTGAGTTCCATCTCATTGCTGATAATACGTGTTAGTTCTTGAAGCAGTCCTGCACGGTCGATAGCGGTGATGGTGATACCTGTCAAGAAGGCTATTTTTTCGCCAGGACGCCACCGTGTGCGTACGATGCGGTCTTCATGTGCTGCCATTTCCTTGATTGCCGTGGGGCAGTTGGTACGGTGTACCATAATTTTGTCGTCGGTGACAATGCCTATCACGCGGTCGCCTTGAACCGGTTTGCAGCATGGTGCTGGCTGTGTTTCCACATTTTCATGTTCACTATCGGTGAGGAAAGGCGATGTTGTAGGTGTTGTCGGCAAGTCGCTCTCAGCTGGTTTTGATGAAGAGAAAAGGTTTTGGAAAGGGCGTAGGAAAAGTAGTTGAGGCTCATTATGTGTAAGGTGGAAACACTGCATAAGGTCTTCTTCGCTAATAGTTCCGATGGCGATACGGTAAAACAGTTCGATGTCGCTGTCGGCATTGAAGAATCGTTTGAGTCGCGACAGGCGTTCCAGTGTGTTTTGCAGGTCGTGTGTTTTATAGAAGTTCAGCAATTTAGCTTCTCCTTCGTTGCGATATTTGCGTTTCTGGTTTCGCAGGAAATCCTTGATTTTTTCTTTTGCACGCGAGGTTTGCACTTGTGTTAGCCATTCCTCAGTTGGGACAGTTTTTTTTGAAGTGAGGACTTGGACTTGTTCGCCGCTATGGAGGCGGTATCCGATAGGGACTACACGGGCGTTAACTTTAGCACCCATGCAGTGTTCGCCAAGTTGCGAATGGATAGCGTAAGCAAAATCTAATACTGTTGAACGAGATGGCATCTTAATAGTTTCGCCCTTTGGAGTAAAGATGTAGATTTCTTTTGTATAGAGTGTTTCCTTGAATTCTTCCACAAGGTCGAGCGCGCTTTTGTTGGGGTCTTCGAGCGAGGTACGTATTTGCTGTAGCCAATCTTCAACAGGGCTATGTTCGACAGACTCGTCGGGGTGAGCCTCTTTGTAAAGGAAGTGAGCCGCCATGCCTTTTTCGGCGATGTTGTCCATGCGTTCGGTGCGTATCTGTACTTCTACCCAACGTCCAATGGGACTCATCACAGTGGTGTGAAGTGATTCATAGCCGTTGTTTTTGGGGTTTGATATCCAGTCGCGGAAACGAGCCGGTTGTGGTCGGAAAATGCCGGTAATCAAGGCGTAGACTTTAAAGCAAAGTTCTTTTTCTTTTTTTCGTGCATCTTCGATAGAGAGACCTTCCGATGGAGGCATTTTCAAGATGATGCGCATGGCGTAAAGGTCGAAGATTTCCTCGAATTGCACTTTTTTGTTTTGCATCTTCTTCCAGCAGGAGTAGACTGATTTGACACGTGTTTTGAGAGTGTAATCGATGTTGTTTTCGTCAAGTAGTTTGCGAATGGGGGCGGTGAAGCATTCTTTCAATTTTTCTTCGGTGCCTGCTTGTTTTTTTATTTTTGCTTCGATTTCAGAGTATTTGTCAGGGTTGGTGTAGAGCATTACTAGTTCTTCCAGTTCTGTTTTTATGCTGTACAGACCCAGTCGGTGGGCAAGAGGGACATAAAGATATTGTGTTTCTGAAGATATAGCCAATTTTTTAGTGTCTTTCATGGAGCTAAGGGTACGCATATTGTGCAACCGATCACATAGTTTGAGGAAGATGACGTAGGCATCGTCGCACATGGCCAGCAATATTTTGCGGTAATTCTCGGCTTGTGATGAGAAATCTGGGTTTTCACTCATGTTTTGTTCTGCAATCATGCTAGCCTTATCGATTTTGGTGACGCCATCAATGATTTTCGCTGCTCTGTCGCCAAAAATGGCACGAATGCTTTCAAGAGAGATGTCAGTGTCTTCCACAACATCGTGTAGCAGTGCGCAGATTACTGCAATAGGACCCAGTCCAACCTCCTTGACGGCAATCAGTGCTACTGCAAGAGGATGGAAAATGTAGAGTTCGCCTGATTTACGACGAGTATCGGCATGTGCGTTGCGAGCAATGGTGAAAGCTCTGAAAATATTGTTTTCGTCGTCTGGCGTAAGGCTATGAGTTGCCTTGCAAATTTCCATCAGTTCACCAAAGGTCTGGTCAACAGCTTGTTCTTCTGTGAGTTTATCCATAGTATACTTACCAAATAATCCAACCTAACTTAAGTTTTCCCTTTTATTGATACTTTATCATGGGCGATATACCCGTATTTCAAATTAACGGCTTCTTAGAACACTATCCACAATCCAGACAGAGCCATCAAATCAACGCTAAGTCCTAGAGTATAATATGTCTTGTTGTTGATGTATAATCTGCTGAGCGATAGACTCCACCATGCAAAACGACCTCCATTGACTCGGGCATTGGCACCAAAACGAGTGCCGATTTCAAAGCCTACAGGATGAGTGAAAGAAGTCTCGATAGCCTGAGCATAAGCCATTCCGCCAAAAAGCTGCCAGTCGAACCGTACAAAGCTGGCAAGCGGTCTCACGGCAAGACCGCCTGTCAGCATTGTGCAGTTTTGAAATATTGATGCAGAAACATATCCGCCAACTGCTTTGGGCAGATATGCCACAGTGGCACCATATCCAAACGAACCGTTCTGCTGTAAAGCCAGTATTCCCTCAAAGAAAAAGTGGCTGTATTTTGATTGTGATTTTAGCGTTGGTCGAATGGCGTCACTGACTGTTACACTGTCTTCATATTGTAAATCGTCAGTACTGGCAATAACTTCGTCAGGGACTTGAGCCTGCAAAGTTGCCAGTGAAAAAATGTAGACGACACAAAAGAGAAGACGCTTCATTATTCGTTACTTTTTTCCATCAAAGCTTGACGAATCTGAGATTCAAGCTCGTCGCTAAGTTCTGGATTATCGCGCAGTAGAGATTTGACACCTTCTCGCCCTTGAGCCAGTTTGCTATCGCCATAGCTGAACCAAGAGCCGCTTTTCTTGATGACACCGCATTCGACGCCGAGGTCGATAATTTCCCCTTGTTTTGAGATTCCTTCACCGAACATCAGGTCGAATTCGCAAGTACGGAACGGGGGTGCCACCTTGTTTTTAACCACTTTTACTTTCACACGATTGCCGATATTCTGGTCTCCTTCTTTGATAGCTTGAATACGACGAATATCCAAGCGTACGGAGGCGTAAAATTTCAAAGCGTTGCCGCCGGTAGTTGTTTCGGGATTGCCAAACATGATGCCGATTTTTTCGCGCAATTGGTTGATAAAGATGCAACAGCATCCGGTTTTGCTGATAGTGGAAGTCATTTTACGCAAGGCCTGCGACATCAGACGAGCATGTAGACCGACCTTTGATTCGCCCATTTCGCCGTCGATTTCAGCCTTTGGAGTGAGAGCTGCCACCGAGTCGATGACAATGATGTCGATAGCACCTGAACGAATGAGATTGTCAGCGATTTCAAGTGCCTGTTCGCCGTTGTCGGGTTGTGACACTAGGAGGTTGTCGATATCCACACCCATTTTTTTTGCATAGACAGGGTCGAAAGCGTGTTCAGCATCGATGAATGCGGCGATTCCACCTTTATGTTGGCTTTCGGCTATGGCATGGATGGCCAAGGTAGTCTTGCCCGATGATTCAGGGCCGTAAATTTCGATGATGCGTCCTTTCGGGAAGCCGCCAATGCCGAGGGCATTATCCAGACTAATAGAGCCTGTCGAGATAGCCTCGTAGGTTTCATCCGGGCGGTCACCCAGTTTCATAATTGAACCTTTCCCATAATTTTTCTCAATCTTGTCAAGTGTACTCTGTAGAATTTTCAGTTTCTCCAATTTCGACGCATCGGCGTCATTCACTTCTTTTGCCATAATTTTCAAATGTTTATAGTATTATTAAATTAAAATTTCGTATAGTAATTCGAACCACAAATTTAAGAATTTTTTCAATACTTTAGAGTTTGTCACTGTGATTTAAAAAAAAAGTGTAATTTTGCAATTCATAAAAAACAGTTAATAATAAAAAGTACCAATAGTTAACATTATGGAAATCATATCAAATAGAATTCTCAATATGGCTGAGAGCGAGACTCTGGCCATGACTGCCAAATCACGAGAGCTTGTAAGTCAAGGTATTGACATTATTGGTCTCACCATTGGTGAGCCCGATTTCAACACACCTGAAGTAGTCAAGGAGGCTGCAAAGAAGGCTATTGACGACAACTTCACGCATTATCCTCCCGTACCTGGCTATGCGGACTTGCTTGATGCCATTTGTGAGAAGTTCCGTCGGGACAATGGTTTGGAATTCAAGAAAGAACAGATTGTTGTATCTACAGGTGCGAAACAAAGCATTTACCAGTTGGTGCAATGCTTGGTAAATCCTGGTGATGAGGTTATTATTCCTACTCCTTTCTGGGTGAGTTACAAGGAGATAGTCCGTGTTGCAGAAGGTAAATGTGTGTATGTGAAAACAAATATTGAAAACAACTTTAAGATTACTCCCGAACAGCTCGAAGCTGCAATTACTCCCAAGACCAAGCTCATTATGTTCAGCAGTCCTTCCAATCCTACAGGTATGCTCTACACTAAGGAAGAGCTCAAGGGTATAGCCGATGTCGTGGCACGTCACGAGAACTTGTATGTGATGGCAGACGAGATTTATGAGCACATCAACTTTGTCGGCAAACATGAAAGCATAGCTCAGTTTGAGAATGTCCGCGACCGTGTCATCACTGTCAACGGTGTAGCAAAAGGTTTTGCCATGACCGGATGGCGTATAGGTTTCATAGCTGCTCCTACCATTATTGCCAGTGCATGCAAGAAGTTACAGGGGCAGGTCACTTCGGCTACATGCTCCATAGCTCAGAAAGCCACAGTTTGCGCAATGCTTATCGACCCTGCTGTCAGTCAAGATATTATCAATATGCGCAATATTTTCAAGAAACGTAGAGATTTGGTTTACGACCTGTTATGCAAAATTCCAGACATCAAAGTCTGTCTGCCACAAGGAGCATTCTATTTCTTTCCCGATGTCAGTGCCTATTATGGTAAGAGTTTTAATGGCAAGAAGATAGAGAATTCTACAGATATGGCGTTTTATCTGCTGAACGAGGGGCATGTAGGTACTGTGATGGGGTCGGCTTTTGGCGATGACAACTGCATCCGCATCAGCTATGCTACCAGCGAAAACCTTCTTGTTGAAGCTTTGCGCCGTATGACAGAAGCATTCGCTAAACTGAAATGATAAAAATGTTTATAAAATCAGAAAGGCATCCGATTGGATGCCTTTCTTTGTGAACAGTGTATTACCAATTTAGATTATGAGAAGAAGTTATTCATGTGTGATTGTTTTTAGTCGGCTTCGTAGATAAGTAGCTCACCGTCGACATAGAGGAAGAGCATCGGGTCTTTATCTTTCTTTTTGAAAATCCAGCAGCCGCCGTTTTCGCGATCAATTTCAGTTTTGATGTATTTGCGACTGATTTGGTGCTCAGCAAGCATCTTGTCGTTTTGATCGAACACTTGCAGGTAAGTGTTTCCGTCGACATCGTTGACGATGGCATACATGATGTCGCCGCTGATGGCGTAGCTGACCATATCCACATTATAGGTTTCTTTTACGTAGCGGTTGACTACGACCACGTCGGTTACATGGTAGTCGTACCAGTAGCTATTGCAGTAAAGCCAGAAGCCAGGCCAGAAGATAGGACGAGGAGGTGCTGGGTGCCAGTAGATTGGGTGCATGTGAATCATTCCATGATGGTATGGGTGGTGGAAGTAGGGTGCTGGGTGCATCGGACGGTTTGATGGAGGCATCTGTCCGGGATGTCCTGGTCGGGCATAGGTATGGTTTGGAGAATTGTTGGGGTTGACCTGTCCGCGTCCGGCAGGTGTACCTCCCTGATGACTGCCAGGTCCGTTATCGGTTCTGTCAGTGGTGTTACCCCTCTGTGGTTTTTCGCGTCCAGTATTGACACTGCCGCGTATGGGAGTATTACGGTCGCTGGTGACGCTGTTGTCAGTAGAATTCCTAACAGTGCGGTTTGGCGACGCGTGTCCTGGAGTGGTGCTTGAAGGTCTTCCAACAGAGGAATTGCCACGTACTGAGCTATTATTGTTTCTGGTTCCATTCTGTACAGTACCACGAGTATTATTGGTGGTGTTGCGATTTGAAGTATTGTTCACGTTGTTGTGCGAGGGTGAGTGGTTCACACTGCTACGTGATGATGAACTGTTGTGGTTGATGGAGCTGGAGCGACTTGACGAAGGGGAACTGCTGCGCGACGAACTGACTGATGAGCTACTGTGGCTTGACGAGCTACTGTGGCTTGACGAAGAGCTGTGGCTTCCACCACCTCTTCCACCTCCACCTCCTCCACGGCTTTGTGCGTAAGAAGGTGACGCACACACAAGTGTGCCAAGTATCAGTACTGCTATTAATTTGTTAGTTTTCATGATGTTTCCTTTCTTTTTTGTAGTTTTATTTTGGTTTTTTTCTGATGCAAATATATAAACACTTATGCAAGTAAAACCCTATAGGGTAACTTCTTTTTCCCGAATTTTCCCGAATTTTCCGAAAAAAAGTAATTTTGTAATACGAAAAGAGAAGGATAAATACAATAAAATATTTGATATTTAGAGTTTTATCATGGTTAAGATAGGCAATATAGAGTTAGGGGATTTCCCGTTGTTCCTCTCTCCGATGGACGATGTGACTGATTTGCCGTTTCGACAGATTTGCAAACGTTATGGTGCCGATGTGTTGATTAGTGAATTCATTGCTTCGGAGGCGTTGATTCGTGATGCAGAGAAGAGCCGTCGCAAAATGCTTTTTTCAGAATTTGAGCGTCCGATAGGCATACAGGTGTTTGGTAGCGATGAAGAATCAATGCTGCGCTGTATAGATGTCGTTACCGATGTCCATCCTGATTTTATAGATATCAATTGGGGATGTCCTGTAAGAAAGGTGGCTGGTAAAGGAGCGGGATCCGGCATGTTGAAGGATTTGCCAAAACTTTTGCATATTACAGAATCTCTGGTTAAACGTTCATCAATACCAGTAACAGTCAAGACACGGCTTGGATATGACGAGAACAACAAACCTATCGTTACACTGGCCGAGCAGTTGCAAGATGTTGGGGTGGCAGCCGTAAGTATTCACGGACGAACAAAAAACCAGATGTACCGTGGAGATGCCGACTGGACACTTATAGAAGAGACCAAGGCTAATCCAAGACTTCATATACCGGTATTTGGGAATGGTGACATCACTACTCCGCGGCAAGCTCTAGATGCATTCAATCGGTATGGTGTTGACGGTATTTTGATTGGTCGTGCAGCTATAGGCAATCCATGGATTTTCGGGCAGACAAAGGAATTGATGCAAGGTTCAAAACCTAAGCGGGTCAGTATTTCTGATCGAGTAGGAGTTTGCCGTGAACATCTGCTGGCCGCCGTCGATTTCAAAGGTGAGCGTCCAGCTGTCTTTGAGATGCGGAAACATTATAGCGGCTATTTTCACGGATTGCCTAATTTCAAACCTTTCCGCGTTGCATTGGTCACTGCTTCTACCGTATCTGAGACATTGGCGGTGCTTGCCAACATTGAGGAAAACTATCAAGAAATGGCAGTCCAGTCGATAGGAGATATCCCGTGCTGAACAAGGTAGGTGTTGGCTTTTGAGAAATGGTGGCATCCGAAGAATCCTCGGTATGCAGAGAGAGGAGAGGGATGGGGTGCATTGAGTACGAAATGGCGGTTTCGGTCGATGAGTTGCGATTTGGCAATAGCATAACTACCCCAAAGCATAAAAACCAATCCATCGCGTTGTTGGCTAAGGGCACTTATGGCAGCATCGGTAAATTGTTCCCAGCCGTGTCGCTGATGGCTTCCGGCCTGGTGAGCCCGCACCGTCAGGGTAGCGTTGAGCAATAATACGCCTTGTTTAGCCCATCCGCTCAAATCGCCGCAGGAGAGAGGTATAGAAGTCCCCATGTCGCTATTGATTTCCTTGATGATATTGACCAGTGACGGCGGAACAGCAATGCCTGAAGGAACGCTGAAGCAGAGCCCCATAGCTTGCCCCGGTTCATGATAAGGGTCTTGTCCGAGAATGACTACTTTGACTTTTTCGAACGGTGTGAGGTCGAAAGCTGCAAAAATATCTTTCCCACGAGGATAGCATGTATATTGCTGTCGTTCAGCGACGAGAAATGTCTTTAGTTGTGAGAAATAAGGGGCATCGAATTGTGGTTGCAGCACATTGAGCCAAGAGGGGTCTATTTTTGGAGTCATTACTATATATTATAGGAATGGATTATATTGTTTTTCGTCCCCGATTGTTGTTTGTTCTCCATGTCCGGGTAGGACGATGTATTTATCAGGCAGAGTCAAAAGCCGTTCCTTGATTTTGGCGATGAGGGTATGGTAGTTGCCGCCCGGCAGGTCGGTGCGGCCGATGCTGAAGTGGAACAGTGCGTCGCCCGTCAGCACCGCCTTCTCTCGCGGCACCACGAAGCACATACTGCCGGGGCAGTGGCCGGGTACATAGCGACATTCGATAGTGGCATCACCTGCATGCAGCACCTCCCCATCCTCGATTTCCACCACCTCCAAGTCACTCATGTCGTCCACAGCGAAGCCCATAAGGCTGCCGTAGGCCTCGGCCTGACGCAGCAGTTTGCGTCCCTCGGCGTGCATCGTCACCGGCAGCCCGTAGTGCATGCAGCACTGCCGCAGTCCCGCTATGTGGTCCACGTGGGCGTGGGTCAGCAGTATATGTGTCACCCTGAGTCCTTCTGCCTCGATATATTGCGTCAGCTGTGCGTCCTCGAACGACGCCTCGCAGGCCGGGTCCACGATGGCGCACCGCCGTTTTTCCCCCGCCGTGGGGACACGGTCGTCGGAGACCACATAGCAATTCACCTCGTAATGGTTGAATGTAAACCGTTTAATCATGATAGTACATTTTGCTTGACGATGCAAAGATACACAAAAAAGTTGACTCGTGAGAGTCAACTTTTTTGTGCTAAAAAAAACAGCAAGGGGTGCCCCTTGACGAGGTACCCCTTTGCCGCACTTATGATGAAAAAATTACTTGAACTTCATAATCACGCGGCGGTTCTTGGCGCGGCCTTCCTGGGTGTCGTTTGGCTCCGCGGGCTCCTGCTCGCCGCAGGTGGCGACGGTAATGTTCTGCGATGGTGCTCCCAATTCAGTCATCATGCGCTTGATGGCGACGGCACGTTTGCGGCCTATCTTCAAGTTGTTCCTTTCTGTACCGACATTGTCGGTGTGGCCGGTGACGACAACACGGATGGTCTCGTCATTTTTTCATGGCGGCACAAAGGTTGCTCAGTTTGCTTTCGTTTTCCTCGTCAGGTATCGGGCGGGTCACGTTGTAGTCGAAGTAGAACTGTATCCGGGTGTCGGTGAACACGGCGGCAGCGGCAGTCTGTTTCTGTGCGGGTTGGAGCGTTGCTTTCTGCTCGTCAAGCGACTTGCTGTATTCCGCCAGTTCTTTCTCGGCTTTCGAGCGGGCGGCGCTGACGGTGGGCGAGAAGGCGTAGTTGGTGGCGGTGACCTTCGAGAGGTCGATGATGTAGCCCGCCTGGTTGACGCCGGCCTGCTGCGCCTGCTCGGGGTCGGCCAGGATGGCTTCGATTTGCTTTTTGTCGAGTTTTACTTTCATGGTTGCGGTTGTGTTAAAGTGTGTGTGTGCGGTTTGCGTGGATGTGTGGTGTGTGTGGTGTTCTGTCGCCCCTGCGGGGCTGGAGGGGTGTGCCTGTGTCTTCAGTCGTGTCAAAGGTCTCTCGTCGGTGTCGGAGGAAAGTCAGACTTAAGTCAGACTTGTGTCAGAGTTGCGCGCTGGCTCTGACGGCGGCCGCCTGTCCCCGAAACGACGATGCAAAAGTACACCCGCGGCATTGCGGTCTACGAATGCTGACGAAATTTTTTTTCGACATCGCTGTAAATCAGCGGTGTCGGCAGCATGTTTTTTCTTGCTGCATCCCTGCTTCCGCCTGCCGGAAAGTGGCACCCGTGCCGATTTTGCCGCACCAAATTGCGCGACGAAGCCCCGCAGGATGCATCCCGGTGATGTACTGTTGCACGTGTTAGCCTGCGCTGACACTGCCTGCACTCGGCATACTGAAAGCGAGCTTTCGTCTGCGCTCGTTTGTTGCAGTGTTGCAGTGTTGCAGTCCAAAATCGGGTATGCAAAAGTCAAAACTGAAGTTTTATATCTATATATATTTATATGATTATCCGCATTTACCATAAAGAAGCCTCGAAGAGGCTTAATCTCAATAACCCCAGACAAACGAAGTGCAGTCTGGGGTCTGACAATCAAACCTATCCATGCGTCTCG
>FLNY01002082.1_pt1 | contig 41124 bp, 39 predicted proteins | sample 1140381 | NCBI WGS metagenome assembly FLNY01 (sample SAMEA3878172, study PRJEB12797) | bioreactor metagenome | biome: Moose rumen | place: Sweden | collected 2011-10 | reverse complement strand
TTTGTGTTTGACGTTGAGGCGCTGTACGAGGTCCAGAACGGTCTGTACTCGTTAATCGTTACCTTGCGGTAAAGTTCGCCGTCGTATTCAATATCCGCATAAGTCATATTAACCGTATCGTACGTATGGCTGTCCGCTTTCGAATTTTTCATATAGCCGTAGCTAATCATCGTACAATCCGTATTATTCAGTTCGGTTAAAAGATTTTCATCCGTTACTCTGCTCTGGGGATAGGTGCCCAGTCGGAAGGTGTCGCCTGTTTGTAGCTGATTTGCTTTAATGCACAGGTCTTGATAATCGGTCGCCTGCGCTGAAAAGGGCGCAACCATAAATGCCGATAATAGTATCAGCACGGATAAAAGTATACACAGCGATTTTTTCATTTACGTTTCACCTCTTTTTGCGGGCGAGCAATGCTCGCCCCTACGGATTGCGGGGTTTGTGTGCGGGCGAGCAATGCTCGCCCCTACTTTATGACAGTTCTCCTTGCACAGGAGAGCCGTTTGTTTTATTAAAAAAGGGGCATAGGCTTACACCTATGCCCCTAAGTTAGTTAGAATTCGCCGCCGTCGTTTTCACCGTCGCCGGCACCGCCGTGAGGATCCGGATCGCCGCTGATAGTAACCACGTCGGAAATAGTGAATTTTTCAATTTCTGCCTCAGGAGCAGTATAATATTTCTTATGCATTTTACTCCTCCTTTAATCAGCTTACTGTTACAACGTCGCCATAGATAATCGCTTCGATTGTGGTAGGCGTTACGGTCTCGTCGCCCTCTTCTCTTGCCGGAACAAAGCTGTACTTATACTTCACGTAGGAACGTGCCCACAGTGTGCTGCTGGATTTAATCTTAACAGAGAAGTAGCTGTCGAATACGCGTTTTGAAGCTTTAACCGTATAAACCGCGCTGTTATCCTCTTTGAACAAATCAAGGTCAAGATTCTGCTTAGCGAAGCAGGTACCTGCCTCAACAAACTGAGCAGCCTGGTCGTTGCCGGCTTCAAGGTCTTCAATATTGGTATAGTAGTTATATACCATAAATTGACCGGTAGACGGGGATTCCATCTTCGCCCAGATGAACGGCATCTTGGTCGTTCTTCTTTCAATAGCGAAGCGGTAGTAGCTCGCGTCGCCGCTGGTATCAAGGCCAATCTTGACACCGTTAGCATAGAATTCAGTTGCTGCCTCGTTGCAGGTAATGTCGACAAAGTCTAAGTCACATACCGCATAGAATGAGAACTGTCTGGTGTAAGAAATCGGCAGATAACGGAACTTGGAGCCGTTAACAGCATAATTCTCGCCCTGGTCAATAGCAATCGCTACGAACGGGTCGTAAGCCTCGCCTGTCGGACGCTCAACGTCGCTTTCAACCGTTACCAGCGTATCCGGCTCAACCTCGCTTTGAAGTGTTTCGCCGTTGAGCGTATAGTTATAAGTGGTTGAAGCCTTTTCAAACGCAACGCGAATGAAGGCGTAGGATTTGTCGGTGGTCAGATAATCCGCAACCGTCTTGCCCTCCAGCACATTGCCTTGCGTATCCTTCTTTACGTCGAAGCCGGTAATGTTGTAATTAGTAATATTGTATTCGCTCGTAAGCTCATAGGTGTTTTCGCCTATCACAAGGTTGTCCTCGCTGTCAAGCGAGACGGAATCGGTCTTGTTGGCAATAAACTGGGTTACCGCCTTGTCGTACGGGTTCAGCAGCTTCACGAGAATCTGGTCCTCGGAAGCCGGATCAGACGGCGCCATATACGCAGTGATATAAATATCCTTGGAAACGTCGCTCGTCATGCGCATGGAGTAATTTCTCAGCAGGCTTGCATCCTCGGCAACCGCCGGGTCAACCATTCTGGTGCTGACCTTCTTGTTGCCCTCGTCGTCGTAGGATTCGATAACCCACTTGTAGACGTTGCCCTCGTATTCAGCAGGAACGCTGAGATTCAGGGTTTCGCCGTAGCCGATACCGTAAGCGTAAGCGGAGCCGTCACCGTGGATATCAATCTGACGCCAATAGCTGTTGTCCCAATCGCTCGGATCGTACATATCAATGGCTTCTTCGTTGCCTTCAGCATCTACCACGTAGAACATCGGCTGAAAGTATACCGTGTAAATATCGCTGTTGGCGGTATTGATAGCCGTCAGCATCTCGGTTACCTTCTGGTCAACGAATTTCTGAGGATCCATTTCGTGACCCGTATCGGTGCTCTCTTCAATAGACTCGCCAACACCTGTACCGTCGTCAAGAAGCTTGTCAAATTCAGCCTTGGCGCTGGTCATAATGTAGTCGTTTTCGTAGCGGTTAAAGTCGATAGTGGTATACGCAAAGCTAAGCGCGTCGTATACGCCAAGGTCAGCCGTATTATCCACTTCCTTGCCTGGGATAATAGTACCGTCCGAATTATAGTCTTCAAGGTATAATGCTTTGTGCTTATTCTGCGAATCCTCCTCAGGAGGAACCTTTGTGCAGACGAATACACCTGTATCATATTCCGTTCGGCTTGCACCCGTCGGGTCAACACGGTGGTCAAAACGGATAGTATGTCTTGTTTTAGGAGCGTTCTTCAAAATAGCTAACGCACTTGCCAGCTCTTCTTCAATTGCTTCAATCGTGGTAAAGGTTTTGGTAGTGACGGTAGTGCCGTTAAGCGGGTCTTCCATATAATCGGGAATTACAACTGTTACGTCATTATAACCGCCGTTAGCAACGCTTCTCATAGCTTCTCTTGCCGCCTCTAAAACCTGGGTATACTTCGTCCACCAGTTACCGGAAGCACATTCGCCCTCCATGCCGGGCTGAGCTTTGATATAATACTTAAGAAGATAGTAGTCACCGTCTTCGCCTGCTGTTGAATGTTCTTCATCAGCATTTTTAACGTCGGTCATATCCTCAATTTCGTCATCTGTTAAGCCGCCTTCGTGAACAACCTCAACCTTAGTTTCGGAATTATTAAGAAGATTCCAGATATCCTGCGCACAATGTTTTACTTCAGTGTCCTCATCAGAAGCGAAATCATAGTTTTTCGGATTGCAGGCTGTCAGTCTGTCCATATCAACGAAGTATTGACGAATCATACCCTCGGTGAAATGCTCTAAGCCGAATTCTTCAAGTGTTCCGTCGGTAAGAAGACCGGAGTTGTCATCAATCATCTTCTGAACGGGATAGTAGTTGATAACATAAAGCCCGATTGTGTTTAAAGTGCCTGAAACACTATTATAGTAATTGTTTGTGCTTACAGTACCAAACCAACCACTCGAATGCTTTTTAATATAGTAAGAATTATCAAATGTACTTTCATTGAACGCATATTGTTCAGCGCCAATACTGGAATACTTATAATAGTAATCCTCGTAGGTTGCCGCCGTTGATGATGTTGTATATGGATTGGTAATCTTTAATACATTGGCATAGAAGTTTTCGGGGTCGTCAGTGTTACCGCCGTGGTCATTCCGGGCATTTGAATAGAAACCGCCTGAACGTTGCGGATTAGTATCGTTTGACTCAGCGATAATCTTCCAATGGTTATGAGTACTGTCGAAATACACCGTTTCATAAGTAGTACCTTCTACAAAACCGTTAGAAACAGCGTCTTTTGCATCGGCTATGGAATTCGTATTAAGAAGCTGATTAAGAGAAGCGTTTTCAATATATGTCTTTGTAGGAAGCGTATATCCATCTATTCCGGCAACTGCATTATTTACATAATTGAACAACTGGTCCATGTTGGTATTCTTGCCGGTACCTATCATTGTCTCAACATCAAAGCAATATTTCTGCCAGTCACCGCTCTGGTTTACATATGTTCCCTGGTCGCCGTCCACAAACGTTCTCGTCTTCCAATTATAAAGGAAGGGGAGTGCTGAAGTGGTCGACTTATATGAAATCAGCCACCTCCAGTCATCGACTAAAATAGAACCGCCGTGAGAGTTAAAGCCAAGCAGAGCAGGCACCGTGAACGGGTCGGAATCAGAGCCCTTGGTTCCGCCGTCATAAACGGCTACAGCCTTCGGCAGATAGAGATAAGTTGTTGAATAATCGTTATTCATTCGTAATACAGTACCATCGCCTGTATCAGCTGAATTTTCGCCTCTGTCTCTGGTTGCACCCATGCTGGCATAGACCAGTCCATTATAGGTGGCATTATATGCAGCAGATTTTTCTTCACTGGAACTGTCGCCGTCAAAGGCTTCCGGTGCAATATAATTATAGCTGTTGTTACCAATCTCAAGCATTGCTGCTGTTTTAGTATTAAGGTCAATTAAAACATCCTTTAAGGTAGGATTCATAGTATCAGGGTCAGCCTGACCGTATTCTATCGCGTCCCTATACTGAACGGCTTTGAGATACGCGTCGTATGCGTCAGTCATTTTGGTATAAACCTTGCCTGCATACATCTTCTCCTTATACTCGTTAATCAAAGTATCGAGAGCACGCACCTGCGACTTTGTATCGTCCATAGTAGCAACCTGAAGGTTTAACACAGCCGCTTCAATATCATCGCCACACTTCTTAACAGCGGCTTCCATGCCGGTGTAATCGCCGTAGGTATAAGCAGCATTAGCATAGGGATATGCCGTTAAATCAGTCGGGTTAATCGAGGTTGCGGAATCAAGCGCAGCAAAATATGTTGAAAATGCACCGTCTTGCGCTTTTTCTACCGAAAAGTCAGTGTAATGCGCAGCCATAAATTCTTCAAGCTCATTCTTTAAAAGAATGTAGTTAACCGCATGAATTTTTGTTCCGTTAGCATGGAGAGGAGTAAAGCTACGCGTACCACTTGCTAAGTTGAGCCAACGGAAACCTGCGGCACCAAGCCAATAGGTTTCAGAAATAGTAGTTGAACCGTCTGTAACATTATCAACAAAGGTATATTTTAAGTGGTTTTTGTAGATTTGCCAAAAGCTTCCGTTTTTTGTGGAAGAATTAGCGTCAGTAAACGGGTTGTCTACCTTACCGTTTTGGATATTGATATACTGAAGTCCGCCGCCGTCTTTCACCGCCATATTCGGCCAGGTGGGTTTTGTATAGACGAGGCTACTGGAGGTTTCATGGTGACCTTCAAGCGTACCAACCCATTTATCCGTAAGGTCAACTCCCTCAGTTGCCTCGTATGCGAACTCAGGAATGGTTGAAGAGTTAGAGCCGTTACTTGTGATACCTAAAACAATCGGAATCAACGGATACTTTTCTTCGCCTTCACCCTTGCCGTCAACAAGCACAACTGTATTCGGATAATAGAAATCATAGTAGTTCTGATAAGTCCACAGACCATATTCACCATATACTTCTGTACGGTTTGAAGACAGCCAACCATTGTTGTTGAGACCGTCGGAATAAATAATCTTACGGTAGTCTGTACCTGCAACAGGCTGGGATTCGCCTGTCTGAAGGTTGTCGTTATCGTCATAATACTTTGCAGCACCGTCGCCGATTTTCACTTCGCCGTTAGCTTCCGGCTCTGTAAAGCTCTCCATCTTATATGCATAGGTGGTGTTGTTAGCGTCAACGCCAGTCCAGTGGCGAGTAAGCGCAACGGTAGCTGCCTCCATCTGGGAAGCGGTACCTAACTTATGCGCTTCAATAGCCGCAAGATAGTCGGTATACGTCCTGCCCATATTGGTATAAAGCGCGTCATAGCCGTCTTCACTAAGCGGCACAACATAGTTATCCTCGAAGTACGCAATCGCGTCCACGAGGTCGCTCTCTGCGTCTGCCATTGCAGTAATCGGCATAAACGGCAATGCGCCGATTACGAGCATTACCGAAAGCATTACTGCGAGCAGTCTTTTACTCAATTTTTTCATACTGATTCCTCCTGTATAATTGCGTTGATACTCCGCAAGCTATACTTACTGACTACGCTACACTTGCAAAAGCATCAAAAATTTCATATATTATTCCCATATATGAAAAACAGCAAATGCGCCGGAAATCATAGCTTATTGACCAGAAATCCGACGGCTAATAACTTTTTAAGCCAGTAGCTTTTGCATTTTTTCTATGGACTTTTCTTTTAGTTCAAACGAGGAATGAACATATCTGTTCAGCGTAATTTTTGTATCCGAATGCCCGAGCAGCTCTGATACGGTTTTAGCATCCACGCCGGCTTCAATACAGCGCGTTGCAAAGGTGTGGCGTAGCGTATGGAAGGTAACATCCGTTAAACTGCTGTCTGCAACATATTTTCCAAATATCATTTGGAGATAACGGGGTTCCGTGTAATCTATTTTTGCAGTTGAAAGGATATATCCCCGACCTTTGAATTTGTTGTAATATTTTATCAACTCTAAAGGAAACGGGATTGTGCGTATCGAGCTTTTACTCTTAGGTGGCTGAATTACAACGCGGCTTTTTCCGTTTTCGATAATGCGCTCCATCGTTTTATCAATGCAAATAGAATTTTCGGAAATGTCCTCCCATTTCAAAGCACACAGTTCGCCTATTCGCATACCTGTATATAAAGCAAGCAGGGTGCCGAATTTGTGAATGTCCGTATCTTTCTTTAAATAGTCTGTAAAGCGCTTTTGCTCATAAACGGATAAGACACGCGGCTCCTTGCCTTCCTCCCTTAAATATTTTATCTTCGGAATATTTACGCCGTATTCCTCCGAAGTATATTTAAGCATTTTATTTAAAACCATTAATATATCGTTAACCGTTTTATTGCAAAGACCTTTGCCGCATAATACCGATACGAGGCTGTTGACAACCTTTCTGTCAATATATTGAACCGGTATACTTTTTATAAGGTTAATATGATTACGATAAACGCCTTCATACTTCATTATGGTATTAGGCTTGCAGTTAAGCTTGACCTCCGCCATCCAAAGCGGATATATTTCAGATAAACACACGTTCTTAAAGCTGTGCGCTACTGCCGGCAATTCTGATATAGCCTTCTTCTGCTTATCCTTGACCTCTGAATAACTGTGTGCATAAACGGAACCATATATCCTCTTGCCGTCCGGCATAATCTGTTTAACGTATCTTGCTTCCCAACGCCCATCCTTTCGCTTATAAATATTTTCGCCTCTTCTTGGCATGTTCATCATCCTTTCATAAGTGGTGTGAATATTATATAATGAACCATTGACGGCAAAATTGACGGTAAATAAAGGTTTTTTTGTTCAAAATTTGTAACAAATTATTAAAAAAATATTGAAAAGCCTATTGAAAAGTATAAAAATGTGTGCTATAATTGTAAAAAAATTATGAACATTAGGGGTAGTGCGCCTATTTTTAGTGTTCATATATGGGAATAATATATGAAGTGTTCTGCCGTATCAGCCGGCAGTTTTTTATTTTAAAAAACAAAAAATGCGCAGTCTGAAAGACTACGCAAAAAAATAATTGTCCATTTATTGTTTACTGATGCACAAGTGAATTTAATAATGTTATTCTGCAATAATTGAACCATCCATTATACAATGATTTCATTATTAGAGTATTTTTGAAGAAAACACCGCCCTGCTTACCTTAAATAGCAGGGCGGCTTTTACATACATTCTATCATAATTTGCGTTGCCAAACGGTAGCCTGTTTTGAAGGTTTCTTCGTTAATGACGATGGATAATTCATTCGCTGCCGTCAGATATTTTTCAAAAAGTTCCTTTTGTTCTTCATTCAGCATTTCAGCCAATTCTTCCTGCAATCTGCCGACAAGCCTGAGTCCTTCTTTATATCTCACATTGTTTTTAAGGCTCTCGGAGTCAGTCGGCTCAATATTGCCGTTATACAAGTTTTCCAGCGTTGTCATATTGTATCACCTCAAGACAAAGCAATATCACAACAAGCCGTCAAAGTCCAGAAGAATTTTCCGCCTTTTTTATTGTTATATGGCAGGAATATTACCCGGGGCTTGTCAGGATTATTCTCTATGCTGTTATTCGCAATGCAAGATCTTTACAAATATCCATAACAGATTGCCACGAAATATCACCAACATAAAAATTTCTGTTTTTGTAATTATCCCACTGCTTTTTCATTGCTTCGCTTTCGGCAACGGCAGAATATATTTCGACGATATCTTTTATCTGGTTTTCACTGTTTCTTGCTTTACAGGTTGCGTTAAAAGCTGCGGATAAATCGTCATAGTTGATTTCTTCGTTTTTGGTGATAATATAAACATCATAAAAATCACGCATACGGGTATTTGTTTCCGCCCTGACCATAATCGTTTGCAGTTTTTCTGCAAGTAATGTTTCAATATTATAACTCAAAACCGATATCGTTCTGTTTTCAAACATCAGCGGATAATCATAATGCACAGCGGACGGCGTAATGACATCGCCTGTCGAAATATCGAGCTTAATCGGTTGCCTTGAGTTTTCAAAATATGCGTTAAGTTTAATTCTGACACCGGGGTAATCAAACTCATCCATAATCGTTTCAGCGTCGGTTATTTCAAAAGAAGCATTATCATCAAGTTTAATGCTGATGATAGATTTTACCACGCTTTTCGCTTCTTCAACCGACAAGGTGAGCGCCGTAACCGTGCTGTCAATGTCCATTGTTGCTCTCATATCCAGTCCGACTAATGAGGCAACAAGCATACCGCCTTTGAGAATAAACTTATTCTTATATTCGGATAGAGATACTCTTTCCAAAAAGCGTTCCATCATATAATTTCTGAAAAGTGTTTGTGCTTTTTCGGCGTTACCACCCGAAAGATTATTTATTTTATCTTTTAACTGTCTTGTTGTTTTAATCATAACATTACCTCGGTATATACTCTTACTTTATCTTCAATCTTCAACATTTTTGCATATTGCATAAGATTGTGCAAATTCTTATCCTTACGCTTCATATACTCTTTAATGGCGAATTGAAACACCTGAATATCCATTTTATCCTTGATTTTAATAATATCACAGATAGTTCTGTCAATATCATAAACGGGAACGGCGTTTCCCTGATTTGTGTTTACGGTCGTTTTACCTACATTCAGCATATCTTTTAAATCAGTATATACGCGGCAATTACGCTTTCTTAAACGGCTGGCGTTATAACCTTTACCAACGGTTAAAGAGACCCGATTCGGTTCCCGTTCCGTCAAGCCGTGCAGATACAGCGCCGTTTCGTGAGAGAATACGATATTGTTTCTTAAACTGATAATATAAAGCGCATCAACCCAAGTATCGCTGTCAACATAAATTCCGGGCGCTGCTTTTTCCATATTTTTCTTTTTAATAAATTCGCTGATGTATTGCTTGGAAACTCCGGCATTAACCGCATCGGCTACAATTAAGTATCCGTTTCCGTTTTTCGTCTGCTTTTCAAGCATCTCGTACTTTGTCATTTTATCACCTGACCTTTGTGCTTATAATTATATTAAACATAGGCTCAAAAGTCAAGTTTATTATTCTTATCATTTGCGCATCTTCCTTTTCGTTATATCATAGAATTTTGACTTTTACAATTAACCACAGGTATTGTGCAGTACCTGTAGTTAATATTTTTTCAAAAACGCCTTTTTATTATTATATAGCAGGAATATTGTCCAGAGGTAGTATAGATTTTTGGTTTTGTACGGAGTCAAAATCCGCCTTCGAGTGACATTTTTCGGACGATAAAACCTTATTTTGAAAAATGACTTGCTTATTTACTTTTTAAGAGTTACTATGCAAACGGAGGTGAACGCCATGAAAGGTGTAATCTATGCTCGTTTTTCCTGCGACAATCAGCGCGAGGAGTCGATTGAAGGTCAGCTTCGTGAGTGTAAGGAATTTGCAAGACGGAATGATATTCAGATAATCGGAGAATATATTGACCGTGCTAAATCCGCAACTACTGACCGCCGTCCTGACTTTCAGCGTATGATTGCCGAGAGCAGCAAGAGCGCATTTGAAGTCATTATCGTTGCAATGGACGGCAGAGGTAAATGGCGAAAGAACAAAGAAACGGCATAATTAAATATAGGAAAAGCGGTACAGCCGCTAAACTGTACCGCCATTCCTTAAAACTTCGTTATCGCACCGACTCTTTTTTGTGAGGTTCTTTCTTAACTTAATGACATTGGGGTGCAGAGGGCGTTTTACTTGAGTCCGTTCTTGAAGGTATGGCGGAATACTATTCCAAGGAACTGGGTGAGAAGACACTGCGTGGTATGCGGGAGAATGCTCTGAAATGTAAATACAACGGCGGTCCCGTTCCGTTTGGCTACTACATTGATAGCGATAAAAACCATCAGCCAGACCCTGAAAAAGCACCGCTTGTGGTTGAAATGTTCAAGATGTATGATGAAGGTGAAAGCATTGTTGAAATAGTAAATGTTATGAAAAACCGCGGTGTTCTCAGCAATAAAGGCAGACCGCTCTCTTTGAATACCGTTACAACTATGCTTCACAACAGAAAATATATCGGTGAATATCATTTTAAAGATGTTGTCGTGCCCGACGGTATGCCTGCGATTGTAGAGAAAGACTTGTTTGAGCGAGTGCAAATGAAACTTGAAAAGAATAAAAAGTCAGGTGCCAGATACAGAGCCGATGACGAGTATCTGTTGACGACCAAACTTTTTTGCGGGCATTGCGGTTCTATTATTCACGGGGAGAGCGGCAGGAGCAGAACGCACGGCAAGTACCGTTATTATAAATGTTCTAATGCGAAAAAGCATAAGGGCTGCACGCTTAAACCTATCAGAAAAGACTATATCGAAACGATTATTCTGAACCACATTATGACTCTAATCAGCGATGATGATATTGTTCAGAATATGGTTGACGCCGTAATGGAGCAGCAGGGCAAGGACAATGTCGTTATGACAGCTTTGAAGAAACAGCTTGCCGATGTAGAAAACGGAATTGAAAATGTCCTGAATGCTATTCAGATGGGAATAGTAAATGAGTCAACAAAAAAGCGGCTCGATGAACTTGAAATGCGGCGCAACGAGCTGCGGATTGATATAGGCAGAGAGGAACTGGCAAGTCCGACCTTATCGCCGAAGGATATCCGCGATTTTATTGTCAAATTCAGAAGTTTAAATTTAAGCAAACTCGAGCACAAACGAAGGCTGATTTATACTTTCGTTAACCGAATTTACCTTTATAATGACCGCTATATTATCACTTTTAATTACAGTCTCGACACGGATGAAATTCCACTATCTGAAGTTGAAGGTTTAGGCTTATTATCGGAAACAAGAATGAAGGGGGAGCCACAAAAGCCACGCTTTAAGCGTGGCTTAAATTTTGCCAGAAACCGTTGCAATAACTGCGTTTCTGGCGTTTTTACTTGTTCGGATATGTCTTGAAACGGGTGCCAAACAGGCGCGTCAGTCGCCCTCAAAAAAGTATCCAAAAACCGCGTTTGACCACAACGCAATTTTCTCACTGACCACAATTTACCGGAATCATCAGTAGTTAATCCAGAATTTGATAGTAATTTGAGAAATTCCCGAGTTTTTGGTCGAATTTGTTTTTTGATATTTGTTTGGGAACGGTTATTGGGTAGTTGCCCGTAAAGCAGCCGTCGCAGAAGCTAACGTTTGCGCCTTCTGCAATTTTGTGCGTTGCCTCTATGGATAAATAGCCGAGCGAGTCAACGCCGATAATTTTTGCGATTTTCTCTGCGGAATTATACTTGCAGGCGATGAGCTTATCTCTGCTGTCAATATCCGTGCCGAAATAGCAGGGGTGTTTAAAAGGAGGCGCAGATACTCTCATATGAACTTCCGTTGCACCCGCTTCACGCAGGAGTTTTACTATTCTTGCACAGGTCGTTCCTCTGACGATGGAATCGTCAATCATAATAACGCGCTTGCCTTTGATGTTTTCCTTAATCACGTTAAGCTTAATCCTCACGGCGTCCTCGCGCTGCGACTGCGAGGGCTGAATAAAGCTCCTGCCTATATAGCGGTTTTTAATAAAGCCGATACCGTAAGGTATTCCGCTTTCTTTTGCGTAGCCGAGTGCTGCGTCTATGCCCGAATCAGGAACGCCTATTACAATATCAGCGCTGACGGGGTGTTCCTTTGCAAGAAAAGCGCCCGCTCTCATTCTTGCCTTTTGCACCGACGCGCCGTCAATTACGGAATCGGGACGGGCAAAATAAATGTATTCAAACACGCAGATACTGCTGTTTTTCTTTTCGGCAAGATGAGTATTGACAGACCTTACACCTTCATTTGAAAACACAACGATTTCACCGGGAAGCACGTCCCTGACGAACTCTGCGCCGACGGTATCAAGCGCGCAGGATTCGCTCGCCACGCAGTATGCGCCACCCGCGGTTTTGCCGATACAAAGCGGACGAAAGCCATTCGGGTCACGAAAGGCAATCATCTTTGTTGCCGTCATCACTATACAGGAATATGCACCCTTAACCGCGTGCATCGTCTGTTCAATCGCTTCCTCGGTGGTTTTGCATTTCAACCTGTTTGAAACTATTGAATATGCAATCGCTTCTGTATCCGACGTGCCGTGAAATATTCCGCCAGAGAGTTCAAAATCCCTGCGGATAATATCTGCATTGACAAGATTACCGTTATGGCAGAGTGCAAGGTTGCCCTTGATATGACGGATAACGAGCGGCTGAATATTGCCCATATCCTTGCCGCCGGTGGTTGAGTAACGCACGTGACCGATAGCCATATTGCCTTTGCCGAGAGAGGCGAGTTTTTCCTTTGTGAACACATCGGGAACAAGCCCGCTGCCCTTATAATGACTGAATACGCCGTCGTCGTTTACGGCAATGCCGCAAGCCTCCTGCCCTCTGTGCTGGAGCGCAAACAGGGCGAGATAGGCAGTTTCGGCAACAGCGGCGGTTTTGTTTTTAAATATACCGAACACGCCGCATTCTTCGTAAAGTGAATTGAACATAATATCTCCTGACAATCCCTCCGTCACGCCTCTGGCGTGTCACCTCCCTTTACACAAGGGAGGCAAATCAGTTGGGAGTATATAGATTTGCATACGGACGGGAGGTGGCGGGAAGTAATTTCTTAAACGGTTTTTGCATAATTAGAGCATAGTCCTCGCCGAAGAATCTGCAGTAATTCTTAACGTAAGTATCAAGTTCCTTTTTATCCTCCTCCGTCAGACTAACTACCTTTATATTCGGCGAAAGATTTTCTTTCGGGAAGTTACCGCGCACGAATATCTTGCCGCCATGCATACCCGAAGCGCAGTGCGTACCGAACAGCTTATCGCCCCTTTTAAGGTGCAGACCAAGCAGAACGATAGTGCCGCCCGCCATATATTCGCCGAGGAACGAGCCTGCGTTTTCGCCGATAACGAGAACGGGCTTCATCTCACGAAATTCCTTCATATGAATACCGCCGCGGCAGGAAACGTTATCACGGATATAAATCTGACCGTCGCGCATACCGTAGCCGAGTGCGTCGCCCGTGTGACCGTGAATGATAATTTCTCCGCCGCCCATTGTGTTACCGACTGCGTCCTGTCCGTTGCCGTAGACTACAACCGTGCCGCCGCTGAGAACGCACGCTAAATCATTGCCTGCCGTGCCGTGTATTTCTACTGTTTTACCCTTTTCAAGACCGCAGCCGATATAGCGCTGTCCATTGACGTCTTTAACAACAACCTTGTTTTTTGAAAGAAGAAGAGCGTTAATTTCCTCGTTAACCTCAGCATATCTGCGAAGTCCTGCTGTAATGCTCATTATGCTGTTTCTCCTTTCAATCTGTTTTGCCGTGCCGTTTTATCAAATAAAAACAGCGACGGCGTTTTTGTTATATCGCCTTCAAGCGAGGTTATATCAACCTTATTTTCAATCAGGCTTGTGTAAATACCTGCGTTTTCACTATCGTTTATCAGCACGAAACCGACAAGATGGTTGCCCTCAAATATCAGGCGTTTATAGGTGTTTTCGCTTTGCTTGACGACATCACGGTACTGCTCTCCCTCGGCGTTAATCAGCCCGCAGGTACAGATACGCTGCCCGTAAAAATCAATCGCGTTTACAGCATACGAGCCGTTGATAATTTCGCTTCCGCCTGCCATTTGCGAGCCTGCAACAGTTCCCTGCCCAACGGCGTTCACCCACAGCGCAATAATCTTTTTATTGCCGTCAAGCATATCCGTGGATACCACACAGTCGCCTGCGGCGTAAATATTCTCGTTACTCGTCTGCATTGTCTGCGGATTAGTGAGAATACCCCTATTCACCTCCAGCCCTGCTTTTTCGGCAAGCGCTGTTTCAGGACGAACGCCGACGGCAAGAATTAGTAAATCACATTTCAGCTCCTTGCCGCTTTTAAGAATAACGGAGGTGATTTTTTTGCCCTTGCCTTGCGCCTTAATGACCGTATCGCCGAGGTGGAATTTTATATGACCTTCCTGCTCAACGTATTTCTTAACGAGCTTTGAGGCACTCCCATCAAGAATTGACGGAAGAATACGGGGCGAAAGCTCAACCACGTCAACGCTTTTGCAGATTTTGGAAAGCCCTTCAGCCGCTTTCATACCGATTAAGCCCGCGCCGATAACGACTGCCCTCGTGCTGCCGTCTGCTTTTTCTTTTACTGCCTTCGTGGCGGCGAGGTCAAGAAACGTAAGCGCATTTTCCTTGCCGAGAACGTTTTCCATCGGCGGAACAAAAGGATATGAGCCCGTGCAAATGCAAAGCTTATCATAAGGATAAACCTTTCTGCCCGCCTTGACGGTTTTTGCTTTTTTGTCAATCGCCTTAATTTCCGTATTTATAATGATTTCTATTTTCTTTGACTTATAATAATTAGGCTTGCGAAGGAGCATATCCTTTTCTGATACAACGCCTTTAAGATAATAACTGATGGACGGTCTGCTATACGGAAGATATTTTTCCTTCGTAATAATCTTAATATCGCCCGCCTTGTCCTCTTTTCTGATTTGCTCGGCGCAGGCAAGTCCTGCCGCAGAGGCACCGATAATGACATATTTCATCACTTTGCACCTCCTAAATCAGCGTACACTAATGCTCTGTTAGGGCAATTTTTAACGCAGGCGGGTTCATCCTCGCCCTGACACAAATCGCACTTAACGGCAAATTTCCCCGTTTTAATACAACCGAAAGGACACACCGCAAGGCAGGTCATACAGCCTATACATTTATCCTCGTTTACGGATACAATTCCCGTTTTTGCATCTTTCTGCATTGCGCCAGTAATACAAGCCTCCACGCACTTCGGTTTCTCACAGTGACGGCAGTTAACCGCCGCCGAAAGCATATTATCGCCGTAAACCGTAACTCTTGAAACTGGCGCAGGTTCTTCATATTTATTTGCTTTTATAATATCCTTTGACACTGAATGAGCCGTTTTGCAGTAAACCTCGCACAGACGGCAGTTCAGACAAAGCTCTTCCTTTGCATATACTCTTTTCATTGCCGTCACCTCACTCCCCTGCGTGCTTAATGCCTAAAATTTCAAGCTCTTTTTCTGTCAGCCCGAGCCCGCGAAGCATAAGCCTGTTGCCTCGCAGAGAGTCAATAGAGTTGATACCCATTCCGCCCATAATCTCTTTAATTTCGTGATTCCATGCGTTAATGAGATTTTCAACGCGCTCGTGCATAATATCGGGGTTGAGCCTTTTTGTAAGCTCGGGGCGCTGCGTTGCAATACCCCAGTTGCACTTGCCCGTGTTGCAGGTCTGGCACATATGGCAGCCCATAGCAATCAGCGGTGCGGAAGCACAGTAGCACGCATCCGCGCCGAGCGCAATTGCTTTTACGATATCCGCAGAACAGCGGAATGAGCCCGCCGCAACGAGAGATATTCTTGAACGGATACCCTCGTCTCGCAGTCTTTGGTCAGCCGCAGCAAGCGCAAGCTCAATCGGAATACCGACGTTATCTCTGATTCTTGTCGGCGCAGCACCAGTGCCGCCCCTGAAACCGTCAATAACAACAATATCTGCACCTGCTCTTGCACAGCCCGAAGCGATTGCCGCAACATTATGCACCGCCGCAATTTTAACGGATACGGGCTTTTCATTATGCGTTGCCTGCTTTAGCGACCAGATAAGCTGGCGCAAATCCTCAATGGAATAAATATCGTGGTGCGGCGCAGGCGAAATTGCGTCGCTGCCCTCGGGAATCATTCGGGCGTTAGATACCTCAACGTTGACCTTTTCTCCTGGCAAATGTCCACCGATACCCGGCTTTGCACCCTGACCGATTTTTATTTCAATAAAGCGTGAATTATTAAGATATTCCTTATGTACGCCGAAACGTCCTGAGGCAACCTGAACTATGGCATAGTCCGTATAATCCTTCAAATCGGGATGCAGACCGCCCTCACCCGTATTAAAGAGCGTGCCGAGATTCTTCGCTGCTATTGCAAGCGTTTTCTGCGCGTTCAGACTGATAGAGCCAAACGACATAGCCGAAAACATAATCGGCGTTTCAAGAATAACCTGCGGCGGCATATCAACGGTTGATTTACCTTTCTTTTCTACCGTCAGCTTTTTGGGTTTTCTGCCGAGAATCGTTCTGATTTCCATAGGTTCGCGCAGGGGGTCAATGGAGGGATTCGTTACCTGCGAGGCATTGAGCAGAATTTTATCCCAGTAAATAGGATAAGTCCGTGGCGTGCCCATACCTGAAAGAAGCACGCCGCCCGTCGCAGCCTGACGGCAGATTTCCTGCTGATACTGCGGAGTCCAGTTGGCGTTATCTCTATAATCGCACACATATTTTTCTATTCTCAAAGTGCCTGTCGGGCACAAATCCACGCAGCGATGACACGCCACGCAGGAAGCTGAATTGACAAGCACCGTCTTATTATCATCTGCAAAGTAGTGGCATTCGTTTGAGCACTGACGAACGCAACAGCCGCAGTTAATGCAAAGCTCCTTATCACGAACGACTGTAAATCTTCGGGGGATGTAATTTACCATAATTATTCATCCTCCTTTTCATTTATTTCAAGCGGAATAAATACGGGGTCTGCGCCGCTGACGGACCAGACCTTTTCAGGCTCGGGGCATATAATGCGGATAGCGCTTTCCTCGCTTGCAAAATATGCTCTGTCGCCCTTCGTTGCCGCAGTCAGTGAGCGGAGTTTCAGGCGGTCATTGATTGCAAGCAGCCCCTTGTTTGAGCCGAGAATAACGGAGAACGGACCGTTAACGAGCGCACCGCTGTAAATGGCGCGAAGGTTAGTAAAATACTCCTTTTTATCCTTATCCATTCGGTCTATTTCGTCCCATTCAGGCGCAGTCAGAACATCTGCCGCAACATTCGTTGGCAGTTTATGATGGCGGATTAAGTGATCAAAGAGATATGTTATAACCTCGGTATCCGTCTGCATCGTACATTTATAGCCGAACTGCTCAATATATCTTCTGTTAGCATCATAGCTCGATATCTCGCCGTTATGTACAATGGACCAGTCAAGGATATTAAACGGGTGCGCACCGCCCCACCAGCCCGGTGTGTTGGTAGGAAATCTGCCGTGCGCAGTCCAAAGATAAGCATTATACTGGTCAAGCATATAAAACTCGCCAACGTCCTCGGGATAGCCCACTGCCTTGAAGCAGCCCATATTTTTACCTGATGAAAAGATGTATGCACCCTCAATAGCGGCGTTGACCTTTGTTACGCACTGCACGACGTATTCGCCCTCGTCAAGGCGTGAATTTTTCATACGCACTCTGTTTACTCTGCCGAAATAGCGCCAGATATCAGGTCCGTTTTCAATCGAATCAACTTTCTTTGTGGGGATACGCTCTGCCGCGTCTATATTAAAATGCTTGAACAAAAATTCCTCGCATTTCTGATGTGCTTCCTTATTTTCATAAAAGATATGAAACGCATAATCGTCCTTGTGCTCGGGATAAATTCCGTAAGCTGCAAAGCCGCCTCCAAGTCCGTTGGAGCGGTCGTGCATAAGCGCGATTGACTTAATGATTTCAGAGCCGTTAACTAAGCCGCCCTTTCTGTCTATAATCGCAGCAATCGCACAGCCTGATGGGATTCTTACCTGGCCTTCTTTTAGCATAATTCTTACTCTCTTCCTGTTAATAGTTTTATATTCCGCTTTCTCCGTAGTTTGAGAGAACGCGGGCGGAGGGGTCGTTTACATCGCAGCCCTCCCACTCTTTGTTCGGCATCCAGAAATCAACTATCATTTCAGCCTGGTTTGGATAGTATTTCTCAAATATCTCACGGTAGAGCAGCGACTCTTTTGTAAAGGGCTGAGCGTGAGTATATTTCTTTCTCAGTTCTTCAAATTCTTCGTCTGTATATTTACTCTCGGCATATTCCTTGAGGTAGTCAACCATGGAATGACCCACTGCATCTGAAAAGGCTGCCTTTTCACGCCACAAAATAGACTCGGGAAGAAGTCCCATTCCTTCAAATGCATGACGCAGAAGATATTTGCCCTTGCCGTATTTATTGATTTTGATTTCGGGGTCTAAGCTCATAACGTAATGCACGAAATCCAAATCGCCAAAGGGTACTCTGGCTTCAAGCGAGTTAACCGAAATGCAGCGGTCTGCACGAAGTACGTCGTACATATGCAGTTCTCTGATTCGCTTTTCCGCTTCCTTTTGGAATGCGCTTGCAGACGGAGCAAAATCCGTGTATTTATAGCCGAATAGTTCGTCTGAAATCTCGCCCGTGAGAAGCACGCGGATATCCGTCTTTTCGTGAATTGCCTTGCATAAAAGGTACATACCCATACTTGCGCGAACAGTGGTTATATCGTATGTTCCGAGAAGTTCTATTAATTCTTCAAGGGAAAATATAACTTCTTCGGGAGTCATATATACTTCGGTGTGGTGGCTGCCTATAAAATCAGCAACCTGCCTTGCATATTTCAGATCAATGGCATCCTCGCTCATTCCGATTGCAAAGGTTTCAATCGGCTTGTCGCTTTGCGCTGCAGCAATAGCGCAGACCAGCGAGGAATCAAGACCGCCTGAGAGCAGGAAGCCGACCTTTGCGTCAGACACAAGGCGTTTCTTAACGCCCGCAATCAGCTTTTCACGGATGTTTTTGCAGGCAATTTCAACGTCGTCGTTAATAACCGTATCTGCTTTAGCAATATCGCAGTAACAGATAAACTCGCCGTCCTTGTAATAATGTCCCGGCGGGAACGGCATTATTTTCTCTGCAAGACCCATAAGATTTTTTGCTTCGCTTGCAAAGAGAGTTTTGCCGAATTTATCATATCCGTAGTAGAGCGGCCGAATTCCTATAGGGTCGCGGGCGGCAATAAATTCGCCCGTTTTGCCGTCAAAGATAACACAGGCAAATTCAGCGTCAAGCTTTGCGAACATATCCACTCCGTATTCAAAATACATCGGCAGAATAATCTCGCAGTCGCTGTCCGACTGAAAAGAGTATCCCTTTTCTTTGAGCAGCTCGCGTTCTTTTTCAAAACCGTAAAGCTCGCCGTTGCACACAATGTAGCTTCCGTCACGCTCAAAGGGCTGCATCCCCGACGGCGTTAGTCCCATAATTGAAAGCCTGTGAAAGCCGAGAAGTCCTTTTCCCGTATCAATAATTCTGCTGTCGTCGGGTCCGCGCGACTTCGTGCGCGCAAATCCCTTTTTTAATATTTTTAAATCAGCCTCAGGGCTGCAATATCCCATAATTGAACACATTTTCTCTCTTCCTTTTTATACGCTTTATGGGCGGAGAAACTCCGCCCTGTATTACTAAATATCATCCTCACCTTGAAGTGCATCGTATCCATGCTCTCCGGTTCTTACTTTTACAACATCGTCAACCTCATAGATGAAGATTTTACCATCGCCGATATTGCCGGTATACAGCACACGGCGTGCCGCCTCAACAACGTCTGAAACGGGAACGGCAGAAACGACCATTTCAAGCTTCATCTTCGGGTTGAGGTTCATTTCCTCAATTTCAACGCCACGGTATTTGCGGATGTTGTGTCCCTTCTGAACGCCGCAACCCATCACGTTTGTGACGGTCATACCCGTTACGCCGATATCGTTCATCGCTTCCTTCACTGCCTCAAAGCGCGCAGGGTTGAATACCATCACAATCTTTGTAAGTATAGGTTTGTTTTTCGTCAGGAACGATTCCACGGGAACGGCTCTTTCAACGGGCTCGGCAGGAACGATTGGCGCGCCAATCTCCTTTGCCTCGGGCAAAACAGCCTTCATTGATGCAGAGGTGGCAACCGCCATTGCAGGCATAAAGTCTGCATACGCTGACGGGAGATTATGCTCCGTTGCGTCAAGTCCTTTAATTTCCTCTTCCTCGGTAACGCGAAGGCCGTGGAATTTTTTAATTGCAGTAAACATAATCAGCATAGTGCAAACTGTCCATGAGGCAACTGCAAGGAAGCCAAGCGCCTGAATGCCAAGCTGCTTAAAGCCTCCGCCGTAGAAAAGGCCTTTGCCTACACCATTTGCCCCCGTTGAAAACAGACCGACTGCGAAAGTTCCCCAGATACCGTTTGCAAGATGAACGGCGCAAGCGCCTACGGGGTCGTCAATATGTAATTTTTTATCAATGAATTCAACGGCAGCGACTACAAGAATACCCGAAACCGCACCGATAATTATTGAGCCGAGCGCGTCCGTGCAGTCGCAGGGAGCGGTAATGGCTACCAAGCCTGCAAGCGAGGCGTTAAGGCTCATTGAAACGTCGGGCTTGCCGTCCTTAATCCAAGTGAAAATCATTGTAACGCAGGTTGCAACCGCAGGTGCAAGCGTTGTTGTAACGAAAATAGATGCAAGCATATCCACGTTTGTTGCAGCCGCACCGTTGAAGCCGTACCAGCCAAACCAGAGGATGAACACGCCAAGCGCACCGATTGTCAGGTTATGACCGGGGATTGCTCTTGCAATCTTCTTGCCCGTCTTTTTATCCACCTTATATTTACCGATACGCGGTCCGAGCATTGCCGCGCCGATGAACGCCGCAATACCGCCGACCATATGAATTGCCGTTGAACCTGCGAAATCGTGGAAGCCAAGCTTTGCAAGCCAGCCCTCGCTGTTCCAAATCCAGCCTGCTTCAACGGGATAAACAACAGCGGAAATTACCGCTGAATAAATACAGTATGCGGAAAATTTCGTTCTCTCTGCCATAGCGCCTGAAACGATGGTGGCGGCTGTTGCGCAGAATACGAGGTTAAACACGAAGTTTGACCAGTCGAAGTGTGCGTAATCGGTAAACACACCGAGCGTCGGCATACCGATTAATCCGCCGAGGCACTCCTCGCCCATCATAAGTCCGAAACCGAGCAGTATGAACATTACTGCGCCGATACAGAAATCCATCAGGTTTTTCATAATAATATTTCCGGCGTTCTTGGCTCTGGTAAAGCCGCTTTCTACCATTGCAAAGCCGCACTGCATAAAGAATACCAGCGCCGCTCCAATTAAAAACCAAATGCCGAACACGCTGTCCGATACAGCGGACAGAATCGAATCACTCATTGTTTTTCCTCCGATAGTTGTGTCTTCCTTCCTTGGAATACTCCTCCAATCCGGGCATACTATCGCAGTCCGAAGATGTAAAGGCAGGAGGAGTACCCCCTTTAGGAAGAGAGAATGGGGTAGGAAACGTCATTGTATCCTACCCCATTGTAAGCAAATATATAAATTGATGTTGTGTTATCAGTGGTTAATCATATATCTGTCAATTTCCCACTGACTGATTTGTTTTCTGTATTCGTCCCATTCACGCTTTTTGCCCTCTATGTAGTTGGTGTAAACGTGGTCGCCGAGAGTTTCCTTAATGAACGGGTCCTTCTCTGCTTCCTTTATTGCTTCCTCTAAAGAGCCCGGCAGGCAGTCAATCCCTTCCTCTTTCAGCTCTTCATCAGAAAGCACAAATACGTTCTCGTCATAGGACGGCTTCGGAACAAGACCTCTTTTAATTCCGTCAAGACCTGCCGCAAGGCAGAGCGCCATTTCAAGATACGGGTTGCAGGTCGGGTCGGGACAACGGAGCTCAACTCTTGTGCCTTTGCCTCTGCTTGCAGGAATTCTTACGAGGCAACTTCTGTTTGACGTGCTCCAAACGAGGTAGCTCGGCGCTTCATATCCCGGGACGAGTCTTTTGTATGAGTTTACAGTCGGGTTTGAGAATACCGCAATACCTTTGATATGCTCCATAATACCTGCGATAAACGCATAAGCCTCTTTGGAAAGTCCGAGCTCTCCGTCAGGGTCGTCAAATACGTTCTTGCCGCTCTCAATATCATAAAGGCTCATATTCGTATGCATACCCGAGCCGTTGATACCGTAAATCGGCTTTGGCATAAAGGTTGCGTGAAGGTTGTGCTTTGTAGCGTAGGTTTTTACTACGTGCTTGAAGGTCATTACTCTATCGGCGGTGAGAAGTCCGTCGCCGAACTGGAAGTCTATTTCGTGCTGACCCTGTGCAACCTCGTGGTGAGAAGCCTCAATCGTGTAACCCATTTCTTCAAGAGCAAGGCAGATATCGCGGCGGCAGTTTTCGCCGTGGTCAATCGGGTTGAGATCAAAGTAGCCTGCCTCGTCGCCGAGCTCAATAGTCGGCTTGCCGTCCTCGTCAAGCTTGAAGAGAAAAAATTCACACTCAGGACCTACGTTGAAGCCGTAGCCAAGCTGCTTTGCTTCTTCCATAGCCTTAATCAAAACGTTTCTCGGGTCGCCCTCAAACGGTGTTTTGTTGTCTGCTTTATATACCGAGCAAATAAGCCTGCCCGTCTGAATATTCTCGTGCTTTCTCCACGGAACGATTGCCCACGTATCGTAATCAGGGTGAAGGTACATATCGCTCTCGTCAATACGCACGAAGCCGTCGATGGACGAGCCGTCAAACATACAGTCGTTATCAAGCGCCTTTTCAAGCTGCGACAGTGTAATTGCCACATTCTTCATTTTGCCGAAAAGGTCCGTAAACTGTAAGCGGACGAATTCAACGTTATTCTCCTTTGCGCTTTGTAAAATTTGTTCCTTTGTCATTTTGCTCATAATTATTTCCTCCTAAAAATAAATTCGGCACCTTCCGTATCAGATACAAAAGACGCCGTTGCCTGACAATATTAATATGGTAAATAATTTAAAAGAGTCTTTGAGATAATCCCAAAGACCCCATTGCCTGAATGTGTTTCTATAAATAGTGAAAGGGTCCTTGAGTTTCCTCAAAGACCCCTTTGCCTTACAAGTAAAGGTTATACCCGTTTTTCGAAAAAGTCAATACACAAATCAATTTTTGTGAAAAATGTTATGCAAATCTTAACATTTAGCTGTCAGTTTTGTAAAATCAGACGATTTTCATTTTTATCATTAATAACGCCAGCTATCTATGCATTCAGTTTTATCACTTTGCTTTCTTGAGATTCACTGTCTTTTATCAGCCTGCCCATTGTATCCGCAACTGCTTTTTGCATTTGGTCAGTGACGTGCATATAGGTGTTCATCGTAAAGCCTGCATCGGTGTGACCGAGCGTTTATCCAAAGGAGCTCCGCAATTGAAGCATAATGCTACGCAATATACTAATAACCGCCCGTTGCAAGATTCGGGAACATATAAGGTTTGATGCTTTGCCTTCTCCCGTCTGAAGATTATTAAACTCACTCGGATTAATGTTTCAGTGATACAGCTTTTCAAGCGTTGTCATGGTAATAACCTCAACCCAAAGCAATACCAAGACCGCACCGAAAGTTCGGAGAAAGATTAAAGCAAGGAATAAAAATCGTTCCTTGCCGTTAATACTTATGCATCCTTTATTCTATTTGATTTTGTTTCCTTTTCTTTTCTTTTCAAGTAGTTTTAACAGCATATCTGCTGCGAGGGCGATGACAACGCTGAGAATCGTTCCCCACGCAATCTTGTAGGTGTTCATTGTTCGCAGTCCTGACAGCAGGATTTTACCCAGACCGCCTGCGTTAATCGTAGCTGCAATCGTTGCGATACCCGTCGTGGAGATAATCGCAAGGCGGACGCCCGCAATAATAGAAGGCATTGCAAGCGGCACCTGCACCTTTGTAACGAGCTGCCACTTGTTCATTCCCATTCCTGTACCTGCTTCAAGCAAGCTTTTATCCACCTGCTGCATACCCGTCATAATATTTCGTATGAGAAGGTATTGATTGTATAGCACCAGCACGGGAATTGCCGTTTTGTTGCCGAGACCGAGAAGCGGTATCAGCAGCGCAAAGAGCGCAAGCGACGGAATGGAATATATCTGGCTGAAAATATTGACGGTCACGTTTGTTGCCTTTTCCGATTTTAAGAGCAGATAGGAGATAACAGCCGCTAATACAATCGAAATTATCAGCGTAATAAACACAATCTGCAAATGCTCTAAAAAGGCGGACATAAGCATACCGGAATGCTTTGCGAAATAATCTATCAAATTATGCACCGCCTTTCAGTTCGGCTGTGCGAATAAGGTTTTCAACAAACTCGTTTGCTGGATTATTTATGATGTTCTCGGGCGTATCGTATTGAAGGATTTTACCCTCGTTCATGATGATAACCTTTGTGCCGAGCTTGAGCGCCTCACGAATATCATGGGTGACGAACAGATAGGTTCTGCCCGATTTCTGATGAATGGCTTTCAACTCGTTTTGCAGGATTTCACGGTTTATGGCGTCAATCGCACCGAACGGCTCGTCAAGAAGCATAATGCGAGGGTCGCAGATAAGCGCTCTTGCAAGCCCGATTCTCTGCTGCTGTCCGCCCGAAAGCTGTGCGGGATATCGGCCGCGGAATTCACCGGGCTCAAGCTGAACGAGGCGCAACATTCTGTCGGTTTCCTCGTCTATGCGCTTTTTGTCCCATTTTAAAATTTTCGGAATAGTAGCAATATTCGCCTTTACCGTCATATGCGGAAAAAGTCCGATTTGCTGAATGACATAGCCGATTTTACGGCGCAGCTCGACGGGGTTTTGCTCCTTTATGTTCTTACCGAAAAGAAAGATTTCTCCGCTGTCGGGCTCGTAAAGACGATTGAGCATTTTAATCAGCGTTGTTTTGCCACAGCCTGAGGAGCCGAGAACGGTTACGAACTCGCCCTCCTCAATCTGCACACTGACGTTATCAAGCGCAGGAACAGTCTGTCCCTTAAACTGCTTATTTACATTTTTTAATTCAACAGCAATCATAATGTTTTCCTATTTTATGGATTCGTAAAATTCTCTTGCAACGTCGGTGTATTCCTCGCCGTCAATGTCAACCTTGGCGTTGAGTGCGGTAATATTTTCTGTTGTGAAAGCAGCGCTTACCTTGTTAAGTACCTCGGCAATTTCCGGATGCGCTTCAAGCACCTCATCACGAACAACGGGAGCAAGGTTATAAGGGGGCCATACCTGCTTGTCATCTTCGAGGAGCGTGAACTGTGCCTCGGTGAGTCTGCCCTCGGTTGTGTAGGCAGGGCTTACGTCCGCCTCATCATTTGCAAGCACCTCGTATTTAAGCGAGTTATCGTAAACCTTGCTTGATTTCCATTTAAGCTCGCCGTAGGTAGCCTCAAGCGCAGGAATTCCGTCCGCTCTTTCGTCAAATTCGCCCTGTGAAGCAAAGCGAAGCTTGGTTGCGTATTTCTGCATATCGGAGATTGTTTTAATGCCGTATTTCTCCGCAGTTTCGGTGCGGATAACAAGTCCCTGACCGTCGTTAGCGGCAGAGTAGTCAAGCCACGTTACGCTAAACTGTTTTTCGTATTCGTCCTTAACTGTGTTATATACTTCCTCAGGGTCGGTAATCGGTTCTAAATTCAGAATCGAGATTAAGCCCGTTCCGGTGTATTCGGGATAGAGGTCAATTTCGTTGCTTGTGAGCGAGGTGTGAATAACGCTTGAGCCTACGTCCATAATTCTTTCAACCTCAATGCCTGCATCCTCAAGAGCAAGAGCATAAACCTCTGCAACGATTTCGTTTTCTGTAAAGTCTTTTGATGCCACTCTTACCTTTGCTGTGCTGCTACCCTTTGCCGAACAGCCTGCAAATACTGCAAGAATGAGTGTAAGTGATAATAAAACCGCAAATATCTTTTTCATAATTTTTCTCCTTAAGTTCTTTGATATTTCGTTATTCGTTTATATATTGAGTCAAGCACAAAGCCCGTCAATAGAGATAGTAATGCAACGGAACCGCCGCCTATAATCAGCAGGCTATAACGTAGCAGTGAAAGTCCTGTAAAGATTAAATCGCCAAGTCCGCCTGCGCCGATATAGGAGGCAAGCGTTGCGCTCGCTATTACCTCAATCACCGCCGTGCGTATTCCTGCAAACATCAGCGGGAAGGCAAGCGGTAGCTTTACCTTAAAGAATTTCTGCGCCGTGCTCATTCCCATCCCGTCAGCTGCTTCAAGCATGGCTTTCGGCAGGGTCTGAAACGCCTGTACGGTGTTAATCAGTATCGGCGGAATTGCAAGAATTGTCAGCGCCGTCACGCTCGGCAATACGCCTGTTCCCATAATCGGGATTAGTATAATCAGCACCGCAAGCGACGGTACAATACGCAGTACGCCGAAAGAGCGCTCTGTTATAGTGCTGCCGATTTTGCTTCTGTATACCGCAATACCAATCGGTACGGCAACCGCCATCGCAATGGCTACCGAAACAAAGCTAATTCCGATATGACCGCCGAGGAGCGCCAGATAGTCTTTGCCGTGGCGTGAGAAATAATTGGCAATTTCGCTAATCATTGATAACCACAACCTTTCCGAAGCTGTCAGCGCTTTCAAGATATGCGTGCGCCTTCGGTACATCCTCAAGTCTGAAAACCTTCTCTGCCTTGATTTCCACCTTGTATTCTTCTATAAAGTCAATAATCTCCTGCATTTTCTCGCTCGTAACGTTACCCGAATGGAACGAGGTAATATATGCGTTTTCGGGTAAATCTTCAAGCGGGTCAAAGCTGTTAAGCGCCCAGATACCGCCAAGCAACCCCGTAACACAGACGATACTGCCCTTGTTCATATGCAAGAATGTATCACGCAATGCGGCAGGACCGATAAGGTCAAGTACCTTGTCGTACTTTTCCTCTGTCTGTAATTCATTATGAATATCAAGGATAACAGCATCAAAGCCCTCGTTAAGCAGTCGTTGGATTTTTGCTTCCTTGCGGCTTGTACCCGTTACTTTAATCTCGGGATATTTCGCTTTAACAAGCTTCATAAACGCAATACCCACGCCGCTTGTTGCGCCCCTTACGAGAACGCTGTCACCCTCGCTGATTTTCAGATTTAGCATTGAGCCGTAGGCGGTGTAATAGGTTTCGGGGAAGGCGGCGAGCGTTTCAATAGGCAAGTCCGTTTCTACCGTATAAATTTGCTCATTAGGGAGCAGGGCGTACTCTGCATAGCCGCCGTCAAAGGCTCTGCCCATTTCACCCATAATGGAAATGACCTGCTGTCCTTTCGGATAGAACTCGCTTTTCTCAATCACGCCGACGCATTCAATACCGAGAATACGTGGGAACTTCACGCTCGGCGATTCGCCTTTTCTTGTGAATATTTCGGAGTGGTTAATACCGAAGCCCTGAATTTTGACGAGCGACCAGCCTTTTTTTAATGTAGGAGTAGGTACTTCCGTATAAATCAGCTTTTCGGGACCGCCTGCTTCATAAATCACTATCGCTTTCATTTTATTCACCGTTTTTCATATATTCGATATATTCAAGCCCGAAGGCTTCAATGCTGTCAAATACAGGTCTGAATTTTTCGCCGATTTCGGTTAAGGAATACTCCACACGAAGCGGCATCTCGTTATACATTTTTCTTTCAATCAGTTCGTAGTTTTCAAGCTTTTTAAGTTGCGTTGAAAGCGTCGCGTTTGTCATTTTCGGCAGCTTTCTCTGAAGCTCGTTAAAACGAATCGGTCCTTCTGAAATATGATGCATTATGAGCATAGCCCACTTACCCTGTAATAATACCTGCGTTGTTGTAAACGGGCAAATGCCGAATAACTCAGTTTCCATAAATCCCACCTCAAGTTTATTTTTTTGTTACAGTTTAATTTTTTAAACCTTATTACAATTATCATAACATTTATAGAAAATGTTGACAAGTACCATTTTTTCTCATACCAAGTATCATTTTTAATACCACTATAATAAAATCAAAAATTATTGTAAAATGATTTCAGAAGGACGGTAGCAAGTGCGATTTCTATCTGAAGCTTTCTGATAAATAAAATACAGGCGAGGAGCGAATTTTTACTCCTTGCCTGTATTCTTGTATTAAGCTTGATAGCTCACACTAATAACGCAATTCCTGTAATTCCTGCGGTTATCATCCATTTCGGTATCCACTTTTTGTAATCAGGTCTATTCATTTACGTCAATCCTCACAATCTGCATTTTTACGATTTTGTCGCCAAAGGCGGACATAATCCTATTAAACGCACCGAAGCGCTTATCAATCTTGCGGTAGCCATTCATATACGGCTTGGCGGAAACGGATTTGAAAGCACTGCTCCACGCTTTCAGTTCATTTGCATCACTGATGCTGAAATAAGCACCCACATCACTGATGCCCGCTTCCTTGAGCCACGTTTTTGTCATCATCTTTGCGCCGATTTTGTTGCAGGAGTCAAAGACGATTTTGCCACCCTTAAAGTGCTTTGCCATAGCGAAAAACAATGCTTTAACCTGCTCGGTTTTGAAATAGTAAAATACGCCGGCCGCAAAGAAAACCGCGCCCTTGCTCTCGTCAAATTCAATTCTTTCAAACCACGAAAAGTCGTTTAAGTCAGCGGCAATATTTTCTTCTCTTTCGCTTGCGGGGAGGAGCTCGTTGCGTATCTCTATAATATCGGGTAAATCGATGTTATAGCCGCGGCACAGCCCGTTATCCACTCTTGTAAAAGTGGTATCAAGTCCGCAGCCGAGATTAACAACAGCGGCTTCGGGATGCGTTTTGAGATAATCCGCTACCTCAAAAGCAAGGTCATACTGCCTTTGCGCCACCTCAAGCGCACCGAAAAGCCCGGGCTGCTTTTCCATAAGCTTACCCTTTTCGTCGAAATCATAGTCAATACTATCAATAATTCGCTTTGCTTCCTCGTCATTCAGCATTTCGGGGTAATGCTCCGCGCAGACCTTTCTGCCGTAAAGCGGAATTATCAGCGTTTCCTGAACAGTATTTTTTTCAATGTGATACTTCATATTATTTCACCTTTCGTTTATATCCGCAATCGCAGTACGGACCGCCGCTTGCAAGGGTGTATTCTCTTATAAATTCACTTGCTCCGCCCGCCTCGCTCATGTCGTAATCAAGATGGCACATTGCAGGGGTGAGTTCATACAGTCCGTATTCCTTCATCAGCGTGCAGATGCCGCATTTTGTAAAACGCGCTTCATATCCGCTGCCATCGGGATAGGGGAGATATTCCATATTCCACGAATACGGATTTCTGTTTGCCGCTTTAAGTTCAGAAGTTGCTTTCATTGAAGCAATATCCTTATCGCTGAATTTGTTTTTGCCGCCAAGCCTGCAAAACGCTCTCGTCGGTGCGGTCATCATAGTTTTTGAATAGTATTCCGTCAGCTTTTCAACGCTCGGCTTTTCTTCCATATTCAAAAGAAAGGCAATCAGTACCGCGCAGCCGACAGCATTCATTTTAAAGCGGTCCTCCTTTTCAAATTCGGGCAGCTTTTCTATGATTTCTTTGTATTTCGGCGCAGCCTTTTTGGTGATTTCTTTTGCCGTTTGAGCATCAAATCCAAGTACGGCAACCAGATTTTTCTCAAAAGAGTTTTTATATAACAGCCACATTCCCTGCGGCATTCCCAAGTATTTCATATGTCTCCTATCCAAAATATACGTCTAAAATCATCATTAAAACAAAACCGAGTGCTAGCCCGATTGTTGCAATATTTGAATGCTTACCAAGCTGTGAATCGGGGATTAATTCCTCAACGACTACGTAAATCATAGCTCCCGCCGCAAATGAAAGAAAATACGGAAGAGCATTTAGGATTGCGCTTGTAAGCAATACGGTAATAAGTCCGAATACAGGCTCAACCGCACCCGAAAGAGTACCTAGCAAAAACGCCTTGCCTTTGGATTTTCCTTCGCTTTTCAGCGGCATCGAAATAATTGCGCCCTCGGGAAAATTCTGAATAGCAATACCTACCGAAAGCGCCGTTGCAGAAGCAAGCGTAATTTTTGAACTGCTGTTCAGTGCGGCTGCGAGCGTTACGCCGACTGCCATTCCTTCGGGAATATTATGGAGCGTTACGGCAAGCACCATCATCGTCGTCTTTTTCAGCTTGTTTGTCTTGATGCCCTCCTGTGTTTTGTCAATATGTAAATGAGGAATAATACTGTCAAGTACAAGTAAAAAGGCGACACCGAAAAGGAAGCCAACTGCGGCGGGAACAAACTTTAGCTTGTACCCCTCCGACATTTCAAGCGAAGGAATAAGAAGCGACCAAACGGACGCAGCAATCATAACGCCTGAAGCAAAGCCAAGCAGTAGCTTTTCAAGCCCTTCGTTTATTTTGTTTTTCATCAGGAATACCATTGCCGCGCCAAGAGTGGTTCCTGCAAACGGTATTAAAAGTCCTACGCCAAGCATAATTCTACCTATTTAACACATTGAAAATATGCAATACTCTCAACATTACCTACTTTGACTTGAGAGTACTTTCCTTCAAGTCTTTCTCTGAGGCTTTCCACCGTTTCAAACGGCGGAGTGAAAAAGCCGCTTTTTACATAAAATGCATTTATAATCTTATCTGTATGTGCATTAGCATTCTTAACATAGAAGCAACCGCAGAAGATGCCGCCTTTTTTGAGCACGCGGCAGGTTTCGCCAAATGCTGCCTCTTTATCGGGGAAGGCGTGAAAACCGTTGAGCGATACCACCGCGTCAAAGCACTCATTATCAAACGGGAGCTTGCTGACGTCGCCCTGCTGAAAGGTTATATTAGTAATATTCATTTCCTTTGCTCGCACCTCGGCGCTTGCCATCATTTTTTCCGAATAATCAAGGCAGGTGATGTCCGCCCTCGGCAACATTTTGAATACAGGCATAGAGAGAACGCCCGTGCCGACAGGCACCTCGAGCAGCTTCCCGTCAAAATCGGTAGGGATTGCAGAGAATGCCTCGGACTGATATTCAAGTAAATCATCGCCACTCATCTGCCATACGGCTTTATCCATAAACCTGCCGAGCAGGGTGGTTCCCGTCATCATTCCGTCATAAAAGTTATGGGCTTTGCCGAGGCTTTTGTATGCGGATTTGATTTCGTCCTTTCTTGCCATTATTCTGCTCCTTTCAGCGATTCGACCATATCGAGTTTCTTAATCTTTTTGGTAAACATTAGACTGACCGCCATTGATACGGTAAGCACCACCGCGCCTGCAAGCAGATAGTTCAGCGGCGTGACGGTGGCGTAGTAATCAAAGTTTTCGCCGTTGCTGTTCATCATCGCTTCCAGCATCGGCTTTGCAAACGGCGCGCCGAGTATCAGCCCTATAAACGAGAGGATGAAATTCTGCCTTGTCATCAGCGCTCGGATTTTGTCGCTCGAAAAGCCCAGCACCTTCAGCGTTGCAAATTCCTTAACGCGCTCATGGAACGACAGATTACCCGTGTTATACAGCACGGCAATAATCATCGCAAAGGCGAAAATCACCATCGCAACAACAAGCACCCAGATAATCTGCATATTTTCTTCGTAAATCGCACGCAGCTCCTCAACGTCGTAAACAGTGCTTACGGCAGAACTGTTGACTGACTGCAAAGCTTCGTCATCGGTAACGAGCAGCGAGGGCTGGAATTTGCAGCCTTCATTTTCAAAATACGCGCGCGACATCGTCAGACCCGAGGTTTCGGGAGAGCGGTTAATTACGCCGATAGTACTTTTATGCCACGTGTTTTCCTCGTAAATATGCCAGTATACCGTATCGCCTACTTGCACGCCGAGCTTTTCGGCAAGCCTTCTTGTAATTGCAACCGTGCCTTCGGGAAGGTCGGTGATTTCTGCTTTTGTATCGGTGATACGGAAAAGCCCCTTGTTTTCTGTTACCGTTAAGGTCTGCGTGGATTTTTCACCGCTGACGGCTCGCTCCGTTTTCGCTACCTCTATAGCGGCGCGCATTACAAGCTCGCCCGAAAGGTCATCACAGAGCGCTTCTATATCTCTGAGCTTTGCGTCCTCCGTCAGAATTGCCTCGTAGTGAAAGTTCTGTATTTTTTCAAACGTCCACGAATAGACGCTGTTAATCATCGTGAGTGCGGACATTGTGCCGGCAAGCAGCACCATACCCATTGCCGTACCGAAGATTGCCATTACGGCACGCATTTTGTAACGCGAAATATCCCTTAAATTATACTGCGCTGAAAAGCTGAGCTTTTTCCAGAAGGGCAGCTTTTCAAAAAGCGTTCTTTTGCCGCTTTTAGGGCTTGCAGGGCGAAGCGCTTCGCTCGGCGCGGTTTTCAGTACCTTGCGGCAGGCAGCATAGGCGGACAGCACGCACGCGCCGATAACGGCTAGTGATACCGCCAGGTATGTCCAGTCAGCGCCAGCCTCCCAATCGGGAACGACGTACCACTGCGAGAACATTGATACCATATAATTTCCAAACAGAAAATATCCAAACGTCATACCGACGATTGTTCCGAGCAACGATACCAGAAAGCTGAAGCCCATATAATGACTTACGATTTTTCCGTGACTTAATCCCATAGCATTGAGCGTGCCGATTTGCGTTCTCTGCCGCTCTACCATACGGCTCATTCCCGTTGCAATCACAAGCAGGGCAATCGCAAGGAAGATTACCATAAACACGTATGAGAAGGAGGCATGCTGCTCAAGCTCCGCCGTCAGCCTTTCAAGACCGGGGATTGAGGACGCGTCCACCATCGCGGCGTAGTCGCCGTCAAGCGCTGCGGAAATTTCGCTCTCCTTAGAGAGCAGCTCACCACCGCCTACACCTCTTGCAACAATCTGAGTATAAGGCATAAACTCGGAAAGCTCCTCGTCCGTCGCGTCCCCGGCGGCTTCAAGCATTTTCTCCTTAGTAATAAAATCGAGGGAAAGACCGAGGGCAGAAAGCCTTTTTTCTATCTCCTTAAAATCGTCAAAATTCTTTAAATCCTCTACTGTGAACTTATCGTTTTCAATCTGATGCATCAGGTATTCTCTTATTGGGAAACCGTCATAATCCATATATGCATAGCATAGGTTTTTAAAATTCGTTTCCGCATCTGTAGAGGCACAGAGATATTCATATTCGGGCGAGAGCACAAGCCCCTTTACCGTTTTTGTAAAGGTTACGCCGCCGTATTCAGCCGTGAATTCATCGCCGACGGACAAGCTCCATTCGTCGGCAAAATTTTTGTTAATCCAAATTCCGTCGGTATCCTGCGGATTAAATTCTTCGCCCGATACCGCCTGCGGCTTGTTGACGAGGTTTTCACGCTGGAGGTAGATATCAAGCTCCGCGCCGCCCTGATTGACTGCACTGCCCGTAATCTTTGTACGTGCCTGCGCCGCTTCTGTAAAGGATAACGCGCGTACCTTTTCAAGGTCAGCTTTTTCAAAGCCTTCGCCGTAAATCCACACGGAAGCAAGTGCGGAAACATTATGGAACTTCTCCCTTGCCGCATTGCCGCCTATGGGGTCTGCCATAAAGCCCGCATACATCGAGGTTGCAAGCACAACGAGAATAAACAGCGAAAAGAACTGCCCGAAATTCTGCTTTAGCTCGCGAATTGTCTTTTTGAACAACATTACCACTGTACCTCCCTGATGGAAGCCGGGCTTTCGTTAATGGTAATCTCCTCGATTTTTCCGTTTTTCATACGGATTACCTTATCTGCGCAGCGGGCAATATCAGCATTGTGCGTTACTATTATTACGGTATTGCCTTTTTCCTTGTTCAGCTTGTAAAGCAGTTCAAGTACTGCAACGCCCGTTTCGGAATCAAGTGCACCCGTAGGCTCATCACCGAGCAGTATCGGCGGATTTTTTGCAAGCGCTCTTGCAATGGACACGCGCTGCTGTTCGCCGCCCGACATCTGCGACGGGAACTTATCTGCCTGCTTTTCAAGCCCGACTGCATGCAGCATTTGAGTTGCATCCTGAGACTCCTTTAATATGCTTTTGGTAAGCGCCACGTTTTCATAAGCCGTCAGACTTGGCAGCAGGTTATAAAACTGAAAGATAAAGCCGATATTCCTTGCACGGAAAGCGGCAAGGTCTTTGTCATCCATATATTGAAGTTTAATGTCCTTAACGATTATTTCGCCGCTCGTCTGGCGGTCAAGCCCGCCGAGCATATTGAGCACCGTGGATTTACCCGCGCCCGACTGACCGAGAATGACAACAAATTCACCCTCGTTAATCGTAAAGCTGACGTCGTCAACTGCCTTTTGTAAGCCTTCGCCGCTGCCGTAAACCTTGCTGACGTTTTTAAATACTACAATTTTTGACATTGTACTCTCTCTACTTTCTTGCCGTTACGTTCAGCCACTGCTTTGCGCCGTGATGATGGATTTCAATATCTGTAAAGCCAGCACTTTCAAGTAACGCCTTTAAATCCTCCGCGGTGTATAAATTCATCCCGTCAATAATTTGTGAGAACTTAACAGAGGTTTTGTCCGTGCCTGTTGATTCGTTCGTAATGGCAAAGGTGCCGCCGCTACGTAAAACACGGTAAACCTCGGCAAGTGCCAATTCAATCTCCTGCCAGAAATAGACGGTTTCAAAGGCGGTGACTATATTAAACGAATCATTATCAAACGGCAGCTTTCGCACGTCGCATTGATATATTTCGCATCTGTCCTGAAGGATAGCTTCGGCGTTTACCTCCTTTGATTTCTGCACGCTGACCTCGGAATAGTCAATACCGTAAGCCTTGTCACAGCTTTCAAGCAGGCGTTTTACGTTCGCGCCGCCGCCGCAGCCACAGTCAAGCGCCGTATCATTTTGACTAATATTAATGAAGGTGAAGCCCCACTTAGCAAGCGCGGCGTGGCTGCTGCCGTTCATTGAGTTAACCATAATTTTGCCGAGCTTACCATCAGGCTTTCGCGTATTATTGAAGTATTTTTTAAGTATAGACATAGCTTCTCCTTATTTTCTGAACAAGCCCTTTTTGACATAGGGCTCTGATTTGAGGGATACGTATTCATATCCCGTGGCATCTATAGCTGCTTTCAGTGCAGCCTCGTCAATATCACTCTCAAGTAAAAAGGTTGCTTCTCCCTTATGATGTGAGGAGGCAACCTTTTTAGCGGAGGGATAAGCTTTTCTGATAGTGTCGTTGATATGTGACTCGCACATACCGCACATCATTCCGTTGATTTTTACAGTAATCTTGTTCATAATATCCTCCTTATAATAAGAGCGGCGGCTAACTAATCAGTTGTGAATATAGGAATAGGAAAGGAATTGGAGAAGATTTCGGTTAGCTATCACTAACTGTTATGGCAAGTAAATAGTTAGCCGCCGCTAACCAATGGTAATATATCACATTATTATTCCATTGTCAATACTATTCTTTAGATTAACTTTTAAATATCTATACTTAAAGGCGAGGAATGGCTTTCATTCCTCGCCTTATTGTATTAATACCCGAAGACCTCGGCTGCTATATCCATATTTTTTCTTATTTCAACGCAAAACGGACAACGTGTTTCACACGCGCCGCATTTGATACATTCGCCTGCGTGGTGTTCGAGGGCTTTGTAATGCTCTCTCACAGTTTCAGGAATGTTGTTTTGCGCAAGAGCAAGGTTAAGGAATTTCGTCACGTCTGCAACGCTGATTTCTACGGGACACGGTGCGCAGTGGCTACAATACATACAATGACCGTTCCAACTGATTTTAGGGAAGGAGGCAAAGGCAGTTGCATAGTCCTTTTCCTCATCGGTTGCGGTTTCGTATTTCAAACTGTCTTTCAGTTGTTCGAGACTGTGCGCTCCTGCAAGCACGCAGGAAACGGCAGGACGTGTAAGGCAATAGTGAATACACTGCTCGGCAGTCAGCGCCACGCTTGCGGGGGACAATTCTGCATTGAGCAAATCGCCGCCTGCAAAGGCTTTCATAACCGTAATACCAACTCCCATACGCTGACAGAGTTCATAGAGCGTCTGCCTGTCAGGGTCCATATTTTCGTATGTATTCGTGTAGGTTTCGTCCGCCCATAAGTCCTCAACGTTTTCGCTCGGCGGCTGCAGGTCATATACGGGGTTAATGCTGAACATCAGCACCTCAATATCGCCCGTTTTAACTGCCTCTGAGGCAACAATCGGGTTATGTGAGCTTAAGCCTATATGACGGATTTTGCCCTGTGCTTTGAGTTCCTTTGCATAGTCAAGAATACCGTTATCTATGATTTTCTGCCAATCGCTCATAGCGTCGCAGTAATGTATCATACCGACGTCAATATAGTCCGTCTGAAACAGCCTGAGGCTTTCCTCAAAGCCTGCCTTCACCTCGTCAAGCTTACGGGTGCGCAGATACTGTCCGTTTTTCCAGATTGAGCAAATATGGGACTGAATATAAAATTTCTCACGCCTGCCGACGAGCGCCTTGCCGATTGCGGTTCGCATTTGCGGGTCGGAGGCGTAAACATCAAAATAGTTGATGCTGACCTTCTCTGCCTCGTTAAGCAGCGTATAGGTCATATTGTAATCGTTTTCTGCAAAACCCTCGCAGCCAAGCCCGATTTCGCTGACCGTAAGTCCCGTATTACCGAGTTTTCTGTAATTCATAAATTCTCCTTTATTCCGTCGGCTGTAACGGGCCATAGAAATATGAGGAGGTTGCGCCGCCGTCAATAAGGAAGGTGGAGCCTGTGATGAACGCACCCTTTTCGCTCATAAGAAGCTCGGCAACGTTTGCAACCTCGTCCGCCGTTGCGGGTCTGCCCGCGGGACATTTAGCAAACATATTTTTATAAAAGTCGCCGCGCGGTCCGTTGAATTCATCTATTGCAAGCGGGGTAACGATAATACCCGGTGCAATATCGTTAAGCCTTGCGCCGCGCTCGCCCCATTTAATGCACTCTGCCATAACGCGCTTTTCGTTACAGCGCTTTGCCATCTGGTAAGCGTGAAGTGTATCTTTTATGTTTTCGGGCTGTAATATTTCTAAGTCTAACAGCTCCTCGGTCGGTGTAGTTGCAAGGAGTCTGTCCTCCTCGGCGGTGAGCTGGGGCATACGCCAGCCGCTCTGGCTTGAAATCGTAACGCCGCAGCCTCCCTTTGCAATAACCTTGCCGACCTCCTCAAGAAGTACGGCGGTTCCGTAAAGGTCAACCTTGAGGATTGCCTCAATCGGCGCCTGTGAGGGTGAAACGCCCGCGCCGTTGACGAGCATTGTAATTTCGCCGTATTCCTGCCCCTTTGCAATCATAGCCTTAATGGACTCTCTTGAGGATAAATCCATTTCAAAAGGCTCGACGTCATAGCCTGCGTCGTTCATAATTTTTGCAATCGTGTTTGCGTTATCAACATTTTTATCGCCTAAAATTATCTTTTTACCGTAACCCATACGGCGCGCAATCGCCATACTAATCTGACCTGCGCCCGTTACTAACATTACGTCTTTCATATTTTTTCAAACTCCTTTGCTACATCAACTAACAGATTCCTGATTGGTAAGTGTTGCGGACATACCTTTTCACATTTTCCGCATTTAATACACTCGCTTGCTTTACCGTTATTTGCCGTATATACTACATTGTAATAATAATCCTGATTCCAGTTATTGAATACAGTTTTTGTATTGTAACACGCAAATAAATCGGGGATTAGTATCTTCTTTGGGCACTCATTTTCCTCAATGCAGTAGCGGCAAGAAGTACAGGGAATCATCGTGAGATTATTGAAAATCTCACAGACTTTATTTATTGCCTCATGTTCTTTTTCAGATAGGGGCTTAAAATCCTTCATATACGAAGCATTATCCCTCATTTGTGCCATATTGCTCATGCCCGACAGAACCATTTCAATACCGTCAAAGCCTGCTGCATAGCGTATTGCATACGAAGCGTTGCTTCCGCGTCCGAGGTCGTCGAATACTTTTTGCGCTTTATCAGGGAGGTTAACAAGACTGCCGCCCTTAACGGGTTCCATTACGATAACAGGCTTGCCGTACGCCTTACAAAGCTCATAGCATTTTTTCGACTGAACCGCAGTGTCTTCATAGTCAACATAGTTAAACTGAATCTGTACTACTTCAATTTCGGGATAATCATCAAGGATTTTCTTTAACACATCTGCGGTATCGTGAAATGAAATACCAAAGTGTTTAATTTTACCCTCTGCCTTTAATTCAAGCGCAGTTTCATATGCTTTGCATCTTTTGAATTTCGGGTAGTTATCAGCTCCCTGTGCGTGCATTAAATAGTAGTCAAAGTATTCCACGCCGCAGGCTTCAAGCTGGCTATCAAAAAACAGGCGGATGTCCTCCTGTTTACTGAAGTACGGTTCCGTTAGCTTATCTGTAATTGTGTATGCCTCCCTCGGATAGCGCGAGGTCAGGCACTCCTTAATTGCCTTTTCGCTCAATCCGTTATGATAGCCGTGCGCGGTATCAAAATAGGTAAATCCGTTTTCAATAAAGTAATCTACCATTTCTTTAACCTGTTCGGTATCAACTGTCCCGTCTTTCATAGGGAGTCGCATAAAGCCAAAACCGAGCTTTTTTCCGAGCTTCATTACAGATTCTCCTTAGCCCATTTTGAAACGGCTTTTTCGGATTTTGCGGCGTCTGCGCCGTGAATTGCAAGCCCTGCGCCGACCTTAGCGCCCTTGCAGTATTTCTTAAGCGCGGCAGGAGCGCCCGCAAGTCCGCTGCCCTCGTGCGTCATAATCGGGAACACGTTTTTGCCTGTAAAATCAAGCCTTTCAAGCTGAGTAAAGATTGCCATGGGATAAGTACCCCACCAGCACGGACCTGCTACAACAATATTATCGTATTCGCTGATGTCGTCAATATATGCCTTTAGCTCGGGACGGGCGTTTGCGTGGAGCTCCGTCTTTGCCTCGTCAATGCAGGTCATATATGACTTGTCGTATTCCTTAACGGTTTCAACCTCGAATAAATCAGCGCCGACAGCGTCGCGGATAAATTCCGCAACGATTTGAGTATTACCCTTTGCAATATTCTTAATTGAGCCGTTGAAGTAATTTTCGCCTTTTCTTGAATAGTAAATCACTAAAGTTTTCATATGTATACCCCTTAAAGCTTATTGTATTCTTCGTCCGATACGCTTTCGCACCACTCGGTTGACGTTTTATCGCCGGGAACCTCCACGGCAATATGCGAAAACCAGCTATCCTCCTTAGCGCCGTGCCAGTGCTTAACGTTCGGGGGAATGACTATTACCGAGCCTGCAGTAAGGCTTACGGGAGGCTTTCCCTCCTCCTGATACCAGCCCTCGCCCGCGGTACAGATAAGTATCTGACCGCCGTTTTTCTCTGCGTGGTGAATGTGCCAGTTGTTGCGGCAACGCGGTTCAAAGGTGACGTTTGCAAGGAACAGATTATCCGTTTTTGCGAGTGGATTGAGGAACGATTCGCCTATAAAGTACTGCGCAAAATTTACGTTGGGCTCGCCCTTGCCGAATACGTTTATTTTATCAAATTCTGCTTTATTCATCGTTTTCCCCTCCGTAAATTTCTTCAATCATCGGGAAGGTGCTCCACGCCTTCGGCCAGCCGCAGTAAAAGGCGAGCTGGGTGACGATTTCAACCGCTTCCTCCTTTGTAATGCCATGCGCCTTGCCGATAGCTAAGTGCGTCTTAAGCTGCGGATAGAGCCCTGCGGAGAACAGAGCGGCAATCGTTATCATGCTCCTGTCCCTTGCGGAAAGCTGCTCCTCGCGTGCCCAGACCTCGCCGAACAGCACGTCGTCGTTAAGTGCAGCGAACTGAGGCGCAATATTTCCGAGTCTGTCTCTTCCTGCGGTTTGTTTTTCAGCCATTGATAACACCCCTTTTTACATCAGTTCCTTGCCGCTGTTCCATGCCTGGCCAACCTTTTCGCCCGTTACGTAGTAACCTGCTCTGAACTGGTCGAACATAAGAACACCTGCTTTTTCAATATCAATTCTGTCCTTTTCGTCAAGCACTTCCTCATGCGCGGAAACGTTTACGATTTTTCCTATAATGCTGTATACGTTGTCCGTGTCGATAATCTCGGCAAGCTCGCACTCCATAGTAATCGGAAATTCCTCAATAATCGGGGCGTTAACCCTTTCGCTTTTTGTTGCGGTTAAGCCCGAGCGCTCAAATTTGTCAGCCATGGTGTTGCCCGAGGCGATACCGAAAAAGTCAGCCTCTTTAACGTTCTTTACGTCCGCAAGGCTTACGGTGAACGCCTTGTTGAGCTTAATATTCTTTACTGTCTTGTGGGTTTCGGTAAGGGACAGGGTGATTTTATCCATATCGCATATCATACCCCACGCGGCGTTCATTACGTCGACAACGCCGTTTTCGTCATAGGTTGCAATCATCAGTACCGGCATAGGATAAACCGCCGGCTTTACTCCTAAATCTTTTCTCATAATTTTACCTCCGTTTTTGTTTTTTACACAAAGCCATTACCGCATAGCCGATAACGGCAAACATACAAAGTATTAAAAAATATTTTATCAGAAACAGCGGCAGTCCGCCCGCTTCGTCAAAGAATACGAACTGATTGATGAGGAGCATATATTTAAAAACGCCCTCATTGATAAACATTACAAGTCCTGCGCAAAACAGTATTGCCATAACCGCAATAATCACCGCGCGCTTTTTCTTGTCCTTCATCGGCTTTTTGAGCATAAAATCAAGGTGAAAGCCTATGTGAACGCTCATCAGCGCAAAGCCCCAGTAACTGCCGAGTAGATGAACCGTGCGGCTTATTCCCGAAAGCGCTTCGATTCCGAGGAAGGCGAAAATGTATTTTGAAAGATTAACGGCGCTGATTAACTGGGCAAGCACGGCAACTGTGAGCAGAATATCAACAATGATTTTTGCAATTTTATCCGCGCTGCGCCCGCCCTTAAACAGAGCCCTGTTATAGCTGAACGACAACACGTGGTGTGCAATAAATAATGCGAATATTGCAATGCCAAGTATTTCATGCAGGAGCTCGCCCGCGATACTGTATGACATCAAAAGAAGCAGTATGCAGGTCATCAGCACATCAACGGTTATCTGAACTTTTCTTTTAGTTTTCATAGTCTGTATTTAGTAATTTAGTCCTTCGAGCCACTCGTCAATATCGCCGTCCGCCTTGTCGGCTCTGCTT
>FLNY01004302.1_pt1 | contig 41402 bp, 34 predicted proteins | sample 1140381 | NCBI WGS metagenome assembly FLNY01 (sample SAMEA3878172, study PRJEB12797) | bioreactor metagenome | biome: Moose rumen | place: Sweden | collected 2011-10 | reverse complement strand
AAGCGAAGAAGAGCGGCAATTCCAAGGGCACCCAGAGCGTGGTCGGCAAAATCGCGGCAGCCGCACTCGGAGCGGCGATAACCTCCGTGTCGCGCAGCGTCGGCACTTCCGTAGCCAACGCCGCCACCGGCAAGAAGAGTTCCTCCAAAACCACCGGCAAGAGCGTTGCGGAAAAAGCTATCAAGAGCGCAACCACGACGGCCACGAAGCAGATTACCCGCACCATCCTGGGCAGCCTCCTCAAATAATGAAAAAGCTACTGCCCCCGCTGTTTCTCCTTTTCCTTCTGGCGCTCACCTTTTCGTGCGCCCGCAGGTCTCCGGGTCCCGACGCCCCGGCACCGCAGAAAGACACGGTCTATCCGCTGGGCTTCCTGACCGACACCCTGTATCTCGTGGAAGGGAGAGTCCGCAACGGGGAGGCATTCACGTCGCTCATGCAGAGCCTGGGCATGAGCCATGCTGACGCCTACAGCCTTTCGCTGCTGTGCGACAGCACTTTCGACGTGCGCAGGGTACGCGCCGGCAACAAGGTGGATGCCTACTACAGCGGCGATTCCACCGCCCGCAGGCTCGAATATGTAGTCTATGCGAACGACCGCATACGGAGCACGGTATTCAAATGCGCCGATTCACTCGCCCTCTGGCAGGTACTGAAGCAGGTTGACACCTTGAGGCACTACGTCGATGTCTCCATAAAGTCCTCCCTGTGGCAGGATCTTGTCGAAAAAGGGGAAAGTCCGCTCTTCATTGCCTCCTTCGAGAACGTTTATGAATGGACCGTGAATTTCTTCACGCTTCATCCGGGAGACCGCTTCCAGGCCATATGCAATGAGCTGGTATGCGAGGACGAGGTGATTGACGTGCAGGGAATAGACTTCGCGGTTTACAGCCGCGGCGCCGATTCCCTGTACGCCATACGTTTCGACCAGGGAGACGGCGGGAACAAGTACTGGAACGAAAAGGGCGAAAGCATGCGCAAAGCCTTCCTGAAAGCCCCGCTGCAGTACAGCCGCGTAAGCTCCCGCTTCACATATCACCGCAAGCATCCTGTCTATGGCACCGTCAGGGCACACACCGGCGTTGACCTGGCGGCTCCCGCGGGCACTCCCGTAAGGGCACTGGGCGACGGCACGGTGGTCAAGGCCGGATGGGGAGGCGGCGGCGGCAACACCATCTACATAGATCATCCCAACCGTTACCGTACCGGATACCTTCACCTCAGCAAGTTCGCGAGCGGCCTGAAGGTGGGCAAGGTGGTGCATCAGGGGGAAGTCATAGGCTACGTCGGTTCCACCGGCACATCTACAGGTCCGCATCTCGATTTCCGCGTATGGAAGAACGGCACGCCCATCGACCCGCTGGCCATGGAATCCCCCTCCCAGGAGCCCCTGAAAGAAGAGAACATGCCTGCCATGCTCGAGCTGTTCAGGAAGTACAGGGAGGAACTGGCGGTTCAAGCCGGGTCACCGTGACAACAGTGCCGTCAACCCTGAACTTCACGTTGCGGCCTGCGAATGTCAGGCCGTATTCCCTTTCCGGGCCGTCGTGGTACGGGGGCCTCGGGTCTGCGGCGAGAATCTGCCTGAGGGCAAGCAGGTCACGTTCCTTGAATTCATGCGCGATCCCTTCGGGCACAATCACTTGCAAAGGCTCCCAAGGGCAGTCGTCCACAAATCCGCTGCGGGCTCCGGGGCGGCTGTCGGCATATTCCACGTATGGCTTGATGTCATAGACGGGAGTGCCGTCGGCAAGGTCCGCCCCCGAAACGCGTATCAGTCCCCTGCCCGGGTCTATGCTTTCGATTTTCACGCAGGAGAGTCCAAGGGAATTGGGCCTGAACGGAGAGCGGCTGGCAAAAACCCCCACCCGGATATTCCCGCCAAGCCGGGGCGGCCTCACGGTCAAGGCTCCGGGGCTTTCGCCGCACAGCGAAAAGCCCCATATGAGCCATATGTAATCGAACCCGTCGAGGCCGCGCAGCGCGTCGGGATGCCGGTAGGGCTCCTCGAGCTGCACCTCCCCGCAAAGGTCAGGAGCCACCCCGCTCTGGCGGGGCACGCCGAACTTCCCGGCCACGGGAGACCGGAAAACGGCGACGGGATGGATTTCCCCGGGCATGAAGCAATCAGGCTTTCACCACCGGGTTGCGGGCGGCTGCGGTATCGTCGGGACGGCTTACGGGAGTACTGTGCGGCGCTCCGCGAAGAATCCCGGGATCCTGCGCGGCTTCCTCCGCAATCCTGTGCATCACGTCGATGAAGGCGTCGAGGGTTTCCTTGCTCTCGGTTTCGGTGGGCTCGATCATAAGGGCCTGGTGGAAAAGGAGCGGGAAATAGATGGTAGGCGCATGGAAGCCGTAGTCGAGCAGCCTCTTGGCGATGTCGAGCGTGGTGGCGCCGGGGGCGTCTCCATGGGCGCCGTCGTTTAGCAGACCGTCAAACACGAATTCGTGCTTGCATACGCCGGGGATGGGCAGCTTGTAGGCATCCTTCAGGCTTTCCTTGATGTAGTTGGCTCCGAGGGTGGCCAGGGGGCCTGCCATACGCAGGTTCTCGCGGCCCAGCATGAGTATGTAGGCATAAGCCCTCATCATCACGCCGAAATTGCCATGGAAACCGGAGGTCTTGGGGATGTTGAGATAAGGCAGGACGCTTTCCGCCACGCCCACCGGACCGCTGCCGGGACCGCCGCCGCCGTGAGGCGTACTGAAGGTCTTGTGCAGGTTGAGGTGCAGGACGTCGAAGCCCATGTCGCCCGGACGGACCATTCCGAGGAGCGGGTTCATGTTGGCGCCGTCGTAGTAGAGCAGGCCGCCGCAGCCGTGAACGAGACGGGCGATCTCCCCTATTTCCCTTTCGAAGAGGCCCAGGGTGTTGGGGTTGGTCATCATTATGCCGGCGATGTCGGGGCCGAGCAGGGGCTTGAGGTCCTCCACGTCCACAAGGCCGTCGGGACGCGATTTCACAACTACGATTTCGAGGCCGCAGACAGCCGCGCTGGCAGGATTGGTGCCGTGGGCGCTGTCGGGGACGATGACCTTGGTGCGGGCGAAGTCACCGCGGGCCATGTGATACTCACGTATGAGCATGAGCCCGGTGAGTTCGCCGTGCGCGCCTGCGCAGGGCAGGAAGGTGAAGTGCCGGAACCCGGTGATGGCGGCAAGGGCGGCGTCAAGACTGTCGATGACTTCCTGCGCGCCCTTTACGGTTTCGGCGGGTTGCAGGGGATGAAGGCCCGTGAAGAGCGGATGCGAAGCCGCCTCTTCGTTTATCTTGGGGTTGTACTTCATGGTGCAGGAACCGAGCGGATAGAAGCCGGTGTCCACGCCGAAGTTCATCTGGCTGAGGTTGGTGTAATGGCGCACCACGTCCGGTTCGCTCACCTCCGGCAGATCCAGAGGAGCTTTCCTGGAGAGGTGCTCAGGCAGAGGAACCGGCCCTCCATTCCGGTCAGCAGAAGATTTTGGGAGAGGCTTCCCGGAATGGAGGCCGTCTCCTGATATACCGTTGAAACTTTCCGGCAGGGAGAATCCGCTGCGGCCGGGATGGCTGAGCTCGAATATGAGTTTGTCGTAGTACTTCATCTTACAGTTCCTCCACAATTTTGACGAGGCTGTCGATTTCGGCCTTGCCGTGTTTTTCGGTTACGCAGAAGGTGACGGTGCCGTCCTCGAGCTGAAGGGCTGCGAAATACCCGCCGTCGAGCAGGGCCTGCTGGAGCTTCGCCACGTCGCAGAGCGGCCTGAGGCAGAACTCGTTGAGGTAGGTCCGGCCAATCATGAAGTCTTCGAACTTTCCGGTGGCCATGAGGGCGTCGTGCAGGTAATGGGCGCCCTCGGAACTGAGTTCGTTCACGCGCCTGAGGCCCTCGGGGCCCATCAGGCTGAGATATACGGTGCACCAGAGGGCCATGAGGCTCTCGTTCGAACAGATGTTGGAGGTGGCCTTCTCGCGGCGTATGTGCTGCTCGCGGGCCTGCAGGGTGAGCACGAAGCAGCGCTTGCCGTCCTTGTCGGCCGTCTGGCCCACAATGCGGCCGGGCAGCTTGCGCATATACTCCTTCACGCAGGCCATGAAGCCTACGTAGGGGCCGCCGTAGTTCAGCGGAATGCCGAGACTCTGCCCGTCGCCGACGGCGATGTCGGCGCCCCATTCAGCCGGAGTCCTTACCACCGCGAGGGTGGAGAGGTCGCAATAGACGGCCATCAGAGCGCCGGCTTCGTGTATCTTCTCCGCGAATCCGGTGAGGTCCTGTATGCCGCCATGCTTTCCGATGGAGGGCACGAGCACCCCGGCCACGTCGGGCCCGAGTTCGGCGAGGACGTCGTCAGCCGCCACCAACTCGATTCCGGGATATTTCATGTAGGTGCGGACGACCTCCTGCACATGGGGCAGCAGCCTGGAGGACATGATCACCTTGTTCCGCTTGCGGGTGCAGGCGACGCACATGCGGAGAGCCTCCGCAGCGGCCGTCGGGCCGTCGTACATGCAGGCGTTTGATACGTCCATGCCGGTAAGGCGGCACACCATGCTCTGCCATTCGAAGATATAGCGGAGCGTACCCTGGGAGATTTCGCTCTGATAGGGGGTGTAAGAGGTGAGGAATTCGGAGCGCGAAGTGATGTAGGGAATCACGGACGGCACGTAGTGGTCGTACGCGCCCTGGCCCACGAACACCTTGAGCTGCACGTTCTTTCGGCCGAGGGCTTCGATGCGCTCGCGCACCTCCTGCTCGCTCATGGCGGACGGGAGGTCGAAATCGCCCTTGTACTTGAACTCATCCGGGACATCGGAATAGAGGCCGGCAAGTGAACCGGCCCCTATCCTTTCAAGCATTGCCCGGATATCTTCCTCAGTATGGGGAAAATATGCAAAAGTGGACATTGTGTGTTATTTTGCGATTTTTTCGTAATCCGCCGAGCTGAGCAGGGAATCCAGTTCCGAAGAATCACTCATCTTCACTTTTATGATCCAGCTGCCATAGGGATCCTCATTGATTTTTTCCGGAGCGTCTTCGAGTTCGGAATTCACGGCCGTGACGGTTCCGCTGACGGGGGAATACAGGTCGCTGGAAGCCTTCACGCTTTCAAGGGCGCCGAATTCTTCGCCTTTCGCCACATCGTCCCCTTCCGCGGGGAGATCGGCATAAGTGATGTCGCCGAGTTCGTTCTGCGCGAAATCGGAAATACCGATGATAGCCACTTCGCCGTCGATCTTTACCCATTCATGTGACTCGCTGTAAAGGAGTCCTTCTACTACTTTGCTCATTGCCTATTTTTTGTAATTGGTTTGATAGAATCTTTTCTTTACCACCGTGGCGGGGAAAACCTTCTTGCGTATGCGAACGAAAAGAGTGTTGCCCAGCGCACCGCACCCGCGGTCCACGAGCGCGAAACAGATGCTCTTGTCGAGCGAAATGGAGTGATAGCCGGTGGTAACCACACCCACCTGTGTTCCGTCTTCCAGCTCGACGGGATAGCCGGCGCGCGGCACGGCCTTGTCCTGAAGTTCCAAACCGACAAGCTTCCTGGGCGTGCCTTCCGCCTTCTGGGCGGCTACGGCTTCCTTGCCGATGAACTCCGGCTTGTCGAGCTTGCAGAACATGCTGAAACCTGCGGCAACCGGAGATATTTCGGCGGTGAGCTCGTCCCCATAGAGCGGGAGACCGGCTTCGAAGCGCAGGGTGTCCCGGCATCCGAGGCCGCACGGCACCACTCCGGCGGCCAGCAGGGCCTTCCACAGCGCCACCGTGGCATCCACCGAAGCATAAACCTCGAAACCGTCCTCCCCGGTGTAGCCGGTGCGGCTTACAATGGCCCGCCGGCTGTCCAGCTGGATGTCGATGAAACGGTAGAAGCCGATTCCGGAAAGGTCCATGCCCAGCACATTGCCGAGCACCTCTTCGGCCTCGGGCCCCTGCACCGCAAGCTGCCCCCAGGAGGCGGAATCATTTACGGCAGCGACGTCGAAGCCTCCGCTGTTTTCAGTTATCCACTTGAAGTCCTTGTCCGTGTTGGCGGCGTTGACCACCAGCAGGAAACGGTCTTTTACGTATTCTTTGTAAACAAGCAGGTCGTCCACCGTGCCGCCGTCGGGATAAAGCATCATCCCGTAAACGCACTGGCCGGGCTCCAGCAGGGATACATCCCCGCAGAAGATATGGTTCACGAACTTTTCGGCATCGGGGCCGCTTATGAATATTTCACCCATGTGGGACACATCGAAAACGCCGCAGCGATGGCGCACTGCGTTGTGTTCCTCCACGATGGATGAATATTGGATCGGCATCATGAATCCCGCGAAAGGGCTCATTTTCGCACCCAGGGCGATGTGCTCCGGATACAGGCATGTGGTTTTTAATTGGTCTTCCATAATCGAGCACTAATTTAGCCCTTTTTATGGATTTTAGCAAGACTACTGGCGCAAAAGCTCCAAATCTTTCTTGAGAATCATTTTGGGATCCATGAGGAAAACCTTCTGGAACAACTGGATCTGCCTGGCCATGGACAGGAAGACCTTGTCTTCGTGTTTCCCTTTGCGCCACCACTTGTAGAAACCGACCGGATCGTTCTCGAACGGAATCTTGGCCATTATGCCGCTGCTGTACCCCGGGAAGTCGATAATGAGCTTCAGGCCCACGAAACGCTTGTAATATTCGGGATCGGCCCTGCGAAGCTTGCTCACAAGGGGATTCAGCACTTCGTATTCGTCCACCTTCAGCACCTTGTCCCTGACAATCATCTTGTGGATACGGACCGGATCCGCATTGATCCACACCCCCATCCTGAGGGTTGCAGGCCCTTCATCGGTGTCGAGCGTAAGCTCGTCCATCGAGTTATAGACCTTTTCAGGGTCCAGCGGATGAAGTTCCTGAGGTTCCGGCATAATCGAAAACAATTATCCGCAAAATTAGGAATTTATTTGAAAAAATACTAATTTTGGTTGCTAAAAATTGCATCTGGCGGCCATAGAGCGCATATTTTCATGTTGAAAACAATTGTTGGACAAGTCAAACAGTACAAGGCTTCGCTGCTCCTCACTCCCGTATGGACAAGCGCGGAGGTGGTGATGGGCGTCCTCATCCCGTACGTGACTGCCAGCCTCATAGACAAGGGGCTCAATGCAGGGGACCTTTCCCAGGTGTACAAATACGGCGGCATAATGATAGCGCTGGCGCTGCTCAGCCTGCTTTTCGGCGTGCTGGCCGGCCGTTTCGCCGCCTACTCCTCCACCGGCCTCGCAGCCAACCTCAGGGAGGCCATGTACACGAACATCCAGCGCTTTTCCTTCAGCGACATCGACAAATACTCCACTTCCGGACTTGTCACGCGCATGACGACGGACGTCTCCAGCATACAGAATGCCTGCCAGATGCTCCTGCGCACCTCCTTCCGGGCGCCGCTCAACCTGGTTTTCGCCTTCGCGATGTGCCTCTTCATCAATGTCCGGCTGTCGCTCATCTTCCTTGTGGCCATGACCGTCCTGAGCGCGGCGCTCGCCATTCTCATAAGCAGGGCCGCCAAAATTTTCAAGCTTATTCTCCAGCAGTACGACACGCTCAACGCCGTGGTACGCGAGAATGTCGATGCCATACGCGTGGTGAAAGCCTATGTGAGGGAAAACCACGAAATCAGCAAGTTCGACAAGGCCGCCCTGGGGCTGTACAAACTGAATGTCAGGGCGGAGATGCTAATGGCCCTGAACCATCCCGTCATGAACATAGTGGTATATGGCTGCATCATGGCGGTAAGCTGGTTCGGAGCCCATTACATCAACGAAGGTACGCTTACCACGGGCCAGCTCACCTCCCTGTTTTCCTATATCATGATGGTCATGAGCTCCCTCATGATGCTCAGCATGATATTCGTGCAGCTCACGCAGAGCGCCGCCAGCGTGCAGAGGGTCGCCCAGGTGATCGAAGAGGAGCCCGACATGGGCAATCCTTCCGACCCGGTCACTGAAGTTCCGGACGGGAGCGTGGATTTCGAAGACGTGGATTTCTCCTACAAGCCCGGAGGGGACAACGCCCTGGAGGGCATCAACCTGCACATAAAGAGCGGCGAGGTCATAGGGGTCATAGGCGGCACCGGTTCCGGAAAGTCCACGCTGGCATACCTTGTGTGCCGCCTGTACGACGCCGGCAGGGGCACGGTGAAGGTGGGCGGCCTCGACGTGGGGAAATACGACCTGGACGTCCTGCGCCGCCAGGTGGCGATAGTGCTGCAGAAGAGCACCCTTTTCAGCGGCAGCATCCTGGACAACCTCCGCTGGGGAGATCCGCTCGCAAGCAGGGAGGAATGCATGCAGGCCTGCAGGGCCGCGTGCGCGGATGAATTCATAGGGAGCCTTCCGGACGGATACGACACATTCATCGAAAGGGACGGGGTGAACGTGTCCGGCGGCCAGAGGCAGCGTCTGTGCATTGCGAGGGCGCTTCTGAAAAAGCCGAAGATACTCATCCTCGACGATTCCACCTCCGCGGTGGACACCGCCACGGACGCCAGGATACGGGAAAGCCTGAAGGGCATCATGCCGGGCGTCACGCAGATAATCGTGGCCCATAGGATACTCAGCATCAAGGACGCCGACCGCATCGTGGTCATGGAGAACGGAAAGATAAACGCCGTGGGCACCCACGAGCAGCTTCTCCGTACAAATTCCATATATTCGGACATTTACGAACTTCAAACTTCCGGCGGGGAGGCCGATTTCGATGGCTAGGAAAGTATCACCGACCGTGTGGAGACTCTTCAAGTTCGTCTTCAGCAACTACAAGATAAGCATCCCCTTCGTGGTCATCTGCATCGTGGTGACATCCCTCACCACGCTCACGTCCAACCTCTTCACCAAGACGCTCATCGACGACTACATCAATCCCATGGTAGAAGCGGGTTCCACCGATTATGCCCCTCTCGCGGCGGCGATGGTGCGCCTCGGCGCCATCCTCCTCACGGGCGTGATCGCCTCCTACGTTTACAGCGTGCTGATGGTGCACGTGGGGCACGGTTCTCTCAACAAGATACGGCAGGAACTTTTCCGCCACATGGAAACGCTCCCCCTGAGTTTCTTCGACAACACTTCCCACGGAGAAATAATGAGCGTTTACACCAACGACGTGGACACCCTGCGCCAGGTCATAACGCAGAGCGTAACAGGCATACTCCGTTCCATGGTCACGATAATAGCCACGCTCGTAAGCATGCTGGTGATGAGCTGGCAGCTGACGATAATCTCGCTTCTTCTCGCCATGCTCATTTTCTATGTGACCCGCAAGCTTGGAGCCCTGAGCAAGAAATACTTCACCGAGAGACAGAAGAACCTGGGAATCATAAACGGTTTCATAGAAGAGATGGTAAGCGGCCAGAGGGTTGTCATGGTATATAATCACGAGGAGCCCGCGATGGAAGAATTCTCGGCGATCAACGAAAACATGCGCCGCAGCGTGTACAACGCCAACAAAATAGGCAACATCATAGGTCCCATCAACGCCAACATAGGCCATTTCGGCTATGTGCTCCTGGCAATAGTGGGCGCCGTGATGAGCATCAGCGGCTGGGTGCCCCTCACCCTGGGCACCATCGTTGCATTCCTCACCCTGCAGCGCAACTTCAACCGCCCCATCTCGCAGATTTCCAATGAAATCAACTCCATCGCCATGGCTTCCGCGGGAACGGACAGGGTTTATGGCATTCTGGACCGGGAGAGCGAGGCTGACGAAGGGGACGTGGCGTTGGAGGGAAATGCCTCCGAAGGGTGGAAGTGGCGTTCTCCCGATGGAAGCGGAACCCCGCTGCAGGGCCTCGTGGAGCTCAGGGATGTGGATTTCAGCTACGTGGAGGGGAAGCAGGTGCTCCAAGACATCACCCTAACGGCCTATCCCGGGCAGAAAATCGCGTTCGTAGGAGGCACGGGCGCCGGAAAAACCACGATAACGAACCTTATCAACCGCTTCTACAACATCCAGGACGGCACCATCCTATACGACGGATACAGCGTCTCAAGGATAAAGCTGGACTCGCTTCGCACCTCGCTCGGCACCGTACTGCAGGAAACGAAACTGTTCTCCGGCACCATAATGGAGAACATACGCTACGGCAGGCTCGACGCCAGCGACGAGGATTGCATCGCTGCGGCCCGGCTGGTGTGCGCCGACCCCTTCATACGGCGCATGCCCAAGGGATACCAGACGTACCTGGATGCGGACGGAGGCAACCTCAGCCAGGGGGAAAGGCAGCTTCTTTCAATCGCAAGGGCGGCGGTTGCAGACCCGCCAGTCCTCATCCTGGACGAAGCCACGTCATCCATAGACACCAGGACGGAAATACTTATCCAGAAGGGGCTGGAGTCCCTCATGAAAGGCCGCACCACCTTCGTCATCGCGCACCGGCTGTCAACGGTACGGAACGCCGACTACATCATGGTCCTGGACCACGGCCGCATAATAGAACGCGGCAAGCACGCCGAACTGCTCGAGCAGAAGGGCAAGTATTTCGAACTATATACCGGAAACCAGATAGTTTAGCCTACTCGTGCAGGTAGGAATTGAATTCCTCCACTTCCTCCGGAGTCTGTGCGTGAATCATGTACATGGTATTGCCCAGGTCGTCGCTGATTGCGTCCGGCATGCGGCCCTGCATGGCCATCCTCGAACCATATCTGGCCATTACATCCATGTGGTCGTGGGCATAGCTGCGGCTGTCCCGGCGTCCGAAATAGGCGCAGTAGTGGTCGTCGTCCGGATTGTGCTCCAGGAGGCGCACCCCGTCCGTAACCATCTCGGCCCATATTTCATAAGTATCGGTGGCATGGGCGAAATTCATCATGTCCGGGGTATAGCCGCCTGCGGGGCGCATGTTGGTTTCGAGCCCAACGAAGTCTCCTTTTTTCCCGAGTCCGGGCTTGCCGGAGGACAGGCGGAAGAATTCAAAATGCACGAAACGGCTGCGCACGCCGAAAGCCTTGAGGGTGGCGCGCCCCCGTTCCAGCAGCTGCTGCGGGACGTCCTTAAGCACGTGGTAGGCGCAGTCCCATCCGTTGTTGGCTATATCGGCAATGCTCGGCGGGAAATGGGCGCTGCTCTCGAACAGCGGGTTCCCCTTCGCATCGGCGATGGCGTCGTAGCTGTAGATGTCACCGGTGACGAATTCCTCCATGACATAGGGCACGGCAATCCTGGAATCCAGGAAGCGCCTGAAGTCCGGCTCTCCGGAAAGTTTGTAGGAGCCGCCGGCACCCACCCCTATTTCCGGCTTGACGAATACGGGATAGGAGACTTCTTCGATGAATTTGAGAGCAGCGTCCATGTCCGCCTTGCCCGGGACGGCGGGCAGTTTTACCTGCCGCGCCGTGGGAACTCCGGCCTTTGCATAATACTTTTTCTGCTCGGCTTTGCTCTTGAAACGTTTTATGTCGGAATTCAAGGCCCCGGTGGAGATGTTGAAATCGGTGCGGAGCCGGGCGTCGCTTTCCAGCCAGGCCTCGTTGTTGCTCTCGAGCCAGTCGATCTTGCCGTATTTGAACGAGAAATAGGCCGTTGCGCGGAACATCTGGGCATAGTCGCCCAGATTGTCAACCTTGTAGTATTCCGTGAGCGATTCTTTCAATTCCCGGCTGAGGCTCTCGTAAGGAGCGTCGCCTATTCCCAGCACAGTCACTCCCCTGCGCTTGAGCCGGTCGCAGAAATTCCAGTATGTCTGCGGAAAATTGGGTGAAACGAAAATGAAATTCATGGCGATACACTATTCTAACCGGGGGCAAAGTTAAAGCAAATTTGCCAATTTATCATAATATCGCCGGGAAACCGGTATGCTCGGCATGCCCTCGATGTCCAGGTCGGCGAAAATCCAGCTGTTTTCCTTCCTGAGAATGGTGACATGCTCCGGATTGATTATATAGGAGCGCTGGCAGCGTACGAGGCCGTGGCGTTCGCAGTTTTCTTCCAGGGCGCTCATGGAAGAGCGGAGGTTGTACTTTACGGCCCTGCCGTTGTCCATGTACCAGATGTTTACGTAGTTTTCTTCCGACTGTATGTACAGCACGGCGCTCACGGCGATGAGCAGCTTCGGTTTCTTGCTGTAGTCGAAGAAACGTATGAGACTGTTGTCCTGGGCCGGGGCGGAGGCCTTCTGCCTGCCGTCCGCCAGAAAATAGGAAAGGGTGAGCAGGGCGTAAGGGTAAATGAGGGTGAGATATACCAGGGGGATGCCCCTGGAGAGCAGCACGGAAAAAAACGACGCACCGTCCTTCTGCATGAGCGTAAGGAAGAGTGAGACGAAAAGGGAAGCGAACATGCATTCCCCGAGGCACCACAGGATGTACTGCGCAAGGCTGAAGCCTTTTGAAGGGCCTACCAGGGAGAACAGGGAGCGAAGCAGCGCAAGCGAGACGATGAGGATGGCGAAAAGTATGGAGAGGTTGAAGGAGTAAAGGCCACTTCCCATGTCCAGGAAGGACGACAAAGAGGCGGGGTTGTAAACCAGGCAGAAAGCCAGGAAGAACACAGGTATGGCGAGCATGTGGACGACGCTGGTAGTCCACCTGTAAAAAACCTTTGGAAGTTTACCCATTTTAGTCACAAATAACTGTGTGACAAATATACAAAATTATTCAATTTCGTCACAAAATACCGTTATTCGTCACATTTCCCGGGCTTTCGTCACATTTCGTTCCTCCCAATCACATTTATAATTCCGAATGCAAAATGCAAGCTAAATTTGTGCTGCAAACCGCTACTTGAACAAGAACCTTAGACATGAAAAACCAAAACCTCAAACTTGAAGTCGTAGAATTCGACGGAAGGGAGTGCGAATTCGACTGGCAGGCAATCGCGGCCGGCCGGGACATGTTTGCATACCCCGTCACCTCCATGACCGAATTCGTCCTGAAGTACTCGAGGATTTTTTCGCGCATGAAGGCCGAAGGGCACACTCCCGTGGCGGTGATCCACGCTCCAGCGGATCCGGAAAAAGAATTCGCTCGCATCACCGAAGGGATGAGCGCCCGTGAAAGGGACAACGTAAGAACCTGGCTCTGCGACAACGTCGGATTCCTCTCTGAATGGCAAGAGCTCTACAACCAGAGATTTGTAGAGCTCGCCGACGGGATGGACGTCAAGGTAATCGTCCTGAATGAAGGTGAATCCGCACAGCAGATTCTAGATAGCCTTGGATGGATCGAGTTTGCTGTCTGCTAGAGTCTTTTCGATATCTTTGCCGGTGACTTCATAATTCCTCAGGTCTCCGGCGAAATACTGGTCGTAGGCGCTCATATCCACGAATCCGTGTCCGGAGAGATTGAAGAGAATGGTCTTCTTCTCGCCGGATTCCTTGCACTTGAGCGCTTCCGCGACGGCCGCTGCGATGGCGTGGCAGCTTTCCGGAGCCGGAATGATGCCCTCCGTGCGGGCGAAAAGGGTGCCAGCCTTGAAGGAATCAAGCTGCTCTATATCCACAGCCTCCATGTATCCGTCCTTTAGCAACTGTGCGATGATGGAGCCGGAACCGTGGTAGCGAAGGCCGCCCGCATGTATGTTGGCCGGCTTGAAATTGTGTCCCAGCGTGTACATGGCGAGCAGCGGGGTATATCCGGCCACATCACCGAAGTCGTACAGGTAAACGCCCTTGGTCAGCTTCGGGCATGAGGCAGGTTCGGCCGCGACGAAACGCGTCTTGCTGCCGTGAAGTATCTTGTCCTCCATGAACGCAAAGGAGATGCCGCTGAAATTGCTGCCTCCGCCGAAGCACCCGATAACCACATCCGGATACTCCCCTGCCATCTCCATCTGTTTCTTCGCCTCCAGGCCTATCACGGTCTGGTGCAGACACACGTGGTTGAGCACGGAGCCGAGCACATACTTGCAGTGGGGCGTGGTGCGGGCAAGCTCAAGAGCCTCCGAAATAGCAGTTCCCAGCGATCCCTGGTTCGTGGGATCCACGGTTATGATATCCTTGCCGGCACGGGTGCTCATGGACGGCGAGGGAGTGACATTGGCCCCGAATGTCTGCATTATGCTCCTCCTGTAGGGCTTCTGCTCGAAGGAAATCTTCACCATATAGACGGCAGCCTCCAGTCCGAAAGCCTTTGCGGCATAGGAAAGTGCACCTCCCCACTGTCCCGCACCGGTTTCGGTGGTTATGTTGGTGGTACCTTCCGACTTGGCGTAATATGCCTGCGCAAGCGCACTGTTGAGCTTGTGGGAACCAGCGGGGCTCACGCTTTCATTCTTGAAATAGATGTGCGCCGGGGTATCCAGGGCCTTTTCGAGATCGTAGGCACGCACGAGCGGCGTGCACCTGTAGGACTGATACTTTTCCCTCACCGGTTCCGGAATGGGAATGTACTTGTCGGTCTGGTTGAGTTCCTGCCTGCAACATTCTTCGGGGAATATCGCATACATGTCTTCCGCGGTAAGCGGCTGTCCGTTGGCAGGATTCAGGGGAGGCAGGGGTTTGTTGGGCATATCTGCCTGGATGTTGTACCATGCCTGCGGGATTTCGCTCTCGGGGAGCAAGAATTTTTTCTGTTTCATAATTATTGATGGATTAAATAGGATATACAAAAAACCTGACCGTGGTATTCGGACAGGCATTATAACTTGCCTTTTCGGTGCAACTGCACCTACTGGGGCTCAATATTCACTATACATCATACCGATACCGCCTGGCCGAAGATTAAGCCATGCGCCACCATCGCGGTGAGGAATATGATGTATTTTTTATCATCTTCGCTGCAAATATAGGCAATTATTTAAACTTTGCAAATATTTCTTCAATTATTTTACAAATCCCAGTCCGAGGGATCTACTTTGTCCTTGGGCGCCTGGGGTACGTTCACGAAATATTGAAGACCGGTGATTTTCTCGAGATCCGAAACGCTCATGAGGTCTTTCCGGGTGACGCCGCGCCCCTTGTGCCTGTTGGAATGGCTCCTCACGAAGGCGGCGCACTTGAGTTCCGAAGACTTGCAGTCCTTCAGGGCCTTGCCGGTATTGCCGTCCTTCGTGCGCAGGAGCACATAGTAGAACATGGTGGGCTTGCCGACATCGGACCTGCCTCCGAAAGAGATGGTGGCTTCCCTTCCCTTCACTCCGTAAGCGTCGGTATAATCCCCGTAGTAGCAGCCGATCACCTCGTAAAGAGTATCCCTCGCCACCTGTGCGTCAACGTAATCCTCCAGTATGTTCCACCCGCCTCCCTGGCAGTTGAAGCCTTCGGACAGCTGCGGGGCTATATTGGAGTAATAGAAGACCTGGTTGTTGGCGTATGCGAGGCAAAGACGGTCGGCGCTGCCCAGCAGGTGGCCTTTGTTGCATCCTCCCGCATTCCTTGCAGAGCGGTACTGCACGTCCGACGGGATTCCGGGGTCGGGACGATAATTGTCCGACCTGCGCGTAGAGCGTTCTTCGTACATCTTGTGACGAGGTGCGGCCACCCAAAGGGGCGCATGTTCGTCCGCATCGAAACAGACGGTATAATTCCTGTAATTCTTTCCGGCCATGTTGAAGGTATGCCAGGCGTAGTAGAGCCTGCGGTCTTGCCTGTCAACCCTGTATTCCCCTTCCATGCGGAAATCCATCCGCGGCAGTTCATACCAGCGCGGCTGCACATTTTCGGCATTATCTCCCCGCGAGCGGTTTGCCGCCACTTTTCCCGACACGGCTTCATTCGGCGCACTGAACGGATAAAGAGGCTGCGCTTCCGCCCCGCTACGGTTTCCGCACGAAAGCAATACGAAAAGTACTGCGAAAGCAAGTATAGTCCTTTTCATTGTATGTTTTGTTTACAATAACGGCCCGCCTTGTTGGGACGGGCCGCGCTGTGGTGCTGGCAGGAGTTGAACCGGCGACACATGGATTTTCAGTCCATTGCTCTACCACCTGAGCTACAGCACCGATTGGGAGTGCAAATATAGACAAAAATTAAAAACTGACAAACTTTATCGGAAATATTTTTCCGCGCCGGGCGTTTTTTCCGTCCGGCCGATTGCAATTTCAGAGGAGTTTGTTAAATTTGTAAAATCAGGAAAATGTAGAACAAAAAACATAAAAAAATGAAAAAGTACATTTCTATCCTACTTTGCAGCCTCACCCTTCTCATGGCAGCCGGCTGCGGTTCCCTCAGCAATACCCAGAAGGGCGCCATGATCGGCGGAGGTTCCGGTGCCGCCATCGGCGCAGCGGTCGGCGGGCTCATCAGCAAGAACGCTACCGGCACAGCCATCGGCACCGCGGTAGGCACCGCCATCGGCGGCGTCGCAGGCATTCTCATCGGCAACAAAATGGACAAGAAGGCGGAAGAGCTCGCCAAACTCGAAGACGCGAAGGTGGACACCACGGTGGATGCCAACGGCCTCAAGGCCATCAAGGTCACCTTCGACAGCGGCATTCTCTTCGACACCAACAAGTCCGACCTTAAAGCCCCGGCCAAGAAGTCTCTCACCGAGTTCGCAAAGACCATGTCCGACATGGCCGAAACCGACATCACCATCTGGGGCCATACCGACAACACCGGTTCCGACGCCATAAACGAAAAGCTCTCCCTTGAAAGGGCCCAGTCCGTGGAGAAATATCTCGAAGGGCTCGGAATCGACCCCAGCCGCATGATTACCGAAGGCAAGTCCTACAGCCTGCCAGTGGCCGACAACAGCACCGTGGAAGGCCGTGCCCTCAACCGCCGCGTAGAGGTTTACATCACCGCCAACGAGAACATGATCAAGGCCGCCGAGGAAGGCAATCTCCAGTAATGCCCGGCCGGCGCTGCATACAAGTGATACTCCCACTCCGGCTGGAGTGGGAGCCTTGTTATTATTGCAGCACACCGGCGCAGGAGCCTGCTGAAACGGCCGGGGCGGGCACCGCGTCCTTCCCCGCAATAGGAGCCAGGGTGCAGGTGAAATTCGCCGGCAGGAGCTACGTCGGCGTGGTTTCGGCCGTGGACGTTTCCCCCGGGCTGGACCCATCCAGGATAGAAACCGTCACACGGCTGGATACCGGCCTGCCCCCCGTATCTCCGGAAGAAATCTCCCTTTGGAGATTCATTGCGGAATATTATCTCTGCACGGTGGGGGAAGTTTACAAGGCCGCCTATCCGGCGCAGAAAACGGCGTCGGAACAGGTGCGGCTGGAGGCCGAACGACGCAGGGCCGTCATGCAGGAAAAGCAGGTGGAACTGTGGAAGGCGCGCATCGCGAAGCTCAGCGCCAGGCTCGAAGCACGCGACCGCGCCCTCGAGGGCAAGCACTCGGAAGCCGTCACGGCACGGCTGCAGGCGGAAAGGGCTAAAACAGCCGCGGAACTGGAGCAGGCGTCCGCACGTCTCGCCTCCTTCAGCGGGGAGCTTTTCGCCGGCGGAGCCGCGGACGGTGCCTTCCATGCGGCGGCACCCAAGGCGGACTGCCCGCCGGAGCTGGCAGCAGCCCTTGCTTCGGCAAAACCTGTGCTCTTCATGTCAGCCGAGCGCATCGGCACCTATGTCACACTTGCGCGGCAGTCGCTCGGCAGAGGCCGGAACGTGCTGCTGCTGGTTCCCGAAATCAACCTCGTCAAAAGCCTGGAATGCCGCATGCGGGAATGCTTCGGAGACTTGCTTCTCGTCCATCACAGCGAAGAGACGCCCGCAGCGCGGCGGAGGATTGCAGATTCCCTCAGGAGCGGTCGTCCGTACATCCTGCTCGGAACACGTTCGAGCATTTTTCTGCCTTTCAGCAGCCTGGGGCTCATAATCATAGACGGCGAGCAGTCCGTCTTCTACAAGCAGAGCGACAGCTCCCCGCGTTATAACGGACGGGACGCAGCCATAATGCTTGGAAAAAACCATGGCGCAGCTGTACTGCTGGGCACATCTTCCCCCAGCCTGGAAACGCTTCTGAATTACAGGAGCGGAAAATACTCCCGGCTTGTCCTCCCCGCATCCGAGCCGGGAAAAGCCGCGCCTGCGGGCACTGAAGGCAGCTTCCAAATAATAGATACCAGGGCCGAGCACCGGAAGAACGGCATGAACGGATGCTTTTCCAGAAAGCTTGCCGACGCCTGCAGGAGGTCGGCAAAGACCGTCCTGATACGCGGTTTCGAGCGGGAGGAGGATGTGCTGGAACAGCTCCGCAGCCTTCAATTCGAGGGGGAAGTCACCCTGCTTACCATCCCGCAGGCCGCCAGGACGGAGCTCTCGGGGTACAGTCTGGCGGTGATGCTCAGTGCCGACGCCCTTTTCCGCAGCGACGATTTCCGCAGCGACGAACGGGCCTTCCAGTTCCTTGATGCACTCAGGCGCTCCTGTCCCGACGTGCTCATCCAGACCGCAAATCCCGGTCATCAGGTATTCACCATGAATTCGGCCGGGGAGCTTCTGGAGGAAAGGCGGCGCTTCTCCCTCCCCCCCTACACCCGTCTTGCAGACGTCATCATAAGCGCGGGGAAACGGGACGCGGACATCCCGCATCTGCTCTTCGCCAGGCTCCTCGGCCTCGGTTTCAACGCAGGCGGGCCCATCCTCCGCCAGGACGGGAAATCCGTCATCCGCCTCAGCTTCCCGCGCGACGCGCATCTGAAGGAAAACAAAAAAGCCCTGTACGACGCCGTAAAGGCGTTCTGTACAGAGCATCACATACAGGGCGGCGTCGCGATGGACGTGGACCCGGCCTGAGCTTTTCAGTTCTTGTCCGGGGAACGCCTGAGGTAAGGCCGTACTATTCCTGTCACAATCATGCATTCCGCCAGCACGTAGGTGAACATTATCACGAAACCTATGCGGGGGAAAGTATTTCCCAGAAGCGAACGCCACGCCACCAGGAAATCGCTGGAAATAAAGACAAGAGCTCCGGCGAAAACCAGCCAGTACGCCGGATGCGAAACGCCGCTGCGCTTGTTAAGGGCACCGACGATACCGCACATGCCCACATACAGGAGCGCGAATGCATACAACAGCACGGCATACTTTATGGGGCCCTCAAAATCCAGTACGTTCACGAGTATCAGCGGAATCGTGAGCGCAAGCGTACAGGAGAGCAGCCACCATCCAGCGCTCAAGTTCCTGAAAACCCCCGTCTTGGCAAATATTGAGACATAGAAAAAATGTCCCGCGAGGAAACATGCCAGCCCTGCGGCGAAGAATGCGAAAGGCCCGGCAAGCATGAGAAAAATGTCCCCCGCGCAATGGAAGCAGAGGGCTGAAGTGAGCAGCGTCCAGAGCCATTTCGGCGCCGCAGTCCCCTCGAGCGCGAGAAGCGCGTTAAGCAGCACCAGCGGCATGAGCAGGGGCTTGGTTATGCGCATGAGCGGCTCATAATCAAAATAATTGCCTGCGAAATTCAGGCAGGCGGCCAGCGCGAAAAGCACCAGCGCAGTCCATTTTTTGGCGTTCATTTTATGCGTATTGGTTGATCGTCGTAAAGCAGGTACCTGCGGGCTTTCCTTATCCACTTCTGTTCCCCTTCCTTCACGTGCTCCTCCACGATGTCGAAAGTGATGCCTCCCCGGAGGTATTCTTCCATCACCGGGTCGGCAAGACGTCCATACAGGCTGTCGGAAATGTGGAATTCAGAATAGTGCTCCTGCATCCAGCGCATAAGGCGGACGGTATGCAGGAGAGAATGGTAATGCGCTCGGGGAAGGAGGATGAACTGGAAACCGTTGATCTCCCTTCCTTCATAGATACCCTCCACGGGCGTATAGCTCATCGGCCGCGCAAGCACCCCTTCCGGGAGAGGCAAGCTGGTGGAGTCCCCCCTGATGAACGGGGCGCCTATCACTTCGTAGGGGCGTTTCGTCCCTATTCCGGGAGACACGTTGGTATCGTTCCACAAACTGCCTCCCGAATAGAAATACGGCGTAAAAACCCCGGGAAAATCATGCGCCGGCGGAATGGTCCATGGCATGAGGATGCGGGCGGTGTCCGCTATGCCGGCCGATATCACGTGGAGCGCGAACCTTGCGCCGATTTCATCGGCATAAAGGTTGCACAGCTCGCCCAGGGTGAGCCCGTGCCGGTGGGCTACGGAAGGAGTCCACTGGTCAGCCTCCCCGGCAGGCATGGTGCCCTCCACTTCCCTGCCCGCAGGGTTCGGATGGTCCACTACGTAAAGGGCGGGTGCGTCTTCCAGGCTATTGAGCGCGTTCATCAGGCGCAGCACGTCAACGGTGTAAGGGAAATAGCGCGAGCCCACATCCTGTATCTCCACCACTACGGCGGAAAGGCCGCGAAGCTCCTCCACTTCGAAGTGGATATGCTCCCCGGACGGACGGAAAAGCTTTTCCAGATTGCCGCGGGCCCCGAAGAACTCGTAGAGGTAATGCCCGTCCATGACGTTCCAGCAGCTTGGAGTGCAGAACACCCCCACGCGCCCCTCCGTAAGGGCCCGGTCCATCTGTTCGCCTATGGGTGTGGTGCGGAAAGAGAACATGCTATCCTATGATTCTGGCGGCCAGCGCCACCACTTCGCCTCCGAGGGCCTCGGCGCGCTCCGCGGTGGGGGCCTCGGAATAAACGCGTATGATGGGTTCGGTGTTGGAACGGCGCAGGTGCACCCATTCCCGGGCATCCTCGAAATCCACCTTCACTCCGTCCAGGGTGTTTACCTTTGCGTCGCGGAACATCTCCTTCATGGCGTCCAGTATCTTGTCCGTAAGGGCCGCGTCGGACAGCTCTATGCGGTTCTTGGCGATATGGTACTCCGGCAGGGTGGCTTTGTATTCGCTGACTTTCATACCCTTGCGCGCCAGATTGCTCAGGAAGAGGGCGACGCCCACCATGGCGTCCCTCCCGCAATGGCATGCAGGGTAGATGACTCCGCCGTTGCCTTCCCCGCCGATGAGCGCTCCAACCTCATGCATCCTGGTGGTGACGTTCACCTCCCCGACGGCGGCGGCATAATAAGTGCCGCCATGTTTCTCGGTTACATCCCGCAGGGCCCTTGAACTGGAAAGGTTGCTTACGGTGACAGGGTTGCCGACACCCTTCCGCCGAGCGAGCTCCAGCAGATAGTCCGCCACGCTCACCAGAGTATATTCCTCCACGAAGGGCTTTCCGTCCTCGCAGATGAAGGCCAGGCGGTCCACGTCGGGATCCACGCTGATGCCCAGGTCGGCACCCTCGCGCACGACTGCGGACGAAAGGCCTTCGAGATTCTTCGGCAGAGGTTCGGGATTGTGCGCGAAATCTCCGGTGGGCTCGCAGTTGAGCTTTATGCATTCCACTCCGAGCCGTTCGAGGAGCTTTGGCATGATGATTCCGCCCACGCTGTTGATTGCATCCAGCACGACCTTGAAGTGCGCGGCGCGTACCGAAGCGGCATCGACGGCCTCGAGGGCCATTACGGCATCCAGGTGTTCCTCCGTGAAATCATGTTCCTCCACATGACCGAGACTGTCCACGGGCGCGAAGTCGAAAACTCCCTCCTCCGCACAGTCCAGGATGGCCTGCCCCTGGGCGGCGGTGAGAAACTCGCCGCGTTCGTCCAGAAGTTTGAGGGCGTTCCACTGCCGTGGATTGTGGGAAGCAGTGATTATTATGCCGCCGTCGGCATGGGCGAAGGTGACGGCGAGTTCGGTTGTGGGAGTGGAAGCGAACCCGCACTTCACCACGTCAACCCCGCAGGAAACGAGGGTGCCGCAGACAAGACTTTCCACCATCTGTCCGGAAAGGCGAGCGTCCCGCCCCACCACGACTTTGTATTTTTTGCCGTACGGGGATTTGCGTTCGCGCAGTTTCGCACAGTATGCGTATGTGAATTTTACTATATCCACCGGGGTGAGGCCCTCGCCTGCCGGCCCGCCTATCGTGCCGCGGATGCCGGAAATGCTCTTGATTAGTGTCATGACATACAAATATAGCGAATATTCTGTAAAGAAAAATTTGGAGGTTGAGGAAATTTGCCTATCTTTGCAGTCCGAATCGGACGAGTATGGTGGGTTCGTATAATGGTCAGTACTCAAGATTCTCAATCTTGCAATAGGAGTTCGATTCTCCTACCCACTACAAAATTTCTTTAAAATCATGAAAAAAGGAATCCATCCCGAATCCTACCGTCTTGTAGCATTCAAGGATATGTCAAACGAGGATGTCTTCATCACCCGTTCCTGCGCTTCCACCAAGGAAACGCTCGTAGTGGACGGAGTAGAGTATCCCCTCGTAAAGGTCGAGATTTCCAACACATCTCACCCGTTCTACACCGGCAAAACCAAAATTCTTGACACCGCCGGCCGTGTTGATATGTTCTACCAGCGCTATAAGAGCAGAAAGAAATAATTCTTTCTTCAAGATAGGTAAAAAAGTCCGCAACAAGGTTGCGGGCTTTTTTGTATATTTGAGCCATGAACACCGTAAAGAAAATCATCCTCTGGGCAGTGGTCGCCCTCTTGCTGGCGCTGGGAGTCTTCTGCTACGTCCATTTCTTCTTCAAATGGGGCGACGGCGTAAAGGCCGGAAATCTCAACCAGCTGGTTTACAAGGGCTGGATATGGAAAACCTACGAAGGGCGCATCATAATGAGCGGCTTCCGGAACGAAAAGACCGAGAGGGGCGTCTCCGGCCTCCAGAGCAACGAATTCAGTTTTTCCGTTGACAAGAAAGCCGTCGGCTACAGGCAGAACGGCTCGGCGTACTCCGTGGCCGACTCCCTCATGCGCTGCAGCGGCAAGAACGTGCAGGTCCGCTACAGGGAATACCGCGGATCACTTCCCTGGAGGGGCATGCAGCGCTATATAGTCTATGACATACTTTCCGTCTCGGAACCCTCCGCCACGACCACCATTCCTATAGAAACAGACTGACCATGAAAAAATTTCTCCTCGCGGCGGCGGCAATGATGTCGCTCTCCGCCGGCGTGGGTGCACACAATGTGCTGGAAACCCTTCCGCAGGCCAATGCAGACGGCAGGCTGCTCACCATGGAAGAAGTCTTCAGCCGCAAGGTTTACCCCGCCGCAAAGATGTACTTCTGGAAAGGCGCGCACGAGCTTTCCGAAAAGCCCGCGCGTCGGGAGTTCACCCTCCCCGCACTCCCCCTCCCGCCCGAGGACGGCATAGTCTATGGAGAAAGCTACTCCCGCAACGAATTCGGCATAGATACAGGCATATTCCCATCCAATGCCGGCACCCTCAACGCAGTCGTAAGGAAGGACGAAAGGGACGTGACCCAGTTCCCGCTGCTGGACATCAGCACCCGCACCGGCAGCCTCGTGAACATACGCTACCCCATGAACGGCATGGCCAGCGAGAAGCTCAGCCTCTGCATCTGCGACACCCTGGGGAACATCCTCACCGAAATCGTGCCCACGGAATTCACGGATGAGCGCTACCTTACCGGCATCACCTGGAGCCCGGACGACAAATACATCTTCATCCAGGTGCTCGACCGCCCGCAGCACCACCTGGTTCTCAACATGTACCGCAGCAGCGACGGCGCATACGTGCGGACAATCCTGCGGGAAGAGAACGAGGCATGGGTCGAGCCGCTCGACCCGCTCTATTTCATAAAGGGAAGCTACGAATTCCTCTACCGCACCGACAGCCGCGACGGCTTCCGCAACCTCTATCTCTGCGACACCCTCGGCACCGTGAGAAGGCTCACGGAGGTGGACGCCGACGTGGCGTATGCGGGCAACGACGGCCGCTGGGTTTACTACACCTCCGCGGAAGTGTCCCCCGCCGAAAACCATCTTTTCCGCGTGGAAATCAAGAAGCACCGCAGCCTCGCCGGAGCCAGGTTCGGAGTCCCGCAGCGGCTTACCTTCGAAAGCGGCTGGCACAACGTGCGGCTCAGCCCGGACTGCACCGAGTTCCTGGACAGCTGGAGCAGTTTCAGCGTAAGCGCGAAGGTTGCCAGGCGCTCAACCGACGGAAAACGCAGCGAAATCCTGTACGAAGCGCCCGACCCGCTGGAGGAATATGCCAGGTGTGAAATGGAATTCGGGACGGTAGCCTCCGCCGACGGCTCGTTCCAGAACCACTACCGCCTGTACAAGCCGCTCAACTTCGACCCGGCGAAGAAATATCCCCTTCTGGTTTACGTTTACGGCGGCCCGCACGGGCAGATGGTCACGAACTCATGGCGCGGACAGATACGCATGTGGGAAATGCTCATGGCGCAGAAGGGCTACATCGTCTATGTGCAGGACAACAGGGGTGTGCAGAACCACGGTGCCCGGTACGAGAAGGCCGTGAACCGCCGTCTCGGCCAGGCGGAGATGCAGGACCAGATGGCGGGCATACGCGAGCTCATGGCCTGTCCTTGGGTGGACAGCGAACGCGTGGGCGTGCACGGCTGGAGTTTCGGCGGGTACATGACCATCTCCCTCATGACCAATTATCCGGACGTGTTCAAGGCGGGAGTGGCCGGAGGGCCCGTCATCGACTGGCAATGGTACGAGGTGATGTACGGCGAGCGTTACATGGACACTCCCGAAACGAACCCGGAGGGCTTTGAGCAGACTTCCCTGCTGGACAGGGCGCGCGACCTGAAAGGCAAGCTGCTGATCTGCCAGGGCGCGATAGACAATACCGTGGTCTGGGAGCACAGCCTGAGTTTCGTACAGAAATGCATCGAGGAAAACGTGCAGCTTGACTACTTCCCCTATCCGCGCAGCGAGCACAACGTATTTGGCAAGTGGAGAATCCACCTGTACGACAAAGTAACGGAATACTTCGACACCTGGCTCTGAGCCGTGCGGCGGATTCAGCCTCAGCTGATGACGCCGAGCTCCCGGCCTACCTTGATAAAAGCTGCAATCGCCTTGTCCAGCTGCTCGCGGGTGTGAGCTGCGCTGAGCTGTACGCGTATGCGGTCCTTGCCCTTGGGAACCACGGGATAGGTAAAGCTGGTAACAAAGATGTTTTCCTTTGCCATGGCCATGGCGAACCTGCCGGCCAGGATAGGATCGTACAGCATCACGGCGCATATGGCACTCTGCGTGGGATGGATGTCGAATCCGGCGGCGATCATTTTGTCACGGAAATAGGCCACGTTCTCCTGCTGGCGGGTGTGCAGCTCGTCAGATTCCCCGAGTATGCGGAAGAGCTCCACGCCGGCGGCACAGAGCATGGGGGGCAGAGAATTGCTGAACAGATAGGGACGGCTGCGCTGACGAAGCATCTCGATGATTTCCTTGCGGCCGGTGGTGAATCCGCCTACGGCGCCGCCGAAGCTCTTGCCTAGAGTGCCGGTATGGATGTCTATCTTGCCGTAGAGGCCGAACTGCTCGGCGACGCCACGCCCCGTGGGGCCCACCACGCCAGCGGAATGGCTTTCATCCACCATTACCAGGGCGTCGTACTTCTCGGCCAGTTCCACAATCTTGTCCATGGGGGCGACATTGCCGTCCATGCTGAAGACGCCGTCGGTGCAGATGATGCGGAAACGCTGGGCCTGGGCTTCCTTGAGGCAGCGTTCCAGATCTTCCATGTCAGCGTTCGCGTAGCGGTAGCGCACCGCCTTGCAAAGCCTTACCCCGTCGATGATGGACGCATGGTTGAGAGCGTCCGATATTATGGCGTCGTCCTTCGTGAGCAGCGGCTCGAAAACGCCTCCGTTGGCGTCGAAGCACGCTGCGTAGAGAATGGTGTCTTCCGTGTGGAAATATTCGCTGACGGCCTTTTCCAATTCTTCATGGAGATCCTGCTTGCCGCAGATGAAGCGCACGCTGCTCATGCCGAAGCCACGCTCGTCCATGGCCTTCTTGGCCGCGGCTATGAGCCTTGGGTCGTTCGCAAGGCCAAGGTAGTTGTTGGCGCAGAAGTTAAGGGCCCTGCTGCCGTCCGCCAGGGTGATTTCCGCCCCCTGCGGCGAGCATATGGTGCGTTCCTGCTTGTAAAGACCGGCCTCCCGGATGGACTTCAGCTCTTCCTGAAGATATTCTTGGAATTTTCCGTACATGATTGCAATTAGTTTTAGATTTGTTACAAATTTAGTAAATTTGCCTAACTTTTATAACACTGAAAGCGAAATAGTCCGTAATATCTTAAAATAGATGAAAAACGTTCTGGTAATCGGCTCGACGGGGCAGATCGGCTCCGAGCTGACAATGAAACTCCGCAAAATCTATCATCAGGGCACCATAGTGGCAGGATACATCCCCGGCGCCGAGCCTAAAGGCGAACTGCTGGAAAGCGGTCCTTCGGAGATAGTCAACGTTACAAACGCCCGGCACATTGCCGAAGCCGTGGACAAATACGACATCGACACCATCTACAACCTGGCCGCCCTGCTTTCCGCCACTGCGGAGCGCAAGCCCCTGCTTGCGTGGGACATCCAGATGAACGGACTGCTCAACATCCTGGAGGTCGCGAAGGAAAAGCGGTGCGCGGTGTTCACCCCGAGTTCCATCGGTTCCTTCGGCCCCGACACCCCCCGCGACAACACGCCGCAGGACACCATCCAAAGGCCTACCAGCATGTACGGGGTGACGAAGGTCGCCACTGAGCTCCTTTCCGACTACTACTTCCACAAGTACGGAGTGGATACCCGTTCGGTCCGCTTCCCCGGCCTCATCTCCTACACCACCCTTCCCGGCGGAGGCACCACGGACTATGCCGTGGAAATTTATTATGCGGCCGTCAAAGGCGAGGAATTCGTCTGCCCCATCGCGCGCGGCACCTACATGGACATGATGTACATGCCCGACGCCCTCAAGGCCGCCGTGGACATAATGGAAGCCGATCCGCGCTACCTGCATCACCGCAACTCCTTCAACATCGCCAGCATGAGCTTCGACCCCGAAGAGGTCCTGGAAGCCATCAGGGAAGAAATCCCCGGCACCCGGATGCGCTACGAGGTGGATCCCGTTCGCCAGGCCATCGCGGATTCCTGGCCCAACAAAATGGACGACACCTGCGCGCGCAAGGAGTGGGGATGGTCTCCCACATACAACCTGAGGAGCATGACCAAGGACATGATCAGGCACCTCAGGATAAAACTCGGTATAAAAGAATGAAGGGTTACCGCTCCAGCCTCTCTTTTGCGTAATCCAGGCTCAGCTTGAACGTCTTGCGCCGCGAGGACGGGGCGCTGAACATGGCGTCGGTGAGTATCTGCTCACAAATGCCGCGCAGGCCCCTGGCGCCAAGCTTCCGGCTTATCGCCGTATCCACTATGAGGTCATATACGGCGGGGTCGATTTCCAGCTTTATGCCATCCATCGCGAAGAGCGTCTCATACTGTCTGATTATGGCGTTCTTCGGCTCGAGCAGGATCCTCTTCAGTGCCTCCCGGTCCAGTTCGTCCAGATAGGTGACCACGGGAAGGCGGCCGACTATCTCGGGTATAAGACCGTATTTCTTGAGGTCCTGTGCCTCTACGTACTGCAGCAGATGTTCCTTGTCCACCTTCTGCTGCCCGGAAGCATCGAAGCCTATGACCTGGGTGTTCAGGCGCGACGCTATGTTCCTCTCGATGCCTTCGAACGAGCCCCCGCAGATGAAGAGGATGTTCTGGGTGTCCACCTGGATGAACTGCTGTTCGGGATGCTTGCGCCCGCCGTACGGAGGAACGTTTATCACGGACCCTTCGAGGAGCTTGAGCAGCGCCTGCTGCACGCCCTCCCCGGACACGTCACGCGTAATCGAAGGGTTGTCGCTCTTGCGGGATATCTTGTCTATCTCGTCGATGAATACGATGCCGAGTTCGGCCTGGGCGGGATCGTAATCGGTCTCCTGCAGCAGGCGGGAAAGTATGCTCTCAACATCCTCGCCTACATAGCCGGCCTGTGTAAGGACTGTGGCGTCCACGATGGTGAACGGCACGTAGAGCATCTTGGCTATGGTTTTGGCCAGCAAAGTCTTGCCCGTGCCGGTGGGACCGACAAGCAGTATATTGCTCTTTTCCAGCTCTACGCCGCCGCCTTCGTCAGGCACGTTCAGGACATTGTTGAATATACGCTTGTAGTGATTGTAAACCGCGACGGAAAGTATCTTCTTTGCCCTTTCCTGCCCTATCACGTACTGGTCGAGGTATGCCTTGATCTGCCGGGGCTTGGGCAGGTCGGGCTTCTGCCTCATCGCAGAGGCGACAGTTGACTTACTTGCCATCCGCGACGCGTTTTCCAAGTATGCCGTCAACCATTCCGTAGTCCATCGCTTCCTGCGCGGTCATCCAGTAATCCCGGTCCGCGTCGGCGAAGACTTTTTCATATGGCTGTCCGCTGTGCTCCGAAATTATCTGGCAAAGTTCGCTGCGGTACTTCTCGATTTCCCTGGCGGCGATGAGGATGTCGCTGGCCTGGCCCCTGGCGCCGCCGAGAGGCTGGTGGATCAGCACCCTTGAGTGGGGAAGCGCACGGCGGCTGCCCTTCGCCCCGGCGCAGAGCAGGACGCTGCCCATGCTTGCTGCCATGCCGGTACAGATGGTGGCCACCCGGGGCTCTATGAGCTGCATGGTGTCGTAGATGCCCAGTCCGGCGGTTACGCTGCCGCCGGGCGTATTGATATACAGGGAGATGTCCCCCGGGTCGTTGGACGCGAGGAAGAGCAGTTGCGCCTGCACTATGTTGGCCACGTCGTCGTCTATGGGCGCGCCAAGGAAGATGATGCGGTCCATCATGAGGCGGCTGAACACGTCCATGGCCGCTACGTTCAGTTTCCGTTCCTCGATTATGGTAGGATTGACATAATTCTCGTAGCGGTGGAGCGTGGCCGTGCCGACGCCCGCGGATGCGGCGAATTTTTCGAAATCGGTCATCGCAATTACTTGAGTTCGCGGAATTTCTCGCTGGTTATTTTCTTAGGAGCGAGCGTAACCTCCTCCTTGAGCCGGGAGATGACCTTGCCGTCCTCTACCTGCTCGATGATGCGGTCGAGCTGCTGGCGGTCCTGGAGAACCTGCTGCACGCTGCCGTCAATGATATCATCCGGTACGTTGCCCATGCCGTACATGGCGTACTGGTAGGCCACGTAAGACCTGGCCGCCTCGTCGATATCCTCTTTCTCCACCTTGAGGCCGAACTCCTTCATGAAGGCATCGCGCACGAGCTGCCAGCGGAAATCCTCCAGGAAGCGCGGGAAATCCTTCTCCAGGTCTTCCTCGGAAACCTTTTCATTGGTGGCCCTGAGCCAGCGTTTCAGGAATGCCTCGGGCAGTTCCACGCCGGCCTTTTCCACAAAGTATCTGCGGATGTCGGAGTTGAGCCTCCACTCCGCCTCGCTCTTGTACTGCGAGCCGAGACGTTCGGCCACCTCCTTGTCGATGTCCTCGTCGGACTTCTCCTCCTTCTGCTCCTCGTAGTATTTCCTGAGGTTTTCCGCAGTCTCCTTCTTTTCCTTGGCGGAAAGGGATACCTTGTAGGAAGGTATGGAATCATTCTTGTCCGCGGACACCTTCACCTCGGGATAGAGGGCTATGTCGAACAGGAAGGTGAAGTCGTTTCCGTCCTTCCATTCGATTTCGCCCTGGTTTTCGCTCGCCAGGGGTTCGCCCAGCACGTGTAGCCCCTCCTTCTCGATGAATTCGTCGAGCCCCTTGTTGATGGCCTGGTTCACGGACTCGAACAGTATCTGCTCCCCGTACACGCGGCGTATCATGCCTTCGGGCACCATGCCCTTGCGGAAGCCCTTGAAATCCGCGGTACGCTTGCGTTCAGCGATTTTTTTGCGTTCGGTTTCCGAATAATCCTCTTTCTCCACCTTGAGAGTGAGCTCTATGTTGAGAGCGTCAATCTGTTTCTTTTCAGTAATCATTATGTGTTATTGTTTTTGATTGTTTTTCCTGTTGGGATAGGCTATTCTTTCGTGATACATCTGGGACAGGTAGGCCTTGAGGACCTCCTTCACCCTGCCCAGGTCCTTCACCGTGATTTCGGCGTCCTGGAACTGGCCCTCATCCTGTTTTCCGGAGACTATTCTCTCCACGAATTCGTCGAATGCCTGGGGGGAATAGTCCGTGAGGGTGCGTGAGGCCGCTTCCAGACTGTCGCAGAGCATCAGGATCACCTGCTCCCTGGTGCGCGGGCGCGGGCCCGGATACTGGAATTCGGGCGCGGAGGCCGGGTCTCCCCCTTCATTCAAGTATTTGTTGTAGAAGTATCCTGTGCGCGTGGTGCCGTGATGGGTGCGGATAAAGTCCATTATCACGGTGGGCAGATGATGCTTTTCAGCGAGTTCAACGCCGTCGTGCACGTGTTTTATTATGTCCTGCGCACTTTGCAGGGGCGACAGACCGGCATGATAGCGCGGGGCCGTGCCCCCGTTCACGAGGGACTCGTTCTCCACGAAGCAGAGGGGGTTCCTCGCCTTGCCGATGTCGTGGTACAGGGCTCCCACGCGCAGCAGCTGTATGTCAGCATCCACTGCGCGTCCGGCGGTAACCGCCATGTTCATTACCTGAAGCGAATGCTGGAAAGTGCCGGGAGCCTTCTGTTCGAGCTGCTGCAGCAGGCTGCTTGACGTGTCGGCCAGCTCCGAGAGGCGGAACGGGGAAACCAGGTTGAATATGCGCTCCAGCAGATAAGTGAGCGGATATCCGGCAACCGGGAGCATGGCCGCGGCAAAGAGATAGACCGATATGCGAAGCATCCCGCCTCCCGTGAAATCTATAAGGCGGAAGCCCATGTACATTACCATGAGCACCGCATAGGTGATGAAGGCGTTAACGAACTGCTGCCAGCCCTTGTTGAAACGGCGGAAAGTATAAACGGAAACCAGCCCGGCCACCAGGAAGATGGAGAACACTACCACCGACGACTCGGAAAACACGAGCAGGGGCAGGAGCGCCACGGTATAAACCATGAAGATGAGGCGGTTCTCGAAGAACGGCTCCAGCAACAGGGCGCAGAGCGTGAACGGCACCAGGTAAATGAGGCCGCTGTCCACCTTGGGGACCAGTATGCCCGCCAGCAGGAAAATCGCCAGCACTATGATGAGATAGATGAAACGGTTCCTGTCCGCGAATATTTCGGGGTTGGAGAACTGTATGGCGAGGAAGATGAGCAGGACCAGGGCCAGCGAGAGAATGGCGTTGCCCAGCCAGTAAAAAACCGGCGGGCCGGACGAACCGATGTTGCTGGAATACTCCTTCGCATAGGAATCCAGCATCTGGGCGATTTCGGGGGTCACTATCTCCCCGTGGGAAACTATAAGCTGGCCCGCACTCACGAAGCCCATGGTCGGGGAGACGGTATTGGAACTCTCCGCCTTTACGAGTTCGCTGGTCTGGCGGTCGTAAACGAGGTTCGGAGTTACCAGGTCGTAAACCCCGCATGCCCTGAGCACAGAATCCACGTTGACTTCCGGATTGGCCTTGGAAACGCCCACGAGAAGGGCCATCCGGGCGTCAGACAGCTTGTAAACCTCCGACGAAGGACGCGTGGAAGCGCGCTTGGCACGCTGCACATATATGATTTCCGAAGGGTCGCGGCCTTCTTCGGACACTATGCCGTCGTCCCCGACAACCCCTTTTTCGTAGATTGAATTGAGGGTGGAGACGATGGAACCGCGAAGCCCCTCCGCGCCCTGGAGGTTCAGGCCCTCGACGGCCCTGAGGTTCCTGTTTTCCACATCCGCAGAGAAACGGTAGTATGGAATGGCGGGATTTGAATTCTGCGCCAGCTCGTCAAGCACCTGCTCGTCGGTTTTGAAGATGGGGAAATCGAAGGGTGCTATGAGCGTCTCGTATTTCCAGGGCTGTCCCTTGCGGTAATCATAGCTGAGCCCTGCGTTGCGGGGCATGGCGAACAGCAGCGCCAGGAACAGTGCCGCCAGGGGAATGATTACGTTTGTCTTCCGGGAACGCTTCATCCGTCATTCAATTGTCATGGAAGCGAGGTCGTCGCCGTCGTAAACCCCGGCGTCGAGCTTCGCCCTTATTTCCTTGAAAGCGTTGATCGTGTAATTCACGTCCTCCATGCTGTGCGCCGCCGTGGAGACGATGCGGAAGATGATCATTCCCGCGGGGATCACAGGGTACGTGACTATGGAGCAGAAGATGCGGTAGTTCTCGCGGAGATCCTTCACCATCTTCGTGGCCTGGCCCATGCCTCCCTTTATGTGGATGGGGGTGACGCACGCCTCGGCCTCGCCGATGTCGAAGCCCTCGTCGCGGAAGCCCTGCTGGATGGCGTGGGTGATTTCCCTGCACTTCCCGCGGAGAAGGTCCCCTTCCGGACTGTCGATGATTTCCATGCGCTTGATGTTGCCCAGCACGAAGGCGATGGGCTGGCTCTTGGCGTACATCTGGCTGCGGAGATTCGCCCGCAGATAATTGATGATTGCGCGCGGTCCCGCGACGAAACCGCCTATGCTGGCCATGCTCTTGGCGAAGGCGCCGATGTAGAGGTCCACCCCGTCCATGCAGTGCTGCTCCTCGGAGGTGCCGCGTCCGTGCTCGCCCATGAGCCCGAAACCGTGGGCGTCGTCGATGAGCAGGCGGAACTTGTAATCTTTCTTGAAGGATACGATGTCCGCCAGCTTTCCCATCGCGCCCGTCATGCCAAAGACTCCTTCGGTGATGACCAGCACGCCGCCGCCGTTTTCTTCTGCCTTCCTGCACGCGATTGCTATCTTCCTGCCGAAATCCGCCATGTCGTTGTGGCGGAACTTGTACTTTGCGCCCATATGCAGGCGTATGCCGTCCAGCAGGCAGGCATGGGATTCGGCGTCATACACTATGACGTCATGCATGCCGGTGAGGGCATCGATGGTGGAGACTATGCCCTGATAGCCGAAATTGAAGAGGAAGGCGTCCTCCTTCTTCTCGAAATCCGCAAATATCTTCTCCAGTTTCTCGTGCTCGCGCGTGTGGCCGGAAAGGAAGCGGGAGCCCATGGGATATGCGAGGCCGTACTTTTCGGCCGCTTCGGCGTCCGCCTTGCGCACCTCGGGATGGTTGGCCAGGCCCAGATAGTTGTTGAGGCTCCAGTTGAGCACCTCGACACCGTTGAATACCATGTGGGGGCCGAGCTCCCCCTCGAGACGAGGATAGAGATAATAGCCGAAACCGTCCTTGAAATACTGGCCGATGGGGCCCATGGTTCCGTTTTCGATGCGGTCGAAAATATCTGAATACATGATGGTTATGGTTTTAAGCGTCTATGTTTGCGTAATGGGCGTTCTCTTCTATGAACTGACGGCGGGGCGGGACGTCGTCCCCCATGAGCATGCTGAACGTACGCTCGGCCTGCGCGGCGTTCTCGATGGTAATCTGGCGCAGGCGCCTGTTCTCCGGGTTCATGGTGGTGTCCCAGAGCTGCTGGTCGGACATCTCGCCCAGGCCCTTGTAGCGCTGCACGGTATAGCCCTTGTCGGAACCCTTGCCCATGAGGAAGGCGGCCTCTTCGCGCTGCTCCTCCGTCCAGCAATACTGCTCTTCCTTGCCCTTCTTGACAAGGTAGAGAGGAGGAGTGGCCAGATATACGTAACCGTTCTTGATAAGGTCGAACATGTATCGGAAGAAGAACGTGAGGATGAGGCAGGCGATGTGGGAACCGTCCACGTCCGCATCGGTCATGATGATGACCTTGTGGTAGCGGAGCTTGGAAAGGTCCATGTGCTTCTCGCCGGATTCATCCTCCACGGCCACGCGCACGCCGAGGGCGGTATAGATGTTCTGGATTTCCTGGGAGTCGTATGCGCGGCCGTCGGCGGCCTTCTCCACATTGAGGATCTTGCCCCTGAGGGGAAGTATTGCCTGGTACCTGCGGTCGCGGCCCTGCTTGGCGGTTCCCCCTGCGGAATCACCCTCCACCAGGAAAAGCTCGCACTTCTCGGGATCGTTGTCCGAGCAGTCCGCCAGCTTGCCGGGAAGCCCCGCGCCTGTCATGACAGTCTTGCGCTGCACCATTTCACGGGCCTTGCGGGCCGCATTGCGTGCAGTGGCGGCGAGAATCACCTTCTCGATTATGAGCTTGGCAAGCTTCGGGTTCTCCTCCAGGAAAATGTCGATGGCCTGCGAAGTGGCCTGGCTGACGGCGGAGGTGACTTCCGTGTTGCCCAGCTTGGTCTTGGTCTGGCCCTCGAACTGGGGTTCGGACACCTTGACGGAAATAACTGCGGTAAGGCCTTCGCGGTAGTCCTCCTGGGCGAGTTCCACCTTGGCCTTCTCGAGCATGCCGCTTTTGTCGGCGTAGTTCTTGAGAGCGCGGCTCAGACCCATTTTGAAGCCCTGCAGATGCGTTCCGCCCTCGATGGTGTTGATGTTGTTGACGTACGAGTATATCCTCTCGCTGTATCCGGTATTGTACTGGAGGGCGATGTCGATGGGAATAATCTTGTCGGATTCCACGCAGACGGGATCGGGTATGAGCTTCTGCGCGCCGGCGTCCAGATAGTCTATGAATTCGCGCAGGCCGAGCTCGCTGTAGAACACATCGCCCTTGTCCACCTTGCGGCCGGTGGTCTTCTTGTCGCCGTTTTCGTCGAGCACCATTTCGTCCACCTGTTCGCGGCGGTCGGTCAGGGATATGTGTATGCCCTTGTTGAGGAACGAGAGCTCGCGGAGACGGTTTGCGAGGGTGTCGTAGTTATAGACGGTAGTCTGCGTGAAGATGGTGGCGTCGGGATGGAATGTGACTATGGTGCCGTGGTCGTCGCAGGTACCCACCTCCTCCACGGGGGAAATCGGCTTGCCCTTCGAGTACTTCTGGCGGAACACCTTGCCCTCGCGGTGCACTTCCGCCACGAGAAGGTCGGAAAGGGCGTTGACGCAGCTCACGCCGACGCCATGCAGGCCGCCGCTCACCTTGTAGTTGTTCTTGCTGAACTTGCCGCCCGCATGGAGCACCGTCATCACCACTTCCAGGGCGCTGCGGCCCTCCTTCTCGTTTATGCCGGTGGGAATGCCGCGGCCGTTGTCCCTCACTCGTATGGAATTGTCGGCAAGGATTTCGACGTCTATGGTGTCGCAGAAACCTCCCATGGCCTCGTCGATCGAGTTGTCCACGACCTCATAGACCAGATGGTGAAGGCCCCTTGCGGAGATGTCCCCGATATACATGGACGGCCTCTTGCGCACCGCCTCGAGACCTTCCAGGACCTGTATGCTGTTCGCGGAATACTGCTCTTCCGCCTGAATCATTTGATCTTGCTCCAACATGTGTTTTAAGCTCTATCTTAATCTTGTTTAATCTTGCAAATATACTTAATTTATCCCAATTTAAGGCTGATTCCGGCGGTAAAATTAATGCCTCCGGGGATGTGGGTGGGGTAAAGCGTGATCCGCTGGTTGAGAAGGTTTCCGGCCTGCACCCAAAGCGAGAGCGACTGCGTTATGCCATACTCGGAGTAAAGTCCGAGGTCCACGAAGCCCTTGTCCTGCCAGACCAGCGAGGAGCGGGGTGTCTGCGCTTTTGCGCGAAGGCCTGCGTAGAGCCTGTGGTTCCAGTTGTAAACGGCCGTGACTTCCATGCTGAAGGCCGGCACTCCCAGATACGTGTCCGAAGCCTCCAGATCCGTCTTGCGGTAGAGCAGGCCGGCTCCCAGGTTGAAACTGTCGCTCACCCACGCCAGGGAGAGTTTTCCGAAGAACTCGCTGAAATCGGCATAATAAGCCGCGCATTGCACGCCGCCCGGGTAATCGGAGCTCAACCCGTCCAGAAGGGCGTTCCCGTGATCCACGTAGCCCCCGGACAAATCGTACTGCACACGGGAGGATATGCTGCCCCGCACCCCGAGCCGGGCTCCTATTTTCTCCTCCCCTGTCTTGAATTCCTGAAGATAACCGTAATTGAACCAGTGGTTCATGCCCTTGATGGCGGAATAGTCATACGCCTCGGGGCCTCCGGTGAGCCCGCCGTATATTTCCAGCAGGCCGGCTCCCACGCCCAGACGGGCCGTGATGTCCGGATAAACGGCAAACTTGTCCCCGATGCCTATGCGCAGCCCGGCGGAAACGCGCACCGGTCCGTTGTCAAACACCACGCCGGGAGTCAAGTGGGTGAGCAGCAGCGAGAACCGTGAAAGGGAACCCGGAAGCGCGGCGTTGAGGAAGCTGCCCTGAGTATGCACGCTTGCCCCCGCGGAGAAATTGCCCCTGCGGAACGCGTAAACCGAGCCGTCCAGCAGATAGCTGTTCTCCGAGATGGTGCCGAGGCCGGCTCCGGCGTCGTCCTGTGCGTGCGCTAGAGTTACGCTGAGCTCGAAAGGAATGCGGAAAGAGGGATCGGTGGAGCCCAGCTTCCCCGTCACGCCGAAGTCGTTGAAGACGGAGGACAGGTCGCAGTCCTTCGTGAAAATGCCGTGGTAGAGCGCTTCGACGCCCGTCTGCAGGCGCGGCATCCTCCAGGAAAGCGAGGTGCCGGCCCCGATGCCGTAATCATGGCCGGAGTAGTCCCCAGCCGCTCCGGCGGAGTGATAAACGCCGCCGTAGCCCGAAAAGTCCAGGTGACTGGTATTGTACAGCCTGCCTTTTGAATCCGGCGAAAATACCGCCTGAAGCACCGGATGGAAACTGTACCCGGCCCCAGCCCGCAGGTAGAAACTCCTGCCGTCATAAACCCCCGCTTCGGGAGTAACGTTTATGGCATAGGGACGGAAATCGTACGCCCCCTTGTAAGTGGTCTCGAAAACGCTGTAATCGACGGATGTGCGGAAATTCTTCAGGGAATCCGGCACGGCCATGGGAAGAACGCTCTTCCGGATGCCGGAAAGACGCGCCTCGTAGTCGTTGGTCACCTCCACCTCGGGGTTGAGGTTCTGCGCGAACACCTGGCTGCACAGCAGCGCCGCAAGGACGATGGGACTTATCTTTTTCATTGCTGGATTCTATTGGAGTTTTGAAAGATGTTCGTTCACGATGGCGAGGATGTCGTCGTCTCCGGAAGAAGGCTCGTAGCCGTCCCGGATGCTCTCGAGGGTGGCCTTCGCCTGGCTGGCGTTGCCTTTCTCGGCGAAAGAATCCGCCAGCACCACATAGCATCGGGCCAGCCAGTAAGTCTGGCTGCCGCATCCGGCGGCAAAGTCATAGACCAGATTCTCGACCGAGCCGAATTTTCCGCTGTCGAAATAGTCCTGGGCAAGCATGTAGGTGGATTCGGCGCCCTCCGGGGTGGAAGGAGACTGGGCGAGGCTGCGGAAAAGGGCGAAAGCGTTCTCGCGGTCGCTCTGCGCCAGGTATGCGCGGGCCTGCACGAAGGAAGCCTCCCTCCTGCGGGCCGCGGAAACGTCGGCGGACTTCAGCTCCTCCGCCGCGGAAACCGCCCGCTGCCACATCCTGGCGGCGAACGCGCTGTTCATCTTGCCCGCCATGGCGGCCACCTTGTTCTCGCTCATCATGGCTATTTCCTGAAGCTTCACATAACCGTCGTAAGCGTCGGAGTAGCGCCCGAGTTCGTAGGAGAGGGAGGCATAACCGAGGGCCGCGCCTTCGGCGAACGAGCCGTCGGAGAGGTTCTTTCCCGCCTGGGCGAACGCCTCGCAGGCCTTTTCCTTGTCTCCTGTCTGGCGGTAGGAATCCGCCAGATAGAACAGCGCGTCACCTTTGCGGGCGCCATTGGGAAAGTCCTCCAGGTATTTGCCCAGCGATGCGACCGCCTGGCTGTAATTGCCTGCAAGGTAAACCTGTTCCGCAGTGTTGAAATAGATGTCTTCCCGTTCGGCCGCGGTCTTCCCCACCCCCAGTCCGCGGTCCTCCAGGTACTCTATGTACTTCTCGGGAGTGCCTGTGGTCTGATATATGGAATTGATGGCGAGAAGGGCCTCTTCGGAATACTCGCTGCCCGGCAGCAGGTCCACAACCTGCTTGTACTGTGCGAGGGCGGTGTCGTAATCCTTCATGTTCCTGCAGGCCATGCCTTTGCCTATGAGGGCGCGGGCGGCGAAGGTCTTGTCGGAAGTGGCGGTGCGCAGCTTCTCGAAAACATCCACGGCTTCGGAATTCTGCCCGGACTCCATGTAAGTCCTTCCCAGCTCGTACATCGCCTCGGAATAGAGCGGAGCCTCCGGGGAAGCCCCGAGCACGGCTGAAAGCGCGTTTATCTTCCCTTTCCTGTCACCGGAAAGCCCGTAGGAGAGCGCCTGCTGGTAGTACGGATAGACGTTGTCGGGCGAGCCGAACTCGTCCAGCACCTTGCCGTAGCTTTTGACGGCCTCCTTGTAGCTGCGGCGCGCGAAGTCGCAGTCGGCCCTGCGGGTGAGGGCGTCCATGCGGTTCTGCCTGTCCCCCGACGCGCCGTAGATGTCGAACCAGCGCGCGGCCTGGGCGTACTTGCGGTCGCTCAGGAAGGCGTAGCCAAGGTTGTAGGACAGGAGCGCGCCTTCGGAAGTCCCCCGCAGGGCGCTGTTGTTGTAAAGGTCGGTCCATACGCTTTCAGCGTCGGCATAGCGGCCGGCGTTGTAGCTGGCTTCCGCAAGCCAGTAGCGGGAAAGCTGGTTGAAGCGGTCGGATTTGGGGTAGTAGAATCCCGCCGCCCTAAGGAATGGTATGGCGTCCGACCAGGACCCGGCGGAAATGAGCTGTCCGGCGCGCAGGTAGTTGGCTTTCACATAATTGCCCATCTGCGTTTCGTCCAGTTCATCGATCTTCGAATAATTGTCTATCGCCCCGGCGTAATCCTGTTTGTTCAGGGCCGCAATGGCCATGTAATTGTAGATGAGGGGGGCCTTCTCCCCGGAATCGTAGCGGCGCATGTAGTTTTCGAAAGGAAGCGTATCGCCGTTCAGGTCGAAGGAGAGTTTTGCGGCATTGAAGGCGGCGTCCTCCTGGATGAGGCTGTCGAAGCCGAACGCGGACGCCTCCCTGAACGCTTCCGCGGCCGCCACCTTGTTCTTGGTCTGGATGTACGAATAGCCCATGTCGTAGCTGGCGATCTGGCCTATGGAGTCGCGTCGCTCGCCCATGCGCGTGAAATTCTCTATCGCCCCTTCGTAATCGCCCACGGCGTACAGAACGGAACCGGCGTGGAAAAAGTCGGCACGCGTGCGGAGGTTCTCCGGGGTCTGTTCCCTGCGGTAATATTCGAGGGCCTTGTCATTGTCTCCGCGCACAAGGTAGGCTTCGCTTATCATGCGGGCGAGCCTGCCGCGCCTTTCCTCCGGGAGCGTTTCCAGCATGTCCGGGGCTTTCTCCACGATGTAGGCGTAATCCCGGGCCATGAAACGGCACTCCATGATGTAATACTCGCTGAGCGCCTTGAAGCGGCTGTCTCCACCGCTCTTGGCGAACCATTCCTCCGCGCGGGCGAAGTCGTTGGCGCTGTAAGAAATGTATCCGAGGCCGTACTGGGCCGGAGCGGTATAGATGCTGTGGGGCATGAGCGCTATGCGGTTGTAATAGCCCTGCGCCAGCGGGTAATCATTGCGGGCATACGCGCAGTATCCCTTCTTGAACACGAGTTCCGCGACGTCACGTCCCGCAATGCGGTCTTCCCGCACCAGGGAGAATTCGCGTTCGGCTTCCGCGTAACGCCCCGCGTCGAAGCGATTCCGGGCGGCCGCAAAATGTATCTGCGGGTAGAGCGCACTGGCAGGGTTTTCCCTCTCGAATTCCTCTATGAGTGCGGGGAAGGCGGGATCGCCGGACTTGACTGCGCAGAGTACGGAATATGCCTTGGAAAGAGGGTCTCCGAGGGCGTCGAAAGCCGCGCGTGCGCTGGTGTAGGCGCCGCTTTCGAAAAGCGAGAGCGCCTCGCGGAAATCCTGCTGCCGCTCCTGCGCCCCCGACGGGACTCCGACCAGCAGCAACGCCGCCAGAACAGGGATTATGCTTGTTTTTTTCATGTTTGGACGCTATTCAGTCTAATTTAGCAAAATTACTAATTTTCGAGGGATTTCTTTATATTTGCATCAGGAACTTATCCACACACTTATGGACAATCTCATACTCTTCGAAAAGGCCGACATCCTGGGCGGAGCGGACTTCCCGGTGATATACGCTCTGGACATGGCCATAGCCAAAGGGGACCTCGTGTACATAGTCGGCAAAGTCGGTACGGGAAAGACCTCCATAATCCGTACCATAACTGCCGAGAATCCGCTGCTCAACGGGCACGGCGAGGTGTGCGGCATTACGCTGGAAGGCATAAAGGCCAGGAACATCCCCGCGCTCAGGCGGAAGATGGGAGTGGTCTTCCAGGATTTCCAGCTGCTGATGGACAGGAGCGTGTGGGACAATCTGGAATTCGTCCTGCGCAGCACCGGCTGGAAGGACAAGAACGCCATATACAAGCGCATAGACGAAGTGCTGGAAGCCACAGGCATGACAACCAAGGCTCACAAGATGCCCCACCAGCTCTCCGGAGGCGAACAGCAGCGCGTCGCAATCGCAAGGGCCATACTGAACAGTCCCGAAATCATACTTGCCGACGAGCCCACCGGCAATCTGGACGAAGAGACGGCGGACGGCATCATGCAGTTGCTTGAGCGCATAGGCAGGGAGAACGGAACCGCTGTCGTGATAGTCACCCACAACCGCAGCCTCTTCGAGCACTACCCCGGAAGGGTTTTCGTATGCCGGGACGAAAGATGCCTGGAGAAGGAAGGCGACGAAGCCGTCGAGCTCGCGTTTACCGTATGACGACCGCACAGAGATATTCCGGACTGCTGGCCTATTTCCGCGAAAACGCCGGCCCGCAGGAATCGGAACTCCACTTCCGCAACCCGTACGAGCTGCTCGTGTCGGTGATTCTCAGCGCGCAGTGCACCGACAAGAGGGTGAACCAGGTGACCCCCGCCCTCTTCGAGGCCTACCCCATCGTGGACGCCCTGGCCGCAGCCACGCCGGAGGAGGTCCTCCCCTACATCAAAAGCGTTTCATACCCCAACAGCAAGGCCCTGCACCTGGTGCGCATGGCACAGAAGGTGATGAAGGACTTCGACGGCCGGATTCCCACCGCCATTGACGACATAATGTCCCTGCCGGGCGCCGGGCGCAAGACGGCCAACGTGGTCACCTCGGTCCTGTACAAGGAGCCCGTCATAGCGGTTGACACGCACGTGATGAGGGTTTCCCGCAGGATGGGGCTGTCCAAAGGCGGCACCCCGCGCGCCGTGGAACTGGACCTTGAGCGGCACATCCCCGGGAAGGACCGTCCCGCCGCACACCACTGGCTACTCCTCCACGGGCGCTACATCTGCACGGCGCGCAAGCCCAGGTGCGGCGAATGCCCCCTCACCGCCTGGTGCAAGTTCTACCAGACCGGCAGCTGAGGGGCCCGGAGTTGCATTTCAGTATTTTTTCCTATCTTTGCAGCGCGACGGCCGTGCGGCAGGCCCGCTCCGGCGTCAAGTGTATCAGGCACCACTTAAAAAACTGAATCATGCAAAAGAAACTGTCGGACACGTTCCTGGTGCTCACCGTGCTTTTCACGGTTTGTCTCATCACTTCCAACCTCCTGGCATCCAAGGTGTTCACAATAGGCGGAGGCATAAACCTTCCCTGCGCGGTGCTCATATTCCCCGTCTCCTACATCCTCAACGACTGCCTCACCGAGGTCTATGGCTACCGAAAGGCGCGCCTCGTGATATGGCTCGCATTCGCCATGCAGCTGTTCACCGTCC
>FLNY01001737.1_pt1 | contig 41446 bp, 34 predicted proteins | sample 1140381 | NCBI WGS metagenome assembly FLNY01 (sample SAMEA3878172, study PRJEB12797) | bioreactor metagenome | biome: Moose rumen | place: Sweden | collected 2011-10 | reverse complement strand
AATCCTACTGTAGAAAAGATAATGGATATTTGTAATGTATTACAGATTACACCGGAGCAACTCCTAACAGGAAAAGGAATTGAGGATGAAGAGGAAATTGCAGCTGCAAGTCCTGAAAGCAAATTTACTCCTGGGGATGTTCAGATGATTGAGGATTATCATAATCTCAAGGAAGAACAGCAGAAGCGTCTTATGGCTTATATGGATGCACTGAAGAAGATAGAGAGCCTTGAAGATATGTGAATGGAAAAGGACAATGTATTTGGAAATTGTAATTTAACACTCAAGGTTTCCCTTTTCCGCAAGGAAAGAGCATGATATTATTATGGTAGCTCAAATTTGAGCAGTCGTTTTTTTCATTACAGTAATAATTTTGATTCATGTTACCAAATGTTACCATTTGTGACGGAATGTGACCGTTTGTATATTTTATCTTATTTTTAGATGTGATATATTTTTAATGAGATATGAAAGAGCTGTTCCTGTTGGAGCAGTTCTTTTTTGTCCAGTAAGTGTCTACATGCAATTTGGCAATTTGGCAAATAAGCTTGTAGTGGATTGACGCCCTATTGAATAGGGAGTATATTAAAGGTAACAGGAGAATTTATGACAAGAACATTTATACAGACACCTGAGTTTTCCTGTAACTGGGACAGCTTGGGATTCGATGATGACGACCTCAGGATGCTTGAACTTGATATCATGGAGCATCCCGATAAATATCCGGTTATGAAAGGTACTGGTGGTCTCCGCAAGGCTAGGATTGCCTTGGATGATAACAATAAAGGGAAAAGTGGTGGAGCCAGAGTTTGCTTTGTTGATTTTGTGTTTGCAGAGACAGTGTATCTGATTACTGTTTATCCTAAGAAAGCAAAGGATAATCTTTCTAAGGAAGAGCGCAACGAAATCAAGAAAATCATTGAAGCACTTAAGAAGAGCCTTGGAGGTGAATAATATGAGTAATAGCGTATATGAAAGCATTATGACAGGTCTTAATGAAGCATTGGAAGATGCCAAGAGTGCTAAAAAGGTACTTAAAAGGCATAAGGTAACAGTTGAGCCTGTTAAAGTGTATGAAGCAGATGAGGTAAAAAAAATTAGGAATTCAACCGGAATGTCACAGAAGATATTTGCAAGTTATATGGGTGTTTCGGACAAGACAGTTGAAGCATGGGAAGCAGGAACAAATCACCCATCAGGAGCTGCAAGCAGACTTCTCAGCATGATTGAGAAGGATAAGGAGCTTATTATTAAGTTTCCTTTTGTGACAAATGCAATGGCAAAATAAATAGCATACCAATTAAATTGTCAACAGAGATTTCGGAAGCCTTAAGCTACCTTACCACCACTTTATTGCGGCCGGTCTCTTTGGCTTCGTACAGCGCACTGTCTATTCTTTGGAATATTGAGTTGTTGGTGTCGCCTTCTTGTAGCATAGTTAGGCCTATGCTGACAGTAATGTGACCGACAATATCAAACTCCATGTCAGCTATTCCCTGGCGGAGCGACTCGCAGAATTCTTTGGCACTGCTTAAGTCGAGACCAGGCTTGATGCAGACGAATTCCTCACCGCCCCAACGACCGATGATATCTTTTTTTGAGAATATGCTTTTTGCTTTGGCCACACCGGTTTTTAGTACGAGATCGCCTACGTCGTGGCCGTAGGTATCGTTCACATTTTTAAAATGGTCTATATCTACCATAATTATAGCAATGCCATTGTACATGCTTCGTTTTTCTATAAATTCTTCCATATAATGATTGAGGGAGCGACGGTTATATACCTGAGTAAGTTCATCCATGGAGGCAGCCATAAAAAGCCTGTCTACAGCATCTCTAAGATCAGTAGTGGTAGACTCCAAAAAATTAACCAATCGAATAGATAGCGGCACGTATCCGTCCCGTCTCTCTTCACGATATTCCTGTAGATATTTGCTGTCAAAATTAAATGCTGGGCGTAGTTTTTCTTCGGAAAGAGCACCTTCTCTCATGCCTACCACTACACAGGAAGCATTTAAAAATCCACGCAATCCATCGGCATGGAGAATTTCACCATAGCCGTGAGCCCAGGTGGCACTTTCTCTGACGCTCTCGTAAAAAGACAATTCCAGCTCTGCCATGGTATCACCCATCAGCATGCGGCGGCTCATGCATACATAGATAAGTATGGCTTCAGGGTAAAAATTGGCCAGTTTTGCAGCGTTGCTGCCGGATTCATTGAGCAATATATCAGATGTGGAATAGCTGAGGCTGACAGCAGTTCCCTCGGGAATCTCTGTAGCAAACGCAAGTGCACCATCCGGGTGATAATCTAATGCTACTCTCGCCAGGCCAATACCATTTTCTGTCATGTAGAAAGGAAATGAGCTGGTATTCTCAAAAAAATAATTATTCATACCTATGCCAAGATGCGTACTGTAGACAGAAAATGCCGGCTTGTTATCTATTTCGTAGACTATGCCTTTGTCGTCTGATTTTGTAATAGTCAGTTCTTTTCCAAGGGACTTGAATCCCAGATTGTAATAGTGCTCTATATGGAGATTGGCGCCGGAAAATGTGACAGCCAAAATTCCTCTCTCGTAAACAGTGTTGCCTACAAATATCTTGGAGTTGTCATCACCCATTTTTTGTGTGCCTGCCAAGGCGCCAAATACTACTATATCAGTATCAAATTCATTTATTCTGTCTATAAATTTTTCAGGACATAAAGCAAAGTCCGATGACATCATAAGGATTCCTTTGATATCTTTTATGTCTGCTAGGATGTTTTGAAAAGCAAGACCGGCGTCTGAGGGAGTCGTTCCCTTAGAACAGTCAAAAATATCTATTCTAAAATCACTCTCATCAAAAAACATTACAGAGCAGACTACATATTCTACCGAATGATTCTCACGGCTGAGAGCACCATGACTGGTCATACCATATATCTCAAGCTTTGGAAGGGCAGAACTTAAAAAATCCAAATCCTTTTGGATTTCAAATTTGTCACAGCCAGGTTCTACTACCTGCAAAAGACCTTTTTCGCAGGCCAAATATTCGGGTAAATGTGATATTTCCCCGATCATCTCTGCCATACTCAAATCGTAATCGATAATATATCTGTATTGCTTCATGATTTATGCCCCCAAAAATTGTTATATTCCCCAACGTAATTGTTATAGCAGATATTTGTTTACAAATTATGACTTCTATATGCCAAGGAAAATTAAAAACCTATACTTTTTAGTGAGAGTGATATATTAGCCATGCCACTCTGCATAGCCTAGGCAAGCGCGAGGAGGGAGGTGCCATGCCGAGCTTAGGAGGTACCGCTTTAGCGGTAGGTTGCCTAAGCGAAAGTATGGAAGGTGCCCTCCGGGAGCACGGTGTACTCGGAGGAGTGGCTGGGGATGTCACAATAAAGTATACATTTTTGTGATAGCCCTAGCTACTCGTCCAAGTACTTTATATGTGTATACAATTCACAAAAATTTCACACAATAGAAAAAATATGTATAAAATTTTCTGATAAGTTAATAACAGGTATTTAGACCCAACGGGTTCATATTAAATAAATGGAGGTTTTTACTATGGCAAAAGGAGCAAAGGGCGCAAAAAAACAGGCGCATATCAGTGTGCAGCTTTTGGTGGTGTTGATTCCACTTGTCATTGCGGCAATCGCTATCGTCACGTTGGTACTTTCGCTGCAGGCAAAGTCAGTAATTATTACTGAGGCTACAAACGGCTTGGATCAGGAGACCAGAGCTAATGCTGAGGACATCGCACAGATGATTGAAGGCGTGACCAAGTATTATGATGGTATAGCAGATGTCATAGAAGATTCTGCCTATGAGAGCGATGCTGAGATAGAGTCTCAGTTGGCAGATTCCATGACAGAGTTCGACGGAGTAGTTACAGATGCTTACATCGGATTTTCTAATATGGACTTTATTGATGGATCTCACTGGGTTCCTGATGCAGGATATGATCCAACTACCAGAGGATGGTATCAAAATGGCGTATCTTCTTCTGAAATAGTACTGAGCAACCCTTCCTTGGATTTGACTACAGGTGCTATGGTTGCCTGCGGTTCCCGTTCTGTCAAGATGAGAGATGGACGAACAGGTGCCTTGTCAATCGATATAGTACTTGCCAGCATTTCTGATACAGTTAGCTCATATACTCCGGGTAATACAGGAGCCAGCATTTTGCTTGATGGCACTTCTATTATCGGATCAGTTGAAAGCGACTATGTAGGTACAGATGTAGCAGATCATACGGATGATGAATTTTTGCAGAGAATATCTGAAGCTGTTGCTTCAGGCACTACTGATTTACAGACAATGAAGGGCAATTCAAATGAAAATTATTATGTGGCTATTTCGTCTGTAGAAGGCACGGATTGGACGCTTGTTTCATATGTAAAGCAGAGTGATGTGCTTTCAGATATGAGAAAGTTCATTAAGATTGCAATCGGCGCCGCAGCTGTTATTGTTATTGCAATAGTTGTTATTCTCCAGAGAGTTATTACTCATTTGGTTGCAAAACCTGTACAGAGTTTGACAGACAGTATTACAAGAATTGCAGCAGGCGATTTTACTGTAGATATACCTGCAGGTGGCTCTAACGAAATCGGTCTTATGAATAACAATATGCATGACTATGTAGCCAAGATGCGTGATACATTGACCGAGATTAAGGGTATGACTGATCAGCTGGCGGAAGAAGCTAATAACAGTAAAAATGTATCCAGTGATTTGAATCGCCAGGCAGATGACCAGGCCAGTGCAATGCAGCAGATCCAGCGCACCATGGATGATATGGCATATGCTGTTGGTGATTTGGCTGAAAACGCTACTAATCTGGCACAGCAGGTTAGTGATCTTACTCAGCAAAGTGAGACTACCAAGGAGACAATGGAAGGATTGGTTACTACTGCAAGAGATGGTCAGCGAGACATGCAGGCTGTACAGTCAGGTATGACAAGTGTAGCTGAATCTATGCGTGAAATGAACGAAGTGGTCAGCAACGTAGATGCATCTGCTAAGCAGATTGATTCTATCGTAGATATGATTAACAGTATTTCCAGCCAGACGAATCTTCTTTCTCTCAATGCTTCTATCGAGGCAGCCAGAGCCGGTGAGGCCGGACGTGGGTTTGCTGTTGTTGCGGATGAGATAGGGGCTTTGGCACAGAACAGTGCAGAGTCTACCCGTCAGATTTCTGAAATTATCAAAGAAATCACAGCCCAGATTGCAGAATTGTCTGCTAAGGCAGAGGCAAATGTGGAAGAGATTAATTCCAGCATGGATTCTGTTAATACAGCCGGTGAGACATTTGAAAAGATATTCAAGAGTCTCGATGAGGCTAGTGAGACAGTAGGTGAGATGATTACGAAGATAGGAAGTGTAGATGAAATCGCTACATCTATGGCAGCTATTTCAGAAGAGCAGTCAGCAAGCACAGAGGAGGTTAGCTCTACAGCTACCAGCCTGGCACAGGGTGCTGAGGCAGTTGCTGAAAACTCTAGAGGAGTGGATAGCAGTGCCACAGCGGTATCTGATTCTTCAGTAAGAATCGAAGATTTGATTAATATCTTCAAGGTATAATAATAAATCCATAGTAGTTATCTCGAAGAAACATAAAAGAATATATCGGCGGCCAGCACAACTGTGTCGCCGATTTTTATGCGCAAATCCGGATTTGGAACAAGGGCTTCACCATCTCGCATGACGGTGCAGGGTAAAAAGTGATCAGGCACACCAATCTCGGAAATGGTCATACCCTGCCAACAATGTCCGTCTATTATATTTACAGTGAGCATGTCTATATGCTCGTCTTTTGAAAAATTGTTCATGAGCTTGATATGAGAGTATTGCTCTACGAAGCCTGCGCTTATAATACCTGTAGGAATAGCAACAACACCTACACCAAGAAACGCAGTGATGATGGCCATGATTCGACCAATCACTGTAATCGGATAGATGTCACCATATCCCACAGTCAGCAAAGTGGAGACAGACCACCATATGCCGGAAAAAGCATTTTTAAAAATAAGTGGTTGTGCATCGTGCTCTGCATAATATATGCCGATAGAACTGGCAAGCATGAGGATTAGAACAATGAGTACTGAGGACATAATCTGATTTTTCTTGTCATGTAGGACAGAATAGATGATGGCAAAAGAGTCGTATTGCCCATTAATTCTAAAGAGATGAAAAATCCTTATAACCCTAAGGATTCTAAACGCCACAAATCCTGACAGGAAGAAAAAGGGGAGAATAGTAAACAAATCTACTATACCGTCATAAGACAAGAGAAATTTTATAATAGCCTTAGGACGGGACATATCAGGATATAGTAAGTCAGCAGTCCATATGCGAAGGGCATACTCGATGCAGAAGATAATGATAGTAACAAGTGCGATGGTATCCATGATGGGGTAATATGGTAAAAGCCCGTCAAAAGTCTCTAAAATCATCACCATAATATTAAGCCCGATTGTGAGAGCGATAAAAATATCAAAGGTGCGACTGGCTATGTCATCCTTGTTGCCTATTTGAATTATGTTAAAAATTCTTTCTCTGCTCAATTTTATTCTCCCTATAATGAAATAGCCTCAGACCTATAGCAAGAAGGTATGAGGCTAAAAAATACCGGATAATTATTTCAAAGTAAGACCGTAATAGTTTGCAATACCGGTAGCATCAGCTACCCCAAGCTCCTGGTACTGTGCAGCAGTAGACAGGTGATTTACTCTGTCAGAATAGTTGGTACAGAAAGCATGCTCTACAATAATGCAGGTAAATCCTGCAGACTTTGATTTGTTGATAAGAGCATAATAGTCTTTTGCAGAACCGTCAGGGTAGGTGCCTGATGAAGAGTCTCTGGTGACGATACCTGTGCCGTTAGGACAAAGTTTCCAGTTGTTGATGTTGAGCCCGGTAGTGGTGAGCTGAGTTAAAATGGATTGTCCCAAAGCACTTCCCTTTACACATAGAGCAGGCTTGTAGTTTGGATTAGGGATGATGACCTTAGAACCATTTTGGCTATTGTCCAGGTCGGGATCGTAGTCATTGTGAAGACTAATCAACACATCCGCATTAACGGATTTGGCGTAATTGACCCTGGAGGTGAGGCAATTGGCTGTGGAGTTCTCATCGTATCCGTATTGGCAGCCGAAGCCTGTGCGAGTCATGTACACGGTAACTCCGTTATATTTTTCAAGTTCCTGCTTGCAGAAGTAGGCGATGTAGAGATTGGCGATGCTTTCATCAAAACCCTCATAGTGACATCCCTCATGGGTATTATCGTGTCCTGCATCAAGGACAACTACGATATTTTTTGATGAGGTAGTAGTCTTTGATTTGGCCTCTGATATCAAAGAGGTGCCGGCAAAAAGTGAAACAACAGTCGCTGTGGTGACAGCCAGGCTGATGATTTTTTTTAAAAGAGTGGTTTTATTTTTCATGGTTGTATATTCCCTCCCAAAATTTCTATATAAAGTTTAACATTCCATCAGCCTAATCGCAATTTAATGTTGACATGGGATCAAGCAAAAGCATCTGCTACTCGTGATTTACCTTTTATACAAATCCATAAATTATTCACAGAATATTAAAAAAAACAAACAAGTTATATTATCTGAATATCGACCGCCATCGCAATAAAAGTTTAATTAATAAATGAAGTGTAAACATAAAAATTTTAATGAATCTGATGAGATCAAGGCAATCTGGTTTGTTGGTGGCGACTATGTTCCACGGTTGGGAGGAGCATGAATGATATTAAGTGTTAGCAGAAGAACGGATATACCAACCTTTTATTCAGATTGGTTTTTTAACAGGGTCAAAGAAAAAAGTGTTTGCGTGAGAAACCCGATGAATAGATATCAGGTAAGCCGGATTGATATTTCACCTGAGGTGGTGGATTGCATAGTTTTTTGGACGAAGGATCCAAAACCAATGCTTGGCAGGCTGGATGAATTAAAAGATTACAAATATTATTTCCAGTATTCTGTGAATGGATATGAGCAGGCTTTGGAACCTCATATTTCTCCGTTACAGGAACGTATTAAAATATTTCAAAATCCATTTGATGTGATTATTACCGATATGTGGTATCCCAAGGAGGCAGGTGGAGAAGAAGACAGGTGTGGCTTATTGCTTTTAGATGAAATGAAAAAAAGCGAGTATAACATTCCTGTTATTATTTGTTCGAATCAGCAATATAGGACAGAAGATGCCTTAGGCGAGGTCCTATTTAAAGGAAATGGTGATTGGGATGAAGAATTATTGGTGTCTCTAGTAAAAAGGGCAAAAGAAGTAGAGTAAATTCATACTTTGGCTTGACATGATAGGATGTAAGATGTAGTATAATTTCAACTTAATACGAGATAGAGGTTGCGAGAAACATTAGTAAACTCATTGATGGGGCAGGCCCAGGAGATATGAGAGGAAAGGGGATTTCGCCGAAAGAGGACATGTCCTGCATGTGTCTGTCTTGGGCGTACGGCCAATAACCGTACGACTGTCATCTGATATCACTTTCGAGATTAGATGGGGAGCTATCATGATATGTATCAAACGACGTTAGCTGACCATTTTTCGGTTGGCTTTTTTTAATTCATTTTTTTATTCAAGAAGGAGGAAAAAGAAATGAGTATTTTCACTGGCGCAGCAGTAGCAATTGCCACTCCTATGTATGAGGACGGCAGTGTAAACTATGAAAAACTTGATAATCTCATTGAGTTTCAGATTAAAAATAATACTGATGCCATTGTAATCTGTGGTACTACAGGAGAAGCATCCACACTTTCACACGAGGAGCATTTGGATGTGGTACGCCACTGTATCAAGACAGTTAATCACAGAGTGCCTGTCATAGCTGGTACGGGATCTAATAGTACAGAGACCGCCATATATCTGTCTTGTGAGGCAGAGAAGGCCGGTGCAGATGCAGTGCTTTTGGTGACACCTTATTACAACAAGGCTACTCAAAATGGCCTGTATGTGCACTTTAAGGATACTGCAGATGCCATTAATATCCCATGTATTCTCTACAATGTGCCATCCCGTACAGGTTGCAACATACTACCTGAGACAGCGGTGAGATTGGCAAGAGATGTAAAAAATATCGTAGCTATCAAGGAGGCTTCAGGCAATATCAGCCAGATAGCCAAACTGGCTCAGTTGGCCGATGGATGTATCGATATCTATTCCGGCAATGATGACCAGATAGTGCCTATTATGTCACTCGGAGGATTGGGAGTTATATCTGTACTTTCAAATGTAGCTCCGCAAGAGACTCATGATTTGTGTCAGGCGTGCCTGGATGGAGATTATAAAAAAGCTGCGGCAATGCAGCTTAAAGCATTGCCTTTGATAGATTCGTTGTTTTCAGAGGTTAATCCTATACCTGTGAAGAAGGCTCTCAATCTCATGGGATTTGAAGTGGGCCCGCTGAGAAAACCACTGACAGAGATGGAAGAGGCAAATGCAAAAATATTAGAGGAGAATATGAAAGAATATGGAATTTACTAACACAATTTGGTCTTTATTACCACCGCTCATTGCGATTATACTGGCGCTTATTACAAAAGAAGTATACTCGTCACTATTTATCGGTATATTTGCCGGAGGTTTGCTGTATGCAGGGTTCAATCTTACAGCCACGATGGAGCACATTTTTGTGGATGGCATGATTGGACAGCTTTCAGATAGTTGGAATGTGGGCATATTGATCTTTTTGGTGGTCTTGGGAAGCATGGTCATGCTCATGAACAGAGCAGGTGGCTCGGCAGCATTTGGTAAATGGGCAGTCACCCATGTCAAGACAAAAGCCGGAGCTCAGGTAGCGACTATCATTTTAGGTATGCTTATTTTTATCGATGATTATTTTAACTGTCTGACTGTTGGTTCGGTTATGAGACCGGTGACAGATAAGCATGGTATCTCTCGTGAGAAGCTGGCATATCTCATAGATGCCACGGCAGCCCCTGTATGTATCATAGCTCCTATTTCATCATGGGCTGCAGCAGTTACAGGATTTGTAGATGGGGCAAACGGATTATCACTTTTTATCAGAGCTATTCCTTACAATTTTTATGCATTGCTGACACTGGTTATGATGTTTGCAATCACTTATATGAATTTTGACTATGGCCCAATGAATTTAGCAGAGCTAAATCATATGGCCCAGCAGAAGGAGAGGAAAAAGAAGGACAGCGCCAGCTTGACAGGAGCGGAAGACCAGCCACATCCGCCTGTCTCAGAAAAAGGTAAGGTTATCCATTTGGTGCTTCCAATATTTGCACTCATTATATGTTGTGTTATCGGCATGATTTATACCGGAGGATTTTTTGACGGGGCATCATTTATAGATGCATTTTCCAATTCTGATGCATCCGTAGGGCTTGTGTACGGTTCCGTTGTGGCTCTTGTTATTACCATTATATTTTTCCTGTCTACAAGGGTACTTAGCTTTAATGAATGTATGAATGCTATTCCTGAGGGATTCAAAAGTATGGTACCTGCTATCTTGGTATTGACTTTTGCATGGACACTCAAGGCTATGACAGATTCACTTGGCGCAGCCGAATACGTAGCAGGTATCGTGGCAAATATTGCTGACAACAGAGCACTCATGAGCCTGCTTCCCGCCTTAGTATTTTTAGTAGGCATATTCTTAGCCTTTGCCACAGGTACTTCATGGGGCACCTTTGGTATTTTGATTCCTATCGTGGTAAATGTATTTGGCGGAGATATCAATAACGAACTTATGATAATCGCCATATCTGCATGTATGGCTGGTGCGGTATGCGGAGACCATTGTTCTCCTATTTCCGATACGACCATCATGGCTTCGGCAGGTGCTGATTGTAATCATATCAGGCACGTAAGCACACAGCTCCCATACGCATTTACGGTAGCGGGAGTTTCACTTGTGTCATATATCATATCAGGCTTCATTAGAAACTGGGCGGTATGCCTGGCGGTAGGTATCATTCTTATGATTGCAACACTACTTGTAATCAAGAGATTTTTTGCAAAGAAAACTGCGTAATAGTATAATCTCCTTAGATTTTATCTAAGGAGATTTTTTAATGAATAATATCAAATATCTAGTGCTGGATGTGGATGGCACACTGACCGATGGCCACATATATATGGGTCAGGAAGGCGAGGTTATGAAGGCTTTTTCCTGCAAGGATGGATATGGCATTGCACATATAGCCGAGCCTAATGGAATTGAGCCTGTGATTATTACAGGACGTGTCAGCCATATAGTTGAAAACAGGGCTCGCGAGTTGAAGATTACTGAGATACATCAGGGGGTTGCAGACAAATTTCCAAAGTTGATGGAGATACTTGATAAAAATGGTGACGACCTTTCGGTGTGCGCTTACTGCGGCGACGACATGAATGATTATGATTGCATGAAGCGTATCAAGGAAGCCGGAGGTCTGATTGGATGTCCTGCTGATGCCTGCGATGAAGTAATTGAGCTGGCTCATTTTGTGTCGAAAAAGGATGGCGGCAGAGGAGCAGTTAGAGAATTTATCGAGTGGTTGGTAGACTGATTTAAGATAAAAAGGATGCTTGTTGTATGGACATAAAAAGAACGGTTACAGGAAAAACGCTTAAGATAATTGCCATGGCTACCATGCTTTTGGACCATGTGGCGGTGGGCTTTTGGTATATGCACTGGTATCACGCAGGATTCGACATGGTAGGCTGGTTTTCAAGTGGCTATATGTTTACATATAGAGTTATGCGGCTGATTGGACGGATAGCTTTTCCTCTGTACTGTTTTATGCTAGTGGAAGGGCTGGAATATACTCGCGATATAAAAAAATATATGCTCAGGATATTAGCGCTTGCTGTTATATCTGAAGTGCCCTTTGACATGGCCTTGGAAAGTAGTTGGTTTTACCCACAGTACAACAATGTTCTGTGGACTTTGGCGCTGGGACTTGGAGCTATTGCAACAATGAAGTGGAGCGCAAAAGAAATTGTTGACACATCAGAAGATAAGCAGATGTATTTCAGAGTGCTATATTATGCTGCCCCTATTCTGGCGTGCCTGATTGCATTATTTGCACACACAGATTACAGCTATGTGGGCGTGATATGTATAGTATGTCTGTATGTCTTGAGCTATGTGAGAAAATATAATTTTGTATTTTCCTATATCATCATTGTGGTGATACTTACAATAGGCTCCGGTTTTATTGAGATAGCGGCCTTGGTGGGAGCTATACCTGTGGCATTGTACTCAGGAAAACGAGGCAATGTCTCAAAGGCATTCAATAGGTTTTCTTATTTGTTTTATCCTCTTCATCTGGGACTGATAGCTTTGATATATTCGATTTTTGGGTAGTAGTCATCTGTATTGTAAGAGAGGGTGGAATTATTTTCCTGCTATATGGTATGATGAAGATAGTAGAATTAGGAGGCAATTATAATGGAAAAACTAGATAACGTAGTAGAACTTACACATCCTTTGCTTCAGCACAAGATCACCATGCTGAGGGATAAGAATACCGGCACGGCAGAGTTTAGGGCCCTGGTAGAGGAGATTGCCATGTTGGAGGCCTTTGAAGCCCTCAATGATCTGCAGACAGTGGAGGTAGAGTGTGAGACACCTATCGAAAAATGCATGGCACCTGTTATTGCAGGCCGCAAGATGGCTATCGTTCCTATTCTTAGAGCAGGTCTTGGTATGGTAAATGGTATCCAGAGACTTGTGCCTACCGCAAAAATAGGTCACATAGGTATGTACCGAGATGAGGAGACACATGAGCCGCATGAGTACTACTGCAAGTTACCTAGTCCTATAGAAGAGAGACTTATCGTGGTCACAGATCCTATGCTTGCCACAGGTGGTTCTGCCATAGATGCCATAGACCTTATCAAGCAGCACGGTGGACGTCGCATCAAGTTTATGGCTATCATAGGCGCACCTGAGGGTGTGCGGGCACTCCATGGGGCTCATCCGGATGTTCAGATATATGTAGGTCACATTGACCGCGAGCTTAATGCAGATGCCTACATCTGCCCAGGCCTTGGAGATGCCGGGGATAGAATCTTTGGAACGAAATAATATAGAATAAATAGCATCCATTGTGGATGCTATTTTATTTTATAATCGGGTGAAAATTGCATGTAATATAAAAGGTTACTAAAAATATAAACCGATATAAAAGGTTGCTAATAATTCTATCCAATATAAAAGGTTGCAAAAGGATGAAAAGGGTTGCTATAATATGACTGAGGATTAGTCAGGAGGTGACTTTATGCAAAACCCTTTTACTCATACTTTTGGAATGGAGCCAATTCAGTATATTTCTACGATTCAAAAGGAAGAGATTGTCGAGAATTTTTCATATCCTAATCCCAGTGAAAAATGTTATATGATAACCGGAGTGCGAGGCTGTGGAAAGACTGTTATGTTATCTAAGATAATAGATGAGTTGAGTGAGAGCGATTTCTGGCTTATTTATGACTTAAATGTCACTACGGATATGCTATTGCAGTTAGCGGCCAAGCTCGCGCAAAACAAATTGGTTCAAAAATGTTTTGTCAAATCTAATATAGAGATTTCATTAGCGGGGATCAGTCTGGGAGTTGAATTTAATAAAGAAAAGATTTTTGATATTCATGTACTCATCGAAAAGATGATTGGTGTCTTGTCTCAAAAAGATTATAAAATATTAATTACACTAGATGATGTTTCAGCAACTTCAGAGATGCGCGAATTTGCTCATACTTTTCAAGGGTTGCTTAGAGCAAGGTTGCCTGTGCATATTATTATGACAGGGCTCCTTTCTAATTATAGAGATGTTACCAACAAAGCAGAGTTTAAGGATTGCACATTCTTAACGAGAGCATTCCAGGTAAATGTAGAGCCTTTAGACTATAGCCAAATCGCTGTATCCTATCTGAACGTATTTGATATAGATGAAAAAGAGGCAATCAGGCTTGCTAAGTTGACAAAGGGATATGCATTTGCATATCAGGTGCTTGGTTGGTTATATTTTGAGCAAAAGGTCAATAATAAGGTTAAAAACCTGGAGTTTGAATATACGAGCGAATTAATTAAGTATTGTTATTCAAAAATCTGGAGCGAGTTGTCGGAGAGGGAGATGGAGATAACCATAGCTCTGGTTGTGTTAAATGCTGATAAAGAAAAAGTAAAAAGAGAAGCAGTGATAAATAAACTTTCCGACGAGCATCCTATTTCTTCCGCTAGCTTTAATATATACAGGGAACGATTGATAGGAAAGGGGATAATTACAGCTTCAGCAAATCGTGATGGTTATTATACAATTGAGTTGCCCCAGTTTGGTGAATTTGTGCGGCAGTATCATATGGATTAAATGTGACTTCCGTTGACAGATTTTTCTGACAATTTTATAATTATAGGTATAAAAATGTAGACTTTTGTGGGGCCCTTACTTAATTAGCCCACAAAAATTTTTTTAGGTTTTTGACCACTTTTGAGGAGAAGAATTGGAGCCAATTACCATTGAAAAAGGCAAGAAAATAATTAATGAGGGGGACGTGGTTGATAGTCTGTATGTAGTGATAAGCGGGACTATTGATCAGGAATGGAAGGGACAGCACATTAGCCTGGGACCGGGCACTGTGGCTGGCCTTTCTGATGCTCTCAATTTAGAATATGATGCTGACTATGTAGTTAGTGAAGATGCTACCGTTATTAAGTGCCCCTACAAGAATGTCGCAGATTTTGATGCTATCTTCAAGGCGCAGCCTGTTTACATTTTTGGTTTTGCAAAGGGTGCATTTCGACAGTGCAGAGACATTTTCAAGATTTATGATGGGTATAAAAAGAAAGTCGATGATTTCTCGGATTATTGCAGAGGTATCAGTTCAGAATATCGCAAGCAGTGCCGTGCAATAGGGATGACTCCCGGAGAGATTCCTATGCTTGAAGAGATGACACCTCTATCGTTAAATGGTGAAATCTTAAAATGGGAGCATGATTATATAGACAGTCTGAACAGTGTAGATAATAAGGAAATAGAGAGTATATACGGTAAGCGCACTGAGATAGTCAATGGAGTAATAGGCATTAGCTGTGGATATATGAAGCGGGCCATTGAATGTGTGGAGACTATGGGATTTTATCTGGATGAGTTTTCGCCGATTTTGCTTTCCAATGAAAAAGGAGATTTCTTTGAGCTTATTTTTAATCTGAGGATATATGCTGCGGAAAGAGGTGCTGCACAGGATGATATTATCAAGCTCATGAAGATGCTTTACAAATATCTCTCTCAGTCGGGACTCTATGACAAAGCTCTTATAAAGCAGAGATGGCAAGAGTACGATAGCCATGATTTTGCAGCTACTGCAGCAGCATTCGACGAAGCAAAGATGCTCAAGCAGGCTGAGTTTAATCAGACCTTTGAGCATATCTGTGAGTTTGCGGAGATAGAAGAGGATAAGGTGGCAGAGTATCATGAGCAGATCAGGGAATACCTGGCACTTTCAGACCGAGAAGGCAAAGAGGATAACGAACGTCGTATCAGAAAGAAAGCAGTAGATTTATTTTATGAGATATACCAGAAGACCTTCTTTAGGGCCCTTGAGTTCGAGGCCTATGGGGGAGAATTAGATACTATTATCAAGATGTTTTTGAACCTAGGCTATATAGATTATGATGCTATAGGTGATGATTTGACCAATGAGCTTGCCGACCTGGTAGAACGCCTTGACAGTCTGTGTCAGGGAGAGCATCTGTTTACCATATATAGTTGGCTGAGGGCTGTATATGCCGGAGAGAGGGAGCCTAGCCGCAACGAGCTCGATTTGGACTATCGAGGCTTTGTCTTAGAGGAGAGAAAAGCAGGCAATATTTCCGAAGCAGATATGCCGACCTGGATGAACGATCAGGAACAAAAGGTAAAATTCGAGATGAACAATTTCTTCGTCTCAGCCAATCGTACCACATCCGGAAAAATGACTTCCTTTTGTCCTATTCTGACGAAGGAAGACTTCGGCGGCGATTTGATGAAGATGCTGCTGACACAAAGCAAGCTTCAGGAAGCTATGGCTAAGATAGAAGAAGTGGACTACGGTATTTTCCTGAGAGAAGGTTTTTACACCGACATGGAAGCGGGGGTAAAAAGCGAATCCTATCTAAAGCGTGTGGAACCGGATATTATTCTGCTTCCAAACTGTGGTATGAGAGCTATGATGTGGCAGGAGTGCGGCGGAATCAAAGTGGATACTCCGGGAAGATTCGTATTTCCGATGTTCACTTTTGATGATCTGGACAAGCTGATGATTTACTGCTGTGGAGCATTTCGCTGGGAGATTTGTCGAAAGGAGCAAGGCTCCAGATGGAACGATATCGGCTCAGAGTGTCTTACATCCGACTTTTATGATTACTTTACTTTCTATCGAAAAAATAAAGATTTGTCAGCAGAAAATAAAGAGAAGGTCAAGACTCTCTTGAAATCATCCCGCAACAATATGCGAGAAGCTTTTACAAAGCAGTATACAATCTGGATAAATTTTGAAGCCCAGGGAAGTATACGACTCAACAAGGCAGAGAGGAATATCTTAAATAAGCACTGTACTTTTGCAAAGGCTTACAGAGCAAAGGTCAGTTCTCATCCCATGTTTGAGCAGGGAATATCCCGTCACGACATAATGCGAAGCCAGGAATTAAACCACCTCAAGACTATCATAGACAAGGTGGAACGTGCAGGTGGCGAGGTGCCGGAGGAAGTGCGTAAGGGAATGGAATACTTGCAGATGTAGTGCGATAAACAAACGAGCCGGCAAATGCCGGCTCGTTTAAGTTTTAAGTATTATTTTACATCGTAATATATCCGAGAATCCGGTGGGACTGACTCTGTAATAAAAGTAGAACCGCCTATGATGGAATCATGTCCGATAACAGTATCCCCACCCAGGATAGATGCATTGGAATATATGGTGACATTGTCTTCGATAGTAGGGTGACGGCGCACACCTCTGAGACTCTGGCCTCCACGAGTGGATAAGGCACCGAGGGTCACGCCCTGATATATCTTGACGTTGTTGCCGATGATGGTAGTCTCACCGATAACGATACCTGTGCCATGGTCGATGAAAAAGTACTCGCCTACAGTAGCGCCCGGATGTATATCGATGCCGGTATTGGAATGAGCATACTCTGTCATGATACGTGGAATAATAGGTACACCCAGCAGATATAACTCATGAGCCAGTCGGTATATGGTGATAGCCAGGATACCCGGATAAGCGAAAATAATCTCATCGATGCTGGTGGCAGCAGGATCGCCGTCATAGGCTGCAGCCAGATCGGTATCTAAAAGAGCGCGCACATGAGGTATTCGTTTGAGAAATGCCAAGGATAGCTCTTCGGCTTTGGTGGTGCATATCTCATCACCACATCCGTCGTAGGTTGCATCATAGCACAGTACTAGGGCAATCTGCTTGTTGAGGTTGTAGACCACATCCTCCATAAGAGTATTGATGTTGGTCTCTACATTATATACTTTGTATACGTGGTCACGATAATAGCCGGGATATACTATCCTGAGAAGTTTCATCGTGATATCTATGATGCTGTCCTTGTTGGGCTGGTGATAAGTATCCAGCTTGTCTATGGCTCTGTCGGACTTGTAGTCCTTCATAAGTTCTTTAGTTATCTCGAGCATCTCCTGCTCTATCTTTTTTCCATCCATATCTACTCCAGTCTGTAATCACTACTTGTATGCTACTCATTGTAACACAACCTAGACGATTGCACTGCATATCTCAGCGGTCATCTTTGGTTTGTTCATACAATATATGTGGATGTGTCCGGTGCCACATTTTTTAAGATCCTTAATCTGGGAAATAGCGTAGTCAATACCGGCCTGGCGCATAGCCTCGGGATCCTCTCCATACTTGGCACATATGTCAGCCAACTCTTTTGGAACAGAAGAGCCTGCAAGTGTCACTGTGGAACCAATCTGCTTGGCAGAAGTGATAGGCATAATACCGGCTACGATAGGCACTGTGATGCCTGCCTTGTCAGCTCTTTCGATGAATCTGTAAAAATCCGCATTATTGAAAAATAGCTGAGATATAAACATCTCTGTTCCCATATCCTGCTTCATCTTCATAAAGGCAATATCAGAATCCATAGAGATGGCTTCCGGATGTTTCTCGGGATAGCACGATGCAGAAACTATAAGGTCAGTTTTTTTGTTTAAAAATTGTATAAGATCTGTGGCATGAGGAAAAATCCTGCGCTCAAACTGTTCGTCTGACATATCCCTTGGCTTATCTCCGCGGAGCGCAAGTACATGCTCGACGCCTACGTTTTTCAAATCCTCGGCCACACTTAAAATATCATCCTCGGTGCTGCCGACACAGGTCATGTGGGCCATTGCATCGAGGTGAAGATTGTTTTGAATATAATTTGCAATGTCGACAGTCTTCTTAGAACGACTACCGCCGGCACCATAAGTCACGCTGATAAAATCGGGCTTGAGTTCAGCCAGAGAATCGAGTACTTTGTAGCAATTTGTGAACTCATCATCTTTTTTGGGAGGAAATACTTCGAAAGAAAGAGAAGAGTCACGTTCAAACATATCTTTAAACATAAAAATCTCCTGTCTGGTGTAAGATTAACAATTCCGTCACAATTCCGTAATAGAAAAATAGTATCATATTTCATAGTGAAAATAAAGGAATATGGGGTTTTTTCCTTATAAACACAGCATTTTGGGAGTAATAAGAAAATGAAATTAGGACAGTTGAAGGATGTAATCGGGAAGAGTAAAAAACCGGATTTTCCTGAACATAGAGAGATGGTGCGTCAAATCGGTGCCGACAGCATGGTTTTGCTCAAAAACAATGATTCTTTGCCTATAAAAAAAGGCAAGATAGCGTTGTTTGGGGCAGGTGCTGTTGACACTGTTTTTTGTGGAATCATATATAATCATGTATATTCAAAAAATAATGTCAATGTAAAGACGGGACTTGCGGCCAATGGCTTTACTTTTTCTACAGAAAGTTGGCTTAACAAGATGGAAAAGGCAGCCAAAGTGCAGGAGCGGGAAGACTCTCCTCAGAAATCTCTAAGACGGTTGTATGGCATAAGAAAGTATGCACCTGAGGTGCCTATCTCCGTGGCGGATATGGCGGAGGCAATTCTTGGGACTGATACCTGTGTGTATGTTATTCGAAGAGTTGATTTGGGACAGACGGGCATGGATTTAAATGCCAAGACCTATGCTCTTTCTGAAGTGGAACAGGAAAACCTCAACCTGATAACAAGCTCATTCAAAAATGTAATCGTGGTATTGAATTCTGCTTTGATTGAGATAGCGGCTGTGGCTAGAACGAAAAATGTAAAAGCCATACTTTTAATGGGATTGCCGGGAGAAGAAGCAGGCAATTCTCTTGCTGATGTACTTACAGGTGCAGTTAATCCAAGTGGGCGTCTGACTGATACCTGGGCAAAAAAATATAAGGATTATTCCAGCTGCCTTAGCCCGGCTAAGATAGACAAGTCGGCGATAAATAATGACATTGATTACAAAGAAGGAATATATATAGGCTACCGATATTTTGATGCCTTCGATGTGACACCACTATATCCATTCGGCTACGGGTTAAGTTACACCACCTTTGACATCAAGCTGAGCTATTTTGAAGCCAGTTGGATGGGGGTGGTGCTCAGAGCTACTGTGACAAATACAGGCAAGACTTCAGGCCGCCAGGTGGTACAGGTATATTTGAGCAGCCCTGCAGGAAAAATTGAAAAGCCCTATCAGTCCCTATGCGGATTTGCCAAGACAGGCAAATTAAAACCCGGTGAATCAGAGGAAGTCACTATGAAAATCCCTTTGATGAGTCTCACTTCTTTTGATGATGAGACTCCGGGATGGGTGATGGAGGCAGGGGATTATCTGTTTCGACTGGGGGCCAATTCCAGAGAGACCGAGCTGGTGGCCAAGATAGTGCTTGATAAGACTACTATGATAAAAAAGGTAGTCCACGTAATGTATTCACAAAAAGAATTTAATTATATTGCGCCTCCTGCCAGACGCGAAGTGGATACCGGGTATATAAAAGTGGCATCACTCTCAGGTGATGCATATAATACAGAAAATAAAAGTGTAGCCCTCTGTACGGAGTTTGATACTTATGTACCTGAAGGAAGCACATATACTTCTTATATCAATAGCAATCCATATAGCGTACCTTTTAGCGCCAGAGAAAATATCAGGGTGGTAAAGCCTTGTCAGAGTGCGACGTTTTTGGATGTAGTCAGGGGTAAGGTATCTATGGAGGAATTTGTGGCCTCCCTTTCTCCTGAGATATTGGCACGTATAATAGTGGGTGATACCGAAGAATCCCGGTTGGAAAGCGAGAACCGTTTCAATTTCAATTTCAGCGTGGAAGGAGATCGTTTTCAGCTGGCGGCAAGAACCACGTCGCAGTTCGAAAACACTTTAGGAATACCGGGAGTGAAGATTGCTGATGGACCATCCGGACTTCATATATGGGGAGCAGATTGCACATGTTTTCCATCTCCTATCAATATGGCACAGACCTGGGATATGGGGGCTATGAACAGGATGGGACGTGCATATGGCCGAGAGATGGAGGCCTATGATATAGATTACACATTGGCACCGGCTTTAAATGTGCATCGTAATCCTATGTGGCAGAGGGCCTATGAGTTTTATTCAGAAGATCCTACTTTAGCAGGCGTTATGGGAGCAGGTTTTGTCATGGGCGTCAAGCGTTATGAGGGCAGAAATGTCATTTTGAAAAATCTGGTTAGTTATAATCAGGAAACAGGAACTGCTGACGTCAATATCAATGTTTCAAGACGGGCTTTTTCCGAAATTTATCTGCGATCTTTTTCGGTCTGCCAGTTTATCGCGCCTCCGGCAGGCATATTGAATTCCGGCAATAGAATAAATGGTTTTTACACTTCGAACCATAGGGGATTAAATACTGATATTCTACGAAATGATTGGGGGTTTGAGGGATTTGTAATGACTGATTGGGCTTCCCCTTCCGACAAAGGTAATGATATTCATGCCGGATGCGATTTGATAATGCCGGGTTATAATCCTGATAAGATATTGGAATGTATGATGAATGTGTCACCAAGTTTTGAGGCTGATGGATCTGTGAAAGTGGTCGAGCGAGCCATCAAGCATGGAGAGCCTATGATACATTACGAGGAATGGGGTTCATTTTTGCCTGATAAAAATGGTGACACTCAGGTCAATACAAGAGTAGAGGCAAATACTGCTGTAAGTGACAAAGTGCTTCGTATGGAAAAACAGGGTATCTGCACAATTAAAATGGAGGCAGATGGCTCCATGACAATCTCCTACAAGGGATACAACAGGGGGCCTTATCTGGCTCTTGGTGAATTGCAGCAATCGGTTATGCACATATTAGGAGAGATAAAAAATACTGCTTCTATGAAAAAACTCATGGAGCGGGCAAGTGTGTAAAATAAATAGAATATTTTAATTCCTATGATTTTTTGTCAGTTTTTTTAGATAAAAATCTTTTAAAAAATACTCCCGTCGTATAAAATATACATTATGCCCGACAGGTATGCTGGGTAGGTTACATGTTTTACGAAGGGAGTTTTTTATGTTAGCGGAAATTCTGGCTATAGTCATTTTTGTGGCTATGTTTGTGCTGATAGTATGGGATAGATTTCCCAAGCACATAGTGACACTGAGTTGTGGTGCCCTGACCAGTATATTTGTATTTGGAGTAGGTATGCACAGCGCTGAGGCTTTTATTGATACCTTGGCGGTAAAAGGTATATTTAAGCTGGATTTTTGGTATTCGGCAGGCGAGTCTGCGGAGCAGACATCAGGTATCAACTGGGCTACCATCATTTTCCTGTGGGGCATGATGGTCATGGTAGAAGGCATGGCAGAGGCAGGTTTTTTTGACTGGTTATGTCTCAAGATAGCCAAGCTTGCCAAGTATGAGCCGGTGAGGATATTTGTGGCATTTATGATACTGTCATCAGTGCTGGCGATGTTTATAGATTCTATTACTGTTATTTTATTTTTGGCAGCAGTTACCATTCGATTGGCACGCACTTTAAAATTCAACCCTGTTCCGGTTATCATGGCTGAGATTTTTTGTGCTAATCTGGGAGGAAGTGCTACCATGTGCGGAGATCCGCCGAACATCATCATCGGTACTTCATTGGGATATTCATTCTCGGATTTTGTACTTAATACAGGAGCAATAGGTGCCCTGTCACTGGTGATTATTATTGTGTATTTTTATTTCACCATGAGAAACAGGCTACAGGATCCGGCAGACAAAGTGGCTCCCAATTCAGTAGAAGTTGATGTCAAGATTGACAATCTAAAAGAATTTTTGACTAGTACAATCATTTTCTTTATCGCTATTGTACTTCTTGTGACTCACGCTATGACAGGTCTTACTGTGGCCTTCATAGGTACTTTTATAGCGGTTATTACTCTTGCTACGGCAGGACGTAAGGCAGTCGCCCTTCTCAAGAGAGTGGATTATTATACTCTTTTGTTTTTTATTGGTCTGTTTGTAGTAGTAGGTGGTTTGGAAGAGACAGGAGTGCTTGTAGTCATAGCAGAGTTTATAGCTAAAGTTTCAGGCGGCAATGCACATCTCATGATTGCCATTATACTTTGGGTGAGCGCTATAGCATCTGCATTTATTGATAATATTCCATTTTCTGCCACTATGATTCCTGTTATCAGGACACTTGCCGCTACTACGGGAGTGGATTTGTCTACTATGGCATGGACACTTGCGATAGGTACAGATATCGGAGGCAGCATGACACCTATCGGCGCCAGCGCCAATGTAGTAGGTATATCTACCGCCGGCAAATCAGGATATCCTATCAGCTGGGGTACATACTGTAAAGAACTGGTACCGGGTACGATTATAGTTCTTACTATTTCTATGCTCGTGATTTTCGCGAGATATTTATAAGAAACATATTAAGCATTTCTCGACTTATGTTTGTCAATCCGATAAAATATAAGTATGAGAAGTGCTTTTTTGCAAAGTGGGGAAGGAGGCGAGAATTATGAGGCAGTTTATTATTTCAATTGGCAGAGAATACGGAAGCGGTGGACATCAGATAGCTACTGTGTTGGCTGACAAACTTGGGGTACCACTTTATGACAGAAATATGCTCGATCAGATGGCAGAGCGTAACGGCATTGATGCTGAGGAGCTGCACAAGCATGAGGAGACCAAGAGATTGGGACTCACCAGGACTGTGAGAGGACATTCCTCATCAGTACAGGATGCTGTGGCTCAGATACAGTTTAATTTTATCCGGGAAAAGGCGGACAGCGGAGAGAGCTTTGTAGTTGTGGGACGTTGTTCTGAAAATGTCCTTAGAGGCAATCCGGCGCTGATATCGATTTTTGTCAGAGGTGACGAAGAGGCAAAGACCGAGCGTATCTGTCGCCTATATAAGCTGAACAAGTTAGAGGCAAAAGCTAAGATGTATCGCCACGACAAGAAACGTAAAGCATACCATAACTATTATTCTAAGATGAAATGGGGAGACAGCAGAGGTTATGATTTGTGCATTAACAGTTCCTTGATGGGCGTGGACAGGACGGCGGAAGTTTTATATGAGTTGTTAGAAAAACATCTTAACGATAATTAGTTTTTAGAAGGATTTTAGAGGGGAATAATGTATAGTGTTTTTTTAGTCGAGGATGAGATCGTCATCCGAGATGGTTTGAAAGTCAGCTTTCCATGGGAACAGTATGGCTTTGCTTATGTAGGTGATGCTGCCGATGGGGAGATGGCATTACCTCTTATCAGACAATCCAAACCTGACGTGATAATAACGGATATACGGATGCCTTTTATGGATGGAATATCTCTTTCCAAGATTATCAAAAAGGAATTGCCAAATACCAGGATTATTATCATAAGCGGGTTTGATGATTTTTCTTATGCTCAAGAAGCTATCAGCATAGGTGTAGATAATTATATTCTCAAGCCTGTCACTAAGGACAAGCTCAAAGAAGTGATGGATGACGCCAAGAAAAAACTGGATGAGGAGAATGAAAAAGACAGATACCTTGAACAGTTTAAAGCTGAGAGTCAGGAATACGAGCAGTTCGCCAGGGTGCGTTTCTTTAATAAGTTAGTAAGTGGAACTATGTCGGTATCGGATATATATGAAGAATCCGAAGACCTAGGGCTCTTTCTTGATGCGTCAAATTACAATTTGGTGCTCATGGATTTTTCTCCAATGAATAACGGGTCGGTTACTGCACCGGTCTACTCCAAATATATGGCAAGACTTTCAGAACAGTTGATGCAATATCTCAAGTGCTGTCCGGAGTATATAGTTTTTCACACCAGTATGGATACTTATGCAATCATAGTAAAAGGTGATACTACGACTATCCAGGACCTGACCACCAACCTCATCGAAAACGTAGAGCGACGCTGTATGGTCTATGAGGACGATATCAACTGGTATCTTGCTCAGAGTGGCTGTATAAGCAGATTTTCTGAGTTTCAAAAAGCAAATGCTATAGCAAGAAAACGCCTGAGCTGCCGATATATGAATCCATCGGGACATATATTTACAGACAGCGATGTGGAGGCTATAGCAAACAATATAGATCAGGATGAATCTATAGCTATCGACAAAAGACTTGTTATGTTATTTTTAGAAAATGCCGAGGAATCGGAGATAGATGGGTTCCTTGACAATATTATCAATAACCAGACCAGGCAGGCTCTCAAGTCCAAATTGTTTTGCAGGTATTTCGCAATGACCATGTATATGTGCGTGTGCGATTATTATAAGAAGCTTGGTATAGATGAGGATGATGAGTTTTCAAATACACGTAGCCTGGTTGAAAATGTGGATGGCGGCGAGGTGGTTAATGTGGTAAAAGATATGTTTGCCGCGGCTATTGCAAAGCGACAAAATGAGGTTGGCAAACGGTCCAAATCACAATTATCCGAAGCAATCCAATATGTGGATAAGCATTATACTGATGCGGGGCTTAGCTTAAATGAGGTGGCTGAAAAGGTAAATATTTCTCCAAGTTATTTGAGTGCCATGTTCTCGAAGGAAAACAAGACTACATTTGTGGAGTATGTCACTGCAAAGAGAATGAATCAGGCAAAAAAGATGCTCACCACGACAAATGAAAAGACCCAGTTTATTGCCGAGCAGGTAGGCTACAAAGATCCCCACTATTTTAGCTATATATTTAAAAAGACCTATGGACTTAGCCCAAAGGAATACAGAGTAAAGGGGCTTGAGGCATGACTGTAGGCAATCTTTTAAAAAATAAAAAAATGACTATGGGCGCCAGAATACGGCGCCTTGTTTCTATGGTGATAATTCCTATGACAGTGGGGGTTATTATCCTGCTTGTGATGCTGATATGGTACTCCCGTCAATATGACACTATCCTGCAAAATGTTACAAAAGCTTCTGCTTTCAACCAGAATTTCAAGGAAGAGGTGGACCTGAAAATGTTCTATTACGTCAGTGATAGTGCATATGCTGACGGCAAACCTGTGGAAGAAGTGGAAAACGCCAGACTTTTGGCGGAAGATCTTTTGGAGGACACCACAGAAAAAAACAGCATCGAGTCCATAGAGTCAGTCAGGAATCTGTGCCTTACCCTAGAAAAAAGAATGGATGAAATAGACGAGGCTACCAGCTATGACGACGGGATGACACAGCTTGAAAATAATATCTATATTCTTACTGATTTGATACAGACTTATATGTATGATTATCTGTACTATGAATCAGTGCATCTCAACAATATACAGGAGTATATGCATGGGCAGATCAGATTTCTTATAGTTGCCTTTGTGCTGTTATTTGTTTCTGTGATAGTGATTATTATAGTGTATGTAACAGAAGTGACAGATGGAATCACAGGACCTCTAAACAAACTGACAGCTAGGGTGGAGGATATTAAAAAGGGAGATTTTACTGCAAGGACTCCGGTAGAGGCTTCTGAGATTGAGATACAGACCCTCTCAGATGGTTTTGAAGATATGGCGGGCAAACTGGATTTGCTCATACAGGAAAATAAGCAGGTAGAAAGAAGAAAAAGGCATGCCCAATTAGAACTTCTTCAATCCCAGATCAATCCACATTTTTTGTATAATACATTGGATACTATCATTTGGCTTGTGGAGGCTGATAAAAAACAGGAAAGTATCGATATGGTAAGCGCCTTATCGGATTTTTTCAGGACCAGTCTGAGTCGTGGCAAGGATATAATCACCTTGCAGGAAGAAGAAAAGCATGTGCTTAGCTACCTGGCTATTCAGAAGGTTAGATATCAGGACAGGATGGATTATCAGGTCAATATACCTGAGTCGATATATCAATATTCTATTCCTAAGCTTACCTTACAACCTCTGGTGGAAAACAGTATTTATCACGGCATAAAGCTACAGCGTGAAAAGGGAACGATAAGAGTGGATGCCATCGAAGTAGGGGACAATATAGAAATTACTGTAAAGGATAACGGCGCCGGAATGACCGAAGAGAGATTAAACGAGATGCGTTCTGTCATTATTAATGGTGAAAAAGTTGGCTTTGGCCTTAGAACAGTCCACGAGAGATTGCAGCTGCTTTTTGGTGAAGAGTACGGACTTAGTATTTCGAGCACAGAGGGAGTGGGTACTACAATTACAGCTGTGATACCAAAGGTCAAGCAGGATGATGAGGGAATTTTACATGGTTAAAAAATATATAGCGCTATTTTGCAGTATATTCTTGCTTTTGGGATTGGTGGCATGCACAGACACTAAGACAGAGGTGGAAGAAGAGGCTGATTTGACAGTGGTGGGTTTTTCACAGCCGGGAGCAGAATCCACCTGGAGAGTGGCACTTACTGATTCGGTGAAGGAAGCTTTTACGGAAGAGCGTGGTTACAAGCTCATATACAAGGATGGCAAATCAAAACAGGATAATCAGATAAAAGATATAAGGACTTTTATACAGCAGGGTGTAGATTATATTATTTTGTGTCCGATAGTGGAGACAGGTTGGGATACAGTGTTGGAGGAGGCCAAGGCAGCCGGGATACCGGTAATCATATGCGATAGAAATGTGGTGGTCAGCAATGAGTCATTATACACAGCATTTGTAGGATCTAATTTTAAGGCGGAAGGTGAGGATGCCATCAGTTTTTTGGAGAAGGTATATACTGATGAAAGCAGGCCGATTAATATACTTCATATACAAGGTACGATTGGTTCCTCAGCTCAGATGGGGCGAAGTGAGGCCCTTGAAAAGGCTGTAGAAGAACATGCTAATTGGAATATTATCGGGCAGGAGTGCGGCGAGTTTACCAAGGCTAAGGCCAGAGAGATAATGAAAAACTGGCTGGCTGAAATAGCAGCAGATGAGATAAATGTAGTATATTGTGAAAACGACGAAGAGGCTATGGGAGCCATGGCGTCTATGAATGAAGCCGGTATTGAATACGGAGTGGATACAGACATAATGGTTGTATCATTTGATGCGACATCAGCTGCTCTTGAGATGTGCCTCAATGGACAGATTAATCTCGAGGTGGAGTGTAACCCGCTCCAGGGACCGTATCTTTACAACATAATAAGCACATTGGAAAAAGGCAATGCTGTGCCAAAGATAGCCTATGTGGATGAGGGATATTTTACCAAGGATATGCTGAGCAAGGATATAATAGCAGGACGAAAATATTAGCGCAGCCCTTCATACCTAATAGTTCTTTTGCTATCAGACAAACATAAATCTATTTATAAGGGATGGTGACATTTTTATTGTTGCCATTCTTTTTTTGTGCCAAAAACTGTTTGGCTATTTCTTTGCCGATTGATTTGGCGGGAGTCAGACCGTTCAAATATACCGGGAAGGTGCCATCAAAAGTAAGTGTGCCATCATCCGAATAAATAGCCGAGGCAATTTTGAGGGCATTTTTTAAGAAGCGATTGATGCCGACTGTGGAACGAAGGTTGGCACCTGGTCTTTCAAAAGAAGGACACCACAGATAGCAGTCATCTAAAACAGGTAGATTGGCATCTCTTATGGCATCGACAAATCCATGAAAAGAAGAAACGGAAGCCTCATCATCATAAAGAAAAATGCCTCCTACTTTCTTGTATCCCATATTGATAAAACGGCGGGCATTTTGATAGCCTCTATCGTAGTCGTCAAAGGCGATAGTGGATACGTTATAGATATCTTTTGGATGACTGCCTACAAATATGACAGGCAACTTTCTTTTTAGCAGAAGTTGTATCAGATCAGAGTTTGGAGAGGGCATATGAGATTGCGTCGTTGCAATAATCAGTCCGCCATACATATCTTTTGTGAGCTCCCTCAGATATTCCCTTTCTTTGGCAAATTTGCCTTCTGTAGTCATGATCTCCAATGAATAACCCTCTTTTAAAAGGAGACTTGTCATATCAACAATTGCATTTTCTCTGTCGTTTTTTGATTTATCTGGGATGATAAGCATGACTGTGGACTTTTTTATAGAGTTACTTATAGAAATAACTGTATTTCCACTTCCCCATTTTTTCTCAATGATGCCATCTGAGACAAGAAGATTAAGAGCTTGTCTCACGGTGGAGCGGCTTACTTTGTAGATGGCGGCAAGCTGTACTTCGGTGGGAAGATTAGAACCTAAGGGATACTTGCCATTTACTATATCTTCATTTATTTTTTCCTTCAGAGAAAAGTACTTAGGTATCATAAAAAAATCCCCCAAATCAAAAATCTTTTAATATAAACTAAAATAATTTTAACATAATCCGTGAAAAATTGGTATGAAATTTGTCTACTATAGAAGCATACCAATCATAAAATAATCACAATTTTTTAAAAAAATATTCACGGTTAAAAAGGAAAAAGTGGGGGATTTTTAAAATTGGTATGCAATATTTTGAAAAGATAAGAATTGGTACTATCGCAAAAATAGAATCGAATTTATTTGGTCTGATTTGATTGTTGAAAAATTTTTGTGATGATAAATTGATTATAGAAAAAACAAAGGCCGGGAAAAAAGGGGTCCGGCAGAGGAGAAGGAAGGAGATAACAATTATGAAAAAAAGAATAGTAGCAGGCATGCTCACAAGCTTGATGGCAGTATCAATGGTCGCATGTGGTAGTTCATCAGACACAGCTACAACAACAGACATAACTAGCGATACTACTTCTACAGAGACCAGCAGTAGCGCTGCAAGCGGTGAGTTGATCACAGTAGGTTTTGCACAGGTTGGTCATGAGTCAGATTGGCGTACAGCTTCTACAAATTCAGTGCAGGCAGCATTTTCTGAGGCAAATGGTTATGATTTGCAGTTCGTTGACTGTGATAACGATTCGGCAGCTCAGATCGAAGCGGTCAGACAGTTCATTCAGGATGACGTTGATTACATCGTAATCGATCCTATCGTATCTACAGGTTGGGATACAGTTCTTACAGAGTGCGAGGATGCAGGCATTCCTGTTATCGTAATCGACAGAACAATCGATGATTCTGACAAGTACACAGCTTGGGTTGGTTCAGAGTTTACAAACGAAGGTCTTGCAGCAGGTACATGGTTAAAGGATTATGCAGAAGCTAAGGGAATCGAAGACCTCAACATTCTTGTAATTGAAGGATCTAACGGTTCATCAGCTCAGATTGGACGTACAGATGGATTCAAGCAGATTGCTGATGAAAATGGATGGACAATTCTTGATTCACAGGATGGCGACTTCACACAGGATGGTGGCCAGCAGGTTATGGAATCATACTGTAAGTCATATGAAGGTAAGTTCAATGTAGTTGTTTGCCAGAATGATAATGAAGCATTTGGTGCTATGGATGCTATGACAGCAGCTGGTGTTTCATATGGTGTAGACAATGATGTAATCCTTATCTCATTTGATGCTTGCAAGGCAGGTCTTGAGTATGTAGAGAGTGGTGATATCAATGCAGACTTTATGTGCTACCCACTTCAGGGTGACTATTGCGCAGCTATAGTTCAGGCACTTGAGGCAGGCGAGACAGTTGCACAGCAGACATTCATGACAGAGCCATGGTATGTTGCTGAGGATATCCTTTCAACAATTACTTACACAAACAACGCAGGTGAGACAGTTACAGAGGATCTTATTCAGGTAACAGATGCTGCATCTCAGGCATCATACTAATCCGTATATACGTATTTTGCTACATAATAGGGGAGGTTTTCCTCCCCTATATTTGTAAATAATGTAAATAAGCGGTCTGTGGAGGCTTAGACTACCTGGTTGACCGTGGGGCATTTAGAAATATAAAAAGTGGAGAAAAGATTATGGATGAAAATTTGTTGATAACAATGCGAGATATATCCAAATCCTTTCCGGGTGTAAAAGCATTGGACCATGCTCAATTCACTCTCAGAAAGGGAGAGATACATGCGCTGATGGGGGAGAATGGTGCAGGGAAATCGACACTTATCAAAGTGCTTACGGGAGTCTACTCTCTCGACGCGGGAGAAATCCACGTGGCCGGCATAGATGGACCTGTAATTAATCATTCAACATTAGAAGCACAGGAAAAAGGAATAGCTACTGTATACCAGGAAGTGAATCTGTGTCCTAATTTGACTGTTGCTGAAAATCTATTTATAGGCAGAGAGCCAAAAACAAAGATAGGAACCATCGATTGGCGTACTATGAACAAGAACGCCAAAAAGATAATGGATGGTTTGGAAATTGATATTGATGTAACTATAGCACTCGAAAATTATTCTCTTGCTATTCAGCAAATGATTGCGATTGCAAGAGCTGTAGATATGGACTGCAAGGTCCTGATTTTAGATGAGCCTACTTCGTCTCTTGATGATAACGAGGTGGAAAAACTTTTTAAAGTCATGAGAGATTTGAAAAATAAAGGTGTAGGCATTATATTTGTAACTCATTTTTTGGAGCAGGTATATGCGGTGTGCGACACTATTACCGTTCTTAGAAATGGTGAGTTTGCCGGAGAATATACTGTGGAAGAAATGCCAAGAGTAAAACTCGTGGCAGCTATGCTTGGAAAAGATTTCGACGATTTGGCTTCCATTAAAAAAGAAGGAGAGGGAGTTGCTTCAGATGAAATCATAGTAGAGGCAAATGGGCTGAGCCATAAAGGAACCATCAAACCGTTTGATTTTAACATCAAAAAAGGCGAGGTTGTTGGGGTGACCGGACTGTTGGGCTCAGGTCGTTCAGAGATGGTGCGGTGTATATATGGAGCGGATAGAGCTCAGACAGGCACTATCAAGATGAAGGGCAAAGAATTGAAAATAAAAGAGCCTATAGATGCCATCAAAGCGGGGATGGGTTATCTGCCGGACGACAGAAAGGCAGATGGATGTATAGGCGATTTGTCAGTTAGAGAAAATATCATTTTGGCTCTTCAGGCTAGAGATGGAATGTTTAAAAAAATCCCTGTCTCCAAACAGGTTGAAATAGCTGATAAGTTTATAGACATGTTGCAGATAAAAACGGCGTCTCGTGAGACACCGATAAACCAGTTGTCAGGTGGTAATCAGCAAAAAGTAATACTTGCAAGATGGCTTTGCACTCACCCTGATTTTCTCATTTTGGATGAACCTACCAGAGGAATTGATATAGGTACTAAGACGGAATTCCAAAAGTTAGCACTGAAATTTGCAGAAGAAGAGGGCATGAGTATTGTGTTTATTTCTTCTGAGATTGAGGAGATGCTTCGAACCTGCACAAGAATGTATGTAATGCGTGATGGCGCACAGGTAGGAGAAATCTCCGGTGAAATGACACAGGAGTCAGTTATGTCAGCTATCGCAGGAGGGGGAGAATAATGGAGAATTTCAAAAAGCTTACAAAACAACCATTATTTTTACCAATATTCTGTATGATATTGGTGCTGTTGGTTAATCTGATAAAGAGTCCGTCATTTTTCTCTATCAGTGTAAATAATGGTGTTTTATATGGTAGATTAATAGATATTTTAAACAGAGGCTCTGAGATAGCCATTCTGGCGGTAGGGCAGACACTTGTTGTAGCTGTATCTGCAGGAACTGATATATCTGTAGGCTCAGTAATGTCATTGGCTGCCTGCAGCTGCTGTATGGTACTTGCAGGATACGGAAACAACTCGGTGACAGAGCTTGTAGTACCAATGGGAGTAGGTATGCTTGCAGGTGTTTTGATGGGTGGCGTCTGCGGTGCATTTAACGGTGCATTGGTTTCTAAATTAAAGATTCAACCTATGGTTGCCACGTTGATTCTTTTTACAGCGGCAAGAGCAATAGGCCTTCTGTTCTGTAACAATCAGATTACTTATATCAGATATGAGCCGTACAAATATCTGGGCAATTTCCTTCCGGGATGTCCGATTCCAACACCTGTTTTTATTGCAATAGTTGTAATTGTCATTGTTACTGTTTTGCTTAAAAAGACAGCTCTGGGACTTTATATACAGTCTGTAGGTATCAATAGCAGGGCAGCTCGCATATCAGGTATTAACTCAGATGTTATATGTTTTATATGCTATTTGATTTGCGGTATTTGTGCCGGTATAGCAGGTATCGTAGCTTCATCACGAATCTATTCTGCTGATTCTAATAATATCGGTCTCAATTATGAAATGGATGCCATCCTTGCAGTGGCCTTGGGAGGCAATTCTCTTGGCGGTGGTAAGTTTAATCTGGCAGGTTCAATAATAGGCGCCTACACAATTCAGGCTATCACTACGACACTTCTTGCAATGGGAGTTTCGACGGACCAGGCACCGGTATTTAAGGCTATTATAGTTATCATAATCGTAGTAGTACAGGCTCCTGCCTTTAAAGCCTATATGGCAGCAAGAAAAGCCCAAAAGGCTCATATAAAGGAGGCAGCATAATGAAGACGAAAAAGAAACTGGATTCAAATACAGTATTAATCATTATCACAATTTGCCTTTTCATATTTATGTACGCAGTAGGATGCATAATATATCAGGAAAAGGGGTTTAGCAATTTCCAGACATTTTTAAATGTATTGATTAACAATGCCGGTCTTATCTGTGTAACCTGTGGAATGACCTGTGTAATGCTCACCGGCGGAATCGATATTTCGGTAGGATCCCTCATCGCCATGGATTGTATGTTGCTTGTATATGGCATGACTGAGTGGCATATGGGTGCTATACCGATGGTTATATTGGTTCTTGTTATCGGGTTAATATTTGGCGCAGTGCAGGGATTTTTAGTTGGATATTTAGAAATACAGCCCTTTATCGTAACTATGGCGGGGATGTTCTTTGGACGAGGCATGACAGCAGTTATTTGTTCAGGACAGATTTCCATCACTGAAGCAGATAACCCTATGTTTTATTCTTGGGCCAATGCGAAGATTAATCTTCCTGCTTTTCTTGGCAAGGTAAACAAACATGGAAAGGTCATCGTGCCTTATATGAGGCCCACAGTTGTTATAGCATTGATTGTTCTTGTACTTATATTTTTAATGTTAAAATATACAAAGTTCGGTCGTAACCTATACGCTGTAGGTGGTAATCAGACATCAGCTACCATGATGGGACTTAATGTGAAAAAGACTCGTATGCTATCACATATTCTTTCTTCATTCCTTTGCTCTATAGGAGGTATTCTCTACTGCCTAAACACCATGTCAGGTTCTGTAAACCAGGCAAAGGGCTTGGAGATGGATGCTATCGCATCAGCAGTTATCGGCGGTACTCTTCTGACCGGTGGTGTTGGAAATGTGATTGGCTCATTGTTTGGTGTATTAATAAACGGAACTATTACAGTCCTTGTAAACACCAACGGCAAGCTGCTTTCAAGCTGGTCAAATATTGCAACTGCGGCTCTTCTATGTGTATTCATTATTCTGCAATCAGTATTTGCCCTTGTAAAAGCAAGACGAAATAAATAACTTCTTCATATCATCCTAATAAATATACAGAGGCGGCCCTATGGTCGCCTCCCTTTTTTTTTACTTTATAGGAATTACTTTGTAATTCCTATAAAGTAAAAAAATAAGCTACGCTTGTAAGAGGTGTCTCGCCGGCAGAAGAAGTAAATTGCTTGCAGCAATTGCCGGCTCGCACTGCTGGAGTTTTGCAAAGCAAAACTCTTTCTTATACTTTATAGGAAATTACTCTGTATTTCTTAAAACTAAAATCTTAGGGCATATCGTTCACTGTAATAACATAAAAATATGCAAAAATGAGGCAGTGGAGGGAAAACCTATGGCTAAACTAAAAGACAGTTTAAAAAATCAGATGCTTAAGATGACTATTATTCCCCTTACAGCAATGATTTTAATTATCATAATCGCTGCCGTCAGTACACTATATACTTCCCTTGTCAATCAGGTAAGGGAAGAGCTCATTGATGATGCCAATCTTGCAGTACTGATCTATGACAAAATGTATACCGGTGAGTTCAACTTTGTAGAAAATGAAGATGGAACAGTGGATATATACAAGGGCGAGGAACCAATCACGGGTGATAATATTTTGCTTGATGATTTGGCTGACATATTAAGCGTGGAGATTTCTGTCTTTTTTAGGGATACACGTATATTGACGACACTTACCGATGCAGATGGCAATAGGGCGGTGGGAACGACAGCTGCGACTCTTGTCAAAAAGAATGTATTGGAGACCGGCGAGGATGCTTTTTACACTAATGTCCTGGTATACAACGAGAGAAGTTTTGCTTATTACATGCCATTGCAGACAGAAGATGGTGAAGTATATGGCATGATTGCGGTAGCCAGAGAGGAAAATGCGGTGCGGCATATGGCACTGTCGAGGATTTGGCCCGTAGTGTTAGTGTGCATCCTTACAGCTTTTGTAATAGGAGCTATAATGGTTCACTATAATAAAAAACTGGCTGCAAGAATCTCAGCTATTGACAGGTTTATGAATGTATTGGCAAATGGTGAATTTGATGCTGATATGCCGCCCGGCATTATGAAAAAGGATGATGAAATAAAACGACTTGCAACAGATGGAAAAAAGATGGCACGTTCTATAAAGACATTGGTGGAGTATGATGCTTTGACACAATTGAACAACAGAAGATTTGCTGATAAGAAGCTAGAAGATATTCGCGTGCGTTCGGCGGAGATGGGAATAAAATATTGCCTGTGTATTTCCGATATCGATTTTTTTAAAAAAGTAAATGACACTTATGGTCACGAAATGGGGGATACAATATTAAAAACTGTTGCTGAAAAATTAAAAAAAGGAATGGTTGGCAAAGGATTTGCAGCCCGTTGGGGTGGAGAAGAATTTTTGCTTATTTTTGAAGGAAGACAGCTTGATATTGCAAAGCGTGAACTTACTATGATAATGGATGATATCCGCACTATCTACGTACCAGGTACGGATAGACAGATTACTATGAGCTTCGGCCTGACTTCCATGCAACCCTCCGAGTCGGTGGATGACGCTTTAAAACGCGCTGATGCCAATCTCTACGAGGCGAAAGAAGGAGGCCGAAACCAGATAGTGTCCAGTTAAATATTTTTGAATTCCGGATGTGATAATTCTTTTCTAACTAAAATAAAGCAGACTATAAAAGAAAGAAAATCTGCTATCGGTCCGGCATAAAGCACTCCATTGAATCCGAATATAAGTGGCAGGCAGATGATGAGTGGTGTCAAAAAGAGTACCTGTCTGGTCAGCGACATAAATATACCTTTGTGTGGTTTTCCGATTGCGGTAAAGAAATTGGAAGACAAAGGCTGGAAAAATGCAGAGAAAATTCCAAAGAGGAAAATTCTGAAATATTTTGTGCAGAAGTCAAAATATAAATCGCTTCCACTTCCGAAGATGGAAACAATCTGCCTCGGGAAAAGTTGGAAACAAGCCCAGCTGGTACATGTGATGCATGCTGCTATTTTGAGTCCCAAAAGAAGGGCCTGCTTTACTCTGTCGTATTTTCTTGCACCGTAGTTAAAACTTATTATTGGCTGCAATCCCTGTGAGATACCGATCACAAAAGAAAAACATATACCGTTTACTTTTGAGATAATACCTGCACAGGTAATAGGTATATCCGAGCCGTATATAGACTGTGCGCCGTAGAATCCCATGACATGATTCATTACGATTTGTACAATCATCATAGCTATTTGATTTATAAAAGGCGCTGCTCCAAGTGATGTGATAGATGTAATCACATGTATATCAGGAACGAAATGTTCCTTTTTTAATTTGACCGTTTTGAATCGGGTCAGATATATAATTACCATTATACCGGCTATATACTGCCCGATAATAGTTGCTACAGCGGCACCCTTCATTCCCCATCCAAATACAGCGACAAATAGAAAATCCAATATGGTATTTATAATGGCTCCGGTCATATTAATGGCCATTGTCATATTTGGATTGCCGTCGGCTCTGACTATATGAGCACCACCGGCAGATAGGATAAATAGAGGATAACCAAGTGCGCAGACTCTTGAGTATTCCATTGCATATGGAAGGATATTATCTGTTGCTCCACAACCTATCAGTATAGGTTTTAAAAATACTTCAGTGATGAGAGTAAGCAGCAGCCCTCCGCAAAACATAACGGTAACAGCGTTGCCAATGTAGTATCCGGCTTTATCTGTCTCACCACGGCCCATAGCCAGGTTGAAAGTGGAAGCGGCACCTATGCCGCATAATAGAGCTATAGATACATTTAGTATTGAAAGTGGAAATTGGATATTAGTAGCACCATTTCCCAATGCGCCTACAAAGTTGCCGATGAAAAGCTGATCCACCATGTTGTACAAAGAACTGACGAGCATGGCAATAATACTTGGTATAGCAAATTTTTTTAGAAGCAGTCCAATCGGTTCTACTCCCAGTGGGTTGAGTTTCTGTGATTCATTCATAACATTTTCCTTAATTTTACATTATTAATATTTAAAGAGTGGCAATTATTGTGTAATCTAAAATACTATTTTGAACTTGTCCAACGTCCGCTTGCGCCACATGGCAAAACCAGTCCGGACTCAGTGACAGGTAATCCTATCTCATCAGCAGTTACTAAACCGGGATGATTTTTCAAAAGAGCAGTACTTATCATATAGTTAAGTACGGCCGGTTGCAATCCTGTGGTATAAGAATTTACCAGGAAGAACAAGGCATCCTCAGACAGTATCTGTTCGCACAATTCTATAAATGGGAAAATATCGTCTTCTATTTTCCATATCTCATTTTTGGAACCTCGTCCATATGAAGGAGGATCCATGATAATGCCGTCGTATTTATTGCCACGGCGTATTTCTCTTTCAACAAATTTACGACAATCGTCCACAAGCCATCTGACTGGTGCATCACCCAGGCCAGATGATGTGGCATTTTCCTTTGCCCAATTGACCATACCTTTTGAGGCGTCTACGTGAGTGACCTGTGCTCCGGCTGCTGCGGCAGCAAGAGTTGCACCTCCGGTGTAAGCGAATAGGTTAAGGACCTTTATAGGACGGTTATTTTCTTTTATTTCCTTATATATGATGGAAGAAAACCAATCCCAATTGACAGCCTGTTCAGGGAAAATGCCGGTATGCTTGAAGGCAAAAGGTTTAAGATTAAAAACGAGATCTTTGCCACAAACGGGGTAGCTGATAGTCCATTGTTCAGGTAGGTCAAAAAACTCCCATTCTCCCCCACCTTTGTTGGAGCGGTGGTAATGTGCATTTAGTTCCTTATAATAAGGAGACTTTTTTGGAGTGTTCCATATGACCTGTGGATCCGGGCGAAGCAACACATAATCTCCCCAACGTTCTAACTTTTCTCCCGAGGCGCAATCTATCACCTCATAATCTTTCCAATTCTTAGCAACTTGCATAATCGTTCTTTAAATGTTTTTAAATAGTGGATATTCAAAAACAATCCTTCCTTATATAATATGAGAGTCAAAATGAGATTATAAAAGTGGAACTCATTTTTGTCGATGGACTCTTTTATCAAATAAAAGCTTTACAAATGTTGTCGACTTGAATATTATACAGAAAGATTGTTAATCTTCAATCATCAAATAGTTGGAGAAGAAAGCTATAACCACAATATTTAGTATCACTTTGGATTGTTCTTGAAAAAATACAATATTTTTATTCTTTTTATTGCAGACTTCCCATTTCTCGTGTATATTATTACTTGCTGTGACATGATAGCTATGAAGCGTGAGGTTGCAACCCGGCTTGCTGTGGTTGGTTTTCCGTGGAGCGAATGTCAAGTTAGGAAACTGACGACAAGTCACTGTACAACAGAAAACCGTCCGCTTTGCGGAAACGACGTGTGAGAATCTGTTTCGAATTTTGAGTTTTGAAGCATGATACACACGGGTAAGTGTACAGTCGCCACTTGTTCGATTTTTCAGAAATCAGAAAAACGAAAAAGGAGGAGACTTTTTTTATGGCAAATCAAGTTATGAGAATCACACTCAAGGCTTATGACCATGAGTTAGTAGATTCATCTGCCAAGAAAATCATCGAGACTGTTAAGAAGAACGGAGCACAGGTTAGTGGTCCTGTACCTCTTCCAACTAAGAAGGAAGTAGTTACTATTCTTAGAGCTGTACATAAGTACAAAGACTCTCGTGAGCAGTTCGAGCAGAGAACTCATAAGAGATTGATTGATGTCATCGATCCTACACAGAAGACTGTTGAGGCTCTTTCAAAGTTAGAGATGCCTGCAGGTGTTGAGATCAGCATCAAGAATAAATAATCATTATTTATTGAGTTCTGACAAAATTTAGAAAACATCCAAGATGGTTTTATATAGAAGCAACTTAGATTTCTTATCTGGTTCCACTTATATGACACTGTTCTAGGATGAACGGTTCCGCCACTCTCGTACGAGTGTGAAGCGTTCCGCTGTAGAAAATGGAGGTAAGAAAACATGAAGAAAGCTATTTTAGCTACAAAAGTCGGAATGACTCAGGTCTTCAATGAAGGCGGCGAGCTTATTCCTGTAACTGTACTTTCTGCTGGTCCATGTGTGGTTACACAGATCAAGACAGTAGAGAACGACGGTTACGATGCTGTTCAGGTTGGCTTCGTTGACAAGAAAGTTAAGCTTGTTAACAAGGATGCTAACGGACGCAAAGAAATCATTCATCGCAATGGCGTTAACAAGCCTGAGAAGGGTCACTTCGATAAGGCTGGTGTTGAGCCAAAGAGATTTGTTAGAGAGTTCAGATTTGACAATTGTGCAGATTATGCACTTGCTCAGGAAATCAAGGCTGATATTTTTGAGGCTGGCGACAAGGTAGACGCTACAGCTACTTCAAAGGGTCATGGCTTCCAGGGCGCTATCAAGAGATTAGGTCAGCATAGAGGACCTATGGCTCATGGTTCTAAGTTCCACAGACATCAGGGTTCAAATGGTGCTTGTTCATCACCTAGCCGTGTATTCAAGGGCAAGGGTATGCCTGGTCAGATGGGTGGAAACAGAGTTACAATCCAGAACCTTGAGATTGTACGTGTTGACGCTGAGAACAATCTGCTTTTAGTAAAGGGTGCTGTTCCAGGACCTAAGAAGTCTCTTGTAACAATCAAAGAGTCAGTTAAAGCAGGAAAGTAATCTTATGATAGGAAAGGAGGAACTTAGCGATGGCTAAAGTATCCGTATACAATATGGAAGGCAAAGAAGTTGGCACCATGGATCTTAACGACAGCATCTTCGCAGTTGAGATTAATGAACACTTAGTTCACATGGCAGTTGTCCAGCAGCTTGCAAATAACCGTCAGGGAACACAGAAGGCTAAGACTCGTTCTGAGGTTTCAGGTGGCGGTAGAAAACCTTGGAGACAGAAGGGAACAGGTCATGCAAGACAGGGTTCTACAAGATCTCCACAGTGGACAGGTGGCGGCGTAGTATTCGCTCCAACACCAAGAGATTATTCATTCAAGCTCAACAAGAAGGAAAAGAGAGCAGCGCTTAAGTCTGTACTTACTTCTGCTGTAAACGACAACAAGTTTATCGTTGTTGATGAGCTTAAATTAGACGCTATTAAGACAAAGGATTTTGCAAAGGTTCTCACAAACCTTAACGTTGATAAGGCTCTTGTAGTTCTTGATTCAAACGATCAAAACGTAGTTATGTCTGCAAAGAACATTCCTACAGTAAAGACAGCCCTTACAAATACGATCAACGTATATGACATCCTTAAATACAACACAGTAGTTGTCACAAAGGCTGCTGTTGATCAGATTCAGGAGGTATATGCATAATGGCAAATGTACAATATTATGACGTAATCCTAAAGCCTGTAATCACAGAGAAGTCAATGAATGCAATGGCTGATAAGAAGTACACTTTCTTGGTTCATCCAGAAGCAAACAAGACAATGATTAAGGAAGCTGTTGAGAAGATGTTCGACGGAGTAAAGGTTGCTTCAGTTAACACTATGAATGCTGACGGCAAGACAAAGAGACGTGGAATGACTTACGGCAAGACAGCTAAGACAAAGAAGGCTATTGTTCAGCTTACAGCTGACAGCAAAGATATCGAGATTTTCTCAGGACTTTAAAAATAGTAACTAAAAAGGAAGAAATGCATTTTAAATCGCCTTCGGTGATAGGCATTTCGGGATATTAAGGAATCTCCCGCAAGCGGGTCCTCCTTAATATATTATGCGCAGTCGAGCGCGATATTAAACGAGTTAACGAAAGGAGATTAAAAATGGGAATTAAGACATATAACCCATATACACCTTCGAGAAGAAATATGACTGGTTCAGATTTCGCAGAGATTACTAAGACATCTCCAGAGAAGTCACTTACAGTTTCGTTAAAGAAACATGCTGGTCGTAACAATCAGGGTAAGATTACCGTTAGACATCATGGTGGCGGTAACAGACAAAAATATAGACTTATTGATTTTAAGAGAAACAAGGATGGAATTCCTGCAAAGGTTATTGGTATCGAGTACGATCCAAACAGAACAGCCAATATCGCTCTTATCTGCTATGCAGATGGTGAGAAAGCATATATTCTTGCTCCAGCTGGTCTTACAGACGGCATGACGGTTATGAATGGTGCTGACGCCGAGGTTAGAGTTGGTAACTGCTTACCACTTGAGAAGATTCCAGTTGGTACACTTATTCACAATATCGAGCTTTATCCAGGACGCGGCGGACAGCTTGTTCGTTCTGCTGGTAATTCAGCTCAGCTTATGGCTAAAGAAGGCAAGTACGCTACACTTCGTCTTCCTTCAGGCGAAATGAGAATGGTACCTCTTAACTGCCGCGCATCTATCGGTGTTATCGGAAACGGTGATCACAACCTTGTTAAGATTGGTAAAGCTGGTCGTAAGAGACATATGGGTATCAGACCTACTGTTCGTGGTTCTGTCATGAACCCTAATGACCATCCACATGGTGGTGGTGAGGGCCGCGCTCCTATCGGACGTCCAGGTCCATGCACACCTTGGGGCAAGCCAGCA
>FLNY01004301.1_pt1 | contig 41674 bp, 40 predicted proteins | sample 1140381 | NCBI WGS metagenome assembly FLNY01 (sample SAMEA3878172, study PRJEB12797) | bioreactor metagenome | biome: Moose rumen | place: Sweden | collected 2011-10 | reverse complement strand
TTTTTAAGGCATTTTTGCCGGCGCATTTTTTGGAAACAGGCCACTGAAGGCGCTGAGGGCCTGACCAGGCTTCCTTTCCTGTCAGCGGTCCATCAGGGAGGTCACCCGCTCCCGGGGATTGCCTGCCGGCTCGGACGGGAATGTGCCCGGACGTTCCCGCCACCAGGCGGCTTCGAAGTCCTTGATCCGCTCCAGCAGGGCCGCTTCATCCTGGGCCTGGAAGGTCTTCCCCTGATCCAGCGCGGCATCGACGGCATCGAAAAACAGCTCCCAGCGCCCCTTGTAGTAGGTAGATACCAGCCCTGCGAGCGTGCGGTTGGCATAGTCCGTAAGCATGTTGCCCCGGTTGCCCCAGGAAGTCAGCAGGTTGCGTGCATCCGTCTCGAAATAGTCCGCCTCGGCGGCGTCTTTCCCCCAAGTGCGGGCATCGGCAATCCATTTCCCTACCAGGAAATACTGCTGCGTGGACAGGAGAGATTCCAGGTCATCGAAGATTTTCAGCAGCACGTCACGCCGCTGCGCCATCTCGGCCCGGTCCCCTGCAATGTACGCCGCCTTGTAGGCGGAGAACTCCTCCTCAAAGCGGTTGGAGAGCCACTGCCGGGTCAGGTTCACGATGTCGAACTCATAAGAGGAAGTCTGCGACGGGCAGTCCAGCAGCATCCGGATAATCTCGCCCAGCTCCCGGTTGTGGTAGCTGAAGCGCACGCTCGAATGGTAGGAGGAGGAGCGGCCGAAAGAAGGGCGCAGGTTCAGGATGGGGCTGTGGCCGGGTACGGAGCGGTCCACGTAGATGTCTGTCAGGAGTTTGCGCCATGCCTCCCGGCCCTGCGGGTACTCTCCTCCGAGCCGGCTGTCCGCCAGGGCGTCCGAATAGGCCGACAAGTCCTGGTGCACCGGCTTGTCCCAGGCCTTCTCGAAGACGAACTGGTACATGAAAGGGTTGCAGTCGAAGCCCTCCAGGGTGGAGCCGAGTCCGACGAAGTTGTCCCCGCCTGCGGCAAAGGTGTTCTCTATCCGTTTCCCGACCTCTTCCATGTCGCCTGCCAGATAGGTGTTGCCGCCGAAATTGCCCAAGTAACACCAGATGTACGGCACGCCGAAATATCGATCGGTTGTCTGCCAGACCTCCATCCGCTCGCAATAATAGTCAAGCAGCAGAGATTTCTCTTTGGGATAGGAGGTCAGGTACGGCTCAATCTTGTCCTTGGTCCAATACTGGCGCTCGTTGTAGAACAGCCAGGTCATCTGGAGCCATACGCCCTCAGGATCAGCCGCCTCCAGCGACTCATACACCTGGCGCGACACGCGGGACAGGTAATCCGGGTCCCAGCTCTTCGGAATCATCTCGTTGAACAGGTCAATCCCGTAGATGTGGTCCGTGCCGTAAAGCTCCGTCTGCTTCTCCAGGAACTTCTTCTGTATCTGGGGAAACAGCGGGTCCATCGGGTCCAGGAAATGCGGGAACATCGACTCGTCGAAACCGGCCCAGTCGCTCATCCGCTCAATCCCGGCCTCAGGATAGAGCCGCGACAGCGCCTCGGGGACATGGCCCGCGAAGGCCGGCAGGACCGGCTTCATCCCGAGCTCCCGCTCGCGGGCGACAATTTTCTGCTGGAGTGCCTCCTGCCCTTCGAGCCAGGACATCGGGAGCGGTCCGCCCCATTTGTCAAGGTTCAGCATCCGGTGCCACGGGAGGTGGGACGGTCCCGTGAAATAAGAGCGCACTTCCTCGTCGCTTAGGCCCATCTCCGTCCATATCCGGTACCAGATGGCCTCCTGTCCCGTGATGGCCAGCGGAAGGTTGATGCCCTGAAGTGCCATCCAGTCGATGAAATGCTCCCACTCCTCCCAGTTCCACCAGGGCATTGTGTAGCCGAAGGTGCAGTAGTTCAGGAAAAAACGCTGCGGGACGCGGGCAAGAATCTCCACCGGCGTCCCCACGGCAGGCAGACGCGACGGCAGGGACAGCTTGTCCCATACGAACCAGCCCACGTTCACCTTGCAGTAGTACTTCAGATAGTGGTTGAGCCCCACTGCCATCGAATTGGAGGAATTGCCGCTGATGTGCACCTTGCCGCCCCGGGACTCCAGGCGGAAGACATCTTTGTCGCCGGAGGCAGCCGGAATCGTATGGAAGACAATCCGCCCGGCCTTCTGGCCGAGCACGCGGTGCGCCAGATCTTTAGCGGCCCGGGCCTGAGGGTCTTCCGGGGCGCTTGCGCAGGAGAATGCGACGGGCACCGCCGCCAGCAGGGAGAAGAGGACGAGTAAGCGTTTCATCGTGACGAGAGGGACAACTAGCTCTCTTCCGGGTGGCTTTCCCGGAATTCGCGCACGGCGGCTTCAAAACCGGCGGCACGGCCTTTCAGCCAAGTCTTGACGTCGTTCCAGACGTAATAGGGCCCCTGCAGGGGCTTGAGCCCGTCTATAAGCGTTTCACGCTCGTTCAGGAGGAACTTCACGAGCACGTCCCCTCCGGAATTATTCCGGTAGAATACGAGCTGGAGGTTCCCGGCGAAGGGAGTGTAGTCCGAGCCGAACCATTTGAGGGCGATCTCCTCTGCGGGAAGCACCTGTCCCACACCCTCCAGGCCTATGTACGAGCACAGCGCCACCAGCGGAAAATCGTGTCCGAAACGCAGGTCGGCGGCCGTGTTGTCCCCAGCTATCACGGCGTCGGCCTTTGCGACGATGTCCTCCACGGTCCTGCCCGCCGGTTCCATCCTGAGCCGGCCGCTTTCCTGCGAATTCGCCTGGCTCAGATAGATATATGCGTTGCTGCCCAGCCAGCCGTTGTAGAGGCTCTCTTCGGGCAGCATGCCAAGGATGTCCGTGGGGATGTCGAAGGAAGCGGTGATCCTGGCGACGGCAAACACCTCGTTTTCGAACCTCGGGAACCTGTCAATGAGGGAGAAAGCCCTGGCGGGATCGGTGAAGAAACGGGACGCGAAGGCGGCGGAGTCAACGGGAAGCCGCTCCAGGGAGGCGAGGGCGCGCAAGGCGGGGCGGGTGTAGCTGTCGGGATATTTGGGGTCGATGTACTTCTGGTACGTTTCGCCTGTGTCCCAGGAAATCTCCAGCGCGGGGTCGAGCTCGGTGAGCCTGTCGGTGAAGGCGGTCATGCTGATGATGCAGCGGGGCACGGTGCTGGAAATCACGCGCACGGATCCGCTGCCCTTGCGGAACACCCGGGTGAAATTGCTGTACATCCTCTCGGCTATCCCGCGGTGCTCGCGGATTCCCCTGGGAGTGAGCCTTCCGGCCATTCCGTTGTGGAGTTCGAGGCACTGCCGGGTGACGTCAAGGAGCGTCCGGCCGTCTGCTGTAAGAAGATTGTCGGCCTCGGCGCTTTCGAGCGTGGAGATGAGATGCCTGTAAGTGTTCTCGTCCCAGTTGGAACGGGAGCCGTGCCGCCCGTAATGGCTGATATAGAACGGTTTGTAACCTTTTGGGGCACGTGTGTCGGCATATGGGCCGCCCTCGTAAGGGCAGGTGTTCACCCCTGCGCGGAACGGATTTTCGCGTATTGCGGCAAGAAATTCCGGATTTACATTCTGCGCTGCGGCGGAGAAAAATGCAAGCAGCGCGACAAGGACGAGAGTGAAGGATTTTTTCATATTGCAAAAATATGAAAACAGAGAAGATTCACAAAAACAATCCCCATTTATTGTGATTATTATTTACCAATAAATGATGAATGCCGGAAATCGCGATAAGAGGTAACTTTGCAGGCAATAAAATGAATAAGGTAAAATTGATATTGGCTGCCGCCATTCTGCTGCCGGTCGCGGCGGCGGCGCAGTCCCGCCTCTCCGTGGGCGGATACGGGGAAGTAGCCTTCTCCCGCAATTTTTATTCAGACAACGTATATCGCTACTCCAGCGCTTCTTCCCATGTCGGGGAGCAGCACGGCCGCTTCGACGTGCCGCATGCCGTAATCTTTCTCGGCTACGACCTGGGGGGCGGCTGGAAGATGCAGACGGAAATCGAATTCGAGCACCTGGGCACCGGAACCGAAATCGAAAAGGAATTTGAAGAGGCCGGGGAGTGGGAAGCGGAAACCGAACGCGGAGGAGAGGTGGAACTGGAGCAGTTCTGGCTCGAAAAGTCCTTCTTCCCGCAGCTCAACGTGCGTGCCGGGCACATAGTCGTCCCGGTAGGCGGGCTGAACAACGCCCACGAGCCCCTCAACTTCTTCACCGTTTACCGCTCCGAAGGCGAGTTCACCATCCTGCCCAGCACATGGCACGACACCGGCATAAGCATCTGGGGAGAAGCCGGCACCTGGCGCTACGAGGCGCAGGTGCTCAGCGGGCTCGACGCCATGATGTTCTCCCGCGACAACTTCATCAAGAACGGGGCGCACACTCCGTTCGAATTCCAGGTGGCCAATACCCTCGGGTTCGCCGGAAGGCTGGACAAATCCTTCATGCAGAAGGCCCTGCGCCTCGGACTCAGCGGCTACGCCGGAAACACCCTGCGCAACACCTTCCCATACGAAGAACTCACAAATTCCTACATCAAGGACGCCACCGGCACCCTGCTGCTGGGCGCCTTCGACCTCCGCTACAACGGCAAAAGGCTGATCGTCCGGGGCAACGCCGACTACGGGCATCTCTCCGACGCGGGCCCCATCAGCAAGTACAAGGGCACCAAGGGCGCCGCTGCCTCCGCGCCATACAGCGACACTCCCGTGGGGGACAAGGCCGTCGCGGCCGGCATCGAAGCCGGATATGACATCCTTCCCTTCTTCCCCGGGCGCAGGGACAAAGAGCAGAAGTTCTACCTTTTCGGACGTCTGGAATATTACAATTCCTACATACCCCAGAGCGGACAGGGCAGCTTCGGCTTCACCGGCAAAACCCGCGTGGCCCTGGGGGTCAACTGGTTCCCCATCCCCGAAGTGGCGGTAAAGGCGGAATGGTCAAAACGTTACCTCGCGCCCGGATACAACGACGAGCCTTCCGTCAACCTCGGCGTTGCATACCAGGCTTTCTTCAAACGATAATCAACAAAACAAAACAAAACTTTCGAACCATGAACAAGATCTTCAAAACATTTGCCCTTCTGGCTGTGGCCGGCCTTGCTTTCATCGCATGCGACCCCAGTGAAAAAATCGATCCGGAGGGCCTCAGCGACAACGAAATGGCCCTGAAAGCTGCAGTGGAAGAATATATTCCGAACGTAGTTTACAAGACCTACGGAAATCTTGCCGACGCTACCGAAAATCTTTTCAACCAGCTTGCGGCATTGGACTACTCCAGCATCACCGACGCCCAGATACAGGCCGTCTGCAACACTTTCCTCTCCGCCCGTTCGTATTGGGAAGCCAGCGAAGCGTTCCTCTACGGTGCAGCCACCGCATACGGAATCGACCCGCATATAGACAGCTGGCCGCTCGACAAGGACAAGCTCGCCAAGGAGCTCAGCAACGCCACCGTCATCGCCGACCTCGAAGAGGAGGGCGCTGACGCCGTAGATGAAGTAGGCGTCGCCAACCTCGGCTTCCACGGCATCGAATTCATCCTCTTCCGCGACGGCGCTCCCCGCAGTGCAGCCGCCCTGAAGGCTGCCGAGACCGACGAAGCGTTCGAAGGCCTGAACGTCACCGGCAAGGAAGAACTCATTTTCGCAAAGGCGGTTGCAGAAGACCTCCGCAACTACACCTGGGAACTCCAGTGCGCATGGGATCCCGACGCTCCCGAGAGCCGCAGGGCCCTGGTGGAGGACGATCTCGAGATGAACACCACCCTCGAGAGCGGATACACCTACGGCGAGAACATGCTCAAGTCCGGTGAGGCCGGCAGCACCATGGCCTCCTGGCAGAGGGCGGTGAGCACCATCCTCGTGGCCGGCTGCTCCAATATCTGCAACGAGGTGGCCAACAGCAAGATCGCTTCCGCACACACCGCAGAAGACCCCGACTACATCGAGAGCCCCTATTCCAAGAACAGCTATACGGACTTCCTGAACAACACCCTCAGCATCGTGAACAGCCTCTACGGCAGCTATAATGCATCCAGCCCCTCCGCCACCAGCATCATGACCTTCCTCAAGGGCAACTACAGCGGTTACAGCGCTTTCGAGAGCGCGCTCAACAATGCCGTCAACGCCCTCAAGGCTTGCGTGAACAGCGATGTCGCCTTCGTTGACGATCCCGCCGCGGCGTGCGCCGGAAACGCCATCGACGCGCTCAATTCCCTGGACAACGAACTCAACAAGGCGGCTGAATACATAGAAACACTTTAAAAAGAGAAAAGGATGAAACATTGTCATCTCCTTTTCGCATTCGCTGCATCCCTTGTGCTCCTGGCATCCTGCAAGGATCCCAACCAGGGGGTTGTGGAAATTGTAAATGAGCCCGATTCCAAGTATGTCGGACAGGCCGTAGGCAATTTCGACGCGAGCGAATGGTATCCCGGCGGAGAGCTTGGCACCAGCACCAGCGTGGTGGAAGGATGCTATGAAAACGAAACTCCCGCGGTTACAAACCTCGGCCTCAGCTACCAGTACATCCTCGGGGAGAAATTCTTCGAACGCAACTACACCGTGGACACAAAGCCGTTCAACGGCCTCGGACCGGCCGCCGTGCGCAAGGCGTGCATCGACTGCCATCCCGCCTACGGGCACGGGCAGTGGAAGGACCAGTACGTCGCCAACGGCAGCAGCGCATACGGCAACGGCTATCTGCTGGTAGTTTATCATCCCACCGCTCCGGGCAGCAACGACGGCCCCTACGTGGAAGAAGTTACCGGCATGCCCCAGACCATGGCTACCTCTCCCTTCCTGCCACCCATCGACGAGAGCCGGATAACGATAACCTGGAACACCCTGCCGGCCATGGAAAGCGGCCTGCCCATGCAGTTCCCGGACGGAGAAAAGTACAGCCTAATATATCCCGACATCACGATACCGGAAAGCGCCTTCAACACGGATCCGACTCCTTACCAGACCGGTGACGTCGCCATCCGCCTGGAAAGCACCATCGGCCTCATCGGCACAGGCGTCATAGACGCCATCCCCGAAGACAGCATCAAGGCACAGTATGCAAAGGAAGCCGCATATTTCCGCAGCATTGGAGCCGACGTGAGCGAATACCTCAACCCTAGTTTCTGGGACGAGAGCACCCGCAGCATGGCGGCCGGCGCCTTCTACGCAGCCGCCGGCAAGGGTCGTCTGGCCGACGGATTCACCGCCGACGGCACGGACTATCCCGCAGGCGAACTCAAGCCTCTCAAGCGCTACACCTATGCGCTCACGAGGGCCAGCCTCCAGGACGGCGCCGGAGCCAACGCGATATGGAACATCACCAACGTGAGCCGAAGCGACAGGCCGTACCTTTACACTACCAAGGCATGGGCCAAGGCCATGAGCACGAATCCCGAAGTCATCGCCGCCATAAAGGCGGATCCTTCATCCCCCTATTATGCCGACGGCACCGACGAAGGCATAGCGGCCGCTGTCCTCTGCCTGCTCGACCCTAATACCAACCAGTTCAGCAACGGCGTCCATGATTTCGAGCCGGAAATGACTGACGACCAATACTATGCCTTCACGGTATGGCACAGGGGCATCGCCGTCCCCCGTGCACGCAACCTCCACAAGAAGAGCGTGCAGAGGGGCAAGGAGCTCTTCTCCCAGATGGGCTGCGCCGCCTGCCACCGTCCCGAGTGGAACACCACGGACGACAATTACTGGGCTCCCGCGGTCATAGGCAAGAAACCGCTTCCGCGCTATCAGAACCAGAAGGTTTATCCGTATTCCGACTTTGTACAGCACAAGCTTTACATGAAGAACGACATCCACGGCAGCTGGTGCCGCACCACCCCGCTCTGGGGCCGCGGGCTCAGCACCCAGGAGACCGGGCGCGGAGACCGTCTGCACGACTGCCGCGCACGCAACGTGGTGGAGGCCATCATGTGGCACGCCTACAGCACCAAGAGCCACTCCTACGAGAGCGCGAAGAAGTTCTACGAACTCTCCAAGGAAGACCGCGACGCAGTGGTGGAATTCATAAATTCCATCTGACGGCGGCCAGAACGCGAAAGGGGCGCCCCGGCAGACGGGACGCCCCTTTTCATTTGCACCCGGCCCTACACCGCGTCCTCAAAGAGCGACGGCACCCGGTCGCAATTGCCGGAAGGCGATGCGGTGCGTATCCTGCGGAACGCCGTCAACACGAGGGCGAGCACTGCCAGGGCGAGCACGAAATAAATCCAGTATGCCCCGCCCAGGATATCCGTCCAGTTCTCCGCTTCGTCCAGGGAAGGGATGTTCGAGAGCACCAGCGCCATGGTGTTGTTCGTGAAATGCATGAGCATGGTGAGCTTGAGGGAGCCTGTCTTGTAGTAAACGTAGCCGAACAGGCAGCCCAGCAGGAAAGCCGGGATGGCCTGCCATGGATTCATGTGTATGAGCGCGAAGAAGGCGGCGGATATCACGATGGCCCACACGGGCCTGGTACGGCCGGAATTGAGAAGGCCGCGCAATATCATGCCGCGGCACAGCCATTCCTCGAAGATGGGGGCCATGATGCTCACGCATACGAAATCCACCCATATTACGCCGCCCGTCATGCTCTCGAGCACACTGTCCAGCCACTCCGGCATGGGCGGCAGAAGGGCGCTCACGGAATCGGAGGCGAAGGAGGCGGCGAGCGTGCCCACTATGGCCAGCAGGCCGCACACCAGCCATCCCAAAGGTTCGAAATGGGCGCTGTCCAACCTGAACCCGGACTTGTTCACGGAATTGACGGAGCTGCGGCGGGCGGCAAACATTATCGCGGGCAGGAATTGCAGCGGATAGGCCAGCAGAAGCGAATATTCGGGAGCGGCCTGCGGGGCGACCGACGTGAAAAGGGCTGTTACAATGCTGCCCAGCAGCGAGCCTGCCAGCAGCAGCGCCAGCAGGATGAAAATGTCCGCCACGCCGGGCACGTACCAGGCGTGGTTCTCGAACATGTTGAGTTTCAGGTGTGCTTTCGGGAACGGCATGCTAGTAGAGGGGAGATGGATAAACGCCTTCCTTTACGAGTTCCGCGAACTTCGCCACCACGGCGGGGCGGTCTTCCTTGTAGGTCACGCCGAACCAGTGGCTGGGAGTGCCGATCACTTCGCAGCTGGCGCAGCCGGCCTTTATCATGCTGTCCACGGCGAAAGGGATGTAGAATTCTTTCTTGAGCTCCCCGATGTTCTGCTTCAGGAACTCCGTGAAAACGGCTTCGCTCGCTTCGAAATAATCCGGGGTGAAGCCCCACATGTTCATGGAGCACAGCGCCTTGGGATCCAGCTGCACATGCTTCTGACCGTTTGCCGAATTGTCCCCATATACATTGCCGTCGGCTTCCGCCGCTATGCAGAGGTGCTCCTCGATTGCGGAAAGCTGCCTTGCGTCGTCGTAATGGCAGATGCCGCGGGATACGGTGCCGTTCTCCGAAAGGGTGTTGTCCAGCTCGAAGCCGATTATGGAGTACTGCCCCCTGGTATTCTCGTGGGCGCGGCACCAGTCGGCCGCGATGCGGAAGGATTCGGCCCCGTAGAAGTCGTCCCCGTTGATTACGAGGAAGGGCTCCCTGATGACGTCCCTGGCCATGAGCACGGCATGTGCGGTGCCCCAGGGCTTCTGGCGCTCGGGATTGAGGGTGAAACCCGGGGGTATCCTGTCCAGCTCCTGGGTGACGAAGACGAATTCCAGGGGAGAGCCGTCGATGCACCGGACGCCGGAGTATTTACGGGCCACCACCTCCTTGAACTGCTCCAGGAAGTACTCTCTCACAATGTAAACCACCTTGCCGAAGCCGGCCTTCACCGCATCGTAGATGGAATAGTCGATTATCGTTTCTTCATGGGGGCCGAGGCCGTCCATCTGCTTGAGACCGCCGTAGCGGCTTCCCATGCCGGCAGCGAGAACTAATAGTACGGGTTTCATGTTTTTAGTGTTTAGCTGTAATATGTCTTGCAAATATAATAATTATCTTTGCCACATGAAAGCTCTGGTATTCGCCGCCGGATACGGCACCCGCCTCGGAGAAATAACCCGCACCCTGCCCAAGGCCCTCGTGCCCGCGGGCGGAGTGCCCATGCTCCAGCGGGTAATCTTCAAGCTGCGCGACGCCGGGTTCCGGGAAATAGTCGTCAACGCCTGCCATCTGGCGGACAAGATCCAGCGTTTCCTGGAAGACAACGGCAACTTCGGCATGGACATAAAACTTTCCCTCGAACCGGGGCCGGAGCCGTTCGAGACCGGAGGCGGGATAAAATTCGCCCGCCCCCTGCTGGAAGACAGGGAGCCCTTCCTCGCCTACAATGTCGATATCCTGAGCGACGCCGACCTCCGCGGATTCGTTTCCTCCGCCCGGCGGGATGCGCTGGCAACGCTGCTCGTGCGCGAGCCTTCCCCGAAGGACAACCGCTTCTTCCTCTTCGACTCCGACATGCGCCTCGCGGGCTGGACCAACGTCACCACCGGCGAAGTCCGGGGGAGGATTTCACGCGCGGGGGACTACCGCAGGATGTCCTTCTGCGGCATACATCTTATTTCCCAGCAGGTTTTCCCCCTTCTGCAGGACTGGCCGGAGCGCTTCAGCATCACGGACTTCTACATAAAGGAAGCCGCGGAGCACCCGGTTTACGGAGTGTCCACCGGGGAGCTGAATCTCATCGACATAGGGAGTCCCGCCTCGCTGGCGGAGGCTGACGCCTATTTTTCCAGGATGTACACGTCGTCCCCGGGTTCGGCGAAGCCGTAGTTCTCGCGGGCGTACTTCTCCAGCGTGTCCCTGTCGTTGGAGAGGCCCTCTATCTGGGTGTCGAGACGCTTGATTTCTTTCCGGTAATACTCTATGTCGCGCTTCTGGCGGCGGATTTCGAAGCCCGTCTGCACCCAGCGCACTATGGAGTTCTTCTGGAAGAGGAGGATCAGCACGAATATGGCGGTGGCGATGATGGCAAAACGCAGGAAACCGCGCTGCCTTCCTTTCGAGCCGTCCTTGCTCCTGTCCCAAAGGTCATTTTTTCCCGACTTGGCCATACGTCCGCGAAGTTACAGAATATTCTTGCAAATTCCACCCTCGTCGGCCGCAACTTTCCTGAGCGTTTCCGTAAGATGCGGATAGCGCGGGAAAGGTTCCGAGACGAGCTCTCCCAGAACCTTCTGCGCCGGCGGGATGCAGTCGATGAAGAGCTGTTTTTTCTCTATGAGCCCGCGGAAGCCGTACGCACCGAATTCCTGCAGCAGGCGCACTAGCGTAATGAGCCTGTACTGCTCCATGAATTCATCCCGGGATACCTTCGTGAAGGCACCGAGGGCGTCGATGTACACTTTTTCCAGCTCCTCCCTTACGGCTGCCGGGAAATGGGTGCCGGCGTTGAAGAGGAATGACGCGAGGTCGTACTGCACGGGCCCCCTGCGGCCGCCCTGGAAATCGATGAAGGCGGGTTTGCCGTCCCGGATCATGATGTTGCGGGCCTGGAAGTCCCGATACATGAAAGTCTGCCCGAAAGGCTTCAGGGAATCTTCCCTCAGGCGGTCGAAATCGTCCTGCAGGGCAATTTCGTCGAAATCCACGCCGCTCTCTTTCAGGAAGCAGTATTTGAAGTAGTTAAGGTCGAAATTGACCATGCGGGCGTTGAATTCCCTGTCCGGGAAGCAGACGTCCCAGTCGAGACTGCGCCCGGTGCCGAACTGCAGGGCGGGAAGCACCTGCATGGTGGCGCGCAGCCAGCCCATCTCCTCTTCCAGGAACTCCCCAGCGGCGATGGACGGGCCGAGCAGCTGGAACAGCTGCCCCTCCCCCAGGTCTTCCTGGAGATAGGCGAAGCCGTCCCCGCTCACGGCGTACACCTCCGGAGCGGCCACCCCGGCGGCGCGCATGGCGCGGTCTATCGCGACGAAAGCGCGGTTTTCCCTGAGGTTTGTGCCAAGGCAGCCGATGACGGACACCCCTCCCCCGGCCATCCTGTAATACTTGCGCGCACTGCCGCTGAGCGGCAGGAGGGAAACTTCCGGCGGCTCCGTCCCGAAGCGCTCCCGGTACAGTTTTAGCAGTCTTTCCATATATCGTCACAAAGATACTTTCTTTTGCGATAATCTGCAAAATTCCATATTTTTGTAGGCTTGAATATTTTAAAGGACATATGGTTCCCGGCCGCCGTGGTCAGCATGGCCGTGGCGGGCACTCTGGCGACTTCGCGGCCTGCGCACAAAAGTTTCGAAGTGTTGCTGGAAGCGCCTGACACCGTAGTCTATCCCATGGACGCATATAAGCTGAACCGCAAGGGCGCCATGGAGGAGGTGGCGCTCAGCGACAGCCTGCTGGCGTCCATGCAGGGTTTCTTCGGTTCCTCCGAAGAAGAGGACGAAGGAGAGCAGCTCACCGCGAGGGATACAATCCACGCCCCCGATTCCCTGCGGGAAACCGATCCCTTCCGCTACAAATACTACGTCGCCCTCCTGGATTCGCTGACGCACATCCAGGTGGCCGATTCCCTGGGCGAGTCCATGCAGATACATCTGGATTCCCTCGACACGCTTGGTTTCCTGCGCGACTCCATCGACCTGCATCTGCTGGATTCCATTTACAACGCCGACCTCGCCGTCCGGCGCAGGGAAGCCTTCGAAAAATGGTACAACAGCCTGTCCCCCGAAGAACGGAAAAAATACGACAAGCAGCAGGAAATCAACCGCAAAGCGGCCATAAAGGATTCGCTCGACGCCATAAAGGAAGAAAAGAAGGCCATCCACGACAGCATCGTGGAGAACACCCCGCGGGTGCTCGAAACCTTCGCGCTTCCGGACTCGCTGATGTACAAGCGCCTCGTGGCCTGGACGGTGGACCCTGCTTTCCAGAACATAAAGCCATACGTTCCCGACACCAGTTACAACTACTACTTCAACGACTACGATTTCCGCCGCAAGGACGTGAACGCCACGTGGCTGGGAGTGGCCGGTTCGCCCGTACAGAGCTACGACTTCTTCCAGCGGACGAACCACAGCGAGACGGATTTCTACGCCCCCAACGAGGCATGGACTTTCAGCCACGAAACCCTCCCCCACTACAACACCAAGACGCCATATACCGAGATGGCTTACTGGGGCTCCATCCTGGCCACCTCGTCCAAGGAAAGCGACAACATCCATTTCCTCACCACGCAGAACATCACGCCGGCCCTCAACATGCGCATCATGTTCGACCGCTGGGGAGGAGGGGGCATCCTGCAGAACGAGACCACTGCCAACAAGACCTTCGTGCTGTCGGGCAACTACGTGGGCAGGAAATACATGGCCCACGCCGGATTCATCTCCAACAACGTATCCCGCGGGGAGAACGGAGGCATAACGGAGCAGACCTGGATCAGGGACACCACCATCGACTCCAGGGAAATCGCGGTCAACATGTCCGACGCCGTCTCCACCGTAAAGCGCAGGACCTTCTTCCTGGACCAGGAATACCGCATCCCCCTCTCGTTCATCAAAGACCTGCTTTCCGCCAGGGAAAAGGCGGATTCCGCCTCCATTCAGGCCTCTTCCGCCGGGCAGGAAGACCTGCCTCCGGCGGAAGACGGGCCGCAGGTGGACACCATCGACCGCAATGTAACCACCGCCTTCATCGGGCACAGCAGCGAATGGTCCTCCTACTACCGCGATTATTCCGACGCCGTGTACAGCGGTTCGGCGGCCGCGGGGAACCTCTTCAACAATATCTTCAACTACTCGCCCTACAGCACGGCCGACACGATGCGCACCAGCACTCTGGACAACAAGGTGTTCGTCCGCCTGCAGCCGTGGAGCAGCGACGCCATGGTGAACCGGCTGAACATCGGCCTGGGCGACAAGTTCCGCACTTACCGGGACCAGTACGCCGACACGCTCGGTGTCCACAAGGAGAATTCCCTCTACGCCTACGCGGGAGTGGAGGGCAACATACGCGACAACTTCAGCTGGGACGCCAGGGGAGTGCTGAACTTCGCAGGATACGAGGCCGGGGACTTCGAGCTGAGCGCCAACGCCCGCTTCAACCTGTATCCATTCCGGCGCGCCCGCAGGAGCCCGCTCAGCTTCGGCGCACATTTCGAGACCACGCTGGACGAGCCGCAGTGGTACCAGCAGCGCCTGTTCCTCAACCATTACAGCTGGGACAACGACTTCGGAAAGATTTCCAGGACCAAAATACAGGGATACTTGGACATCCCGCACTGGAAGCTCTCGGCGAAAGCAGGCTACGCGCTCCTGGCCAACCACATCTACTACGACACCCTGGGAGTGGTGCAGCAGCATTCCGCTCCCATAAGCGTACTGTCCGCATCGCTCCGCAAGGAGTTCACCGTGGCCGGCTTCCTGCATCTGGACAACCGTCTGCTCTTCCAGACTTCCTCCAATCCGGACGTCCTGCCGCTGCCGGCCGTGTCGGCCAACCTGCGCTGGTATGTGCAGTTCGTGGCGCAGAAGAGCGAGGACAGGCTCTTCGACATACTCACAATGCAGGCCGGTCTGAACGCCTGGTACAACACCGCCTGGTACGCCCCCGCCTGGAATCCCAACCTGGGCGTGTTCCACAACCAGAACGAAGCCCTGTACAACAACGGGCTGGTGGTGGACGCCTTCGTCAACATGCAGTGGAAGCGCGCGTGCATCTTCCTGAAGGTGGAGAATCTCAACATGGGCTGGCCTTTCGAGAGCGCCGATTACTTCTCCGCGCACAATTTCATAAGCACCCAGAGGGTGTTCAAGGTGGGAATCTTCTGGCCCTTCTACATGACTCCCGGGAAAGACGCCCCCAACGCGAAACAGAGACAGGGCGGCACCGGGGACAACGCACAAAGACGCTGACATGAAGTTCTGCAAGGCCGTATCAGTTGCCGTCGTGATTCTCGCCGTCCTGCTGGCTGCAGGGGCGTTCTTCAGCCTGCGTTTCGTCCACGAAAAGGCGCCCGCCCCCCAGGCGCGGCGCTACGTTCCCTTCTCGGAGCGCTACAGGACGGAGAACTACAGGATAAGCCCCTACGACTCGCTCATAAAAGCATGGTCCGACACTGTCGGGATGGACTGGCGCTTCGTATCCGCTGTCATCTTCCATGAGTCGCATTTCAGGTACGACGCATCCTCCAGGCGCGGAGCCGCCGGACTCATGCAGATGATGCCCTCCACCGCCAGGGCTTTCGGGGCGGACAGCCTGCTGGACGCCTCCCAGAGCGTGATGGCGGGGACCCGCTTCCTCAAGAGCCTGTCGGACAACTACCGCAGGGTGGCCGCCAATCCCACGGAACAGCAGAAATTCACCCTGGCGGCCTACAATGCCGGCGTGGGCAGGGTGCGCGACCTCATCAACTTCGCACGCTACAAAGGGGTGGACCCGGGCTACTGGGAAAACATAGTCGGCATCATACCCGATATGAGGGAGGATTCGATACTCACCGTCGATACCGTGAAGCTCGGGAAATTCCAGGGACACGAAACCATCGCCTACGTGCAGAAGGTGATGGACAAATACCAGTATTACAAGAGTATAGCTCCCTAGCTTACTTCATCCTCACCGTTTCCGACGGGTCCACCCGGGAAATGAAGACGGTGGGCAGCAGCAGGAGCAGCATGATGGCCGCCCAGGCCAGCGCGTCCGCGGCGAGTATCTTCGGAAGATTCACCCAGACGGGCACGAAGCTCACGAAATAGTTTTCGGGGTTGAGCCTGAGCAGATGCGTGGTGCCCTGCAGGAGACAGAACAGCAGCGCGGCCGCGTTGCCTATGGCCATGCCCTTGAGCACGATGCGCGAACCAACTCTCAGGAAGGCCTCCGATATGCCCCGGTCCGACATCCCCAGGGCCTTGAGCGTACCAATGGTGCCGGTATGGCGGAAAAGCATGATGAGCAGCCCCGAAACCATATTGAACCCGGCCACCAGGGTCATCAGCAGCAGAAGCGTGAAGACGTTGAAATCCAGCAGGCTGATCCAGTCGAAAAGCTGCGAATACCTGTCCGCGGCCGACATCCCCACAAGCGGCGTCTCCCCTTCGCGGGCGGCGGTGAGCATGGAGAGTTCGGACGCCTTGCCCCTGGCTGCGCTCCTTTCCCTCCAGCGTCCGGAAAGGCGGGCCTCAAGGGCCGAAGCCTGGTTCTCCGTCCATCCGTTCACGCGCTGCATGTCCTCCAGCGAAGCTAAGACAATCATGTTGCCGTCCGTGCGCAGGAGGTCGGAATAAATGTCCTTCACCTTGAAATTGCGTGCCTTCACGCGGTCTCCCACGAAATAGGTGGTCATGGTGTCCCCTTCCACGAGGGACAGCCTCTCCGCAAGGTCTTTCGGGACGGATACCCCAAGGGCCGTCGTGTCCTCCGACGGCACGGCCTTCACGAGCACGCCCTGTATGTCGCTTCCCTTCCGCACTATTCCGGTGCGGTAGATTACGGGGGTCAGGGACTTTACGCCGGCGGCGTCCCGCAGGTCCTGCATATAGGAGGACTCCAGGTCCACGGGCTCCCCTTCGCCGTAATAGCTGATGCCGGAAACGGAAAGCTGCACGTCCCCCATGAGTTCGCTCACGCCGTCGCGGACCTGCACCCTGAATCCGTCCGCCACGGTGACGGCGATGATGATAATGAAGAAGGACACGGCCGTCGCGGCGACCGTGATCCTTCCTCTGAAATCGAGGCGTTCCGATATGAACCGGGACGCGTTCATGTATTTACCAGATGTGCACCCTTTCGGCCTCGGGCCTGAACATCGGGTCTCCCTCCTTGATGCCGAAGGCGTCGAAGAAGCTCTGGAAGTTGCGTACGCTCACGTTCACGCGGTTCTCCGCAAGCGAGTGCGGATCCAGGTTCGTGAGGCGGGCCTTCTCCTCGTCGGTGATGTTCTGCGCCCATATCGCGGCATAGCCGAGATAGAAACGCTGGGCGGGGGTGAAACCGTCCACGGGCTTCACGTTCCTGCCCGCCAGGGCGTTCTCCATGGCGGTGTAGGCGATGCTCAGGCCGCCGTGGTCGCCTATGTTCTCTCCCATGGTGAATGTGCCGTTGGCATGCACGCCGGGCAGGATCTCCACCTCGTCGAACTGTTTTCCGAGCCTGGCGGCCTTCTCGTTGAAGCGGGCCTCGTCGGAAGCGGTCCACCAGTTGGTCATGTTGCCGTCCGCGTCGAAGAGGCGTCCCTGGTCGTCGAAGCCGTGGCTCATCTCGTGGCCTATCACCACGCCGATGGCGCCGTAGTTCACGGCATCGTCGGCGTCGGGATTGAAGAACGGCGGCTGCAGGATGGCGGCGGGGAAGCATATCTCGTTGGTGGTGGGGTTGTAGTAGGCGTTCACCGTCTGCGGGGTCATGCCCCACTCGGTCTTGTCCGTCGGCTTTCCGAGCTTGGCCTTGTTGTCGGCAATGTACCATTCGCCGGCGGCGCGCAGATTTTCGAAATAGCTCTTCGACGGATCTATCTCCAGGCTGCCGTAATCCTTCCACTTGTCGGGATAACCTATCTTGACGGTGAAATTCTCCAGTTTTTCATGCGCCTTGACCTTCGTGGTGTCACCCATCCAGTCCAGGCCGTCAATATGCTGTCCCAGAGCCTTCTGCAGGTTTTTGACCAGCTCGAGCATCTGCTTCTTGCTGCTCTCGGGGAAGTATTTCTCCACGTACATCTTGCCCACCGCCTCGCCAAGTATGCTGTTGGGAACGTTCATGGCGCGCTTCCAGCGGGGCTTCTGCTCCTGGATGCCGGCCATCTGGGTGCTGAAGAAGTCGAAGCTGGCATCGTAGAACTCGTCGCTCAGGCGGCCGCATCCCTCCGCCACCAGCTGCCCGGCCAGATAGTCCTTGAGCACGGACAGCTCGGAGTTGCCGAAAAACCTGGCGAACGCCTCGAAGTAGGAAGGCTCCGCGACGATCAGCTTTTCCTGGTCCGGAATGCCGCGCGCCTCCATGTAAGTCTTGAAATCGAAGCCGGGGAACGCCTTCACGAGTTCCGCGGTGGAATAAGGATTGTACTGTCTGGTGTAGTCGCGTTCCTGTTCGCGGGTCCAGGAGTTCCTGGCGAGATAATCCTCCACGAAGACCGCGTTGTCGGCGGCATTTTCCGGGTCGGATATCCCCGCGAGGGTGAAGATGCGGCGCAGGAAAGTGCGGTATCCTTCCTTGATGGCGGAATTGCTCTCCAGGAGGTAATAGTCCCTGTCGCCTATTCCCAGGCCGCCCTGGCCCAGATAGAGGATCTGCATGTCGCTGTCCATCAGGTCCGCCTCCACGTATGCGCCGAAGAACGGACCGACGCCCATGTCATGCATCGAGGCAACCGCCTTCACGAGCTCCTTCTTGTCGGAAGCCGCATAGAGGGCGTCCACGTAGGGCTTGAGCGGAGCCGCGCCTTCCTTGTTGAGCCTCACGCTGTCGAGCCCCTGCTTGTAGAGGTCCACTATCTTCTGCTCCACGCTGCCCGGTTCCGTCCTGAGCGAGGTCATGTCCTTGAAGAGGTCGTTGATGCGGGTGATATTGTCCTCGCGCAGTTGGTCGAAAGAGCCGAAGCGGGAGAATTCCGGCTTCAGGGGATTCCTCTCCTGCCATCCGTGGGTGGCATACTTGTAAAAATCCTGCCCGGGCGTCACGCTGGTATCCAGGTTGGCAAGGTCCAATGCGGGCACCTTGTCCCGGCCGTCTTTGCATCCGTAGGCCAGCGCCATGATTGAAATCATCATAATGATACTTGTCCTTTTCATTTCTTTTTCTTGTTTGTATTCTGTATCCTTTCTATAATCCCCAGATTCCTGGCGGCCGCGAAATTGTCCGGGTCTATCTTCAGGGCTTTCCTGTAGTATTTCTCCGCTTTCTTGTAGTTCTGCCTGGCCTTCTGCCAGTACGCGCCGATGTTGGCCAGCCAGTCCGCGCTGCGGGGCTCGCGCGAGGACATCCTTTCCGAGATGGCGCGGAACGCCTCGTAGCCGGCGGGAGTGCCAAGGTCGAAGAGACGGAAACACAGCTCCTGGATGTTCATGTCGAAAACCTCCTCCGTAAGCGGGACCCCGTCCAGCGTCCACTTCCCGACATCCGTGCACACATCCAGCAGCTTGTTCATTTCCGACGCCGCCATGTCCGGGCTCCCGTGTTCGTACACCAAGAGGGCGCCTATTATGTCGAGGCGGTAGCGCAGCTCCCAAGGGAAGCGGGCCACCGACATGTCGGCGCATTCCATTGCCTTCGAGAAAGCCCGGTCTTCGTAATAGTTCACCTGGAAATAGTTCACCGGCCGGTCGAGGGAATCCTTGAGCTGAAGGGCGGGTTCCATTCCCAGATAGGTCTTCCCCGGGTGTATCTCGAGATTGGTCACGAGCCCCTTGTCCAGCCAGTAGTTGAAACGCGCGCGGCGCACCTCCATGCTGTCAGGACAGGCCTTTTCCCACTCGGAGATTATGTAGTCCACCCCGAGCCCGGAATACCCTACCGCCTGTATCTGGCGCAAGTAGTCGTTCCGGTATTGTTCATGTGTTTTCTGGGCCCCTGCCGAAATGCAGAGCAGGGCCGCAGCGAGGATTGTCAGTAATCTTTTCATAGAATGTCCATAAGTATCCTCCTGTTTCGGGGCAGGAGGTTGTTGCACCGCGTGCCGAGGTTCTTGACGAACCCGAGCGGATGAGCGTGATACGCAACAACAATCAGGCCTTTCGGCTCGCCGGGCAGACAAATCGTGTCCCTGTGAAGGAATTTCAGGGCGTCCCCGAGGTCCAGCTCCACGAGAGGGCACTCGGGACTGTAGCCGTATGCCAGGGCCCGGTCCGTCTCTTCCGCCCTGAGCAGGCCGGGTATCTGCGGATTGCGGGAGCAGGGGGCCGCGGAGGTTTTGCGGAGCGCTCCCACCCACTGGCCTTCCCCCGGGACGGTGCCCGCCACCAGCAGGTTGCCCCTCCGGGTAAGCTGCACGCCGTATTCCGCGAATTCGTTTTCGGGTTCGATGATTTCCCCGCCCAGCTCCTCCGCGGCCCATTCCAGGTTGGCGTCGTTTTCCTTCTCTTCGTAGGTGCACGTGGAATATATGAGGAGACCGCCATGCCTGAGGGCCGGCCATGCATCCGCCAGGATGCGTTTCTGCCTCGCCGCGCACAGTTCCACCACGGACGGGCTCCATTCAGCGCGGGCGCGGGCGTCCTTGCGGAACATGCCTTCGCCGCTGCAGGGCACGTCGGCCACGATGACGTCGAAGAAGCCCGCCAACGCGCGGCCGAGCACTGAAGGGTCCGCCGAGCATACCCGCACCGCGGGATCCCCCCAAATGCCGGCGTTGTCGCGCAGCACCGCCGCCCTGGCCTTCATGACCTCGTTCGATACGAGCAGGAAGCCGTCCCCGCACATCTCCCGAAGGCTGGCCGCCAGGTCCGTGGTCTTACCTCCCGGCGCGGCGCAAAGGTCCAGCACCCTCAGAATGCGTCCCGGAGCGGCCGCACCCGGCTGCACCAGCTTGCGGAACACATGGCCGACGTACATGGCCGAACTGTCCTGCACGTAATAGCATCCGGCGTGGTAAAGCGGATCCAGGGTGAAATTGGGACGTTCCGCGAGCATGCGTCCATACGGACTCCACGGGACACGGACGCCGTCCGGTCCCTCCAGTCCCTTGAAGGGATTGAGCCTTATGGCCGTGCCCGGAGCCTCCATCCTAGTACCCCATCCCGGACATCCTGTCCTTGAGTTCCTGCGGGATGTCCTCCGGCACCTTGCCGTTCGAAATATCCACGAGGCTGTTCACAATCTTGTCCAGGACCTCCTTGATTTTGCCGCCCACCATCATCTTCATCATGAAATTGAGATTGGCTTCGGCGGTGATGCTGAAATCCGTGCTGCCGGCATCGACGGCGTCGAAATGGAGGCCCACCACGAATTCGAACGGGGCTCCGTTGTCCTGCAGCTCGATATAGGAATAAGGCTCCCGGCGGGCCACCCTCACGCCGATGGTCATGCCCTGCACTGTGGCGGAAAGGGTGTCGAAGTCCGCCTGCACATCCCCCCGCTTGTCTTCCGGAAGGAAGCGCAGGAAGTTGCGGAGGTCGGTGAAAGCCATGTAAAGCTCGGACTGCGGACGGGATACCGTCCCGTGTTTGCTGTTATACTGTGCTGTCATTTCGTATTATTTTCTTAAATTTGCGTAGCAGTCTGCAAAGATAGCAATAATTATGCACAGAATTTACTTCGAGAAGCGCTGCATCATAATCTGCACTCCTGACGATCAGGCACTTGCAGACCCTAACGCCATGGAATTCCATGTGGGTGAGCACATTGACATCCACACTCTGGTGCTCATGTTCGAAGCCTCCCAGGAGCTTTCCCGCATCTATATTCCCACATCCAACACCGACAAGATGTACCGCCGGCTTTGCGCCGAGTTCCGCGAGGTGAACGCCGCCGGAGGGCTGGTGAGCAACCGCCGCGGGGACTTCCTGCTCATCCGCCGCGGAGACATGTGGGATCTGCCCAAAGGGCATCAGGAGGAAGGCGAGGACATAAAAGTCACCGCCGTGCGCGAAGTGCAGGAGGAAACCGGCGTGGACAAGCTGGAGCCCGGCGGGCTCATCTGCATAACCGACCACTGCTATCTGAGGAACGGCGTCTGGCACCTCAAGCACACCTGGTGGTACGAGATGCTCTACACGGACCCGGTGGACCTCACCCCGCAGCGCGAGGAGGACATAACAAAGGCCACGTGGGTGGCCAAATCCTCCCTTCCGCCCTATCTCCGCAGCACTTTCCCGTCCATCCAGGAAGTCTTCAGGGAGGCCAAGGTGTAAAATTCAAAAAAAAGTTGCATGAAGTGAAACTTCCGGGCATGTTTCATCGTATATAAAAAGCTACACTTTATAGCTTTACACATGAAACTTTCCCAATTCAACTTCACCCTTCCACACGAAAAAATAGCCCAGGAGCCTACCAGGTGGAGGGACGAGTGCAAGCTCATGGTGCTCCACAAGGACACCGGAGAAATCGAGCACAGGCAGTTCAAGGACATCATAGACTATTTCGGGAAAGGAGATCTCTTCGTGCTCAACGACACCAGGGTTTTCCCGGCCAAACTTTACGGCAAAAAGGAAAAGACCGGAGCCGAAATCATGGTATTCCTGCTCCGCGAGCTCAACAAGGAGCAGAAACTGTGGGATGTCATAGTGGAGCCCGCCCGCAAAATCCGCATAGGCAACAAGCTCTACTTCGGGGAAGACGAGAGCATGGTGGCCGAAGTGATCGACAACACCACTTCCCGCGGAAGGACCCTCCGTTTCCTTTACGACGGTCCGTACGACGAGTTCAAGCAGGCGCTGTTCGCGCTCGGCAAGACTCCGGTGCCGGAATGGGTGAAATCCGAACCCACCCCCGAAGACGCCGAGAACTTCCAGACCATATTCGCAGAGAAGGAGGGTGCGGTCAGCGCCCCGGCGGCCAGCCTGCACTTCAGCCGCGAGCTCTTCAACCACATGATTCTCAAGGATATAGACAGGACAAACATCACCGTGCACATGGGCATAGGGCACTTCCGCCAGGTGGACGTGGAAGACCTTTCCAAGCACCGTATGGACGGGGAGCGCATGATCATCTCGCCGGAAGCCGCGGAACGCATCAACGAGGCCAAGCACACCCACCACAAGGTGCTGGCAGTGGGTGTCACCGTAATCCGCGCCCTGGAAACCTACACCACCACCAACAACGAGATCAAGCCCAGCGACATGTGGACCAACAAGTTCATATTCCCTCCCTACAGGTTCGAGATAGCGGACGCGTTCGTGAGCAACTTCCACCTGCCGGAGAGCACCATGCTCATGTGCGAAGCTGCCTTCGGAGGCTACAAGAACGTGATGAACGCCTACGACGTGGCGCTGAAGGAAGATTACCGCTTCGGCCCCTACGGCGACGCGCTCCTCATGATTTAGGGGGTGAAAATCCCGGAATTCCCTTAATCCTTTCAAAAAAATTAAAATCTGCAGGGCTTGTTTTTACCCCTGCAGATTTTTTTCGTGTCCGTGCCTATATTCGGGCATGACAAAAGAAACAATCTGCGCATGTGCGCTCAACCGCGTATTCGGGTACGAGCCCAGGATTTCCCTGCGCCTGGTACAGGAGCTCGGTTCGGCGGAAGCCGTTTTCGACCTGTCCCCCGAAGAAATCGACGGCCTGCTGGGCCCCTACAGCAAATACAGGGGGCAGATACGAAGGGAAATGCTGGAGAAGGAGGAGAAGGAACTCGCCCTTCTCGGGGAAAACGGCTGCCGCTTCCTGCCCTACACCAGCCCGGACTACCCCGGGATGCTCCGCGAATGCGAAGACCCTCCCGCAGGCCTGTACGTCAAGTGCACCGGGGACATGTCGGCGGTATTCAACTCCCGGCCGGCCGTGGCCGTAGTGGGCACCAGGGACATGTCCCCATACGGCCGGGAATGGTGCGTGAAGATAGTGGACGCCCTGTCGCAGGCTCCAGCAAAACCCGCCATCGTGAGCGGCCTCGCCTTCGGGGTGGACATTACCGCCCACATGGCGGCGCTGGGATACGGGCTGCCTACCATCGCCGTGCTTCCCAACGGCATAGAGACGGTGTATCCTTCCGCGCACAGGGTGGCCGCCGCGAAGATCGCGTCCTCCCCCGGCAGCGCCCTGGTGACGGACTACCCTCCGGGCACGGGGCCGGTGGCCTTCACGTTCATAAGGCGCAACCGCATCATCGCAGCCCTCTCGGGCACCACCATACTCGTGGAGAGCAAGGCCCGCGGCGGAGGGCTCATAACAGCCAGGCTCGCAAGCAGTTACGGCCGCGAAGTGCTGGCTCTTCCCGGCCGCCTGGACGACCCCCGCTCGGCAGGCTGCAACGCCCTCATAGGCGAAAAGACAGCGGAGCCCGTCGTGAACCTGCGCGATCTCGGGGAGCAGGCGGGACTCGGACGCTTCAACCTGCGGAAAAAGAAGGATTTCATGGCCCGGACCGGACAGCTCTACCGCAATCTGCCCGACGAGGAGAGGCTCCCCCTGCTGAACGCCGCCAGGGCCATAAAGGAGAACAGGGGCATCACCGCGGAGGAACTGTGCCCGGTGCTCGGGCTGCCGTATTCCGCCGTGTCCGCCCTTACGTGCACCCTGGAAAGCGACGGCGTGATACATACCGACCTCCTCGGACGCTGCACAATCAACGACAAAAATGATTAACTTTGCGAGGAATGTTCATCGACACCCACAGCCATATCAGCGACGAGGCCTTTCGCGGCGAGGAAGAGGCCGTCGTGGCGCGTGCGTTGGAAAAAGGCGTGGGGAAAATGCTGCAGGCGGACATAGATTCCGCGGAACGCCCCGCCATGTACGAACTCTGCGGGAAGCATCCGGGAGTGCTGTATCCCATGATAGGCCTGCACGCCGAGAACGTGCGGGAAAACTGGAAGGACGAGCTCTCGCAGCTCGAGGGCTGGCTGTCCCGGAGCCCGGTGGCCGTAGGCGAAATAGGGCTGGACTACCACTGGGACACCACCTTCAGGGAAGAGCAGAAGGAGGCCCTGCGCATACAGTTCGAGCTTGCGTCGCAGTGGGATCTCCCGGTGAACATCCACCTTCGGGACGCAACGGAAGACTTCGTAAAGATAGTCAGGGACTGCGCCCGGCTGCACCTGCGCGGGAACATGCACGCCTATGCGGGAAGCATCGAAACCTGGCGCGAGCTGTGCCGCTACGGGGACTGGAGCGTGGGAGTGGGCGGCGTGGTCACCTTCAGGAAAGCCCGCCTGCCGGAAGTGGTGAAGGAACTGCCGCTGGACCGGATACTGCTCGAAACCGACTGCCCGTACATGGCCCCCACACCGCTCAGGGGCACCCGCAACGAGCCGGCCAACATACCGCTCATTGCCGCGAAGATAGCCGAAATCAAGGGGCTTTCCCTGGAAGAAGTGGAACTTGCCACCACGGATAACGCCATAAAACTGTTCAACCTGAAATGAGAAATCCCTTCGACAAATCATCCGCCATCCTGCTCATCTACACGGGCGGTACCATAGGCATGAAGGAAGACCCGAAAACCCAGGCCCTCGTGCCCTTCGACTTCAGCCAGATACTGCAGGAGGTGCCGGAGCTGCGCAAATTTTCCTCCCGTATAGACTCCTATACCTTCGATCCGCTTATCGACTCCTCGGACGTGGAACCTTCGATGTGGGTGAAACTCGCGCAGCTCATCAGGGATAAATACGACTCCTACGACGGCTTCATCGTGCTGCACGGCACGGACACGATGGCCTACAGCGCCAGCGCGCTCAGCTTCATGCTGGACAATCTGGGCAAGAGCGTGATTTTCACCGGCAGCCAGCTCCCCGTAGGCTCCCTGCGCACTGACGGCAAGGAGAACCTGGTGTCGGCGGTGGAGATAGCCACCGCAAAGAACATGCGCGGCAACGCCATCGTCCCGGAGGTCTCCATCTTCTTCAATTCCCAGCTCATGAGGGGCAACAGGGCCACCAAGGTGAATTCCAGCAGCTTCGACGCGTTCCGCTCCCCCAACTACCCGACGCTTGCGGACGCCGGCATCAACATCCGCTACCACGACCACGCCATCCACTACCCGCCGATTCTGCACGGGCCGTTGCAGATACACACCACGCTGGACACGCGCGTGGCCATACTCAAACTGCATCCCGGCATCACCGAGCAGGTGGCCCGCAACGTGCTCCTCGGGGCCGGCATAAGGGCGGTCATCCTGGAAACTTACGGCTCCGGCAACGCCATAAGCAAACCCTGGTTCCTGGATATCGTGAAGGAATCGGCCGCCTCCGGCAGGATAATCCTCAACGTAACCCAGTGCCTCGCCGGCGAAGTTGACATGGGCCTGTACGCCACAGGCAAGGCCCTGAATGATGCAGGAGTGGTCGGAGGATGCGACATGACCACGGAAGGGGCCCTCGGAAAGTTATTTTATCTGATGGGTGAATATTCTGACAATGAGAAGGTTAAAGCCCTTTTGGCCAAGAATCTCAGAGGTGAAATATCAAAATAAGTGTTGTCAAATGAAATATTTTTGCTAAATTGCAACGATTTTAACACCAGAATAAATTTCAACTAACAACAACTTTAATAAATCAATTCCAAAAAAACAGTTATGAAAAAGTTTTTCATGATTCTTGCAGCAATCGCCACTATGGCCTTTACTGCCAGCATTGCCTCCGCTCAGGACGCCCAGGATCCTGCTGGGGAAGCGACAGAACAGGTGGCAGAAGCTGCTCCCGCAACTGACGTTGCTCCTCTTGCCGAGGAGGCTCCGGAGGAAGTTCCCATCACCCAGGCCATAAAGGCCAAGTTCATTGAAGGTGGTGCGGGCTTCATGTCCCTCATCATCCTCTGCCTTATCTTCGGTCTTGCATTCTCCATCGAGAGGATCCTTTACCTCTCCTTCTCCAAGACCAATACCAAGACCCTTCTCGAGAAAGTGGAAAAAGCTCTTGAGGAAGGCGGCATCGAGGAAGCAAAGGAAGTTTGCCGCAACACCCGCGGCCCGGTTGCCAGCATATTCTATCAGGGCCTTCTCCACTACGACCAGGGCCTTGACACCGTCGAACGCACCATCGTTTCCTACGGCTCCGTTCAGTCAAGCCTCATGGAAAACAACCTCAGCTGGATCGCCCTTTTCATCTCCCTGGCTCCGTCTCTGGGATTCCTCGGAACCGTTATCGGTATGGTACAGGCCTTCGATGACATCCAGAAGGCAGGTGACATTTCTCCCAACGTTGTCGCAGGCGGTATGAAGGTCGCCCTTATCACCACCATCGCCGGTCTTATCGTGGCCTCCATCCTCCAGGTGTTCTACAACTATATCCTTTCCAGGATCGACAGCCTTACCATTGACATGGAGAACAGCTCCATCGCCATGCTTGACACCCTCTACAAGTACAACGAGAAGAAGGGAAAATAAACCTTTAAAAAAGGTCCTACAATGAAAAACGGCATGAAAATATTCACCTGGGTGATGATTGCGCTGCTCGTCGTCGGCGCCGCTCTCGTGATTTGGGGCTTCTCAGCAGGCTTCGAATCCAACAACGCGGCAGCCACCAACGTGCTGCTCAATTATGCATACATCATGGTGATCCTCGCACTTGCCGCCATCATCATCGGCGGCATCGTGGGAGCGAGCGGAGACGCCAAGAGCCTTGTCAAGACGGGTATCGTCCTGCTGGCCGCGGCAGCCTTCGTGTTCATCGTGTATCTCATCGCCCCGGGCTCTGAAGCAATCGGACTTGTTTCAGTGGAACAGCCCAGCAAGGGCATGCTCAAACTCACAGACACTATACTCTACATGGCTTACATTCTCGCTATCGGTGCCGTCCTGGCTATCGTTGTCGGCGAGATCCGCATGGCCATAACGAACAAAAAGGCTTAAATTTCTATGGCTAGAAGAGAAAAACTGCAGACTTACGATTCCTCGGCCGATATAGCGTTCCTGCTTCTGTGCTACTTCCTCATGACCACAACCATGGGTTCGCACACCGGTCTGAGCCGTCGTTTACCCCCGATGCCCGATGAAAACCAGAAGGCACAGGACCAGAAAGTCAATCGTCGCAACATTATCGTTGTGAAGATAAACGCAGCAGACCGCCTGCTTGCAGGAAACGAACCCATAGATGTCAGTCAGCTCAAAGAAAAAATCAAGATTTTCCTTACCAACCCCACAAACGATCCCAACCTTCCCGAAAGGGAGATGAAGGAGATCGAAGGCCTTGGACAGCGTCCCGTTTCCAGAGGTGTCATTTCCCTCCAGAACGACCGCGGCACCAGCTATCAGGCCTACATCGCCGTTCAGAATGAGCTTGTAAAGGCCGTGAATGAACTCCGCGACGAGGCCTCCATGAGGGAGTTCGGAAAAACTTTCATGGCTCTCAACGACGATCAGCAGGACATCATAAAAGCTGTCGTGCCCCAGCAGATTTCCGAAGCGGAGCCTAAGGATATTGGAAAGAAATAGGAGGATACTATTATGTCAATGTTCAATAAAGGCAAAAAGAAAAGATTGCCGTCACAGGGAACAAGTTCCGATATAGTTTTCATGCTCCTGTTCTTCTTCATGGTTACCACCCAGATGCGTGAGACCGAGAACAAGGTCGTGGTGAAGGTTCCTACCGCTTCCGAAAGCGTGAAACTGGAACGCAAGGACCTCTCCTCTTACATCAACGTTGGTACACCTATCCAGAGCCTTCAGGCGCAGTATGGTAACGAAACGCGTATCCAGCTCAACGACTCCTTCAAGACCGTCAAGGACATACGCGACTTCGTGGCTGCCGAACGTGAGAGCATGAGCGAAGCGGACAGGTCCCTCATGACCGTCTGCCTTCGTGCTGACGAGAACACCCGAATGGGTATCATTACCGACATTAAGCAAGAGCTGCGGCGTTGCTCCGCCCTCAAGATAATGTATTCGACAAGAAAAGCCGAGTAAATCCCGGTTCACTCTATAGAGCAGCCCCCTTTATGAGGGCTGCTTTTTAATCTAAATCGGAGAAATGGAAATATCGAGAAAGAAAGTTCTGGACCTGCTCTCCAGCGCCCCCGGAGAGGACGTGCTGGCAAAGGGATGGGTCCGCACCAAACGAGGAAACAAAGAGATTGCCTTCATTGCCCTGAATGACGGCTCCACCATCCACAATATACAGATTGTAGTGGATAAAACTGCAATCGACCCGGAAATACTTGCGAAAGTCACCACCGGCGCCTGCATAGCTGTACGCGGCCGCCTTGTGGAAAGCCCCGGCAGCGGACAGGCCGTGGAGATCCACGCCAACGGAATAGAAATCTACGGAGAGTGCGATCCGGTGCGCTTCCCGCTCCAGAAGAAGGATACCAGCTTCGAGTATCTGCGCACCATCGCCCACCTGCGTCCCCGCACGAACACCTTCGGCGCCGTACTCAGGCTGCGCAGCCAGATGGCGTTCGCAATACACGAATACTTCCACCGCAAAGGGTTCGTATATCTCAACACCCCCCTCATCACTGCCGCGGACGCCGAGGGCGCGGGCAACATGTTCCAGGTAACCACCCTCCCCCTCGACGACCTGCCGAAGGACAAGAAGGGCCTGCCCGACTACAGCAAGGATTTCTTCGGCCGCCGCACTTCGCTCACCGTGAGCGGACAGCTCGAAGGCGAACTGGGTGCAACCGCACTCGGGGAAATCTACACTTTCGGCCCCACCTTCAGGGCGGAGAACTCCAATACCCCGAGGCACCTTGCGGAATTCTGGATGATCGAGCCGGAGATGGCCTTCTACGACATCAAGGACAACATGGACCTTGCCGAAGATTTTATCAAGAGCCTTGTCGCCTACGCCCTGGACAACTGCTACGACGACATCAAGTTCCTCAACGACAGGTATGACGACGGTCTCATCGAACGCCTCAGGGGCGTGACCGGCACCGAGTTCGTGCGTCTCGGCTACACCGAGGGCATACATATCCTGGAGGAAGCCGCCGCGGCCGGGCACAAGTTTGAAGAGAGCGTCAAATGGGGCATGGACCTCCAGAGCGAGCACGAAAGGTTCCTGGTGGAGCAGCATTTCCGCAAACCGGTTATCCTCACGGACTACCCGAAAGACATCAAGGCCTTCTACATGAAGCAGAATGAGGACGGCAAGACCGTCCGTGCCATGGACGTGCTCTTCCCGAAAATCGGGGAAATCATAGGCGGAAGCGAAAGGGAAGCTTCTTACGACAAGCTCAAGAAGCGCATAGACGAGCTCCACATGAGCACCCGCACGCTCGAATGGTACCTGGACACCCGCCGTTTCGGCAGCTGCCCGCACAGCGGTTTCGGCCTCGGTTTCGAAAGGCTACTGCTCTTCGTTACCGGCATGCAGAACATCCGCGACGTCATCCCGTTCCCGAGAACCCCGAAGAACGCCGAATTTTAATACTGCTCCCCTGTTTAGTTGAATTATGTTAGTAATAGGTATTGCCGGCGGTTCCGGCTCAGGAAAAACCACAGTAGTCAAAGCAATTACGGAACACCTCAATGAAAAAGTGGTGGTGATTCCGCAGGACGCATACTACAAAGACTGCAGCAACCTCTCCGACGAGGAAAAGCGAAACCAGAATTTCGACCATCCCGACGCCATCGACTGGCCCCTGCTGTGCAAGCAGCTCGCGGAGCTCAAGAAAGGCAAGACGGTGCACCAGCCTGTATATTCATACATTTCCTGCAGCCGCAGCAAGACCGAATCCGTCACCGTGGAGCCGGCAGACGTGATAATCATCGAAGGCATCCTTATCTTCAGCTGCCGGGAACTGCGCGAGCAGATGGACATCAAGATTTTCGTGGATGCCGACGACGACGACCGCCTGATGAGGGTGATCGCCCGTGACATCAGGGAACGCGGCAAGAACGTGGAATGGGTGATGGAGCGCTATTCCAACACGGTCAAGCCGATGTATCTCCAGTTTATCGAACCGAGCAAGCGCTTCGCGGACATAATCATCCCCCAGGGAGGCCATAACAAGGTGGGCATCAGTGTCATCATAAACACCGTTGAGAAGGCTCTCGAGGAGGCTAAAATCGCTGAAAAGAAGTGAAACGTCTCCCCCAGGAAGACAGGGCAGGGATATACATCACAGTGATAGTGCATCTTGTGGTGCTCATCGTCCTGCTTGCCACTCAACTGGGGGCCCAGCTTTCCCGGGAGAACACGTTCGTCCTGGACTTCACGAAGGCCGAGCAGATGGAAAAGCTCCAGAAGCAGCTGGAGTTCGAGCAAAGCATAAACGAACGGCTCAACGAGCTGCTGTCGCAGGGTGGGAACGAATACGTACACAATGTGGTGGTGGACCGCTCCGAACTCAAGGACGACCGCAACTCCGCGGAGGACGCCCAAAAACTCTACGAAGACGCGGCGAGGCTCCAGCAGGAACTGGACAGGGGCTTCGAGGCGCCAAGGGAAGCCGACGAGTTCGCTTCGGTAAGTACTGACAGGCCGAAAAACAAGCCCGAAAAGAAGGAATCTTCCTATTCGGGGCCGTCGGTGCTGAGCTACGAGCTCGAGGGCAGGAAGGCCAGCAGGCTTCCGATTCCGGCGTACCGCTGCATGGGTGCCGGCGAAGTGAAAGTCAACATCGGAGTGGATCCCCAGGGCAACGTGCTCATAGCAAAGGTGGACGAGGGCGCATCCTCGTCCGACTCGTGCCTTCGCAACTTCGCGATAAGGGCGGCCCGGATGTCCAAATTCTCCTCCAGCGCATCCGCACCCGCAAGGCAGTCGGGATATATTGTTTATCAGTTCATCGCACAATGAAAGTCAAGATCGTAAACCACAGCCGCTTCCCATCCCCTGCGTACGCCACCGAGGCATCCGCCGGAATGGACCTCCACGCCAACATCGACGAGCCCTTAGTGCTCGGCAGCCTCGACCGCGCGCTTGTGCCTACGGGTATTTTCATCGAGCTCCCCGTGGGCTATGAGGCGCAGGTAAGGCCCCGCAGCGGCCTCGCCACCAAGCACGGCATTACTGTCATCAACTCCCCCGGTACGGTGGATGCGGACTTCCGCGGCGAACTCCGCGTATCGCTGGTGAACCTCTCACCGGAGCCCTTCACCATCGAGCCGGGAGAGCGCATAGCCCAGATGGTGGTAGCCCGCCACGAGCACGTGGAATGGGAAGAGGTTGAAGAGCTGTCCGAAACCAGCCGGGGCGCAGGAGGCTGGGGCTCCACGGGGAAGAAATAGGGGTGAGGTAGCAAAGGGATTTGTCTGCGCTGGGCGCAGACATTTCCCCGACTATCCTAGCCCAGCAGGGGGATTTGTCTGCGCTGGGCGCAGACATTTCCCCGACTATCCGCAAGCAATCAGTAAGCAAGCGAGGCGAAGCCTCTTTTTTAATATGAGCCTGAATCTGCAAGAGCGAGCTCTTGCGAGTTCAGGCTCATATTAAAAATGCCGCACATTCGTGCGGCACTCGCTTACTGATTGCGTCGTGCGGAGAGATGGGGATTCGAACCCCAGAATCCCCGGTCGGGGATTAACGGTTTTCGAGACCGCCGCTTTCGACCACTCAGCCATCTCTCCTGTTCGGGTTGCAAATATACAAATTAATTTTGTTTCATCGCCTCCTGGAACACATTGTCGGTGGAAAGGTATATATGATAGAAGGCATCGTCTCCAAGCTTGGTGTAACGCCCCACGAGGGCATGGACCTGCGTCATCATGTACGTACGCTCACTGTCCCATTCTGCCGCCGATGACGGCTTTATACCGTCTTTATCCCGGGCGAACTGCAGGAACGCCTGCTCCAGGCCTGCGCTTTCCAGATAGGCGAGCAGTCCCTTGTAATCCGTAACTGCCTGCAGCTGGGAACGGTGCGTGTCGAACCACTGCGATGCGAAGCGCATGGGCGTGGCCTTGCGGCTGCATGCCTGATAGAACCGGGATGCGCGCGTAGTATCCACGGGCACGAATACGTCCGGAACGATTCCGCCGCCGCCATAGACGGTGCGGCCGCCCACGGTATGGTAAACGGACGAAGTGTCCACCTTGATGCTGTCCGCATTCAGCATCTCCCCGTCCGCATAACGTTCATATATGTTGTATTCGTACCTGGTGGAGCCGCCGTAAGGCTTCTGTATGCAGCGGCCGGAAGGCGTATAGTAGCGGGCCACCGTTAGGCGTACGCCGCTGCCGTCCGTGAAGAACACCGGTTCCTGTACCAGCCCCTTTCCGAAGGTGCGCCGCCCGTAAAGCGTCCCCCTGTCGTTGTCCTGCACGGCTCCCGCAACGATTTCGCTGGAGGAGGCCGAACCTTCGTTCACCAGCACGGCAAGCGCCACGTCCTTCAGTATGCCCTTGCCGTCCGCCCTGTATTCCTCCCGCTTGCGGTGAAGACCCTCGAGATACACGATGGGAGAACCCTTCCGGAGGAAGAGGTCGCTCAGCAGCAGGGCCTGGTCGAAATAACCTCCGCTGTTGTCCCGCAGGTCGAGGACCATGCGCTTCATGCCTTTGCCAAGCATGTCCGAGGACTTGGCGAATATCTCCTCGTAAGTGGTGCGGGCGAACTTGCCAAGGCGCAGGTAGCCGGTGGTGTCATCCACCATGAAGGCCGCGTCCACGCTGTACATGGGAATCCTGCCCCTTGTGATTTCGAAGGGGATGATGTCGGAGCCGCGCTTCACCGTGATCTTCACCTTGGTGCCGGCCGGACCCTTCATGTGGCGCACCATGCTGTCCTGGGGATACTTCACCCCGGCGATGTCGAGGTCATCCACCTTGAGCAGACGGTCCCCCGGCTGCAGGCCTATCTTCTCGGACGGGCCGCCAGGGATGACTTCCAGCACGATGGCGGTATCGTTGGGCACGTTGAACTGTATGCCGATGCCGTCGAAATTACCCTTGAGTTCCGCTTCGGATTCCTCCAGCACTGCGGGCGGCATGTATGTGGAGTGGGGATCCAGCGCACTAAGGGCGGCGCTTATCGCGGCATCCGAAACCTTCTTCCTGTCCACCGAATCCACATAATTCCCGTCTATGCTCTGGAGAACCAGATTCAGTTTCTTCCAGTCCTCGTACTCCGCCTTGACGAACCTGCGGTTCTCCCCGATGCGCACCGCCAGCAGGCAGCCCAGCACGCCCACGACCACGCCGAGGACGGCAACCCATACTGAAGAATAACGGTTCATGTCAGTCCACCTCCATTTTTTCGACCTCCACGCCGGCACGCTTCAGCAGGCGTATGCCGTCGTCCAGCCTGTATTCGTCGGAATACACAACCCTCCTTATACCGCTCTGGATGATGAGCTTGCTGCATTCCACGCATGGGGAGGCGGTAACGTACAAAGTTGCACCGGCGGCGCTGTTGCCGGACTTTGCCACCTTGGTAATGGCATTTGCCTCCGCATGGAGGACATAGGGTTTGGTAACCCCGTTCTCATCTTCGCAGATGTTCTCGAACCCGGACGGAGTGCCGTTGTAGCCGTCGCTTATTATCATGTTGTCCTTCACCAGCAGCGCTCCCACCTGGCGGCGCTTGCAGTAGGAATTGGATGCCCATATCTTGGCCATCCGAAGGTATTTGTCGTCGAATTTACTTGCCATTTCTCTGATACAGATATCTTTTGATGCTCCGTTTCGGCGTACGCTCGAAATCCTCCGAGATAAATTCCATCTTGCGGATCTGCGCATACGCCGGAAGTTCCTTGTTGATTTCCGGCAGCCTGGATTTAAGATAGTCCTTTATGCCGACATTGTCCATGCCGTCCTTCATGGCCTGCGGGAAATCGGGATAAATGATGGCCGTAAGGGCTCCTTCATCCTCGACTACCAGGGAATCCACCACGTAGGATACATTGTTCACTACGGCCTCGAGCTCTTCGGGATAGATGTTCTGCCCGGAAGGGCCGAGAATCATGCATTTGCAGCGTCCGCGAAGGTACAGGTAGCCGTTCCGGTCCAGGACTCCCATGTCCCCGGTACGGAACCATCCGTCGTCGGTAAAGCATTTTTCGGTTTCCGACTCGTTCTTGTAATAACCCAGGAATACGTTGTCTCCGCGCACCTGCACTTCGCCGGGAACATTCTCCGGATCCGGGCTGTCGATGCGGAGAGAGCAGCCTGGTATGGGCTTGCCGCAGGAGCCGTAGGGCAACTTGCTGAAATGCTCGTAGGTGAGCAGCGGGGCGCATTCCGTCATGCCGTAGCCGGTGGTGTAGGGGAAACGTATGTGGTGCATGAATTTCTCGACCTCGGGATTGAAGGCCGCTCCCCCGAGGATGACCTCCTCGAACTCTCCGCCGAAGGACTGGATCATCTCCTCGCGGATTTTATACTCTATCGCCTGGCCGAGCAGGGGAATCTTGCGGAAGGTCTTGGTGCGGTCCAAAATAGGCTTCAGCTGCATCTTGTACACTTTTTCTATGATGAGCGGCACGCTGATGATGACGGCCGGGTGGATGTCCCGGAAAGCCTTCATGATGATCTTCGGGCTCGGCACGCGCGTAAGGAAATGCGTATGCGCCCCGATGGTCATTTCGAACAGGAGTTCGAACATCAGGCCGTACATGTGGGCGGAAGGCAGCATGGCCACCATGTTGGAGGTGTTGTCCATCTGAGGCTCGGACACGTAATGGGCTGTGTACATGTTCACATAAAGCGCCCTGTAAGGTATCATCACGCCCTTGCTGAAACCGGAAGTGCCGGATGTGTAGTTTATGAGCGCGAGCTCGTCCGGACTGTCTTCGTGATAATTCAGGTCCTCCGGCTTCAGACGCTCCGGATGTTTCTCCAGGAAAGCCCGGAAAATGCCGTTGCGTATGCGCTGCATCTCCTCGCTCCTGGAGTATATGTACTTGAGGTCCACCATGCTGATAATCACCACCAGACCGGGCATCTCGTCCTCGGAAAGGTGCTCCCAGATAACCTCGTCCACGAACATGGCCTTGGCATCCGAATGGTTCACCAGATAGTGGATGCTCCCTGCCTTGAACTCGTGGAGGATCGGCACCGGGACTGCTCCGTAGGTGAGGGATGCGAGGAAAGCAACCGCCCAGTTGGCCTGGTTGCGCCCGCAGATCGCCACCTTGTCCCCCTTCTTGAGGCCGCAGCGCTCGAAGCCCATGTGCAGGAGTTCTATCTTCGTGGCGAGTTCCTCATAAGTGCAGGTGTCGCCTTCGTAATTGGACAGCGCGGGGCGTTCCCAGTTTTCCCTGAAGCTCTTTTCGAAAAGTTTGTTTACAGATTTGATTTCCATTTTATTTGATGTTCAGGCGGATGTCCCCGTCCTTGCAGGAGACGGTTCCGCCCGGAGTAAATACATTGAACGATATCCCCCTGCCGGAAAATTCCTCCGCAGCGGAGTGCCCCCCGTCTGCGGTGAAGGCCGCCACGTCCTCTGCGGAACCGAGCACCAGCCAGCCGCCAAGCGAGCCTGCCGCGCTCTCGTCCTGGAGGGAGAAAATGCTACCGAACAAGGCGGACATATAGCCGGAGAACTTGTTTTCGGCAATCTCTTTGGGAAGTTTTGAACGGGTGCGCAAAAGCAGCACCTTCCGGCCGTCCCATCCCACCAGGGCCACCTCCTGGGGGTTCATGCGCGACGCCCAGTCCCGCACATTCATGCCCGAAGCGGAAGCGAGAGCCGCGCATTCCCGATCATGCTTCAGCAGCACGGAATTGGCGTCCAGCCACGCGCGGCGCGCGTCATAGCCGGCCTTCCAGTCATCCAGGGGAAGGTCCACTACGAACGAAACACTGTCCGGGAGGACGGAGCCGATTTTGGAGACTCCCCCCTTCCTCCCTTCGAACTGCGAGAGGAAGTAGCGCTTGTCTTCCAGCCCGGAAACCCTGACATGCAGGTTTTCCTTCCCGGCTGACGGGAACCCTATCACTGTCCATTCCCCCGCCCCGGAAAGGAACTTTACGAGTTCGCGGCGGGAAGCGGGGCCCGCGGGCAGGTCGGCGGGAAGCCAGTGCCCAGCGGAAGAATTGCGCAGCACGACAAAACCTTCATCCCCTTCCACAAGGGAAAGGGCCTCCCCGAAGCGGGGTGCATCCATGATGCCGGTGCCTGCCTTTATGTGCGTCAGAGCTTCGGAAATCGCCGCCGTGGACGGACTCAGCAGCAGGGCTGCGCGCATGGAGGCGCTGTCCACCACATAGGCCGTATGGAGCCCCAGCGCCGGGGCCTGTTCCATTATGGAAACCACGGCCACCGACGTGTCACCCCTGGTATGTCCGGCGTCCAGGCCCAGTAGCGGGACCATTGCGGCGCTGTAGTCGTAAGACAGCACCATGGCGGCCCTGGAGAGTTTGCCAAGGTCCAGCCTGCGGAACGCATGGGTGGAATCCAGTACCATTCCGAGCCCCTTCCCGGCGTGACGGAAATCCATCACCTCCACGCTCCTGGACGGCACCGTCCCGAGAAGCCAGGAGGCCTCGCGGGTGCCGGTCTGCGTGCAGGACACCGCGGAAAGGATTGCCAGGGCACAAAAAAAACTTCGTATATCGCCTTTCATACAGAATTACAAATATACGAAGTTTTTTATATTGAGACATCCTTATTCGGAAGCCGCGGATGCCACCGCCTTCTCGAGCTTGTCGCGCGGGATTTCCCCCTCGAAACTTATGAAGGTGGTTTCCGGTCCGCTGTCCGTCAGCAACACGAAACTGTTGATGATTTTTTCGTTGCCAAGAGTGAATATCCTGGTGGTCTCGCCGTTTTCCTTTGTCTCGAGAAGCAGTTCGTACGAGCCTTCGTTCATGTACTTCCGCACATCTTTCCGGAGCCTCCCGGCAACTTCCGGATTTTCGCAGTCCAGCACATACATCCCCTTCAGGCTCTTGATTATGGGCGAAAGGTCCATTTCGCCGTTCACGTTGATGTCGGGCACTTTTCCTATGAGCCGGAACATCGCGGGAGAGATATACACGGCGCTCACTCCGGTCTCGTCCGAGTACTTGTTGTAGATGTTTACGGCCTTTGGGGTCCTCTGGGCCGCCAGCGGCACGATGGCCGAAATGAGCAGCAGCGCTGCAAGTATTGTCTTTTTCATGGTCATTTCGCTATAACATTGAGTATCTTTTCCGTCTTTTCCATCACCGGGACGGCATTGCCGGCTATACGGGCGGCCGTCTCCCCGTTGCGGGAGACACGGTCCATTGTTTTCTGCACTTCCGCATATGCGAGATACGGATCGGAGAAAGTATCCTTCGGATGGCGCGGCACCGCCAGGGTGACGCCCAGGGCCAGCACCGCTGCAAGCGCGGCGGCCATGGCCCAGCGGAAAGCGCTCCGGGATTTCCCGCTTTCCTCCCGCACTTCCTCCAGCACGCTTGCCGCGGCAGCAAGCTCCAGCAGGCTCTTTTCCAGGTCCTGCGGAACTTCTATTGAAGTGTCGCCGCACATTTCCAGCAGCTGTTCTTCACTCAGTTTTTCTATGTCTTCAATCTTCTTCATACTTTTTCCTGATGTTTTTTCTCGCCATGCTCAGAAGCACCCTCAAATTGTTTTCGCTGAGTCCCGTGGCGGCCGATATTTCTTCGTAGCTCCTGTCCTCGAAGATTCGCATGCGCACCACCTCGCGCTGTCTGGGCGGCAACCCCCCGATTATGGCAAGTACCCTGCGGAGTTTTTCCCGCGAGTTTGCCGCATCGGATTCGGCAGGGAGGAACGCCGCCTTCACTTCGTCCGGCCCGCACCGTTCCGCCTGCCACTTTTTCGCCGCCCTGATGCGGTCGATGCAGAGGTTCCTCATGAGCGTGACGGCATAGGCTTTGGGGTTGCGCACGGAGTCGAGCCTGCTCCCGGAATCCAACAGCTTCACGAAGAGGTCCTGGACGGCGTCCTTGGCTTCGGCCTCGTCCTCCAGCAGGCTGTACGCAAGCCTGTAGAGCGGGGCGCCGAGAGGCAGCCATGTTTTTCTGAATTCTCCGTCTGTCATGATGTCCGCGTAAAAGACGCAGAAAGTTAAAAAATGTTAAGGATTTTTCACTATTTTTGCGCGCCAAATGACAGTTAGTATGTTGGATATCCGTAACATAGCGCTGATTGCACATGTTGACCACGGCAAAACCACCATGGTGGACCGCATGATCTACCAGGCGAATCTCGTGCGTCAGCCGGAGAATCTCGGCCAGTTGATTCTCGACAGCAACGACCTCGAGCGCGAGAGGGGCATCACCATCCTCGCCAAAAACGTCTCCGTTACCTACAAAGGCGTAAAAATCAATATAATAGACACTCCGGGGCACTCGGATTTCGGAGGTGAAGTGGAGCGCGTGCTCAACATGGCCGACGGAGTGCTGCTGCTCGTGGACGCTTTCGAGGGCTGCATGCCCCAGACCCGTTTCGTGCTGCAGAAAGCCCTGAGCATGGGCAAGAAGCCCATCGTGGTGATCAACAAGGTGGACAAGCCCAATTGCCGTCCCGACGAAGTGCAGGAAGAGGTGTTCGACCTCATGTTCAATCTCGGCGCCACCGAGGAACAGCTTGACTTCAAGACCGTCTTCGGAAGTGCCAAGCAGGGCTGGATGGGCGCGGACTGGAAGGCCCCGACATCCGACATAACCTTCCTCCTGGACACTATCCTGGAGGAGATTCCGGCGCCCAGGGTAGTGGAAGGCACCCCGCAGCTGCTCATCACAAGTCTGGAGTACTCCCCCTACGTAGGCCGAATCGCGGTCGGCAAGGTCACCCGGGGAAGCCTGAGCGGCGGGCAGCAGATAAGCCTCTGCAAGCGCTACGACGTAATACAGAAAAGCAGGATAAAGCAGCTCATGGTCTTCGAGGGCCTCGGCAAGAAGGAAGTGCCCCAGGTGCAGTGCGGCGACATCTGCGCCGTCGTCGGCATCGACGGTTTCGAGATCGGCGACACCATTGCCGACTTCGAGAACCCCGAAGCTCTCCCGCCCATCGCCGTGGACGAACCTACCATGAGCATGCTCTTCTCCATCAACAACTCCCCGTTCTTCGGAAGGGATGGCAAATACGTCACATCCAGGCACATAAAGGAGCGTCTGGACAAAGAGCTGGAGAAGAACCTGGCCCTCCGCCTGAAGCCGGGGCTCAACGCCGACAGCTTCATTGTCTATGGCCGCGGCGTGCTGCACCTCTCGGTGCTCATAGAGACAATGCGCCGCGAGGGCTTCGAGCTGCAGGTCGGCCAGCCGAAAGTGCTCGACAAGACCATCAACGGGCAGCGCTGCGAACCCATCGAGGAGCTTTCCATCGAGGTTCCGGAAGAATTCGTGGGGGCCGCCATCGAGCTCAGCACCCGCCGCAAGGGAGCACTCATCCACATGGAACCCCGCTCCGACCGCACCCTGCTCGAATTCGAGATTCCCACCCGCGGCCTCATGGGCCTCAGGAGCAATCTGCTCACCGCCACGCAGGGAGAGGCGGTCATAGCGCACCGCTACAAGGAATACCAGCCCTACAAGGGAGAGATTGAAGGACGCACGAACGGTGCGCTTGTCTCCCTCGAAACCGGCGATGCAATTGCGTATTCCATGAACAAGTTGCTGGACCGCGGCCGATTCTTCATCGACCCCGGGGAGGAAATCTACGGCGGACAGGTCGTCGGCGAGCACACGCGCGAACGCGACCTCAACATCAACATCTGCAAGACAAAGAAGCTCACAAACGTGCGCGCCGCCGGCTCGGACGAGAAAATCGCCCTTCCGCCGCCCATAAAGATGAGCCTCGAAGAGATGCTGGAATACATACGTGAAGACGAGATGGTAGAGATCACTCCCCACCATCTGCGCATGCGTAAAATCCTGCTGGATCCGCTCGCGCGCAAAAGAAACAGCGACAACGAGTAGTATTTTCCAAAAAAAGTTGTAACTTTGCAACCCTTTGTAATCGAACTGAAGGCACTGCGCTCCGGGATTTCCAATTTCGAATGGAAAGCCGGGCGTGAGTTCTTTGAAGAATTCGGCAATTCGGATATCCTGGATGCAGAGATTTCCGTCACCGCCCGGGTGAGCAACCACGGACTCACCCTGGACGTACAGGCTGCTATAGCCGGCAGCGTGACGGTCCCATGCGACAGATGTCTGGAAGACCTGGAACTTCCGGTGGAAATTTCCTTCGAAGAAACCTACACCCCGGAAGAAGTCTTCCTGGACGTCAGCCAGGAGGTATATGACTACGTCATCACCTCCCTGCCCATGCAGAGAGTCCATCCCGAAGGCCGGTGCAACACAGAGACTACAAAGTACCTGACAACTGAACAATAAATTTAAAAGTATAGAACAATGGCACATCCGAAACACAAATTCTCCCACCAGAGAACAGCCAAGAGGCGCACGCACGATTTCGCACCCGTCCCGACCCTCGCAACCTGCCCCAATTGCGGCGCAACCGTCATATATCACAGGGTATGTCCCGAATGCGGGTATTACCGCGGACGCCAGATCGTCGTGAAGGAAGAGAAGTAGTTTCCCCCGCCGTCCCCCGGACGGAGCGGGAATCCGGCGCGGCCCTATAGTTCAATGGATAGAACGGAGGTTTCCTAAACCTTAAATCTAGGTTCGATTCCTAGTGGGGCTACAAGTAAAGCCAGGCTTTTCGCCTGGCTTTACTTGTAGCCTTGTCTTCGACTCACGGGGGAAGAATCCCCCGGCACCCCCTCGGTCGGCCTTCGGCCTCCGAATCCCTTTGCGGCCTGGCTTTACTTGCAGCTCAGGCTTCGACTCACGGGGGAAGAATCCCCCGGCATCCCCTCGGTCGGCCTGCCTCGTGCACATACGGCGGGGCATGGTTGACGCTCTTGGAGAGAACCATGACGAGGCGATGTGGTTCATCGACGAAATCGGGAAAATCTTCTCAGGGGTAAGCCGCGGCGGCTGGGGCAGAATGCCCCATTGAGCCGGATGTTGAAAATAAAATTAAAAAATGCTCGGTTTTTACCGGCTAAAACATACCCTCCAGGCCAAATCGGCCCTGGAAGGCTTTCTGTGAGGGGTTGTGGAGAAGTGGACGGTTACCAAAATAATGCGGGGGACCTTAAATTCAATCTTGTAGGATTGTTTTTTATTAAAATTTCAATCTTTCAAGATTGTTTTGTATATTTGCGACGATTAAACAAGTTGAATTATGGAATTTAATCCGGACATACTATACAGAAATTCGCACAGGCTCGTGTCGCAGGTGAGCCTTGACTTTAAACGGGAAATATATGACCATATCAACTGGAAACCCAGGATTATAGGGATTAAAGGCCCCAAGGGAGTAG